>Ga0299912_10000203_pt1 | contig 61156 bp, 64 predicted proteins | sample RVTome_2_FD_207667 | JGI IMG/M metagenome (GOLD analysis project Ga0299912, IMG submission 207667) | Soil microbial communities from uranium-contaminated site in the Upper Colorado River Basin, Wyoming, United States - RVT95D214 (version 2) ... | reverse complement strand
AACTAGGCTTGAACCGACCCAGGCCGAAGTATAAGGCATGCCCCAGCAATTGACGTGGAACATAGGCACCACCGGCATAACCACATCCTGCTCCGTAATGCCAATGGACGCACTGGAAAGCTGGGCGAAACTATGGAGAAACAGCGCCCGATGGCTATATTGCACCCCTTTTGGCCCCCCGGTAGTGCCCGTAGTGTAGCACATGCTGGCGGGGGAGCGCTCATCCAGGTCTTCAGGGAAATCATATGAGGAGGAAGCCCCACCCACGAGCTCCTCATAGAGATAGACGGGAGAGAGCTTGGTCGCGGGGAGAGTAGCTTTGTCGGTCATAACAATGTATTGCTTGACGGTCTTTATTTCGTCTTTTACCCCCTCGATTATGGGGACCATGTCTTCGTCGACGAAGATAACCTTAGGCTCAGCGTGGTTTATGACGTGAATGAAGTGTTCCCGGAAGAGCCTGAAATTAAGGGTGAGCAGCACCGAACCCATGCAGGGCACAGCGTAGTACAATTCCAGGTGTCTATGGCTATTCCAGCCACAAGTGGCTACCCTATCCCCTCTCTTGACACCCAAGCCTTCGAGGACATTGGCCAGCCGGCAGACCCTATCGTAAAAATCTCCATAAGTGTACCTAAAGTCCCCTGAGAAATCTCTGGAGAAGATCTCCTTCTTAGGGAAAAGCCTCCTCGGCCTCTCCAAAATGGTCCTCACGAGCAAAGGATAGTCCATCATTGTTACCCTTACCTCCTACATTATGTAAATTAGCCTTTAATGAACCCGGGTTGTTTCTTTGCCGTCGCCTCGGTTACAGCCGCTGCCATTTGCTCCAGCGGCCAGATGGTCAATTGTAACTCACAACAAGGTAGCCTTCAATGGGTTGCGGCTATGTCTGCCGCCCACTTGACACCCCTTCCCTTTCAATCAATAATGCAACCAGTCATAGGATAAATCCGAAAATGGATGTTAGCCGCCCCCTTTGCAGTTTCAAAAATCCGAAATTTGAAAGCGAGTAAATCTCGACGGAGATGCCGAAGCCTGTTCAAATTTTCAGGTGGCTTGCAGTTTTACCAGGCGCTTTCGTGTGCGTCTTGTTGGTTACGTTCCCAATTCACTGGGCTGTCCAACTGATACAGTTGTTCAGCAAATATAATGATGATTCAGGTATATCCGTAAATGGCAAAAATCCTGTTGCAGCAATCCCGCCCGAAATACTTGAAAGATTTGGCTACGCCCTCTTTACCCCGCTAGTCATGATTTACATCGCGGCAAAAATCGCTCCAAAATTCAGATTTGAAACAGCCATAGCGTTAGCTGTTTTGTGGGGTATGATCTTCGGTGCTAGCATGACACTTGCAATTTCGGAAGGTCAATATTCCGGTTGGGGCTGGGTGCCTTTTGTTATAAGTTGCACGCTTGGCATTGCTGGTGTCAGCATCGGTCTATACAAAGTTCACCACGCTGAAAAAGAGATATGATGCTCACGGCGCAGCCTAATAAAGGCGCTGCAGCTGACCCAGCTAGCGTGCGATAATGAGCCGGCAGTTGCCCGAGCCGCCAGACAGCTGTGCTCGGGGCCTTTGAGCGCTTGAATTTGGACCACCCCCACTATTATGGAGAGAACAGAGAAATGCTACGAGATGCCATTATTGCTGCCACAGAAAACATGTCCAGGCTTTACGAATTGTCAGGTGGTGTGGTTCATGATGGAGAGAAGGGAGCATTCCGGGAATTCTTCATGGCAGAGCTAATTCGCCCTTATATACCTGAGCACTTCGGCGTTGGCTCAGGCGTGGTAGTCGATGCGTATGGTCGGCAAAGCAGGCAAAGTGACATCATTATCCACGATCATCGCTTGATGCCGCCGATCCTACTCACAGGAGCTAGGGGCATATTCCCCATTGACAGCGTGCTTGCTGTTATCGAAGTCAAGAGTACTTTGGAAGCGCGCCACTATCAGACACTGGTTGAAGCGGGACGTCGATTCTCTCCAAACGCTGACCACAATCCCAATGGGCTCAGGATTGGAATCCCTGGCACTCTCGATAAGAGCAAAGCCACTTACCCCTTATTTGCTGTGTTCGCATATACTTCAGATGCCGATAAAGATGAGTTTGAACGACTACAGGCCCAAGTCCCCGGGGGAAATGAATACATAAGGCTTATTGGTGTTTTAGATAAAGGGGTTTGGAGCAAAAGCGATGGAGTTTACCGGAATAGTAACATTGGTGAGAATGCCGTTAAGTTCTTGGTGCAGCTACTCAACAAGCTTGAGAATACTGCCGCAAGTAGAGGGAAGTATCGCCTTCAAGATTGGCTGTGGCAGCCAGATAGAACCTGAGAGACGGTCACGCCTAACAAGTCGTTGCAGCCGACTTGCTCCGCTTCGCTTCACAAGCGGCTGAAGCTGGGCGTTCGGGAAAGGAGCAACAATGACAAAGGACCAACCGAAATGCAGCGTTAGTGGATGTACCGCCGATGCGGTGTGTGAAGTCATTCTGTACGATGTCTACCTTCATGACGGGACTGTCTTCTTCGAGCAGGACTACACCTGCCCGTACCTCTGTGCAGAGCACGTTGTCGAGAACGAGGCGGAGGCAAAAGGAGAACGAAAGCCAAGGGGCGTGGTAACCTATCCTTACACCAACCAGCATGCGGCACAAGGCTTCACGATCTACAGACCATTGAAATGAATCTCCGAACGGGGCGCTGCTACCGACGCGCTACTGCGCGCGGCTCACGCCGATGCCGTTAGAAGGAGGATCGGTGCCCAAATCCGGAAGGAGAATCGACGGGCAAATGACCGGGCTGGCCGGAGAATTGTTCGTTGCAGCAGAACTACTTAAGAGGGGTATCCAGACATCGGTGACCTTTGGGAATGCCAAGTCGATCGACCTGCTTGCCTATAATCCGGCCAATGGGAAGACCTTCACAGTGCAAGTGAAGGCTCTTCGAAAGAAGAATTATTTCCTGATCGACCCGTCGAAGATCGATAAGAACCATGTTTACGTTTTCGTCCTATTGAATGAACCTGGAACACCAGCTGAGTATTTCATAGCGAATGGGAAGCAGCTGGCTGAGGAGAGATCTCGTTTCGATCTTCATCCTAAGCTCCCAGGGGTCCACCCCAAGAAGCTCGAAGACTTGCGGGATAACTGGAGTGTTTTTCTAACATGAATTTGAGCCAATGACTGGCACGGGTCCGTGGCTTTTGCCGCCCCCGTGCCAGCAGGTCAGATTTGCCGCTAGCCTAATCGAAACACATCGGGGAAGGCCATTTTCCAGCGATTACCTCAATCCCGCTTGGTGGCGAATTCAAGGGCGCATTCGTTACGAGATAGGGACTTCTGACTACATCTCAGCTTGAAGCTCTTTGCGCGCCTTGAACTCACGGACAATACTATCGCTCCGGACAAGGGCGTTGCCGATGCCATATTCTTTCTTCAACCGCATGGGCACACAACAACAAGGGCAGCAGTTGCATATGGCGTAGAAATCCTGCTTACATTTGACAATGGTATGTATCAGCCCCCTCTGGTGACACTGCCTCAGGATGTCCTTGGCCTCCTCCTTCGTTATCTCCCGATAGTCATGCGGTCTCTCTTCAATGAATATATTACGGCTGAGCCCCACCATTATCTCCACATTTATCGGATTATCGCAGTTTCTAAACACCTCACGGCAAGTACATGGCCCTAGAGCTAGACCTTCCGCATAATCTACTATCTGGTTTGCCTCATCAGGCGTGAGCAGATAGGCGCTACTCGCTCTTTTGGCGTAGACGCGGGCCACCTTTCTCACCAAGCCTCCTACAACTGGTAACTTGGTCCACTTCGCCTGGAAGATGTAATACCTTAGAAAAAGCTCCCGATATCGGCTATACAACCTCAAAGAATGATGCATACTTTCACCCTATAATAATAGTCACCTTCCCTTATGTTTCTAAATAATGTCTAAGTCTAACATAAGCGCTTTATCTCCTCAAGCTAGTCAATGCTATTGCGACCCAGAAATATCCCTGGCCGACAAGGGTCACGGCCGCTAACCTCATGAGCCATTCACCAGACCCATCAGAGGCTTGTGAAACTAATGATAACAGCCTAGATTATAACTATTCAAGGCAAGGTGCTAAGCTTGCGAATATGCGCAAGGGCTCAAGCTATCGGTGGGCACTATCGATCCTGAATGTCCCGAGACAGGACAGAGCAATCAAGGTTGAGGTGCCTTTCGGTGCAGGGAGGAGAGTCAGAGTCATGGGAAAAGTAAGAGTGCTCATCGTGGATGACCACCCCGTGGCTCGCGAAGGGTTCCGGATGATGTTGTCCACCGCCCAAAACATGGAGGTGGTGGGAGAGGCCAGCGATGGGCTAGAGGCAATCGCCCTGGTAGCCGAGAAGGAACCGGATGTGGTTCTCATGGATCTTCGTATGCCCAATCTGGATGGCTTAGAGGCTACGCGGCGCATTAAAGCCGAACGCCCCCACATAGCGGTTATCATGCTAACGATATACGACAACGAGGACTACGTAATCGAGGCGATCCGGGCGGGGGCCAGCGGATATCTCCTGAAGGATACTTCCGGGGAACTACTAATTCACGCCATTCAGGCAGTGAACAATGGCGCGACCCTCATAAAAACGAGCCTCTTGTCTGAAGTCATCTCCGGGCTGCTTAGCTCTAACGCCAAGCATGCCAAGGCAGGCCCGCCTTCTACCAATGGCATGGATGAACTGACAGACAGAGAGCAGGAGATCCTGAAGCTAGTAGCAGAGGGGTATACCAACAAAGAAATAGGCAAACAGCTCGGTCTGGCTGAAGACACCATCAAGAAGCATGTACAAAGCATCATCGCCAAACTGGGCGCTTCCGGCCGCACCCATGCCACCATGAAAGCCGCTCGTCGTGGCCTGATCAGATAACAAAAGAGGATCGGCTACGTTTCAACTAGTAGAGTCTGTAATATCCTGGATTCTCTCTCGGCGACCCTGAGAAACGCCTCTACGACGTCCGGGTCCCACTGCGTCCCTGATCCGTCCTTGAGAGCTTGTGTCGCTTCTTCGTTGGTCAAACGCTGTCGATAAGGTCTAGGACTTGTCATAGCATCATAGGCATCGGCCACAGCTATAATACGCGCCCCCAATGGGATTTCCTCTCCTTTTAGCTTATTAGGGTAACCCTCCCCATTGTACCATTCGTGATGGCTCTCAATCAGGATAATGGTCTGATCAAAGTGATCCAAATTGCGCAGTATCTGTACGGCCGCCGTAGGGTGTCTCTTTATTTCGTTGAATTCGGCCGGCGTCAAAGGGCCCGGCTTAAGAAGGATATAGTCTGGGATGACAATCTTGCCGATATCGTGAAGCGTGGCAGCGACCTGAATCCCCTTTGTCACGTCTTTGGGGCAACCGAGTTCTTCAGCAATCTCGGTGCAAAGCAAGGCCACCCGCTCTGAATGACCCTGAGCATAAGACTCTCGCAACTCAACCGCCCTTGCTAATGCCCCGGCCATTTTCAAGTACGCCTCCTCCAAATCAATCCCCAGCCCTGATGACCCCAATTCGCCTCGAGCTTGCTTCTCTCGCATGTCCTCGCTCCCACCCCGATGTAATCGAGGCGCTACCTTAGTCTCACCTCTGCCAAGAGCATATCCTGTGCTCTGGCCAAATTACAAGCTCCTCAGGGAGCGCCCATGCGAACCAACTAGGTCATACCCGCTCAGGGGGACTAAGAATGCACGAACGGGTATTGAAAGCCTCTCTAGCGACGGTGGTATGCTCAGCACGACAAGAAAAAGACCTCACCCAGGTCCCTTAACAGGGAATGAGAGGCGATAAAGGCAAACCTGTCGAAAGACAGGGACGCAAAGCCACAAATCTAAGGTTCGGAAGGAACTACGATGGTTGGGCTGCCGCCGATGATGAATTTGGATAACGTGCTTTTGGGGGACTGTATCCCCTGGAGCACGTTTTTTATTTTCGGCGTTCCTGGATACCGAGCCCGGCTTTCTCCAATCCACCTAATCAAATTTCCCTCAACACGGTGTCAGCAGGCAAGGAAGTGAGGAGGGGGAGCCGTCACAACCATGCCTTTGACATAAGTTATCAGTTTAGAAAGGAGGTGAGCTAAATGGCGGTCGAGAAAACCATGGCCTCCTCGAGCCTGGCAGAGGTCATTGACAGGATCCTAGATAAGGGCATCGTGGTTGATGCTTGGGTCCGCGCCAGCCTGGTCGGCATCGAGATCCTGGCCATTGAGGCCAGAGTAACAGTCGCTAGCGTGGAAACTTTCCTCAAGTATGCCGAGGCGGTGGGGCTAACAGCAGCGGCAGCGTAGAGAGCGTGGGGGAAGCGTTGAGGCATAACTGCATCGCCGCCAGCCGCGCTCCCGCTGAATAGCGCGTTTTCCAGCTTCGCAGTAAGGAAGACGCTAGGCTGGTGGAGCAGATATGTCTCAACGCCGACCCAAAACAGAGCCGAAGCAAGTATTGCTTCAGCAGAAAGGAGAGAAAAATGGGTCTGATGCAGGATTTCACTCAAGCCCGTACAGAGCGAAGAAGTGAGATTGTCGCCCTGAAGAGTGAAACGGCTACCTTGTGCCGTGAAGCCGATGACATGCTGAAGGAGTTTCGTGGGGCGCACGCCGTCATGGGCAGAGAGCTACGGGACGACCTAGACAAGGCAAATTCCGCCTTAGAACAGGCTGAGATCAGCCGCAGGCGGACAGAAGCCGAAGATAGAGCACAACGCAGGTCGGAGACCGAGACTGCACGGTCTAACGTAAGGGATTTGCTCAAGGATTTCGACAAGTCGCGTGCCGACATGAGCCGGCAACTTAGGGCTGACCTGGATAAGGCCGATGCAGAACGAAAATCTGAGGTCAAGACCTTGCGTTCCGATGCCAGAGCCACGCTAAAAGGGTTTGGTGAGAGCCATACTGCCATGGGCAAGGAGCTTAGAGCTCATCTGGCCAAAACTGATGCTGAGCATAAGTCAGATACGACGGTTATGCTCCGAGGGTTTAACAAAGCCCACGCTGCTATGAGCAAGGAACTCGGAGCTGACTTGGATAGGGCCAATAGGGAGCGGCATGCTGCGATCTGGGGTACAACAAAACCAATTCAGGCAAAAACCGCCAGACCGCCGGCCGCACGGCCACCGGAGAGGACTCCTGACGCCGTTCTTGGTGACCAGTTCTCTAAATATCTGGCCAACCACCCCGATGGGACCAGGATGACCGAGCTGGAGGAGAAGTTCAGCATCGCTCGTATTCACGCAGCTAAGGTGCTCAGAAATTTGATGGACAACAACAAGGTGGAGAAACGAGATATGCTTTACTTTGCTCTTTAGCACGCAGCCATTTTCACAGATGGGTAGGGAGATAGCATGGTAGTCGCAATCGAAGAAAGAACAACGTTGTTGGAACCGCGCCCTTTGCCTAAATTTGTGGAGACGCCCTTCATCGTGGAGATCGTGGATAGGGCACTAACCTATATCGAAGCTGGATTCCCCGTCCACTTTCGCGGTGCATCGGGAACGGGAAAGACAACCCTAGCTCTCCACATAGCCGGCAAGCTGGGCCGTCCCGTGGTGATGATCCACGGAGACGAGGAGTTTAGCACATCGGACCTGGTTGGCGGAGAATACGGCTACCGGATGAGAAAGGTGATAGACAACTTCATCCACTCGGTTCTCAAGACCGAGGAAGACATGAGCACGAGGTGGGTGGATAATCGCCTAACCGTCGCCTGCAGATACGGGTTTACCCTCCTCTATGATGAGTTTACCCGTTCGAGGCCAGAGGCGAACAACGTCCTCCTCTCCGTCCTCCAAGAGAAGATGTTAGACCTTCCCCCGGCCCGAGATGGCGATAGCTATCTGAGGGTCCACCCCGACTTCACCGCTATCTTCACCAGCAATCCTGAGGAGTACGCTGGCGTGTATCGAAGCCAGGATGCACTGCGCGATAGGATGATCACCCTGGACCTGGGGCACTTCGATGAAGAGACAGAGGTGGCCATAACCGAGGCCAAGTCCGGGCTTCCTCGCCAGGATGCCGAAAGGATCGTGCGCATCGTCAGGGCACTGCGGGAGTCAGGGGTATGTGAGTATGCGCCTTCTATCAGGGGATGCCTCATGATCGCCAAGACCTTGCAGGTGAAAAACCAGGGCGCTGATGCCAGGGACAACGGCTTCCGGCAAGTGTGCCTGGAAATCCTGGCTTCGGCAGCAAGCAGAGAAGGCAGCAAGGCCGAGGCCCTGAAGGTGCGAGAGGTAGTGAACAGATTGATCGACGAGCACTGCTGAAAGGGGTATTCTCTTGGTATCGATCAAGGTCTTTGCTAGGGGAGGAGTGAGGGTATGAGCAAAGAGGAAGATAGACAAACACAAAAGTCAGGCAGGATCGACCGACGCCCCCGGGGTATGCAGGATATCAAGACGGTGAGGAGTCCCCGCATCCATGGCTTGCCACGCCGGGACGATAATTACTACCTGGATCTCTACCTACTCAAGAAAGAGCAGCAGAGATTGGAGAAGGAAGCCGTCCGGGTAGAAAGACAGTGGAGGCGGGTACAAGAGCGAAAAAGCGATGTTCAGCGAGACATGGTGGTCCATGAGCAACATGTGTTGCAAGGGCTGGGTATTTTGGAAGAACCTCCCCCTGACCGCCACCTTGGATCAAGCCTTGGGGAATCGTACCCAAGTGATAAACACAAAGAGAGAAAGTGGACGAGTATGCCAGTGGAATACTAGCTCGGTTGGGAAGGAGTATTACATCGAGACGAGGGACGACATTATGGACGGAGCCGTTAGCTCCTGGATACCCCTGAGCAAGATGCCTATAGAGGCCATAGGTCAAAAGGAAGATAGCGCAGTAGGGTGGTACACCTCTGAACCGGGGGATGGGAGAAGGGGGGTTAGCTTGAATGCTGCGGCTGTTGGCGTCCTGGCCAGGCATTTAAGAGCTGTAGAGTGGGCCCGGAGCAGGGAGCGGTCTTATCGCGGCTATCTCGTCCTCTCGATGCGAAAACACTGGCTGGGGAGACAATGCTACAGCCATTTGGCAACCAAAAGGGAATAATCGGGGAAAGCACCTAGGAGATAGGCCTATGAACCAGAAGTACATCTATGGCATTGTCCCTTTCAATGGGGAGAGCACCTTTGGCCCCATCGGGTTGGGCATCGGATCACGGGAAGTCTATACCGTGACCCATCGGGGTCTGGGCTGCGTTATCAGCGATTACCAGGGAAAAGAGTTCCAAGCCATGGCTAAAGAAGAGCTTATGCGCTCCTTGATGACCCATCAGGCCGTCATTGAGACGATTATGAAAAGATACCCTGTCTTGCCGGTAAAGTTTGGAACGCTTCTTGTAGGCAGCGAGAACGTGCGGCACTTCTTGGAACAAGGATACCACCAATTGAAAACGGCCTTACAGCTAATTCGGGACAAAGTTGAGGTGGAAATCGCTGCCACCTGGGACCTGGGTAAGGTCCTCCAGGAGATCGGCAGCGAAGAGGAGATAATACGTCTCAAAGAACAAGTACTGGATAAGCCCGTTGAAGAGACCCTTGAACAACGGATTCAGGTTGGGAAGAGGGTAAAGGAGCTCCTCGACCAACGCCGGGACAGCTACCGGAGCAGAATGATAGGTTTTCTAAAGGATATGGCTCTAGATGTGCAGCCAAATGCTCTGCTCTCTGATGAGATGGTACTGAATGTGGCCTTTTTGATCGATAGAACGAGGGAGGAGGACTTCGTCTGCCGTGTCGAAGAGCTTGATGTACTACTCCACGGCGAGATCGTTTTCCGCATCATCGATCCTCTACCACCGTATAGCTTCAGCACCATCGAGATAGCAAGCCCTAATACCAATAAGCTCGAGGAGGCAAGGCACCTGCTGGGGCTGGGGGACGCTATATCTGAGACAGAGGTGAAAGAGGCATACCGTCGACTAGGAGCCAGAATACACCCAGATCATAACCATGGTGATGAGCAAGCCGGACAGCGCTTTGCCAAACTGCACGAGGCGTCCGCCCTCTTGCTGGCCTACTGTCGGGGGACAAGGGACAATCGCCATGGCCACGCTAAGGAGGAACGCTATCCCCTCGCTCCTGGTAGGGATGCCTTCCTCATCAGCTTAAAGCGTTCCGCGGCTAGGGAAGACCAAGAGGCCGCCGCTCTGGCGATTTAGGTATTTCTGCTGTGACATCGGACACAGTTAGGGATGCAAGATATCTATATTGCATCATAAAGTATGGAGAAGAGCATAGTTTCGATGGCCTTCAGGCCATTGGCGGCCATGGCAACTCGGTGTATACCGTAGCCTACGAAGACCTAGCTTGTGTAGTGAGCGATTCATCAGATATTAAGTACGAGAGCACGCGAACCAATATGATAGCTCATGAGACGGTGATCGAGCAGATAATGTTAAGGGGATTCACCGTCCTGCCCATAAGATTTGGCACAGTAACGAGCAAAAGCTCTCCTTCCCCGGAGGATGATATCAGACAGAAGCTCCTCAAGAGCGGGTCCAGAGAGTTGCACGAGTTACACAACCAAATGGAGGGCAAGATTGAGCTGGGATTGAAGGTGCTTTGGCGGGACGAAAAGACCATCTTCGAGGAAATCATCGCCGAGAATAGGGAGATACACAGGCTTCGGGATTCACTGATACGGCGTCCTCCCGAGGCAACCTATTTCGATAGGATGCGCGCGGGAGAAATGGTAAAAGCAGCTTTGGCCGTCAAACGAGATAAGGAGGCCGACAAGCTCCTCTCGAAGATTCGTCCCCTAACGGATAGGATCAAAGAGAACAAAATTATCATGGACCGGATGGTTCTCAACGCAGCCTTCTTGGTGGATAAGCGCCAGGAGGAAGCCTTCGACGCGATTGTACAAAAACTCGACGAGGAACTCGGGGAGCGCATGGTTTTTAGGTACTCAGGGCCTAACCCACCCTTCAACTTCTGCGAGATCGTGGTCTCCTGGGAAGAGGATTGAAGAAGGATAGATGGTCAAAAAGCCCTTAAAGAAAATGCGACAGCGTGAGAACCAGAGTGGCAGCAATCCCTTGCTTGACATACTGACATTCCCGGTGCTCGGCGCTCCGAGGCTGATTTATTGGTTGGCCAAGACAGTGGCCGAAGAGGCCAACCGTGAGCAATTTGACGAAGACCAAGTTCAAGGACAACTATTGGAGCTACAGGTGCGATACGAGCTAGGCGAGATCAGTGACGAAGAGTATTTAGAACAAGAGACAGCTATACTAGATAAGCTGACGGCCATTCGTGAAGCCAAAGAAGATGGCTGAATATCCAAGAGTACGAGGAGTACGGTCGAGAACGAATCGAATTAAGGAGAGGGAAATGGTTGTGAAGACGGTGGAGCTTGCAGAACGCGCCAAGGAGCAACTGGCTAGGATGACCGGCTTCAAGACGGTCGCTATCGTTGGAAGCTACAAAGACGAAGAGGGATGGCACATCACCGCGGACATGCTGGAAATGGCTAGAGTGCCACCATCCACCGACATAATTGGTACTTATGTGGCTGTCCTAGACGAAAATGGCGACTTGGTGAGATTCGATAAAAAGAGGTCTCGCCTACGCGGAGAGTCTTACGAGGAAGAGGAGAGATAAAGGAGCGACAAACGCCTAGTTCCGTTCTCTCTCCTGCGAATGGGTGAGCTTTTGATGTTTGAAGAGAAGCGGGAGAGCGTGCGAATTTAGCGCAAAAATTGAACTAAACTTGTGTGGGTCGTGGGAGGCGATGCCGAATGCCTTTAGAAGCTGAAAGATATAGCGCCGCTACTCTGGCGGATGTGATAGACCGCATACTAGACAAGGGGCTGGTGATCAATGCTGATATAGCAGTTGTCGTGGCTGGTGTAGAGCTCCTGGGCATCAAAATAAGGGCCGCGCTAGCCTCCTTTGAAACCGCAGCAAAGTACGGCCTGGAGTTCCCTTCAGGGACTAACATGGAAACCTCAGCTTGGCAGAAGGCACTGGAAACTAAGGAGAGTTGCCCCCAATGCGACAAGAGAGTACCCCGGGATGAGCTCCTTATGACCGGCTGCCCCTGGTGTGGCTGGCTAAGCGCTAAGCCAAGGGTACTACCACCCGTAGTCTGAAAGACAAAGCGAGGAGGGGCTAATGAAGAAAGAAAACAAGGACTTCGACATCTCGGATGTGCTGGGCGGATCGCTAAACATACTGGGCCTAAAAATAGACCTAGGCAAGCTTCTCTCCTCCCCTGAAGAGGTACGCGACCGCCTTCAGCAATTGCGGGAGAAGCTGAAACAGGCAGGGGGAAAAGAGGTGCTCGGGGACGAGGAGTGGAGAAACGGAAGCATAAGTGTGGGCGGGTACTTCAGAACCCGCGGCATCTTGGGCGATGCGGAATACCATATCGGAACAACCTCCCGGCCAAGTTCGCAAAAAGGGACCGAGAGAGAATCTGAAGCCCCTGAAGTCGTCGAACCAGCAGCGGACGTTTTCGACGAGGCCGACGAGATCATGATCATAGCCGAGGTCCCGGGCGTAAACATGGAAGACCTGGAGTTAAAGATCGAAGACAAGGTCATTTCCCTCTCCTCAAAACCCACCGCCCGAAGAAGCTACAGAAAAGAGATCCCCTTGGACTCACAGCCAGTCCCCGAGAGCTTGGAGGCAAACTGCCGAAACGGCATCCTGGAAATACACCTCAAGAAGAGGAAGCCTCAGAAACGGTGACCTGGATTTATGGTGCTCGATATCGACGAAAAGAGTCTGAAGCAGGGTGTTCTAGGATTGGTCATCGCCCTGGTGGAGATAATAAGGGATGCCCTCAAGCTCCAGGCCATGAGGCGAATGGAGGGCCGGAGCTTAACTGAAGAGGAGGGGGAAAGGTTGGGACAAGCGCTGATCGATCTTGATACCGCCATTGATGAGATAAAGGAGGAGCAGGGGCTTGCTGAATCTGTGAGATCCATCAGAGATGGGCTGGATGACATAGTAAATGATGTCATTGACAAAATGGTAAATCCGGAGAAATGGTGTGAAGGAGCCAAATAAAGGGTGATTCAGTAGACATGCGGGAGTCGGATATGCAGATTACTGGCGAGCCTGAGGTCACTCCAACGATCGCTGGCGATACCATCGTCGGAACCGAGGGGAAATACATCTATTGCGTTGCTGACTCCGGGGAAACTGTCGGCCTGGGGAAGATCGGTATAGATGAAAACGAAGTCTATACCATTGGCTATCGAGATATTTGTGCCGTGGCCCATAGATGCCCCGCCGAACCGTATAAGTCAGACGATCCAGAGACAATCGAAGTCTGGGTGCTGAGGCATCAGCAGGTGATCGATGCCGCTTGGGAGAGGTGGGGTACTGTCTTGCCTTTGGCCTTCGATACCATCATCGCCGCGAGGGAGGGAAGCGATGCGGAACAGAACACATGGAATTGGCTAAGGGAAGAGTACCAAAACCTCAAGGGGAAGATAGAAAGGGTAAGAGGCAAGGCGGAGTATGGGGTGCAAGTCTTCTGGGAGCCCAAGCTCATCGCTCAGAACCTCAGTGAAACTAGCCCTGAAATCAGGCAGTTGGAGGAGGAAATCAGCACCAAGTCGAGGGGATTGGCCTACATGTACCGACAGAAGTTGGAGGGCCTGCTGAGGAGGGAAATGGAAGCGGAAGGTGATGACTGCTTCAAGGATTTCTACCGCAGGATCAAGGCACAGGTTGACGATATTCGTGTGGAAAAGACAAAGACTAGGAAGGCAGATCAGGGATTGCAAATGATCATGAATCTATCGTGCCTAGTGGCCAGAGACAAATATCTCGAACTGGGGAGGGTACTAGAAGAGATCGACAAAATGGAAGGCTTCTCTATTCGCTTCACCGGCCCTTGGCCGCCCTATAGCTTCGTTGGCATCTAGCAATTGGGGGTATCGATGGAGCCAACACGAGAGGCACGCGCCACCCTGGTTGACCTGTTGGACAGGGTATTAGATAAAGGCTTGGTTCTTTACGCCGATATAATCATCTCCCTTGCTGGCGTTCCCTTGATTGGGGTTAACCTAAGAGCAGCCTTGGCTGGTATGGAGACCATGCTCCAGTATGGCGTCATGACAGCCTGGGATGAGCACATCCGCGCCTGGGAGCACGAAAACAGAAGGCAGACAGAATTCTCTATTGCGCCGGAGGAGGCAGCTTCAGAGATCGCTTTGAGTGTCCCCGGGGAAAAGGAGCCCATTAGAGTTTGAAGGTGAGGAGTATGCCAAAGGCAGTCGGTATTGATTTGGGCACTACTTACTCGGTGGTCTCTTACCTGGAAACTGGCCGCCCGGTAGTCATACCCAATGCCGAAGGCAGTCGGTTGACGCCATCGGTGGTGGGTTTCTTGAAGGGCGGGAAGCGGCTGGTAGGACAGCTAGCTAAAATACAAGCCATCGCCAACCCGGAGGGGACCGTTTTCTCCATAAAGCGACATATGGGGCGGAGAGCTTACCTCGATCTCGACGCTCTCAGCAATGAAAGAGAGGTAATACGCCAAATTAAAAGGCGCATGGGCTCTGATTATTGGGTCAGGTTTCACGACAGCGAGTACACCCCGGAGGAGATTTCGGCCATGATCCTACAGAAGGTCAAAACCGACGCCGAAAGCTACCTAGGCGAGGTAATAGACAGGGCGGTGATCAGCGTTCCTGCCTACTTCAATGTGAGTCAGCGTCAGGCCACTATAGATGCAGCCACCATTGCTGGTATCGAGGTGATGCGGATCATCGACGAGCCTACCGCTGCCGCCCTCGCTTATGGCCTAGACGTAGAGAACAACCACACCGTTTTGGTTTGGGATCTAGGAGGAGGCACCTTTGATGTCTCTATCCTGGAACTGGGAGGGGGGGTCTTCGAGGTCAAAGCGGTGAACGGCAATACCTGGCTGGGCGGCGACGACTATGACCAACGAATTGTAGATCACCTGGCTGATAAGTTCCAGCAAGAATATGGGGTCGATTTGCGTGAGAACAAGATGGCTTTACAAATCTTAAAGGAGGCCGCCGAGAAGACCAAAATCAAATTGACGGATGTGGAGAGCACCCACATCACAATCCCGCTTCTCTACGCCGGGGAGAAGGCTATTAAGCACTGGGGAACAACCCTAACCAGAGCAGAATTTGAAGAAATGACCGAGGACCTGCGCCAGAGGATGATCGGGCCCACTAAGCAGGCGCTAGCCGATGCCGGATTCGGGCCTGAGGACGTCGATCGGGTGATCCTGGTAGGCGGTGCGACCAGGATGCCCGCAGTGAGAGAGCTCGCAAGACAACTTATAGGCAAGGAGCCCTACAAAGATATCCACCCGGACGAAGTGGTAGCCATGGGGGCAGCTATCCAGGCAGGTATCCTAACCGGGGAAATAGAGGGAAAACTTCTGATAGATGTTACCCCCCTCTCCCTTGGCATCGAAACCCAGGGAGGGTTATTCGCCAAGATCGTCGAGCGGAATACCACCGTGCCCGTCTCCCAGAGCCAGGTCTTCACTAACGCCACAGATAATCAGACATCCATGGACATCCATGTCCTCCAGGGTGAGCGACAAATGGCCTCGGACAACATGACCCTGGACAGATTTGAGCTAACTGGCATCCCTCCCCTACCCCGGGGGGAGGCTCACGTCGAGGTAACCTTCGCTATCAACGCCGACGGCATTCTCCATGTGTCCGCCCAAGATCTGCACACGGAAACCTCGCAGGAATTGCGGCTTAGCCCCCGTTTCTACGGGCTGCCCAAGGAGGAGATTCGCCGTATGACTGAAGAAGCCCAAAGGTATGCTGAAGAAGATGAGAAACGGCGGGAGGAGATCGAACTTAAGATCAGGACCGACAATATGGTTCGCGCCGCCCGGCAGGCTATCCAAGAAGCCAAAGAGGGCACGGCCTCGATCCTCATCGATGAGGTTGAAAAGGCGATGGATGAGGTGCAGAGCGCCGTAGCCCGTGGCGGTAGCCAGGACATCGAATCGAGAGTGGCCGAGTTGGAAAAGACGGTCATGGCCCTCAACCAAAAGGCGCAAAAGAAGCTCGATCAGGACCAGCCCTTACTCGTTTCTGGCTAAGAAACCCCGAAAGGCAGGCTACCATCCGCTCGCCCTGAGCCTGTCGAAGGGCCGCTCATAGTTCGACGGGCTCACCACGCGCGGATCACTTGATTCTCTTGCCGTCTGAGCTGCTACCCCCTTGACAAAGCACCTCCTATGTGTTAACATGTTAACACATAGGAGACGTAATATGGGTGTAGTAGGAACGAGGGTCCCCCCGGCCCTGGGGCAAAGGGTCCTAGAACATTGCCGCGGTCTAGGGAAGACCCCATCCGAGTGGCTCCGGGAGCTCGTGGAGAGGGAGCTCGCTGGCAAGACGCCGAATCCCGCCGTGGGGGATGCCGTCCAGCGTCTGGCAGAGTCAGTCGGCGATAACACCAAGCTGGTGGGCACCATCCTGGCCGTCGCAATTGGGACTTATAAAGCACTTGTCCAGATTGAGATGGTAAATCATGCCGACACGGTGAAACAGATTGAGCAGATCGACCGGGAGTTCCGGGAACGGCTCCTCGAAAGCATTCCAGCCAAGGAGCAACTCACCATCGAGACGGGACTGCGGATATCGGACCTGGCCAGCGAAATAGAAAGAATAAGGGGCGAAAAACAAATCCAACGGGGGTTGCCATGACGGACAAGAAAAGGAAAGTAAAGGGAGAACCTGGCTCCGGCCTCGACGGTCTTTCCAAACGGTTTGGGAACCTTTTAGGTCTTATCTCCAAAATGGCCGAGGAGGGCACCGAAGAGCTAACGCGCACGGGCGAGATAAAAGGCCTTTCGGGCAAAGCCAGAGGCGTATATGGTTTCACCGTCAAGATGGGCCTCGGAGGCCAGCCTTCGGTACAGCAGTTCGACAACCTAAGGGAGACAGAGAAGGGCCCGGCAGTGGCTGAGGTCCGAGAACCGATAGTGGATGTCTTTGACGAGGGGGATTTCGTCCTGGTAATCGCCGAGCTTCCCGGGGTGGAGGAAAGCCATATCCATATCGAGGTGAGAGAGGATGTGCTGGAGCTGACTGCCGAGGCAAAAGACCGACAATACCACAAAGAGGTCTTGCTCCCCTCGCTGGTGGACGCTGATTCCATGGAATCCACATTCAAGAACGGCGTTTTGGAAATGAAGCTCGCGAAGAGGTAAAGTAAATCGTCCCCGATAGCAAAGTGATAAGGAGTAGCACGATGGGCCAGTTCCTCGAAACGGAGAGACCACGGCAAGCGGCTTTCAAGAGCAGGTCGCTTTATTTCTCGGAGTTTGCACGAGCAGACGGCATTTACAGAGGCAAGTATCGCCCTTTCTGTCTGCCACGTGAAAATGCCGAAGAAAATCTTTTCGAAGAAATTCGTACTGTTGCCCCGAGATATTTCCAGAAACAAGAAATCAAGTGGCACCATGGCCGGGATAACAAGCCAAGTAATCACCTCTGTGATTCACAAGTCTGCTGTGTCAATTTTCTTTTCCCGTTTGCGGACAAGCCACACGCCCTAATCGAACTATTACGCCCGGTGTTCCCAACTATACTTAGAGTCCTACCGATGGAGAAAGAATTTCCGGGCCAGTTTATCTCATTCGAGTGGATCGGGAAGGAAAATTATCTCCAAGAGAGAATTGGACGTGGTGGCAAACGCACCCGAGGGGCTAATTTCACTAGTGCCGATGCGGCAGTCATGTTCGAGCGCGAAGACGGGATGCGACAAATTGCCCTGATTGAGTGGAAATACACCGAATCCTATGGCAGCACGCCGTTGAAAATTGCCCCAAGTGGCACAGACCGGACAAAGATTTACAAACCCCTCTATGAGCAAGAAGACTGCCCACTCAATGAGTCACTACTGCGAGACTTCGCTGACTTGTTCTATGAACCCTTTTATCAACTAATGCGGCAACAGTTATTAGCCCACGAAATGGAACGGGCACATGAGCTTGGGGCAACTTTAGTCAGCGTGTTACACATCGCTCCATGGCACAATCAGGATTTTCGCCGCGTGACATCACCTAACTTGTGCGAGCTTGGGGTGTCGGCAATGGATGTGTGGAAACGATTGGTGCAAGCCCCGGATCGCTTTACAAGCGTAAGCACGGAGGAATTGTTTGGACGCTTGGCTGTTGAACACTTGCCACAACTCTCAGCATGGTGGGGATACATTAACCAAAGGTACTCCTGGCTTCCACACAGAACAAAATGCAGTATCTGCAATGTTGAATTAGACGACCCAGAATTCGCCAGTAACTACCCCAACTTTGTATGTCGCGAGTGCGATGCTCGCGCGCTTAATGGCAAAGGGGAACCACCCCACCACGATAGTATGCATGATAATGGTGACAATCCTGTCTTCATCGATGACATCAAGTGCTGGAGGCGGTATCGCTTTGGAGGATATATAACAATGCGGGACAAATTCGATTGTGCTGACATTCTAGAGTTCTACGCAAGATATAAGGAAGTTTTCTAATCTCTCTCGGCTTTAAGTTTAAGATTGCGGGAGCAGGGTTGAAAGGCTTTTACACACCCTTTGCATGAGGAGCAGAATGTCATGACGCAAGCACCAACACAAACCTTAACCCTCCGCGTGTCCGAAGCACTAGCCAAAGACGTGGGCCGGGGAATAGCCCGCATCGATCCGCAAGATATGGCGAAGCTGGGGATTGAGGTAGGAGATATAGTTCAGGTAGTTGGCAAGAGGGCGACCGCGGCCAAAGTCATGCCCGCTTATGCGCAAGACCGGGCGCAAGAGATCGTCCAGATAGACGGCATTATCCGCGAAAACGCCCAGATAGGCCTCGGCGAAAAGGCACAGATTCAGAAGGTAGACTATAAAACTGCCAACACAGTAGTCCTCGCTCCACTCACTTCGGAAATAACTCTGAAGGAAAGGGATACCCGGTACATCGGTAGGTTGCTCGAGGGGCTGGCCGTTACCGCCGGCGACAAGGTGAGGGCTACACTCTTTGGGACTCGCCACCAGGAATTCACCGTGGTTGATACCAGCCCCAAGGGGGTTGTGGTCGTGCATCCGACTACCAACATAAAGATAAGAGGAGAGAAGGTAGCGGGGAAAGAGGGGGTGGGGATTACCTATGAGGATATTGGCGGGCTACACAAGGAGATCCAGAGGATAAGGGAGATGATCGAGCTCCCGCTGAAATATCCGGAGCTGTTTGAGCGGCTAGGGATAGAGGCCCCTAAGGGCGTACTATTGCACGGCCCGCCCGGTTGTGGCAAGACCCTGATCGCGCGGGCGGTGGCCAATGAGACCGATGCCTATTTTGTCCACATTAGCGGCCCCGAGGTCATCCATAAGTTCTATGGCGAGAGCGAAGCGCACCTGAGGGCCATCTTTGAGAAGGCGAGCGAACAAGCCCCGTCAATCATCTTTTTGGATGAGATCGATGCCATAGCCGCCAAAAGGGAGGAGATCAGGGGCGATCAGCAGGTAGAACGGAGGGTGGTGGCCCAGCTTCTGGCCTTGATGGATGGCCTGAAATCGAGGGGCCAGGTGATCGTTATCGGTGCTACCAACATACCCAACGTCCTCGACCCCGCTTTGCGAAGGCCGGGGCGCTTCGACCGGGAGATCTCCATCAGCATCCCTGACAAGAATGGAAGGCTGGAGATCCTTCATATCCACACCAGGGGGATGCCCCTGGCCGCCGACGTGAACCTGGAGAGGATAGCGGAAATCACGCACGGTTTTGTGGGAGCAGACCTAGAGGCTCTTTGCCGAGAGGCGGCGATGACGACCCTGAGAAAGATCATGCCCAAGATCGAGTTCGAAGCCGACTACATTCCCTACGAGCTGCTTTCGGAGTTGGAAGTCACCATGGATGATTTCCTGGAGGCATTGAAGGAGGTGGAGCCTTCAGCCATCAGGGAGGTCTTCACCGAGATACCAGATGTAAAGTGGAGCGAGGTCGGCGGCCTAGAGGAGGTGAAGAGGGTGCTCAAAGAGAGCATCGAATGGCCGTTGAAATTTCCGGAGCTCTTCGACTATATGAATACTCGCCCCCCGAAGGGGGTTCTCCTCTGCGGCCCTCCGGGGACAGGGAAGACGCTTTTGGCCAAGGCGGTGGCCAGCGAAAGCGAGGTGAATTTTATCTCGGTTAAGGGGCCAGCCTTGCTCTCCAAGTGGATAGGTGAATCGGAAAGGGGCATCCGGGAGGTCTTCCGAAAGGCCAAACAGGCAAGCCCCTGCATCGTCTTCTTCGATGAGCTAGACTCCATCGCCCCTACGCGGGGGGTAAGCTCTGATTCCCATGTCACCGAGCGGGTGATTAGCCAGTTCTTGACCGAGCTGGACGGGATCGAGGAGCTCAAAGGCGTGATCGTGCTCGCCGCCACCAACCGAATCGACATCATTGACCCTGCTCTGCTCCGAGCGGGCCGGTTCGATCTCCATTTAGAGCTACCTAAGCCCGATGAGAAGGCCAGGTTACAGATATTCAAGGTCCATACTAAGGGGAAACCCTTGGCCAGGGATATTGACCTCGAGGCACTGGCCGCTGCCACCGAGGGCATGGTGGGAGCCGATATTGAAGCCCTCTGCCGACGAGCTTCCATGCTGGCCATAAGGGAGTTTCTCAAACAGCAGGACACTTCTGGTCATGCGGTCGGAGAGACAGACTTTGCCCTATGTAAGATCGAGGCCAGGCATTTCGAGGAGGCCATCGGAACACTGCGAAGGCAGCCAAGGGAATGAGAAAGCTCCTCTATATCCCTATAATCCACACCGAGTCCGATCTGGGCAGCGCGGGCCTGACGATAGGCCGTATAAGCTCCTCTTTTTATGGGGCAAAACGCTGGGACAGGCATAAAACCGCTCTATATGAGTTCTGGCAGAGGGTTCTAGATTATGTCAACACCATAGATGCCAACAATCTCAAAGTATATCAGGACGGACTCCTGGTAGATGGGGAACTGGGCAGGAAGATCATCGAAGAGGGAGCCCGAAAAGGCAGCAAGAACTACGAAATCGTCCTCGACCTGATCAAAAGAGGAGCAGGGATTAGGGTAACGGAGGATGCAGCCCTTCTCAAAGAGGAGTATGAACATATAAGCAAGGTAACCCATGCCGAATCGCCTGCTGAGAGGACCGCTGCCCTCAACGAATACGAATTACGCAAAGACCCCTTGACCAAGGAGAGAGACAAGTTTGTAGCCAAAACAATCAATGAAACGTTAGGCGAGGGAGAGGTCGGCATCCTCTTCATAGGAGCTCATCACGATGTGCTACCCCACCTCGCCCCTGACATCGTGGTCAAGCAAATCAAGGATCAAGAGAAAATGAGGGCCTACTTCAAAGAGCTCATGCACGAGAAAAACGAAGAGAGATTTGAGCAACTGGCTCGATATATTGCCGCACCAATAATTTGTGCTGAAAACGCCAAGGGAACGTCCGCCGGCTAGATGCCCTTCACGCTGTGAAGGACGACCACTTTCCACATCTACCTGGGCTGCGGCGCAAAACCGCCAAAAAATATCAGACAGCGGTTCGTTTTCCCCGCTACCTCGCAAGAATACCCTCTATTTTAGCTTAGTGGCGTCCCTGGGGCGACTCGAACGCCCGACCCACTGCTTAGAAGGCAGTTGCTCTATCCGCTGAGCTACAGGGACACCGTCTAGACACAAAAGTTTAGCACAAGTAATGACACGGGTCAACCAAGTGTGCTCGTTCAGTTATACTACCCAACGAGCACATGGCCTTGACAAGACAAACCCCAAGAGGGTATCATATCCTTAGACACACAGACCGGTACAGCCGAATTCTGAAAAAGAAACGGGGGGATCAATCTCAGGGGTAAATCTCGCCCCGGCGAGTAGGCCAAGTCCTTCCGGCCCAACCCGTCAGCTAACCCCGCAGGCATACGAAGGAGAGGCTACCTCGGAAATAGAGACGCTCTTTGGGGAGCGGGAGCGTGATGCCTCCCGCTCCTTTTCGTTCTTGGGCTTAGGGTGGAGGTGCAGTCAAATGCCGAATAATGTTGAACATAAAACGAACGAGATCGCCCAGAGGCTGGGAGAGAAAAAGCTGATAGTGGTCTCTAATCGCGAGCCATATATTCATAACTATGTGGGTGAGGAGATCAAGTACAGCACACCGGCCAGTGGCTTGGTGACCGCCCTGGAGCCAGTGGTGTCAGCTTGCGGCGGGACATGGATCGCCCACGGGAGCGGTGACGCGGATCGAGAGGTGGTAGATAATGAGGGGAAGATCCTGGTCCCGCCCGGCGAGGAGCGCTACACTCTGAAAAGGGTCTGGCTCAGCAAAGAGGAGGAGGAAGGCTATTACGATGGATTCGCTAATCGGAGCCTGTGGCCCCTGTGCCATCTAGCCTACACTCGTCCTAGGTTCGCTGAATGGGAATGGCAGACTTATAAGGATGTAAACAGAAAGTTCGCCAATTCCGTGTTGGAGGAAGTTGGCTCCAGCGACGCTTTGATCTTTATCCAGGATTATCATTTTGCTCTCTTGCCTCGGATGTTGAAGGAGGAGCGCCCCGAGCTCGTGGTGGCCCAGTTCTGGCATATCCCCTGGCCTAATCCCGAGGCCTTCCGTATCTGCCCCTGGGGAATGGAGATCCTGGACGGCCTGCTCGGCAATGACCTCTTGGGCTTCCACATCCAGTATCACTGCAATAACTTCCTCAGCACGGTGGAGAGAAACCTGGAGGCGGTGGAGGACTATGAACACTTCTCCGTCTTGCGGCAAGGTCACCAGACCTTTGTAAGGCCTTTCCCCATCAGCATTGATAGTAAATCCATGTCTCAGCAAGCCCAATCTCCTGAGGTTCAGGCTGATGCCGAGCGGCTGAGGCAAAACTTGGGGTTGAGGGGCCAGCTAATAGGGATAGGGGTTGACCGCGTTGATTATACTAAAGGTATCCCTGAGCGTTTACGGGCCATCGACCGCTTTCTGGAGCGGTATCCCCAATATCACAGGAGATTCACTTTCCTGCAAGTGGGGCCGCTGAGCAGGATTCACATTCCCGAGTACCAGGCCTTGAATGATGAGCTCTATCATCTTATAGTGGAAATCAACCGCAAACATAGTACCGATCATTGGGCACCGATACGTATCCTCAAAGCTAACTATTCAAGAAAGGAGCTTCTATCCTTCTATCGCCTCGCAGATGTTTGCATAATCAGCTCCCTTCATGATGGCATGAACCTGGTAGCTAAGGAGTTTGTCTCATCCTGTCGCGATGACAGCGTTTTGATCTTGAGCCAGTTCACCGGTGCTTCCAGGGAACTGGAGGAGGCGCTTTCGATTAACCCTTACCATGTCGATGGTTTTGCCGATGCCATCAACACGGCCCTGGAGATGCCTGACGAAGAGAAGAAGAGGCGGATGGAGAAAATGCGGCAGGTGGTGTTCGAAAACGATGTCTACAACTGGGCGACCAGGGTGTTCACCGAGATGAGCCGCCTATCTTCAGGGTAGCGAGAATGACATTGGAGCACCTCCTTTCGGTCTGGCCAAAAGTTGCTGCGCAGCTCAGAGGTGCCAGGCATATCTTGCTTCTTACTGACTATGATGGTACTCTTACGCCCATCGTATCGAGACCGGAACTAGCAGATCTCCCTGAGGGCACAAGGCGCTTACTTCGGGCTCTGGTTCGTCAGCGTCGCATCACCGTAGGAGTAATCAGCGGTAGAGCGCTGGCAGACTTGAAGGATAAAGTGAGTATTGGTGGCATAATTTACGCTGGGAACCATGGGCTGGAGATAGAAGGCCCCGGCATTCGCTTTGTGAACCCGGTGGCAGAGGAGCTAAGGCCGATTATTCGCGTTATATCCAACACTCTGAGCCGGGTTGTGGGCACAATTAAGGGGGTGTTGATTGAGAACAAGGGGCTCAGCCTTAGCGTTCATTATCGGCTTGCTGAGGAACGCGCTGCCAGAGAGGTAGAAAGAGTTGTGAAACGCGTCATCGGCACTGCCAACGCAGCGGGGAAGACTAGAATAACTGCCGGCAAAAAGGTGTATGAAGTGAGGCCGGCGGTGGCCTGGGATAAAGGCAAGGCCATTGAGCTGCTGATCAAGAAATATGGAAAAGGTGATAGAGAAAGCGGGCTTCTCCCGATATACTTTGGTGACGACCTAACCGACGAGGATGGATTCAGGGTTGTTGAGGACTACGAGAACGGCATCGCGGTCTTTGTCGGGGAGCCAGGGCAGCATCACCCCGATTCCATCGGGGCATCCTATTTCTTGAAGTCACCGGCCGAAGTGGCTATATTTCTGGAAATGCTGTTAGAGCAGGCTCGAAAGGGGTTCAATATCAGGAGTGGAGAACGTGGTGCAAACTAGACAAGCAACTGTGTTCAATGTGACTGAAAAGAGAGCTACTCTCTACCTAGTCATGTTGGGTATCTGGCTCCTAATCCTGGTTGGCTCTGCGGCCAGCTTCTGGAAGACCTTCACGGGCTTAGATTCTGCTTTGGCGAAAGGCCTGTTTGTACCACTTGCTGGGGGCCTCGCCCTATTTTGGTTCTACGGGGTCTACCATTCGGTATTCCTGGTCTTCTCCTACCTGCCCAGGCCGGACAGGGGGGAGAGAGCCCAGAACCTGGTGAAGGAATTGCCTGCCTGGCCAAAGGTCGCCATTATCTACACCACCTACAACGATTTCAATAGGGAAGCTGCTTTGACTTGCCTGAATCAATCCTACCCCAACTACCACGTCTTTCTTCTGGACGTGAGCACCAATCCCAACATGAGGGAGCAGGTGGATGCCTTCCACGAGGAGTTCGCCTCCTCCACCACCCTGTTTCGACTGCAACCGAGGCAAGGGTTTAAGGCTCGCAGCTTGAACGACACCTTAAAGGCGGCGGTGACGGATGATTACGAGTTCTTTGCCGTCTGTGATGCCGACAACCTTTTCCCGCCCGATTTTCTGTCGCGCGCTATCCCCTATTTCCAGCTAGATGAACGGATAGGCTTCGTTCAAGCTGCGCCTGCCACCTGTGGGCGCAGCCAGGGGAAGTTTGCCAAGGACTTCGAGGTGGCCATCGACGCCTCCTGGTCTCTTCATCAGCTACCTCGGGGTAAATACGGCCTCCTTATGTGCATGGGGCACAGCGTGGTCGTGCGCCGGGAGGCATGGGAAAAGGTGGGGGGCTATCCGGAGATCGTTCAAGAGGATACCGCCTTCACCATGCGCTTGAGGGAGCATGGCTACTACGGACTGTTTGCTCCCGAGGTAGTCTGCGGAGAGGAGTTCCCGGAGGACTTCGGCCGCTGCCGCCGGCGTCAGTTCCGCCTGGTTCAGGCAGACACGGAGATCCTGTCTACCCAAATGCCCCAATTCTTGAGGAGCAAGAACATAACTGCCATAGAGAAGCTGGATCTTCTGGCTCGCACTGTAAGAATCCCCTCACAAGCGCTGACTCTTCTCTTCCTTCTGCTTGCTTTCCCTCTGATTCCGCTGGCGGAGGCAGGAACGCTCTCTGCCACCTCAATAGACAGAGCCTTTAGCCCCTTGCTCACGCCGGGCCTTATGGCGCTTACGCTGTTGCTAGCTTTCGCCCCGCTCTACCCCTTTGTTGTCTACCTCAGGCGAAAGCCGGCACAACTAGTGCGCCTCATATTTCACAGCATCCCGCTCCACTGCTCCTTCTTGGTATTGGCCCTTGTTAGCTTTATGGCTTATGCGCTAAGAGGGAGAGCCATGTTCTTGGTCACCGGTACTCAGGATGGTGCCGCTATTCAGAGCCAATCCATGGGAGCTCTTAAGGGCTTCCTGCAAAGGTTAAGTGCTGATAGCCCACTGGTTACAATTCTTGAGTTGGTGGGGGTAGTGTTCTTTGGGTGTATGGGGCTAGCCACTGGCAGCCTTGTCCTGCTGGGCATCGCTTTGGTTCTCCTGCTCTCACCGCTGGTGCGCCGCTATGGCTGGGAGAACAAAGCCATAGCGTTAGCAGTGTATCTGCCCCTGGCTTTGATCATAGCTGGGCTTGCGACAAGCCTGTCTGGCATCGTTGGTGCTCAGAGTCAATACCTGGCGCTGGCGGTTCTGTCTGTCCTTCTCTTTTAGAAGAAGGTTCCGCCAAAGGAGAATGCTTTACTCTACATCAGCAAGGGTACGGAATATGCGCAAGTAGTCACGAAGTTGGCGGGTAGTGAGGAAGTTCTCCCGCACGTGTTCTCTACCCGCCTGCCCCAACCGCTCAGCCTCCTCGGGGTGCTGAATCAAAAAGAGCACTCTCTCGGCACATTCCGATACGGTGTTAACCAAATATCCGGTTCTATCGTCGATTATCTGGAGGGGGATGCCACCGACATTGCCTCCCACCACAGGCTTGCCTTTCCATAGCCCCTCGGTCACGGTTAAGCCAAAGCCCTCCCTGACGGATTTCTGGATGATCACTTTAGAGGCCGTTTGAAACGCATTCACCTCCACATTGCCCACACCGTTGAGGTTAGATAGAATGTGAATATCGAAATCCTCGCCAGCATGACGCACCGTCCGTTCATAATACTCCCAACCCTCCGGGTCATCGTTAGCCATGCTAGCCACCATAACCAAGTGTAGGTCCGGGATATCCTTCTTTACTATTCTGTAAGCGTCAATGACCCCCAGGGGATCCTTCCAAGGGTCAAAGCGAGACACTTGAACGACCATTGGCTGATTAGGGTCAACTCCGTACTGGCTCAGAATGGCATCTACGGTTTCGGGGGCCAACTGGGTGTTTTTAGTAGTCAGGGGATCAATAGAGGGGGGCACAATAAAAAGGCGCGGCAACTTCAGATTTGGTTTAACGTAGCTCTCCAGAGTGAAGATAGAGCCATCATAGACCTCTAGGTAGGGATGCAGGAAATCCCATGTGTCCACTTGGGCCTGGGTCAAATCTATATGACATCGCCATATCCACTTACTACGCCTGGCCTCAGGGCGGCGCTTGGAGATGAGATAGGGTATGGCTGCGGGCTGAGGGTCATGGATCATGATGAAGTCGAAGTCCGCCTCCAGCAGGTCATCAGCATTCATTTCATTGTAGTGCAGCCACGTCTGGCGCATCTCCGGCGTCCACTGCACAAATGTCCCTTGTAGACTATTGTGCATTGCTTTCGTCACTTTGAAGAACTCGTCGGCACCATGGATGACCTGCCAATCCGCAACCAGGCCCAGATCGTTCATCAAAGGCACCAACGAAGTCAGAATTTCGGCTACTCCACCACCGAAAGCTGTTGCATTGAGATGGAGCACCTTTGCTCCTTGTAAGGGCCGCGCGAGCGCTTTTAGTTCATTAATGCGCTCCTCGCCGATTATAGGGCGATAGTCGTCAATGGACTTGGGGGCGGTAAAAACGGAACCAAGCATATTAATCTCTCTCCGATAGAAGAAAAACGTCCTCCCCATATCCCAACAAGTGACAGGCTCTAAATCTCACGTCGACGCCTCTTTATCAAATTCCTGCCAACAGGCTCAGGTAGTCACGAAGATATCTGGTAATGAGGAAGTTTTGGGCCACGTGTCTTTTTCCTTCGCCACCCATCCTCATGGCGACCTCAGGGTGCTGTAGCAGATAGAGCATCCTCTCGGCGCACTCCCCCGTGCTTTCAATGAGGTAACCGGTTCTCTCTGGGATGATCTGGTACGGGATGCCCCCCACCTTTGCCCCTATCACCGGTCGCTCCTTCCAGAGCGCCTCCGACAACCATAAAGCAAAACCCTTGCGCAATGACTTTTGAACAACAATATTGGAGGCCCGTTGAAAGGCGTTCATTTCGATGTTACCGACGTTGTTCAAGCTGGACAGCACGAAGAGATCAGGGTCCTGTTGACAATATTGGGCGACACGTTGGTAATAAGCTCCTACCTCCGGGTCTTCTGAGACCATCGATGCGATCAATACCAGTTGCAGCCCTGGCACATCACCTTTAATGGCTTGATAGGCTTCAATGAGGCCGACCGGATCGTGCCAATGGTCGAAGGGCGAGATCTGACAAACTATGGGGCGTGCCAAATTGAGCCCGTATTGTCCCAAAACAGCCTTAATGGTCTCCCTTGGCAGTTCCATGTTCTTAGGGCAGCAGGGATCGATGGCGGGGAGCACAAACTGAACACGCTCCCTCAGGCCCGGCGGTACATATTCCTCCATATCGAAGACGAGGCGATCATATGATTCAACCCGAGAGCTCAATAGATGCCATACCTCCACTTGGGCATCGCTCAGGTCCATGTGGCAGTGCCAAACCCAGCTTCCCGTCGGTTTTCTCCCTTCTCGCTGCATAAAACAAGAGAGGAGAGCCGCCGCTTGAGGGTCATGGACTATGACGAAGTCATATTCTTCGTCAAAGAGGCCCACGTTGTCATTGTTATACTTGAGCCAAATATCGCTCATCTCCCTGGTCCAAGGGGTGTAGATTCCTCCTAGAGCACTATACATGGCCCGATTAACGCTAATGAACTCATCGGCGCTGCGCACCACCTGCCATTGACAATCAAGCCCCAAGTCGCTCATCAGGGGGACAACAGCGCGCAGCAGCTCCGCCACGCCGGTACCGAACTCCGTAATGCTAAGGTGAAGGACCCGCGCCCCCTTCAGGTCCTCGGCGATCTTGCGGAGTTGCTCAATTTCCTCATTGCTCGAGACCGAGCGATAGTCGTCTATAGACTTGGCTGCCAACCTCACCAATCCATACACTTTTCCCCTCCTCCTCCAGCCAGTAAATTGCTCCTCGTGAAGCGATGCCACTAAAACACTAGCAGCAGTTTGAGAGCTTGTCAAGTATGTGCAGTAGTTCCCATGACTAATGACACCCGGTCCCTTTCCTTATTCTTCTTGCCCCGGACATGGAGTATGCACTTGGAATGCGGGCCTGACAGTCCCGAACTCGTATCCCGTGGGGGTATTTGCGAGAAATAGTGAGCAATGTGCAAAAAGAGTGAGGTAGGGACAGAATCATTAGTTGACACGAAGCAGCTATGTTGATATGGTGTGGCCTTGGGAAATATTTCTACAGTTTAGATATGCGCAAATGGAGAGCGAGGAACTGCGGCCTGGACGTTGGTCGCTTGGGCCGTGGGAAGCCAGTAGCGAAACCGACCAGGCTCATCGGCAGGAGGCAAAAGATGAAGATCAAGATGAAGGTGCTCGATTACGAGAGTCTGGTAAAGCTGAACGAGAGCAGCACCCGAGCTGGTCGGAAGCAGAACCTGCGGCCAGAGCAGATCCCCAGCGACTCAGATGGTCAGTACATAGTGAACTTCCACTTCGACCACAAGTGGGAAGACATCCAAGACATTCGCATGTCCGTAATCTTGAAGCTAGGAGTCCTTACCGTCTGGCTCGATGTCTCACCCGAGGAATACAGTGCAATTCCCGAGGTCGAGATGTCAGAACTCGAGTGGGAGGCAGCGGTATGCGTCGGCACTCCCCGCTGGACTGCCTAAGGGAGTCGCAGCCTCTCAGGAGCTGCCTGAGCTAGCGTCTGTTATCATTGCCGGCCCCTGCTCTCGACCGCCATCGTTCACCAAAGGTGGCGCCCAAAGAAATCGAAGATGCGCTGCCAGCCATCCACAGCGGATTCTTGTCGATAGCTGGGGCGGTAATCGGCGAAAAAGCCGTGGCCAGTATCGGGTGGATATGATTTGAACTCGTATTCCTTCTTGTGCTTCTTTACCTCGCCTTCGAGCCGCGCCACATGCTCCGGCGACGGGTTAAGGTCGGATTGCCCAAATAGGCCCAGTAAGGGACAACTTAGATCGGCGACCATATCTATGACTGGCTTGGGCTGGTTCGGAGTCAGTTCCTCGGTGACCACCCGCCCGCCATAGCAATTCACCGCGGCGGCCAGGTTCTTGGTATTACAGGCAAACAGCAGTGTGTGGCGACCGCCGGAGCAGTGGCCGATGCAGCCAATCTTGTCGTTGCAGGTAACCACGGAACGAAGCGCTCTCACAGCCCCTTCCAGGTCGCCGATGACCCTCGAATCGGGCACACCGCCCCTTTGTCGGACAACAGCGAGTACCTCCTCAGGATTCTCCGGGCCCTCGCGGTAGTACAGATTTGGAGCTATGGCGATATAGCCGTGGGCCGCGAACTTACGGGCCAATTCCTTGGTATGCTCCACCAAGCCGAAAGCTTCATGTATGACAATTACGCCCGGATGAGGGCCAGAGCCTAAGGGTCGGGCCATATATCCCCCGACGGTATCCCCGTTGTCGCCGACAAAGCACACGGTCTCGGCCAGCATCCCTTCATAGGTCGCTTTGCGTTGATTATTCATCGTACCTCCTTCTTGTCGCTTTTCCTAACATGAAATATTCAGTTGTAGAAAGCGCCTACGCCCTAGAAGCTATCGCAATCGCGCTCAAATGTCAATGCTTGCCTGCGTCTTGAGTGAGCAAAAGACAAATGCCTGAACCACCTTTTGACCAAAGGCCACGACATAGTTGACAATAGCGAAGAAGACGCTATTATAGACGGAGTTGGGGGGTTGATTCATGGGCATGTTCCTCTCTGCTTGGCATCTGGCGGTGAGGCGGAGCCTTGCCAATTGGCGCCTGCTCTCCAGCGTCACGGTAGGTGTGCTCCTGTCGGTGGCCCTTGTTTCCGGCGCGCCGCTCTATGCAAACGCCCTCGATGCCTTGGGGCTATCTCATGCTATCCGCGAGACCACCCCAGAGCTCTTAGACATCCAACTCCTTGTCTCTAACTATCGAGTTCGGGCAGCGGACTACGAGAAGGCGACAGAGGCCGTTGACGCTCAGGTGCGGAAGGACGTTGGAGACATTACCCGCCAAAGTGAAACATACGCCAAGAGTCAAACCTTCTACACCGCCTGGCCAGATCGCATCATTCCCACTGGCCCCACCAGACCAAGAGGCCATTTTCAATTCTTCACCGGCTTGGAGGAACACGTCAAGCTGGTGGAAGGGAGCTACCCCAAGGTTGTGACCCTGCCCGAGCCGGAGGATAGCGAAGCGCCGTCAGCTCCCATGTATGTGATGATAGCCAACACCGATGGCGAGGGAGCTTTCATTCGCAATACTCCCCGCACGGCGGATAGACTGGCCCTTTGGCCCGAAGCTACCCTCATGGAGGTTATCGGGGAGGGGAGGGAGTCGGAGGGACGTCAGTGGCTGAACGTAAGAGACCCAAACGGGAGAGAAGGGTGGCTACCCACTGAGTATGCGGTGACGGTGGCGGACTCTCCATTGGAGATCGAGGGAGCCATCGGCAGCAAGACAGCGGAGATTTTCGGCCTCACGGTGGGGGACCGGCTCCTCTTCCTACCCTATTGGACCCGCATTCCCCAGCAGCTTACGGTCAAGATCACCGGCATCATCGAGCCGAACGATCCCACAGAGGAATACTGGCTTCTTTATCAAGACCGCTTCACCTATCCCGCTGGTGAATACATCACCGCTCCTGTCTTCGTCCCCGAGCAGACCTTTCTTGAAGGCGTAGCTCACTTCTGTCCGCTGCTCGCCAGTTACTCCTGGTACGTATATTTGGACATCGCCAAAATCGATGCTACCAAGGTGCCAGCAACGATAGGCGGCATCTCAAACCTCCGCTCAGAGCTGTCAAATAAGCTTCCGCGGCTTATGCAGCTAACCACTCTGGATCGATTGCTGGAGGAGTATGAAAAGAAGCTTCTTTTCACCCACGTCCCTCTTTTCCTGCTTATCTTCCAGATCGTGGGCATCGTTCTCTATTATCTGGCCATGGTTTCCACCATGCTGCTCCAGCGCCAGTCGGGCGAGATTTCTCTCTTCAAGAGTCGGGGCGCTAGCACCGGACAAATCCTGGGGGTCTATCTCATGGAAGGCATCTTGATATGCGGGCTGGCAGCAGTGGCGGGTCCTTTTCTTGGCGCGGCTGTCTTCAGCCTGCTAGGAAAGACAGGCCCCTTTAGCCCTCTCACCCAGGGAGAGCTATTAGCCATTCGTTTCTCCCCGACCGTTTTCTTCCTGGGAGTGGGGGCAGCGGGGTTATCCCTCATTGCCCTTCTTATCCCCGCCTTTCAAGCGGCGCGTCGGGGAGTGGTGCAGTTTAGGCAGCAGGTGGCACGGCCGGCAAGGGCCCCTTTCTGGGAACGCTACTATCTGGACCTCGCCCTTGTTGGCCTGGGGATCGTACTGTACTGGGAGCTGCGACAACGAGGGACACTTTTGACTCACACCGTCTTTGGCCAACTCTCGGCTGATCCTCTCATGCTCATCAGCCCCACTCTTTTTATGATTGCGGTTGCCATCGTCTTCCTCCGTTTCTTCCCCCTACTGATGAGGCTTCTGGCCAGACTTTGGGGCCGCTGGGCAAGTGCGCCCGTGATGCTGGCTTTGTGGTACATTGTACGTAATCCTCTGAACTATACGCGGTTGATCCTGCTGCTGATGATGGCAGCAGCGGTGGGTATGTTTTCCGCGCGCTTTTCGGGCACGTTGCGACGCAGCTACGATGAGCGGGTAACGTACCAGACAGGAAGCGATCTTCGCTTGGTAGGCATGGAGACGCACCGGCTGGGGAAAGAGGCCTTCGTAAGTAGCCTCTCCGCTGTGCCAGGAGTGGATGCAGTTAGTGCCGTCTACCGAGGCCAGGGGATGACAGGGGGCGTATTTGGGTCGTCCTTCAGTGTGCTGGCTGTCGACCCCATGGACTTCACTCGCGTTGCCTGGTATCGGGATGATTTCTCTCAGAAGAGCTTGGGAGAACTGATGGGAGAGCTGGCCCAAAATGGGCCTGCCGAAGAAGGGAAACAAATATCTACGCAAGCGACGCGGGTTGGCCTCTGGGTGCGGCCCCGGGAGTCCTATGCCAATTGCACCCTCTTCCTGAGGCTAAAGGATAGCCAGGGGAGCTATTTCGACCTCAAACTGGGCGACCTGGGGTTCGATGATTGGCGGTTTTTGGAGATAGACCTGAGCTCAGCTCGAGGCTCCCCCGCCCCGGTGCCTCCTATTGACCTTCGCTCCATATATGTTGACTGGAAATGGGTACTCATGGACAAGCCGCCCGAAATCTATCTTGATGACCTTCAGGCCTTCGGTCCAGCTTCAACGGAAGCGATGGTTCTCGAGGATTTCGAGGATGTGGCCGAGTGGAGCGTCATGCCACCCGCGGGCACGTCGGAAGATAGTTTTTCCAAGCAGGAAAGTGTAGTCTACTCAGGTTCTTCCTCGGGCAAGTTGACCTTTTCTGCAGGCAGCCGCGGTGTAGGGACTCATGGCGCAACGGTGAAATGGGACGATAGACCTATCGCCGTACTGGCCAGTCCCTCTTTTCTGAGCGCGGTGAGGCGCTCGCCGGGCGATATTGCGACTATCTCCTTGGGCGGGCAGTCCTTCCCCGTGGAGATTGTCGGTGTGGTAGATTATTTCCCCTCCCTGGATCCCGAAAATGAGAGATTTGTCGTTGCCAACCTGGACCGCGTGCTCTATGGCTTGAATCGCCGCCCGTCAGGCATTTCCTTCTACCCCAATGAAGCTTGGTTTAGGATCAGCGGTGATGCCGAGCAGCGAGAGGAAACGCTGGCCGCCCTAAAGGACCTGAAATTTGGGACGCAGAAGGTCTACGACCGCGAGGAGCTCCTCGCTAAATCCAAGAGCGATCCTTTGGTGGCTGGTGGTTGGGGCGGGATACTTCTTATTTGTTTCCTCGCAGTAGCAGTTCTGAGCAGTCTCGGATTCCTGGTCTATTCATACCTTTCCGCCCAGAGAAGGCGTTTGGAATTTGCCATCCTGAGGACGATAGGCCTTTCGGCACGGCAGATCCTGGGTCTCATCTGCTTTGAACAGATCTTGGTGGTGGGCGTTGGCCTGCTGGCGGGCACTGTGGTGGGCTGGGCGTTGGGATCAATGATGATGCCATTCTTGGAGCTGACAGAGGGGGGCAAAAAGGTTGTACCGCCCTTCATCATGCAGATCGATTGGCTTACCATTGGCACCACCTACCTCATTCTGGCTATCATCTTTGCTGCTGCCATCTCGGCTGTGGTCTGGTTCTTCTCTCGGTTGGCCGTTCATCAGGCCTTGAGGATGGGGGACGAATGATAGTGGTGCTTTCTCCGAGTCGCGACGACTACGGAGTCTCGACAGAGCGATAGGGAGGGAGAGCTTGGGAGAGGATCAAAACTACGTAGTTTGTAACGACCTATTTAAGATCTTCAAGACGGCTGACCTTGAGGTGGTGGCTCTGCGAGGTCTGGATCTGAGAGTGGCACCTGGGGAGCTGATGGCCATCGTCGGCCCCAGCGGAAGCGGGAAGACAACCCTGCTCAATATTCTGGCTGGTTTGGATACTCCTTCGGCAGGCCAGGTCAGGGTGGGCGATAATGACCTGCTCAAAATCTCCGGTCGTCAGCTTATCACCTATCGGCGGCAAGAGGTAGGGTTTGTCTGGCAGCAGACGGATCGCAACCTGGTTCCCTATCTAACAGCATTGCAAAACGTGGAATTGCCCCTTATCCTTGCCAGTTGTCCGCATCGGGAGCGCCGCGAGCGAGCGAGGGAGCTCCTTGACGCTGTAGGCCTGAGCAATAGGATGGACAATTTCCCCGAGCATCTCTCCGGTGGAGAGCAGCAGCGGGTGGCCATCGCCGTCGCACTGGCCTGCAATCCCCCTCTTCTCTTGGCAGATGAGCCGACGGGCGAACTGGATAGCCGGACAGCCCAATCCATTCTGGAGGTATTGCGCTCTCTAAACGCCATGTGCGGTGTCACTATCATCATCGTAACTCACGACGCAGGTGTCACAGCCCAGGTAGACCGCGTTGTCGGCATTCGCGATGGTAGAACTAGCACCGAACGCCTTCGCCGCCTCAGTTTTCGCCGGCCCGAGGCCGAGGCCGAGGAAACACGGGAGGACTTTGCCGTTCTAGACAGTGCTGGTCGACTCCAAATCCCCCGGGAATATTTGGACAAGCTGAAAATGAGGGACAGGGTTAGGGTTCAGTTGGAGAAGGATCATGTCGGCATTTGGCCCGAGCATAGCTAGAAGAGGAGATATGGCGGAGCCTCTGGTCTTGGTTCAGAATCTGGAGAGGGTCTTCCACTTTGGCTCTCAAGAGATCAGAGCCATCCACGATGTGGACCTGGAGGTGCAGCGAGGCCAGTTTGTGGCCATTACCGGCAGATCAGGGGCGGGCAAAACCACCTTGCTAAACTTGATTGCGGGGCTCGACCGGCCCACGTCGGGCGTTGTTTGCATTGAAGGAGAGGACATCACCAGGTTTTCCGAGGACGAGCTAACGGAGTTGCGGCGACACCGCATAGGCTTCGTTTTTCAATCCTACGGCCTGTTGCCCCTGCTATCCGCCTACGAAAATGTGGAGCTGCCTTTGCGCATCGCCGGCCTGTCTGGCACCGAGAGAGCGGGGCGAGCCCGCGATTGTCTGGAGCTGGTAGGCTTGGGCCCTCGAGCGCACCACCGCCCCTACGAGCTCTCCGGCGGCGAGCAACAGCGGGTGGCCATCGCCAGGGCACTGGTGAACCGGCCACCCATCATCATGGCCGATGAGCCCACGGGTGAGCTGGACTCGGCTACCGCCTCAGTCATCTTTGCTTTGCTCAGGGAGATCGTGGACAGAGAAGGGGTGACCGTCATTACTGCCACTCACGATCCCGCCATAATAGAGCTGGCCTCGGTGGTCAGGGAACTGAGCGACGGCACCTTTGTCAACTCCTCTCCTTAGACGTCCAAGGGTACAGGGTAGACTTTAGCCATCCTGAGGCATCTTCGCTAGGGGAACAAAAGATGCAGCCCTCCCTGGAGCGAGCCCTCAGAGACAAGGGGATATTGAAGGCATGACGCCAAGGTCCAAGTCTGGCCTGGCGTATGCTGTTACGAATACTAACATACTGAGGTGCAAGAGATGTGCTCAGACCTTCCTGGGCGCTTCATCAGCTTCGAGCGGGTGGTGAACTTCCGTGACCTTGGCGGCTACCGTACTGCCGATGGGCGCAAAGTGCGCTGGCGCCTCCTCTTCCGCAGCGGAGCCCTGAACAACATGACCGCAACGGACACGGAGCGGGCGCGGCAACTCGGCATTCGGAACGTGCTCGATCTGCGGCGAGTCGACGAGATAAGGGCCGGGGTGGGTCCCCTCATGACGCCGCCCGTTCGCCATCACGCGCTGCCCCTTCTGCCCGAAGACGGCAGTATCCAACTGAACGAACGCTTTGGACAACGCATCTCGGCCGAGCGTTACTTCGCCTATCTAGGCTTTGGCGCTAAGCCGTTCATAGACATCCTCGAACTGCTGGCTCAGCAAGAGACGTACCCGGCGGTTTTCCACTGTTCCGCGGGCAAGGATCGCACGGGAGTGGTCGCCGCCCTCATTCTCGACATCCTGGGCGTGGACACCGGGACCATCGTCGAGGACTATGCCCTTAGCAGTCGCGCCGCCGACTCGCTTCTGCTACTGTGGCGGCGACTGTTCGCGGAACGGAAAGAGCAGGGGCTTCTACCGAAGGATGCGCAATTCCAGCAACTACCGGCGGACTACCTGGCATCGCCGCCGGAGGCCATCCGAGACTTCCTTGAGCGCGTGCGTAGTGAGTTTGGTTCTAGTCGCGGCTACTTCGAGGCGCAGGGCGTGCAACCCACCATGTTCGAACGGCTCCAGGCAGCGCTGCTTGAGTAGCAAGCCACCCTGGTTCACACGTTTTCCGTGCCGACGGCGGATATGCTAATGCACGCCCGCAAAGGGGTATAAGCCATTATCCCCGGGAGGGCAGAACAACCGAAGCCGTGCCCGGCGTGGTCTTCTGCCCACTGCTATTCTCCACCCAAATGTCGCAATCCAGGCGGTGCTCCCCGTCCTCGATGTACTTCTTGGTAACGACCCCCTTACAGGTACAGGTTTCGCCCTCTTGCTCGGGCTCCGTCTGAGTCCGCATCCGGCGCGGCATGTCCTGGCTGCGATATTGGCAGCCATATCTCTTGAGGAACCCTTCCTCGCCGACCCATTCGTTGAGCATTTGCCCCAGCCACGCTGCCTTCAGCGCGCCATGGACTATTGTACGGCCCGGGCCCTGGTTCTTGGCGAATACATCGTCGTAATGGAGGGGATTGAAATCGCCCGATGCCCCCGCAAACTGCACCAACATGCGAGTGGTGGGTATCTTCACCAACGGCGTTACCTCGCTCCCCACTCCAACGTCTTCCCAATATAGTTGCTGTGCCATCTCTCTCCTCCTCTCGCTAGGCTCCGAGTCGCCCCGATTCCATCGGGGGAGTCTCGACCTGCCTGGGGCCTTCGTAGCTGATCCCGGTCCCCCGGCTCTTGGCCACGATCTCGCCGTCTTGGTTCTTGAAGGTGGTCTCCATGACGGTGAAGAGCATCCTCCCCGTTTGTGGGCCTCCCTGCCGCTCATACATGTCGACGATCTTGCTGGTGGTGGTTAGCACGTCGCCGGCCTTGATGGGCTTAAAGAACTCGTATTCGTTGCCACCATTGTAGCCACGCGTAAAGGGACTTTGGAAGGTACGCGTTGGCCGCGCGCTTCTTACCACCCAGCCGAAGAAGCTGGGGGGACAGATAATGGCTCCATACTTGCTCTTGGCAGCGTGCTCCTCATCGTGGTACAGGGGGTTGGGATCGCCGATGGCATCGGCAAACCTCCTGATGGCCCCCTTCTCCACCTCGCGGATGCTGGGCTCTGATTCCACCCCTATGGCCGCCCTCATCTCATTGGTAATCACTGAGTCTTGATTCAAGGCGTCACCTCCTCATGCAGCGACTACTGCGTCAACTTCTGCCGCTATGTTAGAATCTCTCTCGCTGGCTGTCAAGCAATCCAGCCAACTTATCGCTTCCCCCAGCTTCCACCATGTGGTAAGATGGGGGACAGTCTCCAAGGAGGAAAGAATGAGAGTCTTTGATACTCACGTGCATTACCCCTTCAGCGCACCGGGTTCGGATCCCACTGAGCTAACGGCGGTAGACCACCTTGCTCAGCAATGCCACCAGCTAGGTATCGTGAAGGTGGCCCTATTGAGCAGAAGGGGTGGAGAGGGCTACGATTATGCTCGGCGCGCCCGTGACAAGTATCCCGATCTCTTCCTCCCTTTCGCCTTCATCGACCTAGACCAGGACGGGCCGGAGACGGTGACCCAAGTTCATGAGCTAGGCTTCCGCGGCCTTAAATGTTTGGGTCCACAGCGCAACTATGACGATCCCTCTTACTTTCCCCTCTACGCTGAGGCAGAAAGACTAGGTTTGCCTATCCTCTTCCACATGGGCGTGCTGGGAGGGCCGGTGGACTACCTTACGACTCACCCACGGCGGGACCCCGCCGCTGCCCAGCGGCTCGCGCAATGGCGAGAGAGGGTAGGGCCCCGCAATATCGCCGCCAACCGCATGAACCCCATCTATCTTGACACGCTGGCCAACAATTTTCCAAGACTCAAACTCATCGGCGCCCACATGGGGGGCACTGGCTGGTACGATCTCTCCTGCTCGGTGGCTCGCTGGCGTCCCTACGTCTACTTCGACATCTCGGGCGGCGCGGTGATACGCCGCCATATCGTGGAGCAACAGATCATCGGCAAGGAGATCGCCCCCGAGAAGCTGCTCTTTGGTTCCGACTCTGGGGCTGACAGAATAGGGTCGGAGATCGAGGAGTGGCAAGTGGCCTTCGATAAGCTTGGCCTCAGCCAGGAAACTAGAGAGCTAATCATGTACCAAAATGCGGCTGAACTGTTCGGCGTGGAGGATTAGATTCCTGAAGAATACACCCCATACCCTATCTCGCGAATCTACATACTTCACAGTACACTACTAAGGTGCACAGACATTGTTCCTGCTTTCGGTCTATGCTATGATTGGCGCATCGCAACAGGTTACTGCTACATGGAACAGCGGTGAACCGGAGGACGCCATATGGGAATACAACGAACAGTCTTGGGCAAAACAGGTTTGCAGGTATCACGCATGGGAATTGGCGGCGCATACGGCATCTCGGGCGATGCCAGCGTCAAAGCCTTCGAGCTGGGGCTCAATTACTTCTTTTGGATGCCCGCTTGGGAGGGCTTAACTGATGGCCTGCGCCGTCTAGTGAGGACACACCGCCCTGATATCGTCATTTCGGCAGGGGTCGCGGCAGCCGATAGAAACTTGACCGGAGTGCAGAAAACACTACGCGATGCGCTGGAGATCCTTGGCACTGATTACGTGGACGTCCTCCAGGTCCCGTTGGGGACGCCCGAGGAATTGGATACAGCCCTTATGCCGGGCGGGATGCTCGAATGGATGCGCGAAATGCGCGATAAGGGGAGTGTCCGCGCCCTCGGCTCCAGCACCCACAATCGGGCGCTGGCACGCCACATGGCGGAGACGGGTGTCCTCGACATGGTGATGGTGCGCTATAACTGCGCCCATCGCGGCGTCGAGACCGAGGTGCTCCCCGCCACAAGAGCTGCCGGCATCGGTGTGGTCGCCTTCACCCCGCTGCGCTGGGGCACGCTTCTGCAAAGACCCGAGGAATGGCCCGCCGACCGGCCGATTCCGTCAGCCGCGGATTGCTACCGCTATGTGCTCAACAACCGGGACGTTCATGTCACCCTGACCGGCGCGAGGACTTGGGAGCAGCTTGAAAGCAATCTTCAGGCCGCCGATGACAGCCAACCCCCACTCACCTCAGAGGAACTTGCTCAGCTCAGCGAGTTCGGCAATGTGGTATACCGGACGCCAGTGAGAGCGCAGCCCGCACCCCCTCAATCATCTTAGCCCCGACAACCCCGATTATATCAGGGAGGAAATCACCCATAATAGGTCTGCGAGAAAGGAGAAGGTAACTGTGGAAATGACTGATCTAGCAAGTCTCATTAGGAGCCGACGTTCTATTCGCCAGTGGCAGGATAGGGAGGTACCCGAAGAATTGCTCTTACGGGCTATCGAGCTAGCTACTTGGGCACCGAACGGGGGGAACCAACAAAACTGGCATTTCTACTTGATTCTCAACCGAGACACCATAGGGGCCATCGCCGATGCAGTACAGGCCAGCGCCGACCAAATAGCTTCTTGGGCAGAGGGCTCTGCGCTGATGGGAACTGCCACAGGCTGGCGGGGAAGGTCCAGCTTCTTCCGGACCGCACCCGCCCTCATCGCGGTCGCCGCGGCCCAATACCAATCGGCTCTCGAACAGGTTCTAGCTGACCATGAGAGCGCGGCCCCTCGCGCTGCCCAGATGCGCCAGTGGCGTAAGGTGGCGGATACTCGTATCCAATCCGTAGCCTCTGCCATTGCTTACCTGCTTTTGATCTTTCACCAGATGGGCCTGGGAGCGGTGTGGATGACAGGTCCCATGCAGGCTAAGGGGGACATAGAGAAGATACTTAAGGTGCCTCCTGAGACAGACATTGTCGCCCTCATACCAGTTGGCTATCCGGCGGAAACTCCTGAGGGTAGGGGGCGTCGGCCGGTCAGAGAAGTCTGCGAGATAGTCAGGTAGCCAATCGGGGCGGGTGCTGAAGAAATCTACCCAGCGTGCGTAAACGGGATGAGAAGAGCCGTGTGAATAAAGAAACCTCTGAAAATCAAGATGCTATAAAGAGCGAATTCATATTGGCTGCTGACGGCGGACATCATCCTGGAGAGTTGGCAAAGGGAAATCTGTTGCGGTGCTCATAATGGGGGGAGAAGATATTCCAATTAACGGGAGCGCTTGACATGGCTGGGGTACCCGAAGAAATTGAATTTGAAGTAGGTGAACTGTATAGAAACCGATTGGGCTGGTACAAGGTTCTAAAAATCAATGGAGATCAACTGCGGGTTCGTTATGAAGGTAATGGACAAGAAGCCACTCTGACCGTGGAAAGCCAAAAGAGGATCATATCCAATATGGCCAGAGACGAAAAGACGGGGAGCCCTATTGCAGAGAATAGGGAGGTATTCTTCCTTTTCGTAGATGAATGCAACAAGAGCTATCGTTTTGGGCATGAGCTAGACCTATACCGCGAGATTGTTCGCAAGCACAGGGAAAGTGGTGGGTTAGATTCACTACTGAACGACGATAGTTTCGTAACGGGGATTTGGGATACTCTAGAAGCTTGGAACATGAACCAGAGAGGTGCTAGACTGACATCTCTCAGCAACCTCAAACAATCAATCCTATCTCATCGCCTTGACTTCCTTCGCTTATATCAATACGAATTGCACTCAGTGACCGCAGATCAAATTGATCGCGAAGTGGCCGGACCGCTCCGAAACGTCTTTTGCGGTCTGAAAGTCATGGAATCAAAAAGAAGAATCGTCGGCGTTTCGAAAACACTGCACTTTCTACTACCCGATTTAGTGATGCCTATTGATGGCACATACACGTTGCCCTACTTCTGCGGATCGAATGAGTACGCAAAGACCGTCGAAGATGAGTTCAGAACGTTTAAGGATATTTTCAAGGAGTCCTACAGAATTACAAAGAAGCTAGCCTTGACCGAAGACGACGTAAGTGGTGAATCCTGGAATACTTCTATACCCAAACTTATTGATAATGCAATTATTGGGTGGTTCAAGCACATAGAAGAAAGACGGTGATTTGAGATGGATCACAAGGAAGTCGGGCGCTTTTGGAATGCCAATGCGGACGCCTGGACGAAACTGGCACGCGCCGGATATGACGTCTACCGCGACTATTTGAACACACCGGCCTTCTTCGACCTGCTGCCGGACGTGAAGGGCCTTTCGGGGTTGGATATCGGTTGTGGAGAGGGCCACAATACCCGGCTGCTGGCGAAATGCGGCGCCCGCATGACCGCCATCGACATTGCGGAGGTCTTTGTTGAGCACGCCCGACGGGTGGAGGAAGGCGAGCCGTTGGGCATCGATTACCGGGTCGCCAGCGCCGTGGAACTGCTATTTGCCGATGCCACCTTCGACTTTGCCACGGGCTTTATGAGCTTTATGGACATTCCGGAGACGGATCGGGTGCTCGCCGAAGCCTACCGCGTCCTGAAGCCCGGCGGTTTCCTCCAGTTCTCCATCGCCCATCCCTGCTATGATACACCTCACCGCCGGAATCTGCGCGACGAGAACGGCCTGACATATGCGTGTGAGGTTGGCGACTACTTCAGAAACCTGGATGGCGAGATTACTGAGTGGCTCTTCGGGGCAGCGCCGCCCCATGTGAAGCAAGGGTTGCCGAAGTTCAAGACGCCCCGGTTCACACAGACGGCCAGCCAATGGTTGAATCTACTGATCGAAACCGGCTTCCTGCTGGAGCGCATTGCAGAGCCACGACCAAGTGACGAAACCGTCCTTGCCTGCCCCGACTTGCAGGACGCCCAAGTGGTAGCTTACTTCCTCCACATCCGTGTGCGGAAACCAAAGCAAGCCACCGTTTGAGAAATTGAATGAGCGTAGTATACTCGCTTTAAGGGCTGTACAAAATACATAAAAAGCGAATTCGTATATTGGTTGTTGGCCGCCATATTAAGGTGAGTCATGCGTAGCGAACGAGAGATGCTTGATCTGATCATAAATACCGCCAAGAACGATGATCGGATACGAGCTGTGATCATGAAGGGCTCACGTGCAAACCCTAACTCTCCTCGTGACATATTCCAAGATTTTGACATTATCTACATTGTCACCGATGTCACTTCTTTCAAATATGACTACAATTGGATAAAACGATTCGGTGAGCTTATCATTATGCAAATGCCAGAGGATATTCAAGATCCGCCTTCCAGTAACAACGATGGTTTTACATATCTCCTGCAGTTTACAGATGGCAACCGAATGGATCTAGGTATTTCTCCCATAGCAAAGCTCAGTGAACTTGAAATGGATAGTCTGAGCCTTGTGCTTCTTGATAAGGACGGCATAATCGAGCCGCTTGCGCCTCCGAGCGAAAGCGACTATCTTCCAAGTCCACCAACCTCCAAAGCGTTCTCCGATTGCTGCAACGAATTCTGGTGGGTTTGCCCCTATGTTGCCAAGGGATTGTGGAGAGAAGAAATAACATATGCTAAACACATGTTTGACTGTGTCGTCCGGGAGCAGCTCATGAAAATGATCATGTGGTATATGGGAGTGAAGACCCAGTTCTTAAGCAGCCCTGGCAAAGCCGGAAGACATCTCAAGAAGTACCTCGAGCCAGAGCTATGGGATATGCTTCAAAAAACATATTCTGACGCCAGCCACGACAATACTTGGGAAGCACTGTACACGATGTGCAGTCTTTTCAGGATGGCGGCCATTCATGTTGCAGAACATTTTGGTTTTGACTATCCTCATGGCGATGACGAGAAGGTTAGTGCTCACTTGAAACATGTGAGATTACTGCCCAAGAATGCGAAGGAGATGTATTGACCGGTTGAGTATCTAATCAGCTAACAACCACATGCAGCCGACTCGCGTTCCGCTGCGCTGCGCGCTTGCGTCGACGGCTAATGTGGAGCGTTGGGCTACATAGCATAATCCGGGTGAATTTCGATAACATGATTGGAGCACACCGTGACGAAAGCGGATGAATACCGAACGAGATTGCGTGCACTCGACAATTGGGATTCGTATTTGCTGAAAAAATCGGGGCTACCCGGGCCACGCGGGAACATCGAATTGGCGCAAGTAGTCGCGGACGAAGGCAATCTACAACTCTTTCAGCGATACCTGGCTTACGCAGCCGATAAAGCTCCAACGAACTCGCCCTATGAATTCCTGGCCTTCTGTGGCACCGTCGGCTTGGGGCGCTTGCTCGCCGAAGGCGATAAAGACATCCTGAAGACCTTACGCCGCTGTGCGTCCGATCCACGCTGGCGCATTCGTGAGGCGGTTGCCATGGCACTCCAGCGGCTTGGCGACGTGGACATGGAGCAGTTGATTGCAGAGATGCGAGACTGGAGTCAAGGGACGCCCCTGGAGCAGAGGGCGGCAGTGGCAGCCATCTGTGAGCCCAGGCTACTTGGTCAGGCCAAGCACGCCAGGGCAGTCTTGCAGATTGTGGATAGCATCACCGCTTCCATTGAGCGGGCGGACAATCGCCGAAGCGAAGACTTCTTGACACTGCGCAAGGGGCTGGGCTATTGCTGGAGCGTGGCGGTCGTTGCCCTGCCCGTTGAGGGCAAAGCGCTCATGGAGAAGTGGCTGGTCAAGTCGGACAAAGATGTGCAGTGGATCATGAAGGAGAACCTGAAGAAGGCGCGGCTGGCTCGGATGGATGCCGACTGGGTAAGGGAATGGCGTGGTAGAATAGGCGGGTGAAGTGCGCTCAAGCTAGAGGGATAATCCATATGGCAGATGTGACTTTCCCATCGTGCCGAGTATTGTAAGCTTTGTCTAGACTCAAAAAGGAGTTATGAGGATGAAGTACAGAGTGCACCGATTCGATATCAGGATGACAAGCGACCAAAGCAAATTGGAGCAATTCCTGAACAGTTTGGAAGGCGAAGTCATCGCAATAGTCCCGAACGTTACGGTGTGGTTTCTCTGGACTCATCGGGTGGACTTTCTCCTCATCGTGGAGAAGTTGGGCTGATTGCACTCTGTAGACAGGTTCGAGATAACGGTAATATCACGCCGCCGCCCAGCTCAAGCCGCAGCAAAGCGTTTCAATCCTCACCCACCCCGTAGGATGGGTGCAACTCCAAGTCTCACCAGTGCTCGTATCGCACGAGTTCTTCCAGGGGTTTGCGCCTCTTAGGCCGGGGCTCGTCGGCCGGGTAGCCCAAAGGCGTGAAGGCGACGGGCTCCACATCATCCGGTAGGCCCAATATCTCCCGGGTTGCGACCGGGTCGAATGCGCCAATCCAACAGGTGCCGAGACCCAGGTCAGTGGCAGCCAAGATCAGGTGATCCATAGCGATGGCTACATCCACGTCGCAATAGCTCCTGCCATCCCGGCGTACCCACCCTTGGCCATGCAGAGCACAGGCGCAGATGACTATAGGCGCTTGAACGAACCAAGGGCTCCGGTAGATACGCCCCAGCTCTGTTTCCCTACCTGCGGTGTGAATAACAATGAACTGGAAGGGCTGCCTGTTGGCGGCAGTGGGCGCTAGACGCGCTGCCTCGAGCACAAGCTGCAATTTCTCATCTTCCACCGGGTCCGGCTTGTAGGCACGTACGCTGTACCGTTTGGCAACGAGCTCTGAGAATTGCATCTAGACCTCCTGGTCATTTGATGAAACAGACGATTAAGAGACTGGCGACGACGACTTGAGGACAACACATCAGATCCTATCGGGATAATTGGAAAATATGCCATCGACTCCCATACGTCTCATTTTTTCAATATCTTCGACATCGTTCACTGTCCAAACAAGGACTTTCATTCCCCTTTTATGAATATCATCGACCAATTCTTTGGTGACGAATTCCTTGTACATGTTAATCGAATAAGCAGCTACTTTCTCAGCGAATTCCACCACGCCAGCAGAAATGCCCATGGTCAGGACTCCAATCCTCGACTCTCTACTCAGCCTTCTAAATTCTTGCAGCTCATCGTGTTTGAACGAGGATATAAGGAAATCGTCATAAGACGAGCCAAATTCCCGCACATATTTCTCTAGAAGCTCGGAAACAAGCTTGGCAGTGCCGACGCCCTTGAGCTCGATATTCACCTGCGCCTTTCTATCGACTAAATCGAGGACTTCTGGCAAAGTGGGAATCCTCTCCCCTTTCCCCGCATCCAATACCCGTAGTTCATCAAGCGTTTGGTCGGCGACATATCCTTTCCCGTTGGTTGTTCTATCTACTTTCTCATCGTGGATCACCACCAGTTCACCACTTCTGCAAACATGCACGTCTAGCTCGATCATATCCACATCAAGCTGCAAGGCCCTATTGAAAGAACGCAACGTGTTCTCTGGTTCATACCCACAGGCACCTCGATGTCCTATTCTAAGCATCATAGCTCCTTTGCATCGTGCGCACTTCGCGGCGTGCTCAGACCGGCGTGTCTGCTTTCATCTGAGATCGCAAACAATTTCCTTCGGTCGCGTTCCAGGATTATCGCCACGGCAAGCTAGCGCCCCTTGAACACCGGCTCCCTCTTTTCCACCCAGGCTCGGGGGCCCTCTCGTGCATCTTCCGTCCGCAAGACGACGGAGAGCGCCTCACTGTGGGCTCGGAAGGCGCCCTTGAGGTCTAGGTCCAGGCATTGGTGGATGAGGCGTTTTGCCCATTGCATGGCCACCGAAGGGCCTTTTGCCAGCCCGATGGCCAGCTCATTAGTCGCTACCGCAAGCTCCTCGTGGGGTACGACCATACTGACATAACCAATCCTTAGCGCCTCTTGAGCGTCGATCAGTTTCCCAGTCCAAATAAGCTCTTTGGCTTTGGTGATCCCAACGATGCGAGGCAGAAGGTAGCAGCCTCCGTTTGCAGGAATGACCCCCATTCTGACGTAGGTCATGCCGAATCTGGCCCGATCAGACGCTATCCGAATATCGCACAGGCTGGCCAGATCCATCCCCGCGCCGGCCGCAGCCCCGTTAATCGATCCGATATACGGTTTGTAGAAATCTAGCAGGGCCCCGGCAACACCATAGGTGGCATTAGCCAGGCCGGTTGTTTGCCCGGCGTTGGATTCGCTGCGTCTTGAGGCCAGTGCCCTCGGATTCTCCCCGGAGCAAAACGCTCGGCCAGCTCCAGTAACCACCAGCACCTTAATCTGGTCGTCTTTTTTGGCATCTTCTATTGCGGCTATCCATTCCGCGGTCATGGTTGGAGTGAGAGCGTTCAGGGTCTCTGGCCTATTCAAGGTGATAGTGGCAATACCATCTTCTTTCCCATAGATGACATCTTGAGATTCCATGTTCCTTCGCCTCCCTCCGTTCGCTGTCCATGCTAGGACTTCACCTTGTCGTCTGTCAAGATCATACCTGGGCTTACCCTCGCAAGGCTTTCATATTCTTCACCCCCAGTGCAGAGTGACGTTTTCGTATTGCAGGGTAGTTTCCCAGCCCAAAGGAGAATCACGATGAATCCGCCCCAATTTGAGGCGGATTCATCGTTCTCGGTCCCTGTTCTACTACGGTGCTTTCAGGGTGAAGCGGTGCACGGTGAAATAGTATCCCGCTTGTCTCAGCCATTCATGCTCTGTCTCAAGCAGCTCCAAATGACCCTTCTCTTCGTCAACCAGTCCGAGGAACATCTCCTTGGCGTCTTGGTTAGTGCTATCCTGCGCAGCCTGGCTATACAGGGCAATAGATTGCTTTTCCGCCTCGATCCCCACTCTTAAGGCGTCGAGTTCACCCGCGTTCGCCGTCACCTCCCCCGAAACCTCAGACATCGGGGGAAACTCCGAACTCCCCAGGGCTGGCTCGGCAGCTTCCGACGGTTTTTGCCAGCCCCTGTCCTGAGCTAAAGCTTCTCTTTGGCTAGAAAGCTTCTGATAGTGATTCATCTCCTGTCGCGCTAGCCACTCAAACATGCTCTTGCCCTTGGGGTCAATCGTTCCCGCTGCCGCATCGCGATAGAAATCGCGCCCGCGTTCCTCTCTCTCCATCGCCAAAGTAAGCACCTGTAAAGCACCTGTTTTTTCCATGTCTCACCTACTCCTTCTAGTTCTTTCGTTACTTAGCGTGCTACAATTTCAGTTTTCGCAGGATATCCAGCGCTCGTTTGCGGGCGCTTTCTTGGAGATCCGAGCGCCCTTCTTTGGCGGGCCTCTTAAGAAAGCTTTCCAGCTCTTGTTCCAACTCTCTAGCCTTGAGAAAGGTATCTTCGCTGTTTAGCGCTTTATAACCTTGCAACTTGCGCGGTCCCTCACTGCCCCCTTCGGCGAAGTGCCAATCCTTGAAGCCCGCACCGCAGCCAACGGAGAACAGCAGAAAACCCAAGGGTGTAGCGGCCGGGGGAATGCCCAAAGCAAGAGAGCGCCGGGTACCCTCATGCTCAGGGCTATCGTATTCGATCATCATGTGCCCACCGCGAGGGAGAAGATCAGCCAGGTATTGGAAAAGCTCACTAGCCAAACCGTCGAGGTAAACACACAACTCCGCCGCGTTGTCTCCCCCAAAGCTGACACACGAAGAGAAGCTGATAACCTCTATCCAGTTATAGCTGGGGTACCGCCCCGAGCTATAGAGGCCCAGTATCATCGATTGGTCACTTGGCTGGCCGCGGTCGCTGCGAAGGAATATCTGAAAATATCTAGCGCCAAAACGATTCTTTGGTCCCAGTAGTATTAGAAGTACAGTCTGGCCCAATGGGCGTCCTTGAAGGCGAGCCAGCACATGCTCTTCACCCTCGACTACTTTCCAGCCCCTGTCGAGCCAGGGTTTCAGCCCTGACTGCTCACTCATAGTCATCTGAGTTGCGCAGCCACTTACTTAATGCGGGAGTCAACCACACCCCAATTCACGTTTTTGAAGAAAGCCTCGATGTAGTCGGCTCGCCTCAGCCCATAGTCGATCATGAAGGCGTGTTCAAACACATCCAGCACCAGGATGGGAGTACAGCCTGCCGGGTGGCCGGTCTCATGCTCATTGATCCATTGGTTTATCAGCCGGCCGGCTATATTGTCATGATATAGGATGGCCCAGCCGATCCCCCGCATGGTGGCTGTAGCCCGGAAATCCTTTTCCCAATTTTCGTAGCTGCCAAAATCTTCTGCTAACTTTTGGCCTAGCTTGCCAGATCTGCCCGGCGCGCCCTTACCGCCCAGATTCTCGAAGTAGTACTCGTGGAGGCGCATGCCGTTGAACTCAAACCCCATCCGCCGCTTCAGCTCAGCGAATTCCGGCGTGTTTGCCTTGTCATCCTTGAGCAGAGCTGCCAGCGTGTCAAGGAGCCTGTTGGTATTAGTTACGTAACCTTGATATAGGGTGAAGTGATTCTTAAGCAGCGTCTCACTGAAACCCTCCATTCCGATCAAACTGCCATAGCCCTTAGCAGGGTAAGCCATTTCATTCCTCCCGTTCGAATCTAAAAATACCTGTTTGAGAATCTGAGAGCGTTTAGAGATGCTTTTCAACGCCCTGTATCCCCATCCCTCTTTAGAAGGATTGGCAGGGTAACTTCGCTCCCCCGCACTCCTACGTTGTGGAACTGTCTCGGAATCTACTTCTTGATGTACTTGTTGGGGTTCTTGTCGAACTCCTCCTTGCAGCTCTTAGCGCAGAAATAGTAGGTCTTCCCCTCATAGACACTGGTGCCTGCCGCTCTTTTCTCGTCTACGTTCATGTTGCACACTGGATCTCTAGCCATTTTCCCTTCACCTCCTTCGTCGGTTTTCGTCGGCTGCTCCATCATTGTGGCCGCATTTCCGCCACGAGCCCTTGTCTGGGGACCTGAGCCTCTTTGCTCCAGCTCATCATCGTCTTTACGTAGCTTGAACCTAGTGAGCAACGCCGAGTTCGAGACCACGGTGAGAGAGCTCATAGCCATGGCTGCCGCCGCAATCATGGGGTTCAACAGCCCGAAAGCTGCAATAGGTATGGCCAGCATATTGTAGAATAACGCCCAGAACATATTCTGTTTTATCTTGCTCATCGTCGCCCGGCTCAGCATGATACCCGACACGACGTCTCTGAGGTCGTCCTTAACCAGGATAATGCCGCCGGTCTCCTTGGCGATGTCCGAGCCGCTGCCGAGGGCGATGCCGATGTTCGACTGTGCCAACGCAGGTGCATCGTTGATGCCGTCGCCCACCATGGCCACGATTTTGCCCTCTGCCTGCAATCCCTTGATGACGTCCTCCTTCTCGCCCGGCAAGACATTCGCGATGACCCTGTCGATGTGCACCTGTTTCGCGATTGCATTGGCCGTCTTTTCGTTGTCCCCGGTAAGCATGATGGTCTCCGTGCCCAGTTCCTTCAGCCCCGCAACTGCTTCAGCAGAGTGCTCTTTTAACGTATCGGCTACTGCGATAATACCGGCTACCTTCCCATCAACAGCCACTATCATGGCCGTCTTGCCTTGGATCTCAAGGCCCTGGACGGTCTCTTCCAGGCTATCTGTGGCGATGTTGTAGTTGCGCATCAGCCGGCGGTTGCCCACCAGCACTTCCTTGCCCTGAGCGTTCACCTTGATACCATGGCCTGGTATGGCCTCGAATGTTTCGGCATCCTTTATTGTCATCCCCTTCTCTGTGGCCGCCCGTACGATCGCCTCGCCCAGCGGGTGCTCGGAGCCCTTCTCCGCCATGGCAGCCAGGCGGAGGATCTCGTCCTTGTTGTCGCCGATAATATCTGTGACTGAAGGCTCTCCCTTCGTGAGGGTGCCCGTCTTGTCAAAGACCACCGTGGTTAATTTTTGAGCCAACTCCAGGTACTCACCGCCGCGGATAAGGATGCCGGCCTGCGCACCCTTGCCAACACCCACGAACAGGGCCGTAGGGGTGGCAATGCCGATGGCGCACGGGCACGAGATGATCAGCACGGCCACGAAGGAGAGAAGTCCGGCAGTGAAGTTGTCGAAGACTAACACCCAGCCCAGAAACGCCAGCACAGCAATGCCGACAACAGCCGGCACGAAAATAGCGCTGATGCGATCGGCTATTCTCTGGATGGGCGCACTGGCCGTCGACGCCTGCGCCTCCTCGACCATCCTCACAATCTGCATCAGCGTAGTGTCCGCTCCAACCTGCGTAGCCTGGTACTTCATGGTGCCCATTCTATTGATCGTGGCGCCGATGACCTTGTCGCCAGGTCCCTTCTCCACAGGCACGCTCTCCCCTGTAATCAGCTTTTCATCTACGGACGAATGCCCTTCGGTGACGACGCCGTCTGTTGGAATCTTCTCACCAGGCCTCACTACGACAATTTCGTCAACCATCACGCTTTCGGCAGGTATCTCAACTTCCTGGCCATCCCTGACAACACGGGCGGTGCCCGGGCGCAGATCCATGAGCTTCCTTACCGCGGCCGAAGTGCGGGCGCGCATATAGTCTTCGAGGAACTTGCCAATGAGCACGAAAGCGATAATGACCGCTGATACCTCGAAATATACATTTCTTTCCGCTACTGGCAGCACCCCCGGGAAAAACAGCACGAACACACTGAAGAAGTATGCAGTGGACGTGCCCAGCGCAATGAGGACATCCATGTTCGCTTTGCCCGCCTTAAGGGCCGTATAGGCGCCCTTATAGAAGCTCCATCCGCCGATGAACTGGACGGGTGTGGTCAAGAAGAACAGCCAGTAGCCCCAGGTGAACCATGGTAGTTGAGGTATAGGTGCCCAAGAAAGCAGGGACACGCCTGCCGCCAGAGTGCCGAGAGCGACTACCCGCAGCAGTGCTATCAACAGCACTCCCGACAGGGCCACGGAGACCCTGCGTCTCATGCTTTTCAGTTCTGTTTCCGGGGATAAGAACGTTTGCAGGCAGTCCTGGGAGCAGAAGTAGTACATCCGGCCCCCGGCCTCCGCCTTGAACGGCATACTTTCGTCTACGGTCATCTTACAAACTTGGTCTATCGGCACAATCACTCCAACACATTTATTTCTTCACAGTCAACACCCGTGGAGAATGGCGAACCACTATCTTAGCCACGCCACCATCAACAAGCTCCTTGCGACCTCCTAGCCTAGCAAGGTTCTCGCTTTACTCTAACAGGTGGGAAATCAAGAAGTCATAAAATGGCGTAGGAAAAAGTTGAAAAACTATGACATTTTTCCGGTGCGTGCAATTTCATGCTCAAGATCATGACTTTGGGCGATTCACGACTAGGTCAGTTCCCTGTGGGATCATGAAAGTAATTGTCAACTTATAGCCTTTGAAGGTACCTATGAGCTTGAAGTGCCGCCTTGGCCCCTTCACCGGCGGCAACTACTATCTGTTTCTCCGGCACGTTGGTCACATCTCCGGCAGCAAAGAGGCCGGGGATGTCGGTTTCGTTGGCGCAGTTTACCTCTATTTCACCCCCGCTATTGAGAGAGACAAGCCCCTTGACGAGGTCGGAAGTAGGGCTAAGCCCGATCTCGACGAAGACACCGCCGACCTCGATCCTCTTTTCCTCACCGCTCTTCAATTCCCTGATTCTAATCCCCTCCACGAAGTTCGAGCCCTCGACCTCCACTACCTCATGCTCAAGAAACATGGTTAGATTGGGGACATCTTTAATCTTATCAATAAGTATTCGGTCGCCAGTAAGAGGAGTGATCGAGACTAGATAAACGTGCTCCGCTATCTTTATCATATCGTCGGCAGCTTCCAGAGCAGAGTTGCCACCGCCTATCACCGCCACCTTTTGCCCGGCAAAGAGAGGCCCGTCGCAGATGGCACAATAGGTAACCCCTCTTCCTCGCAGCCTCTGCTCACCAGGCACGTTGAGCTCCCGAGGGCGTTTGCCGGTGGCCACTATCACCGCCTTGGCTTGATATCTTTCGTCTTTTTCTGTCGTGACCTCGAAGCCATCATCCGATCGGGATACGGCTACCGCTCCCTGGCCGATCTTCTGCTCCAGGGGGAATTGCCTTACCTGTTCCTCGAACTTGCGCATCAGCTCGGGGCCTTCGATATATTGATAGCCCATGTAGTTCTCCACTGTCGATGTCCACAGTGGCTGGCCCCCTAGGTCCTTGCTCAGGAGCAGGGCGTCTATTCTCTTCCTGGCGGCGTAAACAGCCGCTGTCATCCCTGCCGGGCCACCGCCGACAATGATTAGATCGTACATGCTTCCTCCCCCCAGACTAGATCCCCAGTTTCTCCTTCAGTTTTGCCTCATCAAAGCCGAGTATGAGCTCGCCATCGATGTCAATAAGGGGTACGCCCATCTGCCCCGACTTACGAATCATCTCATCGCGGGCAGCTCTGTCCTCTCCCACATTGAACTCTTGATATTGGACTCCGTTCTTCTCCAAGAAACTCTTGGCCATCTTGCAGTAGGGTCAAGTGTTGGTAGAATAGACTTTTACTACTTTGGTGCTCATTTGTCTCCTTTCACCTTTCCTCGAGACTATCAGAGGCTTCCTAACATTCTATTTTATTCCCGATAAGCTTTGTAGGAGTTTAGCAACCAGTGAAATTACATCACGGAACGGACTCCTTGTCAACCCCACCTTCTTTGAGCCTACCATGCAGCAGGTTGTTGACTTCCTGTCTCAAATGAATATACTGAATTGGAAATAATCAGGATGAGGGAGAGATGAGCAAACTAATAGAAAAGATAAGGCGGGTTTCTGGGGGCGAGGCTGCGCCTCTGGGCTTCGGGACAAAGGCCTCTGTGAAAACGCCCCAAATGGCGCTGGGGGCTATCTTGACCAAAGACAACGTTGGTATGGCGGCTTCTGCTGTTGAGAGAGGGGTCGATGCTCTGCTCATATCGCTGCACAGTGTGGCAGAAGGGGTGAGCGAGCTAGGCCAGGTAACGCAATTGGCCGCCAACGTCCCCTGGGGCGTCTGGTTGCAGTACCCGACCGTGGAGGAGGTGCAGCAGGTGCGGGAGATGGGGTGTGACTTCGTTCTCTTCGAAGGAGCGCGGACGTTCTCTGCACTCCTTCGCGAGGAGGGGCTAGGTAGGATAATGAAGATAGATACTTCACTCTCCGATAGCCTGGTGAGAGCAATCGATCGGTTGCCCATTGATGCACTGCTTATCGGTGATGGAATGGGAGAGCCTCTAAGCGTCTATCAGTTAATGAACTATCATCGCTTTGTTTTATTGACACGCAAGCCACTGTTGGTTTGGGGGGCTTCCTCCATGTCCGACCTGGAGGTGGAGATGCTTTGGGAAGCAGGGTTGGTAGGGGTATTTCTCCAAACCGAGCCGTCGTCATTAGAGAACCAGCTATCAGCGCTCCGCCAGGCTATTGATAAGCTTCCCTCTTCAAGGAAGAAGCCTCGAACAGCTCCGGATGTCTCCCTCCCCTACTTAGGAGAGCAACCTTCCACACCGGAGAGGCCGAGGTGAGTGTTGACTGCTATGCTATTCAAAATCTAATGAGTGGAGAGGCCGGTTCGGGTTAGCTCCGCTTGCTCTTCCTTTTCTAGCTCTTGGAGCAGCTTCTCATAACGGGCAAGCTTCTGTTGCCAATAGTTCCTCATCTGAGCGATTTGCTCTATTTTCTGATCCATGAATTTGATTTGAGCTCTAGTCACATCAATGGCTTTCTGCAGCTTCTCCTTTTTCTGGCCGATATCCGTTTCCGCTCGATATTCAGCCTGGAGCAGGCTTCTCATGTCCTCGGCTTCTAGCATCTCTTTTATCTCAGCCAAGGAGAAGCCCAGGAGTTTCTGTAGTTGCCTAATTTGTTCCACTCGATGGACGTCTTCTTCGGTATAGAGGCGGAAGCCTCCCTCCATGCGACTGGGTGGTTTGAGAAGGCCCCTCTCCTCATAGAAGCGGAGCGTTCGTTGCGTCACCCCGGTGCGCTCCGATACCTCTCCGATCTGCATACACGCCTTTTCTTCTGCCACGGACCCTCTCTCGTTGCCAACGTTGCTTAAGTATAGACCATTTTGCCCCTTACGTCAAGGTTAGGGGTCTTACTTGACTGATAAGATATAATATCTTGGATTTGTTTGAGGGAGAGACTGGCGATGATAATCAAGACCTATGGCCTCACTAAGTACTACGGCAAAGTGCGGGGGGTAGAGGACCTAGACTTGGAGGTGGAGCAAGGGGAGATCTTCGGCTTCCTAGGCCCCAATGGAGCGGGAAAGACCACCACCATTCGCCTTCTTCTCGATCTCATACGGCCTACGAAGGGACATGCCGAGATATTCGGCCTGGATACACGGCGATACTCTTGGCAGATTCGTCAGCGGCTCGGCAATGTCCCCGGCGACGACTTCCTATACGAAGACATGACAGGAACCGAGTTGCTCGATTTGCTGGGGCGTTTACACACAGGCGATCATGGGGCAAGGAGACAGGAGTTGGCGGAGCGACTGGAGATCGACCTGGGGCGCAAAATTAAGGGTTATTCCACGGGGATGAAACAGAAGGTGACCTTGATCCAGGCGCTTATGAACGACCCCGAGCTACTCATCCTGGATGAGCCCACCTCTGGCCTCGACCCCATTATGCAGCAGGAGGTCTATGACATATTGCTGGAGGAAAAGGCAAGGGGAAAGACGGTATTCCTTTCCTCGCACATCCTGCCCGAAGTGGAGCGGGTTTGCGATCGGGTGGGCATTGTCCGCGAAGGGCATTTGGTGGATCTGGAGGCACTCCCCGACCTGAAGCGGAAGAAGGTGCGCAAGATGGAGGTCATCTTCAAGGAGGAGATTGCCCCTGAGATGCTGACTATGGATGAGGTGGAGGTTGTGAGCAAGGAGGGAAGAAGGGTCAACTTAACCGTACACGGCAATGTCGACAAGCTCATCAAGCGGCTAGCGGAGTTGGAGGTGGAGGATGTCGTCTTTCCAGAGGCGACGCTAGAGGATACCTTTATGACATTCTACAGCCACGAGAGCCATGAGGTGAAGAAGTGAATCTAGCCATTTTTTTCAGCAATCTAAAGTCCAGTCGTGGCGGCATGATCGCTTGGGGTGCCTTCGGTTTCCTTTTTGGCCTTTTGGTGATGTACATTTATCCCTCGATCGGAGACGTAAGTGGCATAAGCGAATATCTTGAGAACTTACCGGAGCAGTTCAAAGCCGCTTTCGGTTTGACGGGTGAGGGTGTCTCCCTTCTTACGCCGGAGGGTTTCTATTCCCTGGAAGCCTTTGTCAGCGTTGAGTATCTATCCTGGTGGCCGCCGGTGCTCGCCATCTACGCCATCTTTGCCGCCGGCGGCATCGTGGCGCGAGAGGTGGAGAGGGGAACCATGGACCTCCTCCTCTCCCAGCCGGTGCATCGCTATCAGGTGGTGATCAGCAAATTCGCCGTCTTCCTGACTGCTTTGCTGGTTGTCTCCATCGTATCCCTGGCTGGCCTGGCTGCTGGTTTCGCCCTTATCGAGGAAAAGGCCGATCTGCTGGGCGTATCCCTGGCCCTTCTCCAGAGTTTTCTGCTGGTTATGGCCGTCGCCGGGTATTCCGCCCTCTTCTCTTGCCTTTTCCTTGACCCGCGCAAGACCCAAATGGCCGCTGGCGTTCTGACTGCCGGCCTCTATATCCTCAACTTCATGGCCCCTTCTTTGGGCTCTTTCGACTGGGCGAAGAAAATATCCCTCTTCTACTACTATCAGCCGCTTCCCATTGTGCAGAACGCAGCCCTCAACTGGGCAGGGGTAGGCATTTATCTGGGGGTAACCGTTGTCTGTTTCATCGCATCGCTGGTCGTCTTCCAGAGGCGGGACATTGTGGCCTAGTCCGAGGGCAACTCCGGCAGGCTTAACCTGATCCTTTGTAGTGCCTCGCGCACGCTCTCCCTGCGGTTGAAGACGGCGGAGCCGGCCACCAGCACCCTCGCCCCGGCGGCGACAGCTTTGGGCGCGGTGTCGGCGGTGATGCCGCCATCCACCTCTAGTTCGGCTTTCATGCCCGCCTGGTCCAGCTTCTGGCGCAGGCGGGCGATCTTTTCTAACATGGGCTCGATGAAGGCCTGGCCGGGGAAGCCGGGATTGACGCTCATGACCAGCACCAGGTCGAGATGAGGGAGGATCTCCTCCACCGCCGTCAGCGAAGTGCCTGGGTTAAGGGCAACGCCGGCCTTGACTCCCAGCTCCTTTATCGCCTGGACGGTGCGATGGAGGTGGGTGCAAGCTTCGACGGAGACGGTGAGGATGTTAGCGCCGGCCTCGGCGAACTGGCGGATGAAGTTCTCCGGATGCTCGATCATGAGGTGCACGTCCAGCGGCAGGTGGGTATGAGGCCGGATAGCTGCCACCATCACCGGGCCGGCGGTGATATTGGGGACGAAGTGCCCGTCCATAACGTCCACGTGGATGTAGTCGGCGCCGGCGGCGGTGGCCTCCCGCACCTGCTCGCCCAGGCGGGCGAAGTCGGCGGAGAGGATGGAGGGTGCAAGCTTGATTTGGGTTGGCGTCAACTCTGTTTCCTTTCCAGCCCTTTGAGTAGCCGCTCCAGGGCCTCCTCGTAGGGCTTGGTGAAGTCGGCGTAGTTACGGTCTAGCAAGAAGGGCTTTAAGTCATGGTTACCGCGCATGACCCGAAAGCCTGGCTCTTTCCACAGATTGTCCAGCGAGACCGGCACCATCTTGTCCGGGTCTTCGTCTATCTGCTCCTCGATCTCTTTCAGAACGCCGTCCCTTACGAGCGCTTGTGCCGAGCACAGCACCACCATCTTCTCCGCTCCCCGCCTCTTCTCTCCGATCTCTTGCCAAGTGCGTTCCCCAGGGGTGGCGTCCATCGAATACAGCCAGCAGGGGGCACCAGATGCGACTAGGTCGTTGCGCAATCCCTGGGCGAAGGGCTGGTCTGGCTCTCCATAGCAAATGAAGCAGTTGCAATATCGAACGTCGGCCAGAATGAGCCGAAACAGGTCGATAAGCTGTTTCGGCTCGCGTGCGCCGCCGAAAAAGGCCTCCAGTTCCGGCATCTGTCTCTTACCGGCCGCCTGATAGGAGGTTACCAGCATGTTTGTCTCGATGGCTGTGGGATTTATAAAAAGGATCCGGTTCTCTCTATCCACAACGATTACGGCGTCCCCCATGCTGGCAAGAATGGTCTCTCGCAATCGTCGTCGCGTAGTTTCCTCGGCCTCCTCGGCCTTCTTTTCGCGTGTCAGCTTTATCTCCCACAATGCGCCCAAGACCAGGCCCAGGAGCCCCAAAAACCCGCCAAAAACCCCCTTATAAATACCACGGCGTGGGTCATTGGCTCCAAAGACGGGGACATTATTCAGCTCCGGGAGTCGCTCTGTGAAGTCGATAGCAGCGGCGAACAATACCAGGCAAAATCCGGCGAAAACCAATATGAACGTTCCCCTATGTAAACGCTCCCGCAGACCAAGATAAAAGAAAACCAAAATAGGAATGCACAAGAGTAAGAGCGGGAACACGCTTGATGCTGCGTTAAGGGATTGTGTCCCCGGCATATTCGTCTCCTACGGGTTCCTCATTCTGCGGCTGCCCAGTTTCCGTACGCGAGATTCTTCGTCCTTCTTTGGAAAGACTCAGAATGACAGACTGCTACACCTGTCACCCTGAGCGGGGCGAAGGGTCTCGCCCCAGCATAACCAAACGCTACTATGCTTCCAGCCGCCGTCGTGCCTCGGCCAGGGCCTGTTTCACCTGCTCCGGCGCGGTGCCGCCGGGGACGTCTCGCGCCGCCACCGATGACTCCACGGTTATCTCAAGTACGTCACTCTCAAACAAAGGCGAGAATCGCTTGTATTCGTCGAGGCTGAGTTGGCTGAACGCTACGCCCTTCTCCATGGCGTATTGTACCAGACTCGCGACGACGCCGTGAGCCTCGCGGAAGGGCAGGCCCTTCTTCGCCAGGTAGTCGGCGATGTCGGTGGCCAGGCTGTAGCCACCTTCGGCGGCCTGGCGAGTGCGCTCGGCATTGACCTTTAGGCTGCGCACCATGCCGGCGAAGACCTCCAGGCTGGAGAGCAGCGTGTCCACGGTATCGAAAAGGGCCTCCTTGTCCTCCTGCAAATCCTTGTTGTAGGCCAAGGGCAGCGCCTTGAGCATGGTTAAGGTGCTCAGCAGGTGGCCGTACACCCGGCCCGTCTTGGCGCGGGCCAGCTCGGCTACATCGGGGTTCTTCTTCTGGGGCATGATGCTGGAGCCGGTGGCATAGGAGTCATCCAGCTCAATGAAGCCGAACTCGGCGGACGACCAGAGGATGATCTCCTCGGCCAGACGCGAGAGGTGCATCATAGCCATGCTCGCGGCGGCCTCGTACTCGACCACGAAGTCGCGGTCGGAGACGGCATCGAGGCTGTTCCGGCTGATGCGACTGAAGCCCAGCTCGCGAGCCACGAACTCGCGGTCGATGGGGTAGGGCACGCCCGCTAGCGCTCCGCTGCCCAGGGGCATGACGTCGGTGCGCTCCAGGCACCCTCCGAAGCGCTCCACATCGCGCTGGAACATCTCGAAGTAGGCCAGCAGGTGGTGGGCGAACAAGATGGGCTGTGCCCGCTGGAGGTGGGTGTAGCCGGGCATGATGACGTCTTTGTTGGCTTCGGCCAGGTCCAAGAGCGCGCGCTGGAGGTTCTTTATACTCGCTATGGTTTGTGTCAGCACCTCCTTTGTATAGAGGCGCATGTCTAGGGCGATCTGGTCGTTGCGGGAGCGGGCGGTATGGAGCTTGCGCCCGGCCTCGCCGACCTTCTCGATGAGGCGAGCCTCGATGTTCATGTGGATGTCCTCCCGCTCCGTCTGGAAGGGGAAGTGCCCTTCCTCGATCTCCTGACGGATGGAGGACAGGCCCATGACGATAAGCTCGGCGTCCTTCTCCGAGATGATGCCCTGCTTGGCCAGCATGCGGGCGTGGGCGATGGAGCCGGCGATGTCCTGTCGGTACAGGCGCTGGTCGAAGGGGATGGAGGCAGTGTACGCCTGCACCGAGCTATCCGTCTCTGTTTGGAAGCGAGAGCGCAAGGGGTCATACTCCCATGTCAGATTTGAAGGGAAAGCCAAAGAAGTCGCTTAAGGCGCGTGCTATTTCGCCACGCCTAACATAATCTAGGATGCCTCTAAGATCCTCGGAACCGAAGACGGTAACTCCGGCTTGCTTCCCAAGCTGTTTGGCAACATCGACGCGTGGCTGCGATGAGAAGACGAAACCCCTGATTTGGATGCTCGTGCCCTTGAATACCTCAGTGTAAAGTTTTTCCTTAACCGAGTTGACAATATCAATGTCTTGGTTTGGACTTCCGAGTGTACACGCTACCAGCAGTAGAGTATCCTCCTTCTGGTAGTAAGCCAATATATCCAATCTGAGATGTTCAATTTTGCCTTCTCTCAGAGTTTCATGCTCAGTCCACCCAAGCCAAACAGACTGAAAGCCGCAAAGACCTAGAATCCATGAAACATATCCCTCAAACGCTGAACTGGGATCCTTTGGTGCGGGGGGTCGGGTTTCCCCAGGCTTGGTGACGTAGCTTTCAAGTCGATCCTCAGGGCAGAACTCACGGAAAGCTGCCAACAGGGGGTTTTTGGCAGGTTCCTTTGATGCTAGAAGCCTACTTATTTGCATGCTTCGCGACGCAAGATCTAAGGAAGGGGGCTCAGTCTGCATTAGAGTTACAGACAGATAGTCGTTCCGTCTTGCCTTAGGTAGACTAAGCCTCTTTGTCCAGAGCCTGAAATCTTCATCTTGCTTTTCAGATTCTTCTAGACTCATTATAGAGCGATCTTTATCTCTCAGAGGGGCGCTCTCGTGATCTCCTGTATATGCTACCGCAGTAACCGATAGCGATTTAATGTTTCTATGGAATTTTACGCGGACCCTGCACATCTGACCTTCGAAGTCCATAGCTTCATCTTCAATCACAGCATAAAAGGGAGCAGCTACAAGAAAGCTAAACGCCGTATTGGGGGTGAAGTTCATTTCAAAGAGTTCACGAATCAAAGAATACAAATCAAGTCCTGTTGCGGATTTCACCTCGCCTTGAACTCTTGTCTCGTCAATCGTTCTGCAGTGTTCTCCGGCAATAGCCTCAAATGTAGGCCAGGCTGGCCTCTCTCTCCTCGTCATTCCGTAGGCCTGGAAGTCGCCCTCCAGATCAAGGAGATCGATGCTTCGCTCAAAGTGCAGCTCAGCGGGAGAGCCATTGAATAGAAGCCACATGCTCTTATCGCTGGATAGCATTCCCACAAGTACATCGAGGCTTTCAAGCGGCCATGACTGCATATTTATGATGAATTTGCCAGTCTCAACTCTGCCTAGTGTTTTTTGAAGCTGGCTCTGATACTCTTTGAGTTCTTCTTTGTCCCTGCATGACAAACGCACCACTGTCAAGGCATTCTGCCAAATATCATCAGTTTTGACAGCAGCAATCCTAATGTCTACGCTTTTGTAGACTCCTTCGACTCGGTTTAGGAAGTCACGCAAAGTCATCCTGACCGACACTTTATCTCCCCTTTTCCTCTCCTCTAGCCCCGGTGATCCCCAGCGGCCCCTCTGGCTGGCCCAGTAGCTGCACCTGCGCTTGGATCTTCACCGGCAGGCCCCAGATCTGAATGAAGCCGGGCGAGGCGCTCTGATCGAACTGGTCGCCCTTATCATAGGTGGCCAGGCCGAAGCTGTAAAGGGATTTGGGCGATTTTCGCCCCACCACGCTACAATTGCCCTTAAGCAGCTTGACTCGCACTGTGCCGGAGACATGACGCTGGGAGCTTTGGACGTAGGCGGCCAGGTCTTGGTGCAACGATGTGAACCAGAGGCCGTTGT
>Ga0299912_10000201_pt1 | contig 61411 bp, 43 predicted proteins | sample RVTome_2_FD_207667 | JGI IMG/M metagenome (GOLD analysis project Ga0299912, IMG submission 207667) | Soil microbial communities from uranium-contaminated site in the Upper Colorado River Basin, Wyoming, United States - RVT95D214 (version 2) ... | reverse complement strand
CCTCGAGGGGGGAGAAAAAAGGAGGGGGTGTAAGGTTGCGCACAAAAAATGCTCGCAATGACAAACGAGGATGAGGTTGCCCCACGGGGACTCCAGTTATCCCTCACCCCTACCCTCTCCCTTTTAAAGGGAGAGGAATAAGGTGAGGGTTTAGTCTTTGATGCTGCCCTCGAGGGGGGAGAAAAAAGGAGGGGGTGTACTAATCACTGATAACCGTTATCTTTTTAACTGAGCTCTGGCCGTTCCCTGCATCTAGTCGGACAAAGTAAACGCCAGACATAAGCCCTTTGGTGGACCAGGTATATTTGCTATTTACCACGTTTACCCGCTCAATGACCGCGCCATTTATGTCAAAAATAGAAAGCATTGGTCTTTTACCAAGAGCCGCCGGACATTCAATCAGGGCATTACCCCGGACAGGATTAGGATGGATATTGAATTCTAATTGCCGGCTCGCCGACTTATGTTCCTCGATCTTATGATCTTCGACCAATCTTAATATTGAGATGTCATCCATATAAGTCGAATCGATACCGGGTGGCCCGCCGCTGTATCCCCAAATCCTCAACGCGACCATGATCTTACCGCTGGGCAAATAAGAAGTAACATCAAACCTCTGCCACGTGCTCTGTACCCAGACAATATCTTCATCATAACTGGCGTCGTCATAAATGAAATCAAACGCCTGGATCTGAACTTCGGGCTGGCGGCTCCAGAACGATATGTTCACTATGCTGTCGGTCAAAACCGGCGTGATGTCCTGCCGGATCCAGTAATTCCCGACGTCAGCGGCGCAATACTGGCCAGTATGAGAATCGATATCAGTTACCTGCCACATCGGACTCTGCCAGGGCGGCAAACTGCCGGTCTCGAAACCCGGGTTCACCAGCTGTTCTAGGGTATCGGCCAGGAGTGTAAACGGCGATCTATCATTGATGTTGATGATATTTATCAGACCAGATCCCGGATCTTTTTCCATAATAAAATTGCCGCTGCGGCACAATTGGCCCGCGTTGATAAGCCCGGACATCAGCATGACGATACTTAATACGCAGAATAATGGTTTCATCGCTGCTCCTTTATTATATTATTAAGGGATTATATAATACTATTTTCTGATTGTCAAGAGGCTGGCAGCCTTTCCAGAATATTCCACCGCCCCTTACTGGAAGACTAGTTATTATCCCCCCCACCCTTGCCCTCCTCCTAACAGGGACACCAGTTATCCCTCACCCCTACCCTCTCCCTTTTAAAGGGAGAGGAATAAGGTGAGGGTTTAGTCTTTGATGCTGCCCTCGAGGGGGGAGAAAAAAGGAGGGGTGTATTGTTGCCATCATTGGAAGGGAACTGTCATTGCTATGTCACAACGGCGTGGCAAGCGCTCCTATTTATTACTTATTTTGCATTGACATTCCCACAAATGATATTATACTTATACTTACGATACATCGGAGGAACAATGAAAAGATACTTAATGTGTGCTGGTTTGTTCTTGTTGGTCTGCTCTTTTTCATATGCTGATCAAGCCCTGGATGAAACCGGGACGCTCAGAAAATTCGGCGCGCTTTACCAGAACCCGCGCGCTATTCCGTGGCTGATCGAATGCCCGCCCGCCGCGGCGAACCCGTCATCAAGGCAGTACGTGAACCACCGTGCCAACATGCCGCCCGTCGGCAACCAGGGCAGCCAGGGATCCTGTGTCGCTTGGGCAAATGCGTATTACTACAAATCATACCAGGAATGGCTGGAACATGGTTGGACCTACGCCGATGCCCATCACCGGTTCAGCCCGGCATTCATGTACAACCTTATCAACGGCGGCGTAGATGGCGGTTCTTATGCCAGTGATGCGATGCTCGTTCTCCTCAACCACGGCTGCGCTAACCTTGCCGAAATGCCCTATAACCAGGGGAATTGCACGATCTGGCCTTCCGACTCGGCATATTACAACGCCATGCCATACCGTTGCGATGCTGGATACTGGATTGATGTATCAAGCGACCTGGGCATTGCTACGCTGAAACAGCACCTTGAAACCAGCGACAACGCGGTATTATATATTTATTGCTGGGATAATTTCCTGTATATAGGAAATTTTCACAACACCTACTGCGTCAGCGACGTGTACGGTTCGAACCACGGCGGGCACGGCGTGTGCATCGTGGGCTATGACGATACGCTGACGACCAGTGACGGCACCGGCGCCTTTATCGTGGCGAACTCGTGGGGAACGGGCTGGGGCGACCAGGGTTATTTCTGGATGTCATACCAAGCCGTGAAGAGCAGCGTCACATCGCAGCTGTGGGTGAATTACCTCGCGGACAAGATAAATTATTCCCCGACACTCGAGGTCCGGTTTAGACCAACCCATACGAAAAGAGAGTACGTTTATTTTACGGTGCAGACGTCGTCATACAATAACCAATTTTTTCATTTCTACATTGTTCCCGGGGCCGCTCATTCATTTCCGCCGAATAATATTGTTCTTGATATCACCGAAGCCGCGGGTAATTTCACGCCCAATGACAAGAATTTCATTTATTTTAGCGCTTATGATCGGCTTTCTGATGGCGTGACCGGCACGATCGACTATTACGCCTCGTTGAATGATGAATGGGGTGTTTACTCGCGCAGCAGCCAAACTCCGATGTCGATCCCGGATTACGGGGCCGTAACGCTGACCCTCTGGCATCCGACCCAGAAACTGCACTGGCAGATGTTTCACCATGTGCCGGCCCATACCGGCGTGACTACTTTAGACGGCGACATCGATACCGTCTATGCCTACTGGCTGTACGGTGCCGGAAGACCGGTCTATTCCTCGCCCGTTCTTGGCGATGTGGACAACGACAACAAGATCGAGGTCGTGGTCGGCAGCAATGACAGCAGCGTTTACGCCCTGAACGGTGAAAATGGATCGCAGCGCTGGTTCTATCATGCTGGCGGCGCGATCGCGGCCGCGCCCTGCCTAGGCGAGATCGACCAGGATACATTGCTGGAAGTCGTGGCCGGTTCTCTGGATGGCAAAATTTACGCGCTCAACGGCGAGAACGGTTCTTTTCTCTGGTCTTACACCGCGGCGGGCAGTATTCGGTCTTCTCCCTGCTTGAGCGACGTTGATGGCGATGGCCTGCTCGAGATCGTCTTCGGTTCCGACGACAACAGCATTTACGCGCTCAACGGCGAGAACGGATCTCTCAGATGGTCCCGTGCCACGGGTGGCGATGTTGTTTCATCGCCTGCCTGCGCCGATATCAATATCGATGGCGTTAACGAGATCGTTGCGGGCTCAAGCGATAACCGGATCTACGCGCTGAATGGTAAAACCGGCGATACGCTGTGGACGCGCGCCACCAGCGGCAGCGTCGTCTCATCGCCCTGCATTGCCGATGTCGACTTAGACACTTTTCCGGAAATAATATTCGGTTCCGCGGATGGCTACGTATATGCCCTCAATGGTGAAGATGGATCATTGCGATGGTTATATCATACCGGCGCAGGGATATCTTCATCACCATGCGCGGGCGATATCGACGGCGACAACCTGCCGGAAGTGGCGGTTGGCTGCAGCGATCACAGCGTTTACGCGCTCAATGGCGGGAATGGCTCACTTTTGTGGTCGCGGCCGCTCGGCGACAGCGTAGTTTCGTCACCCTGTCTTGGCGACATTGACGGCGACAACCAGCCCGAGGTCATCATCGGTTCAAAAGACCATTACGTTTACGCGCTCAACGGCGGGGACGGTTCTGTGCTATGGTCCTATCAGACCGGGGGCGCAGTATCTTCATCGCCATGCCTTGGCGATATTGACAACGACAACCTGGTGGAGATCGTGGTCGGCTCAGGTGATGGAATTATCTACGCGCTCAGCGGGGACCCGACTGGAACAGCGGAATCTGGCAGAAAGGGCACCATGGCGCTTGACACCGGATCGTGCCTCTTCCCTAATCGGCCGAACCCGTTCAGCACGAGCACAGTCATCAGTTATACGATCAGCAATGATTCCCGTGTAAGGCTTGTTTTGTTCGATATCACGGGCAAGAGGATCGCGACGCTCGTGGATGAACAGAAAAAAAGCGGTCGGTACCAGCATTACCTGTACCGCCGCAGTTTGTCCGGGAATTCGCTATCAGACGGCGTTTACTTTATTTGCCTGGAGGCCGGAAATAAAACTCAGGCGCAGAAGATGGTGGTAATAACAGGTCGTTAGGATCGTTTGTATCGTTAATAGCGTAAGAATCGTTTAGATCGATTATTTGATGATCACAACTTTCAGCATTTTTTCCATACGGCCAGCTGCATCAACGCTGATGAAATAGACACCTGAAGGCACGTCGCGACCATTCTGGTCTGTGCCGGACCAAACGACCGTAGACCGAAAACCGTAATCCGTAATCCGCGACGAAAGATCGACCACCATCCGGCCGGTAACATCATAGATCTTCAGGCCGTTGCGATCTGCAGCATTGGCCGCGCTTGTATTCAAGTAAATGGTCATTTCCCGTTTTGCGGGATTCGGGAAAACACTCAAGAAAGGTTTTCCTCCGGCAGCAGAGCCCTCGGTGATATCCGTCGGATCGTGGATGAACAGCGTGAAATAAGCGTACGCTTCGTATGCTCCGCCGTTGCCGTTGAAATACACGGTGAACCCAACCGTAGTATCGCCCGGATTGGACGCGACCTGCACATGATATGGATCCGCAGCATTGTTTCCGGCAGCGCCCACATTCAGGTCGCCAAAACCAGCCGTGCTGTCAATAAGCGAAACACATGTTGAACTCTCGCGCAGCGTGCCAGTAACGCCGGACACCAGCGTGTCCCCGTCATTTCTGATCACCAGGGCGATATCGATAACCTCATTGGGCTCGATGATACCGTTATTATTGCCGCCGGCAGAATCGCGGTACGCATAGCTGATCATATGCAGCCATGGTGAATACTGGCTCACGGGCGGTTTGGTCGTGATCAGTAATACCCGGCCGCTGGTTATGGGCGCGGCGTTTTGATCGTAGACTGAGTTATAAACGTACTCAACTCCTCGCGATTCAGTCTCGTCCTCGATGCCGGTCGTGTTGCTTTGCCCATATGAAATCTGTTGATATTGGAACAGCATCTCGCCGTCACCGGTTGGCGTCGGATAATACTGCGGATCGAGTAGAATGATCTGGAAAGTTTCCCAGGGATGACCAGAAATCTGGACCGCGACCTGGTAGAATTCGACGATCCAGCGGTGATTCGCTGAATCGTAATAACGGTAGATATCGCCGTGCCCCATCTGCATCGAACCCGGATTCAAGTCGTCCCAGTATGGCGCAGCGTATCTTTTTGCCTTACCGGCCATGGGGATCGGATCATTGGCATAGCTCATGCTCGTAGCGCCACCCAACTCCAGAAATCCGTTCGTACATGCACCGATCGTGTTATAGTTGATGCCATAGTACTTGAAAGAAAACGGCAGAGACAGGGTCACCGTGTCGTCATCCATATTGGTTATTTCCGATATAATCGTGCCTGATCCGCCGGCCGGCGGCGCGATCTCGACCCAGTTGTAAACGGGCGCGTGACCGGTACTGGAATCCGTGTCATCATAGATATAATATCCGTAGGTATCAGGACCGGTTCCGCCGCCGCCGCTACCAATGCCGGTCGTGGATATTGAAAACCCGCTGTTCCAGGTATCGCCCGCTGCCGATCTCATGAACAGTGAAAAGTTTATGGGATGAGCATAAGTATTTGCAGATACGTCAAAAACGAACGGATTAAGGCCGGCCGTTGCGAAGCCCGGCGGAAAATCGCCAAACTGCACGATACTGTCCGTGACATAGACAAGAGTATCCGCGCTTCGGAGAAAACCGGTTACATCCTGAACCGCGGCTGATCCGAAATTCTTAACCGTCGCCCATAAGCGTATCGTCTCACCCGGATTGACAATGCCGTTGCCATTGCCCAGCGAATCGTTGATCACACTCCCGGTGTATGACAAGTAAGCATCGCCGGTTGTGATCGCGACCTCGCCTTCGTACGGATAAAGGTTCCTGCCCGTGACCGTCACGTCCATGATACCGGGCATGGGAACGTTGAAATAAAAAACAATATTCCCGCTGGCGTTCGTGTAGCCGGTCAGGTAGACCAGCGTATCGAAATGCAGGCACACGAAAGCCGACTCGACAGGCGCCCCCACGTACGTGACCGCGACCTGCAAGGTCTCAGGCACGCCCGCATTAACCGCTGATTCGTGGCTGACCACGATCGTTTTGGGCTTGGCCGTCCAGATGTTCATCTCCGGATCGCCGACGGTCGTGAACCCGTAATATTCATCCAGCCCGCCGCTGGACGGATACATCTGGTAGACCTTGATGCGTCCCTGCTCGCACGCCTGGCCAAAGGTCCGGTACCGGTATTGGAATATGCCGTCGAAGAAACCCCGCGTGACCGCGCTCCGCAAATAAGCGATATTGATGTCGCTCGTGGATGTCGCGAAATAGCCCGATGCGCCTCTCAGGGTCGTAGGCGTGCCGGTCAGAAACCAGCGTTCAGCCGCGGCCGGGGTTGAACCCGTGCCCAGCGTATTGCAGGTCCCTGAGATAACGATCGGCAGTTTATTGCCGTTCGCAAGGTTGTCCACGTTCACGTTGAAAGGCGGGTACCAGTTGTTCGTGCCGTTTCCCCGGTACACGACAAAATCCCGGCCGCTGTTCGCCCTGTTTATGACTGTTGCGGCGTTATCGCCGTGGCCCGCGAACAGCGTGTCTATCAGGACATATCCGTTTGCCACCATGTAAGCGGCAAAATACTGGCAATCCAGTCGGTAAGTGACGGAATCGCTGTCCTGATAATCGTTCGCGATCAGACATGCTTTCCGAGACCAGAGCGAATCCGAGACATCGGGCGTGCGCTCGTACTTCAGCATCTTGGCGACCACGGTCTGCGCTTCGGTCGTGTTATGGACGGTCAGGCGGCCCGACAATATCTCGTTATAGATATCAGCATCCATATTCGTATAGTAATTGTCGGTGTAAACGTAACTTATTTGGGGAAATGGGATAAAATTGGGCGCGCCCACGAAGAGAATAAATTCCGGCGGTATTTGCCAGTTGTTATAAGCATTGACGATATAATTCCTGATCTCGACCGCGCTCGAGCCGGTCTCCGAGAGCTTGGCGACACGCGTGCGCATTCCCTTCTTGTGCTTCCACTCGGCGAAAGGCACGATCGCGTCATAAAAATTGTCGTGCGTGATTATCAAATATCTCGCGCCGGTCTCCTGGGCAAAAGCGAGCGCGGCGAAAACTGCCAAAAATAAAACCGGCATGCGTTTCATTAAAGGCCCCCTTATGGTATATAAATATAATAAGACTGAATAAGTTTAAACATATACAATGGTAAGTCAATAGGAGATTGTATTAGAAAAAAAGCGTATCCCACGGGGACACCAGTTATCCCTCACCCTACCCTCTCCCTTTTAAAGGGAGAGGAAAAAGGTGAGGGTTTAGTCTTTGATGCTGCCCTCGAGGGGGGAGGATAGAGGTCGGGGTGAAAGACCAGAGAAACCAGAAAGACTAATGTTTTTTCTGCAATTGGTATGGCACTTCGAGGTTATGCTGTTCAAGCAGCTCTTTATCGCCCAGAACATGTTCGGTCAGGCCGTCGGTGATGATCCGGCCCTGATCGATCAAGATAACGCGCTGGCAGGTCTCGAGGATCATATCCAGGTCGTGCGACGCGATGATCTTCGTCACTGTCAGGCGGTTCAAAAAGTCGATCAATCCGCGGCGGTGTTTGGGATCAAGGTTGCTCGTCGGTTCGTCCAGGGCGAGGATCTCCGCATCCATGGAAAGCACCGTGGCAATGGAAACGCGTTTTTTCTCTCCGAAACTCAAGTGATGGGACAAGCGTTTATCAGAACCAGCCATATCGACCTGCTCCAGCGCCCTTTCAACGCTATTTAACACGTGATCCCTGGTCATGCCCATGTTCAATGGCCCGTACGCGACATCTTCGAAGACCGTGGGCATGAAAAGCTGGTTATCCGGGTCCTGGAAGACCAGACCCACCTTGCTCCTTATCTTAGGCAAGTTTTCCTGTTTCATTTCAAGACCAAGTATCTTAACGCCAATCTGGTCTTTCTTGTCTGTTTGGTCTGTCTTGTCTTTCTGGTTCATGAGGATGCCGTTAAGATGGAGCAGGAGCGTTGACTTTCCCGCACCATTAGGACCGACGATACCCAAAGCCTCTCCCCTGCAGACGTGAAAACTGACTCCGCACAGTGCTTTTTTGCCGTCCGGATATGAAAATCCTAGATCGTTTATCTCGATAACCTTAGTATTATTATTCATATCGTCATCAAGTTAATAGCAACCTTAAGGAAACCAAAACGGCGCTGATCGACAACAAAAATACGAGATCAATACCCGATAGTTTAAGCCGATCCATGGTCTTGATCTCGCCATTGAAACCGCGGCTGCACATTGCCAGATAAACCGCCTCCCCCCTTTCATAGCTTCGCACGAACAGACTGCCAAGCATGTTGGCGAGTATCTTAAAGTGAAACCAACGCGATCCGCCGACGGTCCGGCTCAATTTTGCCTGCTGCATCATCTCCATTTCATCCTCAAACACGAAAGCATACCGGTACATGAATGACAAAACCATTACGATAAGTTTATGACAATGGAGTCTCTCAATGCCCTTGAGCAGATCCGTGAACCTGGTGCTGCTTGTGAGCAAGATCATGCAGAACGCGCATAAATAAGATTTTATGAAGACGTTCCACAAAACCATCAGACCATCATAGGTCACGGTCAGCTTCAAAACACCCAGTGAAAAACCGCCGATCACGTGCCCTTTTTTAAAAAAGGGAATAAACGCTGCGATCACGAGCACGAACGGGATCACGACCAAAGACCGTTTAAAAAGGAATAAAAGCGGGATACGGGATAATATGATCAAAAGCAAGATCATGCCGCCATAAGCGGCGAACAGCGAGTACGATCCGGAATCCGTAAATATAATGGAGATGATGAAAGCCATGAAAATAATGGTTTTGACCCGCGGGTCCCGGCGGTGCAGGATGCTTTTGAGGTCGGCGTGCTTGTCCAGGAAGCTATGATGCATTGTTGCTGCCCTTTTTATTCCTTTGCTTTGCTCCGAGTATCGCTGCCAGTCCGTATCCGATCCCGAATACCAGCAGCGTACCGAGCGCTCCGGCGATCGCGGTCGCAACTTTTTCATTTTTGATCCCGGGCATGATATAATCGCGTAGCGGCGAACGTACGGTGGGTTTCACATCCGCTTTCTCGATGAAGCCCTTGTCCCCGGCGACCTTTTCCAGACCGTCGGGTCGCGGCGAAGCGATGGGAGATATGATCAACGCCAGCAAGACGGCAGCCAGTAAAAATAGCAAAAAGAATCTTTTATCCGTTGTCTGCCTCCGCGGGTCTGGGATTCATGCCATAAAGCAGATCGGGCCGCGTCCTGAGAACGAAACCCACGATCAAAACCGTGATCACCGCTTCACCAAGGCCGATGAGCGCGTGGACGCCCGTCATCGCGGGCAGGGCGATGGCGATCGGTGATGTTCCGGATATCGCAAGCTCCAAGGCACAGGCGGCCGAGGCAAGCACGACCGATAACCAGGCAGCGACCGCTACGGCGGCCAGTAATCCCTGCTTGCCAATAATCATAAGCAGGAGTTTAAATACATAATAAGCCGCGATCGTGCCGATCAATCCCATGTTCAAAATATTAGCGCCCAGCGCGGTAAGACCGCCATCCTGAAAGACCAAACATTGAACGATCAGGACCACCGTAATGACGACCGCGCCGGCGTAAGGCCCGAGCAAAACCGCAGCCAGGACGCCGCCCAGCAGGTGTCCGGACGTCCCGGTCATCACGGGGAAATTAAGCATTTGCGCCGCAAAGATGAAAGCCGCCATCACGCCCATGAGCGGTATCAACCGGTCTTTGACGACACGCGTCGCCCTTTTAAGCGAGTATCCGATGCCCGCCAAAGAGACGATCCAGGCCGGTATCCAGGTCTGAGCGCTTAAAAAACCATCGGGAATATGCATATTAACACATCAAGGCACCTGCTTGCCGGTCGTGGTCATGGTCAGCTTGCCGAGTTTTATCCCCTTGGTGCCCAACAGCCGGTCGGCGATCCGCTTTACCTCAGTGCCCTTTCCCTTGATCGCCAGGATCTCCAGGCAGTTGTGCTGGTCAAGGTGGATATGCATGGTCGATATTATCTGTTTGTGGTGCTGGTGCTGCAATTCGGTCAGGCGCTCGGTCAGTTCCCTGACCTCATGGTTGTAGACGATGGTCACCGTGCCGATCGTCTCGGCGTTTGGGACCTGCCATTCCTGTTGGACCAACCGCTCCCGGATCAGATGGCGGATCGCTTCGGAGCGATTGGGCAAACCGAGTTCGCGGATCAGCGCGTCGAATTGAACGAGCAATTCCCGGCCCATAGAAACGCCGAACCTTATCGCGCCGGGTCTATTAACTCCATGCTTTCGTGCTACCTTTCTAGAAATCATAACACATATTATACAAAACGTGATACGTGTCAATAGAATACTTGGCAGCGCGGCTCGTTTAGCAAGATGATAAAAAGGTATTGATTTATTGTCCGCCTTTTATATTATATGGATATGTTATGGAAAAACACACGGACGCGGTTCATATCATTATTATTTCTCTTTTTGTTTAGCAGCGGTCTATTATTCGCTGGCTTTGACTTCGATAGCGAAGGCTCGGGCATCGAAGACATTAGCCTAGACACGTTGACCAGCAGCATCCTGCCTGACACGAGCCTCACCAGCATGGTCATCAACGCGGTCGAACAAGACGAGTGGCAGGCCATTATCGACAGCTGCCCGTCGCTGGTCAGTTCCAGCCGTTTGTCACTGCTTTTAGATTCCTTAAAATTCCACTACGCACCGATCTGCAGCCCACGTTTGTTGGATAAAGTCACAGCCGATTTCTGTAACGGCCTGGCAATGGTCCTTGCCCAATCAAATTTTCCTGAACCGTCCCTTTATTTCTTCGCCAAGTCGTGTTCAGTTTGTTATAAATACGATTATCCCGAAGGGATCATCGCCAACCTGATGAGTCAGGCGACCGTGCAAAACGCTCTGGGCAGAAAGCCGCCGGCGGTCGATAAGACCGTTGAAGCGCTTAAAGAAACAGTTGAGCTGGATTCAATGATAACACCCCAAGCTGAAAACCTGATCCCGCTCATGACCACTATAGGAGATCTATCTGAGATCACCGCCCGTTTGGACTCGATTTACGCGCACAGTGCGCAAAGCGGATCGCTTAGCGACCGCAACCTGGGCCGCGTGTATTTCCTTATCAGCTTCGCGTATGCCGAGCAGGAAAGTCTGGACCAGGCAGTCGCTGAAATAAATAAGTCGGTCGAATATCTTTCGCGAGCAAACTTGCCGTATGAAGAGGTCACGGCGCGGTTCACAAAAGCGAACATACTTATCCGGCGAGATCCGGCAAATCGCGTTATCCATGACGAGTTTGGCCGCATGCTTGTATATATGATCAAGAATAACATGCTTAACTATACCCATGGCGTCCTTGATGCCTGGGTAAACCTGCTAAAACAAGGGCAGGACACCAAAAAAGTAAAAGATGCCGGTATTGTCCAGATGATCATCGACGCGACCGACGGCATTGCCAGTCAGTTTCCGGATGACCGCGTCCAATTTATCGCGGATCTTACATATGTCCTGGCAACCGAGCAGCTGTTCGAACTTTCCCAGAGCCAGCGCCTTGAGTTGCTTGAGAAAACCCTGATTGACCTACCGGGGAAACCTTCGGTTTTCCGCTCAAAAGCGCTGATGCAGATCGCCCAGATCTATACTGATCGGAAAAAGCCGAACATCAGCGCTCAATATCTCGGGCAGGGACTGAAAAACGCCATGAATGACCATGACTGGCAAAATATCGAAACCTTTTACAAACTTATGATAGAAACCAAGGGTGGCAAAGCTATCGCCGATTCGATCGCCGGTAGCAACGGCGAATGGTCAAAAGCCGCATTGAAAACCATCAACCGGTCAGATTTGGAAAACGCACTGGAAAATTTTACGCGATTAGGTGACACGCTCGCGCAGGCGCGGGTCAATCTGGAACTCGGCCTGAACGAAAAATGGTCTGACAACCCCAGTACCCGGGAGGCTGAAGCCTATTTTTGGAAAGCCTATTTCCTTGCTCTGGCTGGCGGCGACACGTCCCTTGCTATGACCGCGCTTGACGCGGCGTTAGAAGATCCATACGAACCAGCCGGGTATTTTAAAGAATTCAAACCGGTCATTAACCGCACCGGTCTGCCTCCGTTGTTCACGATCAGGAATATACTGTTCACGGCGGACAGGCTCGCGAACGACGCGGAAGCTTATTATGAGGAAGCCAGTTCCATATTCGAAGGGTGCTGCGAGACCGCGGCCCTGCTCGAAGACCCGCATGGAGATGAGCTCGCCGGGATCAGGATAATGCTGGACTCTAACCTGGGCCGGTCCGGTATTCATGTCGCGGAAAGCGCGGAAAGCCTGCTAACACGGTCACGGTTCAATGGACTGCTGTCATACTTCGATGCGGTTTATAGGACAGGCGAGATGATCGGCGCTGATGACTGGAGCCTTAACTATTATTCGGAAATGAAGGGCTATGCCAACCTGGGCTGGGCTGATCTTGAACGCAGCCTGGCGAACCGCCAATACGAATTAGCCGTTAGCCGGTTAAAGCTTGCTCTTGGGCAAACGCAAGAGCCTAATAGACTGCCCGAATATTTTACAATTTTCAACCAGCTGGCAGCAGCGTACAACGAACTGCAGCGCAGAGACAGCCTGATCATCTCGTATAACGGATTCCAGGAAATATTCAAGGGCCGGACCTACCGCGGCATCACGGATAAACAAAAGCAGGAATTACATAACATCCTTACCCCCGCCTACGAATACAAAAAACCCGAACTTGCCGCCCTGATAAAATACGACTGCATCGGGTTTGGCGACCGCGCTTTCACCGTGACCGCCGGCGGAAAACTGGGCGCTGCGATATATGAAGACAGAATAGGCAAGCCGTTCCCAAAATACCTGATCAGCGGAAACCTCCTCATGCCCAGGATCGCGGTCAGGGCAAGGTTCAATTACCTCGAGGTCGTGCCAACAGGCTGGTCCATGACCGCAATTGACGAAATCGCCGGTTACGCAGGTCTATGGAAGAACTGGTTATCGCGCGATCAGGAACAAATCGGGCGCTGGACAATACTCGAAACGGCGCAGCGTATAGAGCTGGGCCAGTTCAATGCCGCGGAAAGCCTGCTCAGGCAGACTGATATGGAACCTCATACAATGAACGCCGGCCCCTGGACTGCCGCGGTCATATCCCTGCTGCGATCATCAGTAAATGAGTTTTCAGGCAAATACGATATGGCATTAAGCTGGCTGGATCAGGCCGCGAAAGCGGGTGGATTCAAAAACAACGAATATTTCACGGCTTGCGTGAACGGCAGCGCCGGCAATATTTATTATCTCCTGGGTGACTCAGTAAATGCTCGCGCCAGCTACTTAAAGGCCGCGGACGCAGTCGGAAATCACGAAGGACAACCAATGCTCGCGCGCAGGCTCATGATCTCGCTCGGCAACCTCGCCCTTTTCAAAGCGGTCGCGGGCAAAGACCGCGATAAAGATATAGATACTGCCCAGGTTCAAATCGCGCGCCAGAATTATGAGGCCGCCCTGCAGGTGGAACCGGAAAGGATCGACCCTGCGACCGAAGTTAGCGCGCACGTCAATCTTGCCGTCGCGTCTCAGCTCATGGGAAAGACGCGTGACGCGCAAGATGAGATCAGTACCGCGATTGATACGGCCAGCGTCTATGGTCTCTCCCTGCTTGAGGCATCGGCACGCGTCGTCAGTGGATACCTGGACGCCGGCGCCGGAGACCCGAGAACAGCGCAGCAGGAGTACGAATCCGCGATCAATACTTTTCGTGCCGCCGGTGACCGCTATTCGCTCGGCAACGCGCTGTGCCTGCTGGGTATCACGCACCGGCGCCTGAACGAACCGGAGCAGGCCCTGGCCTGTTTTAAAGAATCGATCGAGATCTTTGAATCGCTGCGCACCGGAGTGAATAGTGGCGATCTTGCCGCCTCGTTCACGGCCGCTAATATCGACCGCTACGCCGAAATCATTGACCTGCTGATGGAACTCGGTCGCGATACCGATGCCTTCGCTTATGTCGAGCAGAGCCAATCAAAGAACCTGCGTGACGCGTTCGATATCGATCGTATCTCGCCCAGCGATACTGCCCTGGCCGCGACACTTAGAAAAGCCGGTGACACGGAAAAGAAACTCTTTGAACAAGAAAAGCAGCTGGCCCTGGAACTCCGCCAAGAGCCTCAATTGCAGGATACTGAACGGATCATCAACATCTCATCGGTCATTGCCGGGACCAAGGCCGAGTTCCTTTCCCTGGAAAACAAGATCCGCCAGCTTAACCCGGACTACGAAGCCCTCATCAAAATAACCCCGGGCCAGCTCGCGAAAGTGCAGAAGCTCCTGCCCAAGGGAGCCGGGCTGGTTGAATACTACCCGGCAATAGATAACCTGTATATTTTTATGATCACGAAGGATGCTTTCAAAACCTGGTCGGTCGCGACAGAACGCGACAGTGTCTACGCGCTAGTCAGAAAATTCCGCGCCGTTATGGAGGAAGCATCGGTCATGACCGCTCAGGGCATCGCGCTCGATACGATCACCACGTGGCAGGACGACGGCACTGCCCATTATCGGGAGAGCGTCCTTCCCCTGAAAAAAGTCTGCATTGGTCTATATGATATCCTAATCGCTCCGGTGATCCAGGAATTAGCTGGTGTCAGCGATGTGATTATCATCCCCACGGGACTGCTGACCTACCTGCCGTTCCACGCGCTCGGCTACGAATCCAGCACGGGCTTCAGGTTCTTCATTGAAGACAAGAACGTTTCATACCTCTCCTCGGCCGAGCTCATTGATATTGCATCCGAAAATCAGAAGTCGGTTAAACCGACGTCCCTGCTCGGATTTGCCGACCCGGACGGCAGTCTGCCCTCAGCAGACAAAGAAGTGGAAATGATCAAACCGATCTTTCCGCGCTCCGCCGTGTTCACGAAAGGCGAGGCGACCGAGGAGCGCGCCGCCGCGCTGTCTGGACAGTACAACATCCTGCACTGTGCGACCCACGCCATCCTGAACGAGCGGGCTCCGGACGAATCCTATATCCTGCTTGCGCCCAGCGGCAAGGCGGACGGCCGCTGGGCAATGAACGAGATATTCGGTGTAGCCTGGGATAAGATGGACCTGGTCGTGTTGTCGGCATGCGAAACCGCCCTGGGCGAAAAGGACCCTGGCCGCGAAGTTTCGGCCTTGTCATACGCGTTCAGCGTTGCGGGATCGCCGTCGATCGTCGCGTCGCTGTGGCCGGTCTGCGACCCGTCAACCCAGGCTTTTATGCAGCGTTATTACAGGAATTTTAAGAAGAACAGCAAGACCGGCGCCCTGCGCGCTGCCCAGGTCTCGCTCCTTAAAGATCCCCGGTACGCGCACCCCTTTTTCTGGGCGCCCTTCGTCCTGCTCGGTGACTGGCGGTGATAAGGAAGGAAGATGTGAGGTTATGAGGATTGGAGGATATGAAAAAGCATGGGGGTAAGGGGATTTGTGGATAAAATTACGGAAGAGAAGCAGGGATTCGATAATTAAAAGATAGAGGAGATGAGTGGATGCGGGGCTGCATGGATGAAAAGAATTGGGGATAAGGGGATATGGGGTATCGGAGTATCAGGAGAAAAAGGATTTAACTCGTAAGAGTTTTATAAAAGCCTTACGGCTTAATTCCATAGCATTATAGCATCAGAAAATCAGATGGGAGCATATCCCGCAGGGACACCAGTTTAATTTTTTTTAAGTTGTAGCCGCAGGCTTTAGCCTGCGTAAAGATCTAATGAAATCTAAAGTAATTTCGCAACCTAAAGGTTGCGGCTACATTTTTTCCACCAGGTTTTGAACGATTATGGAGATTTTTATGCATTGACTTCAACTCCAGAAAACAATATAATAGTATTATATGGAGATAACGCACCGCGAACGCAGCAGCCTGTTTGCCGTGAACCTCGGACTGGGGACGAACATCCTGCTGGCAGCGCTGAAAGTTGCCACCGGTATAACCGGTCACAGCCCGGCGTTGCTGTCGGACGGCATCAACTCGACATCGGATGTCGCCTATTATGTTGTCGTCCGGATATTCATGATGCTGGCCCGCAAACCGGCGGACCATGAACATCCTTATGGCCACAGCCAGTTCGAAAGCATCGCTGCACTGGTCGTGGGCGCGTTCGTCATAACCACGGCGATGGCAATATTCTGGGACGCTACTAATAAAGTATATGACCTGTATGCCGGACAAAGCACTTCCAACGGCGCTTCAGCATGGGCTCTCGTCGTCGCGCTGTTCACCGTGGCGGTGAAGATCGTCATGGTTATAATCACGCGGCGGATCGGCCGCAAGACCAACAATCCCGCGGTCCTGGCGCTCGCCTATGACCATCGCAACGATATTTTCGCCGCTTCCGCGGCCAGCATCGGCATCTTCGTGGGTCGCATCGGATTACCATGGGTAGATCCACTGGCCGGAGCGATCGTGGCGCTGGTTATACTGCATACGGGGATCACGATCTTGCGCGCGTCTTCGCAGGACCTCATGGATACGGTCCCCGGAAAAGAATTGAACCAGCAGGTCATACAAATACTAAAACCGATCGCGGGTATAAAGGAAATCGAAGAAATACAGACGCACCGGTTCGGGCCTTACCTGGTGATAAACGTCACGATCGGAATTGAAGGTTCACTCAGCGTCAAAAAAGGAGACGCGATCGCAATGGAGGTTGAACGCGCATTGCATCAAGGGATCAATCTATTGAAACGGGTTTACGTGCACTACCATCCGGCAAGGGAAAAATAAAAACCCCTTCCCTGCCTACTTCCAAACCGAACAACCTATTCTTTTTTTAGGGAACTACGGACGTCGCCGGTGATAACCTGGCAGATCGTTTGCATATATTCCTTGCCCTGAATGGTGATTCGAGCGATGCTTAAAAGCGCATCATACTCAGTACCATCTTTTCGCCTTAACCGGGTTTGGAAATTTGTGACCGAACCCGTCTTTTCCAGGATCTGAACTAACGCCTGACGATCCTCGCTGTTAACATAGGTATCAGACAGGTTGACTTTTTTGAAACTTTCCAGGGTGTAACCAGCAATATCGAGCATCGCCCTGTTCGCGGTGATTACATGCCCATCAAGAGTTGCAATTCCGACACCAACCGGACTATGCTCAAACATGTGCCGGTAACGTTCCTCGCTCTCCTTCAGAGCCTGTTCGACGTTCTTGCGGTCCGAAATATCGAAAAAGGTCAGGATGATCTCTTCGATCTTTTTGGTTCCCATGTCAAATATCGGGTCGGCATTGATGATCAACCACCGTGTATCATCGGTGCCGGCGATTCGGACGCATCTCACCGCCTGTTCTACTGCTTTACCCGTGCGCAGGACGACGAACGACGGATGCTTGCTGCTCGGCAGGCTTTTTCCGTCTTTGTCTACGATCTTGAATATCGATTCCAGGTGCACGTCGTCCGTACATTCATTCACGCTGAGCATCCGGCAGCCCGGTTTATTGATATGGGTCACAAGGCCGTCCGCCGTATGGACGATGACGCCGGCATGAATGGTTTCGTATAAGATCCGGAACCGCTGTTCGCTTTCGCGCAGCTCTTTTTCCATCTTCCTTCCGCTCGTGATATCGCGGATGACCATGCCCAGCCCGTTCCCGACCTTGAAAGCTTTGATCGACAAGTATTTGTTCCCCAAATAGCTCGGTGTCTGGATCTCATGGCTGATCGGTTTTCCCGTTTCGATCACCCTCTTGTATTTTTCGTACCGGCCGGTCTCATACACATCATAGTTGATATCATATATGCTGGCGCCCAGCGCCTTCTCTTTTTTACCGCCGAACACGTCCAGCAGGTAGTCGTTCACATCGACCACGTTCAGGTCTGCGTCGAACAGTACTAAACCCTCGTTGGCCGATGCCATGAATGCCTTGAGCCTTTCATTTATCACCTGCAGCGAGCGCTCGACCTTCTTCCGCTCCGTGATATCGCGCACGACGGTCACCATGACCGGATCGCTGCCCTTGACCCCGTACCGGCGCGAGTTCGCCTCGACATATACCGTTCTGCCGTTCTTGCATCTTAACGCGTATTCCATGATGTGGACGTCCCGGCCCTGTTCTGAACGGAATGTGCCGGTCCTACCGACCTTCCGCACCTGGGATCTTATCGTGCCCAGGTTTTTATTGTCAAAGAGACTGAAATCGAATATGGTCCGCCCTTTCAATTCATCCGGAGTGTAACCTATCACCTCCTTGACTTTCCGGTTAATCTCAAGGATCTTACCGTTCTTGTCCGTAAAGGCGATGATATCATTGACATTCTGAAAAAGCAATTTCAATCCCTGATCCGAACTGAACATTAAACGCAGCGTTTCCGCCGCGCTCAATGCAGTTTTTTTCTTGATGGCTTTCCTGGTCTGCGTTCTCCGGCGGGGCACGCGAGCCGAGTACTTCCCTTTTTGTCGCTTGGTCCCTGGCTTTTTTATCTTCTTCATTTTCATAAAATTATACCCTCATATGCAATCGTGTCAAGCATCGTCAATAATGCGCGCGGTTTCAGGACTTGACGATCTTGTGGCGGTACTCTCCCTTTCTCGTCCTGACCACTACGTAGTAATTTCCCGGCGCCACGGCACGTTCTTTCTGGTCAGTGCCATCCCATATGACAGCGTGCTGACCCGCCTTTTGCCGGTTGTTCGCATATTTACGCAAGCACTTGCCCGCTCCGTCGTAGATCGCGACTGTGACCGCTGATGGTAATGTCAATTCGTAAGTGATCCTGGCCGTATGGGAGAACGGATTAGGCTGGACCCTGATCTTAGTGCCGGCTTTGCCCTGCTCGTGCTCTTTTATTCCCACAAGCTGATGACCGGCTGAAAATACCAGCAGCGGCAGATCGGCCGCGGGGATACCCAGAGCGCTGATAATGGCGGTCCGTTCCGATGAGTTGAAATTGCACGTGAAATGACCCTGCAGGCTCAAGGATGCCGCCTGCAGTAGCGCGCCGGCTCCGGCATAACCCGCCTCGATGAGCTGCCAGCGGCTTGCCGTGGTAGCGCAGAAAACATAATAATCGGGGGCGGACTGCGGAATACGCGCGACCGCCGCGCGCAGGTTAGACCTGCGGTCACCGGTCGTTACCCGCTCGATGCGGTGGTCCCTGGTGGTCACTCCTCCCGACGGCAGGCGGATGTGGTAGCGTTCAACGCCCTCTGACCGTACGATGTAGATATGACCCGTGAGGTAAAAATTCGCCACGGCCGATGCAGCCACCAGGCCAGCCCGGTTATTGGTCGTCATGTGCGGATTATTGCCGTACGATGCCCAGGCAAGCTGGGAGAGTTCATTAAGGGTCAGTTCGGTGGAATCGAAATCACTGCCGTAGATCAAACCCGACAACCCGTTTTCCAGCAGCACGGTCCCGTCAGTCGATGGATCAGGCAGGCTACCGTCCGAAGATATCGCGACGAGTGAGTTCGTAATGCCGCTTACAGTTCCCATCAGGCCGTAGCAATTGACCATCTGTACCGTGTACGCCGGGCTCCAGTTGCTGTTGGCGTACGTTGTCGCGCTTTCCTTGGGACAGCCTGACGGCTGGCTGCTCGTGCTTGTCCAGAACGCGACCGAAGCCAGGTGCCCAAAGTGCAATGCCGCGCCCGCGTCCTCGGCCAGGTCGCTGGCAACCCCCACTTCAAACGCAGTGGCGGCTTCAGACTTGTGATTACCGCTGAGGTGCACGATAATATCATGAGCGACCTCGTCATAGCGGTAAACATTGTCTGACCGCGCCGCGTAGATGATCCGGTTCGAACCGACCATGGGCGCCTTGGAAGCGGCCCAGAGGATATTCCCCAGGATCTGGTCGGAAAGCGATCCGCTGTAACTGCCGTGATACGACCTGCGGCTGTTCATGACGATCTCGGAAGAAAAAGTATTGATCTGGACCGGTGGTAATGCGCGCGCATCCGGGAACAAAACCGGCAGGTTGCCGGCAAGAGCTTTTTTGTAATTCAACATGGCGCCGGCGCCGCCGGCAAGCAGGATCTTTAAAAACTTTCTTCTTTCCATAACGCCTCCAGTTTCTGTTAAATTATAAGCCCCTGACATTCCATGTCAAGAGGGCAACAAAACAGCCGGATTCTTCTCCGCTTGTTCTGTTTTTTCTACAATAAAACCTCCCCCTTGATGGCGACAATTCACCCCCTCCTTTATCCTCCCCCCTCGAGGGCAGCATCAAAGACTAAACCCTCACCTTAATCCTCTCCCTTGAAAAGGGAGAGGGTAGGGGTGAGGGATAACTGGAGTCCTGTAGGAGGAGGGTTAGGGAGGGGGATAATGCTGGATACATAAGAGGGATGAATTTACGTGGCAACGACTTGACAGCGCATTGAATCGACAATATAATATGCCATCAGGAGGATGAATGTTTAAAGCCTTATCCCTGTTTTTCTCTTTGATACTTTTTCTCCATGCTGGATACTACAGCACAATCCGGGGTAAAGCTACAGATGATGAAACTGGTGAACCTCTTACCGGTGTCCATCTACATATTGAAGATCTTGAAATATTTACAGAAACAGACAGCGCTGGCGAATTTATTTTTCCCTTTATATACGTAGGAGATTATCAAATATTTATATCTTTTCTAGGTTTTACACCGTACGGCATAAACATTTCACTGCAAGCACAGCAGGTATATTATCTCGATATCAAACTCAAACCAAGCCTCCTTAATCTTGAGGCTCATGTTTATAATGCGGATCTATTTTTTACAGGACAGACCAGCAATGTGCAAATAATGACATCGAATGGCATTAAAAAGTATCCTGTATCTATCCTCAACGAAATTCTTGCCCTCCAACCCGGGGTCACTGAAAGTGATCAAGGTTTTCATCTGCGCGGCGGCAATAGTGACGAAATTTCATATTATGTCGACGGCATTGCGGTCAGTAGTACTTCATCATCCCTGCCGGGCTTGTTATCGATTGATAGAATGTCCCTTATGTGCAACAACATCAACGCTGAATATGGCAACGCTCTATCAGGAACCGTTGATATCATGACAAAGGATAGCGGCGCGCGGCCATCAGCCCATATTGGGCTAAATAGCGATAAGGTTTTCAGCAGCAAAGCTCTTGATTATGGTTACAATAAGTGCGATCTATCTCTTGGCGGACCGATCGCGAAAAGATTCAGATATTTCGGGTCAGCCGACATGGCGTTGACCGACGCATACCAGAAGGCTTTATATAAAGTGTACTCGCCCCGGATGGATCACCACATGTTCGGTAAGGTGTCTTATTTAATACCCGGCGCCAAAGGCAGGATCTCGGCTTCAGGATTTAAATCCCGTGACCAGTATGTTGTTTGGAGTCCATACACAAAGGGCGGCAATGAATTCAAATATTTTAAAAACAAACCGATGTACCGAATGAAAAACAGCCTTATGTCAGCAGCAATCGATTATCAGGTGGCCAGCAAAACGATGATATCCGCGAAACTGGGATTATCAAGCAGCGACAACTGCTACGGCAACCGGGATTACGCATGGGAAAAACAAAACGGAAGGCAGTGGTATGATGATTACCGGCTAAAAGCAGAGCATCTTATCCAGTACCTTGACAATATCAGTGATAACCCGGAACTCTCGCCGCGCCATATTATTAGAGACAGTCTCCAGAACCATCACACGGAATGCACAGATTGCGGTGCCCAGGCACTACGCCGTAATCCATATGGCATAGAAGGTATCCTCTACACTTACGGTGATTTCCCCGGCTGGATCTATGGACAAAATAATGACCTGCAAACACGATTAGATATCAGTCATTTTTTTGGGAAAGTAAACAATCTTCAAGGCGGCGTAAAATTTACCAATTATGACATTAAGTATTATGAAAACCAATTGCCCTGGTTCTATAGTCCGTTCTTTATGTATTATAAACGACAGCCTCGGACTTTTGCATTTTATCTCCAGGATAAAATCAACCTTAAGCGGATCGCCGGCCAGGCAGGACTGCGTCTTGACTGGCTTGATCCCCGAGCATGCGCGTACAGGCACAGGTACCCGGGAGATTTTTTAGACACCACCACGAGCACTGCTGATGATCTCCTGAGGATCTCACCGCGGCTCGGTCTGGGAATACTGGTAACCGACAGGACGCAGTTGCGTCTTTCATATGGACACTACAATAAGAATCCTGATTTCAAAGCCCTCTACTATACCGGTGACACTGCTACCGTTTGGATATTCCCGGTTCGCGGTTACGATAAATTGAACAATATTTCACTTTACCCGGAGAAAACCGTAGCTTACGAGATCGGACTTGAACACCGCATCTCACAAAAACTTACTTTTGGAATTGACACCTATTTAAAGAACTCATACGACCTTATCGAACTCCTGCCGGTCAATGCCCTGCCTATCCCCTATTTCGAATATCACAATAACGGCACACGAAGTATAAATGGTGTTGAATTCAATTTTACCGCAATGCTGTCAACTCTTTCGAAATTGCAGGTCAGTTATAATTTACAGTCAGCCACAGCCCAGGAGCCATGGCCTTATTATCATGGCGGTGATGATTACTATTATCCGGACACATTAAATACAAACAACGGACTTCTTTCATTCCCGGTTGACTGGGATGAAAGAAATACGATAGAAGCCCTGATCGAATATGGATTCCCGCGGCGCCATGCCATTTCACCTCTCCAGGAATTGACCACCACAATTGCCTGCGCATACCACGACGGGCATCCATACACCACCGAGAATCTCCATGGCGATTATATCAGCGATATTAACACGGTAGACACGCTGCCCGGTTACGTGAATGTCGATCTGAAATGCAGTAAAATAATCAGGATAAACTCAGTCGCGTTAACTGTAACCGGACAAATATATAATCTGTTCAACACTAAACAGATCATTGAAGTTTACCCCACGACCGGTCTACCTGACAACATCGGCTATCCAGATCCGTCCATTTATGCTTTCAATGTTATCACCCTGACCAGCTTCTTTTATACTCCGCAAGCCGACTATAACCACGACGGCATCAATTCACGAGTCGAATTGCGGGATGAATACGTAGCGGCGATAAAGAACCTGTACGCGGATCCGACGAATTATAACGGGCCGTTCCGAGCTCAAATAGGCATCGCCGTCGGATTTTAGGTTTTTCACTGCAAAATACTCGTTCAGGTCTCTTGAAAAATCATCTTTTCCAGTTATACTTCATCTAATGAAAGACAATATCAAAAAGTACACGCTTTCCGGCCTGCAGGAAAAATTCAACGAACTGGGACTGGAACGGTACCGCGGTCAGCAGGTCTTCCAATGGCTATGGCAAAAAAATACCGGGGATTTCGCGAAGATGACCAATCTGTCAAAAGACCTGCGCGCTTTGCTGACGGAACGCTTTGATATCCACTTAATGAAAACAGAGCAGACGGCCTGCTCCGCCGACGGCACGGAAAAATATCTTTTCAAGCTAACCGACCGCAGCCGGATCGAATCGGTCTTCATCCCTGAAACAAAACGCCAAACCATCTGCGTTTCCACCCAGGCCGGATGCGCCATGGGCTGCAAGTTCTGCGCGACCGCGCTTTTAGGGTTTAAGCGGAACCTGCTGGCCCATGAGATCGCCGAGCAGGTACAACTTGTGAACACTGATCAAGAGGTCACGACCAGCAACGTAGTCTTCATGGGAATGGGCGAGCCGCTCCATAACCTGACCGCAGTCGAAGATGCGGTCGGAATTCTTTCTGCAACCATCGGCTTGAGCATCAGCCAGAGGCACATCACGGTATCCACGATCGGACTGATCGAGGGCTTAAGGCGCCTGATCGATTCGCCGCTGAAGGCAAAACTCGCGATATCGCTTAATTTCCCGGACGAACAACAGCGCCAGAACATGATGCCGGCGACGAAAAAAAACCCGCTGCGGGAAGTCCTAAAACTAGCCCGGGAATATTCCGAGAAAAAACACATGGTCACGTTCGAATATGTTGTGATCGATGGCATTAATGACCGCGTCCGGGACGCCCGGCTCCTGCTCCGTCTGCTTAAAAACATCCCTTCAAAGATCAACCTGATCCCGTACAACCAACATCCTTCTCTGCCCTATAAAACACCCACTCTTTCCAAGCTGGAACAGATCGAACAGGTACTCATGGATTCAAAGCACGCGGTGACGACCCGCAAATCACGCGGCCAGGAGATCCTGGCCGGCTGCGGACAATTGGCGTTAACAACAGCAGGCAGTAAAGAGAAAAAGACAGGAATTAGTAAGTAGTAAGTAGAAAAAACAGAAGTTAGAAATTAGTTATTAGTAGGTAGCAGATAGAAAAAAATAATGGAAATAAAAGAAGTAGAAAGATAAAAAACAAAGGGCTATTGATTTTTGGCGATCAATGGCTATACTATGCCTGCCATGAAACGCTATATTTACTGCCCGATGTGCCGGGGCCGATTGAAAAAAATCAAGATCGACGATAATTACCGCCAGGTCTGCGGTAAATGCGGCTGGCGCCATTACTCGAACCCCGTGCCCGCGGTGGCCGCGTTCGTGCAGAACGCCCACGGCGAGATCCTTCTGATAAAAAGAGGCCTTGAACCGGGCAAGGGAAAGTGGGCATTGCCGTCGGGTTTTATCGAATACGATGAAATACCCGAGCATACCGTGCTGCGGGAATTAAAAGAAGAAACCAACATCCGCGGCAAGATCGAAAGGCTACTGGGCGTGCATATCGAGAAGACGAGCGTATACGGGAACATCATCCTTACAGGCTATGACATTTCTTTCACTGGCGGCAAACCGGTAGCTGGATCGGATTCGGTCGAAGCGGAATTTTTTCCCAAGGACAAACTGCCATACATCCCTTTTGTCAGCCACCGGGCGATAATAAGGGAAGGACTGTCTGATCGGCCCGCCAGCACGGTCTTTATCGAGGTATTGAAATCAAAGATCACCGAGGCATTCGTCACGGGCACGGTCCTGCACTATAACGGCAGCATGGGCATCGATGAAAGGGTGCTGCGGGCGGCGAATATCCTGCCGGGTGAAAAGGTCCACGTGTTGAATTATAACAACGCCGAGCGGCTCGAGACCTACACGATCGCCGAAAAAGCCGGTTCCGGAAGGTTCGTTATGTACGGTCCTGCATCCCTTAAAGGGAAGGTAGGGCACAAACTATGCATCCTGGCTTATGCCCGGGTAGATCCGGACCTGGCCAAACGCACGAAACCCAGCATTGTTGTTCTCTCCAATAAGAACAAAACGATCCAGATGCAGCATTCCTAAGCGCTATCAAATGCGCACCCGGGACAATATCTCATACATATACGGACCCGTACCCTCTCGAAGGCTCGGCTATTCCCTCGGAATAGATGTCGTCGCGCACAAGATATGCAGTTTTGACTGCATTTACTGCCAGCTCGGCAAAACCACGGACCTGACGCTCGAACGCAAGGTCTATGTCGAACCAGCCGAGATCATCCGGCAGGTCACCGAAGCCATCAACCAGGGCTCGCGCATCGATTACCTGACATTCTCGGGTTCGGGCGAACCAACTTTAAACTCGCGCATCGGGTATATGATCAGCGAACTCAAAGCCAAAACCCGGCTGCCTGTGGCGGTCATCACCAACGGTTCACTCCTGTTCATGCCCGAAGTACAGCGCGACCTCAGCGGAGCCGATGTGGTCTTGCCGACGCTCTGCGCGGCGCGCGAATCAACGATGCGGAAGATCAACCGGATGCACGTCGGCATTTCCGCGCGGGTCATCATCGACGGGCTGGGCGACTTTCGTGCTCACTACAACGGACAGATCTGGCTTGAGATCATGCTGATAAAGGGTATCAATGACACGTCCGATGAGATCGCGGAACTCAAAAAAGCGACCGATTCCATCAGACCAGATAGGATTCAGTTGAACACGGTAGTCAGACCGTCCAGTGAAAAAACCGCACGGCCGCTCAGCATGCCTGAACTCGAGCACGTTCGTGAACTACTGGGCGGAAACTGCGAAATAATCGCCGAATTCAAGGATTCAAAAGATCCAGTGGCGGTGCCGCGCTTGCGCCAGGCGATCCTGGACATTTTGAAACGGCGGCCCGTGACCGCCGATGATATCGTCCGTTCTCTGGGCGCCGATCAAAAAGCGGTTCAGGCCATTTTGAACGATCTGCATATCCTTAAAAAAATAGAAAAAAAGCTCCATGGCGGAGCTAATTATTACAGTCTGCCCGGCCGCAACGACCAGGCATAGCCCTGATTACCAGAAACATACTTTGACAATGCGCCCTTTACGGTCGAACCTCAGCCTCTCCATTTCCAGCAGTTTTCTTTTTAATTTTACGCCGCCCCGGTAACCGCCCAATGATCCATCGCTGCGGACCGCTCGATGGCACGGGATCAATAAAGGAAATGGATTACGCGCCAGCGCGTTGCCGACCGCGCGCGCGGCTCCAGGGTTACCGAGTTTCTTTGCCAGACGGCCGTACGTGCTCACCTGGCCCCGCGGGATCCGGTATTCCATCAGCAGCACGCGTTTCTGGAAAACGCCGGTCCGGCGCCAGTCAACGAGGTCGAGCGGCAGGCGTATTGTTCTTCCATCAAGGTATGCTCTGATCTTCTTTAAAACCCGCATGATCCTGGGACAATCATGTTTTTTCATGCCCGGACAGATCCTGTTTATGCACGTTTTCAATTTCTCCGAAGGCAGAGTGACGCGTATGATCCGCGGTTTTATCCTATCGCACGTGAATATGATGCCGATCCTTCCGACCGATGAATCGCAGGCACAATAGTATATATGATCCATATGCCTGGTTATTATAAGCATCAGCGGCAATAAATCAATGAACAAGATCAAGTTCAGCATTCTGGATAAAAATGACGCCCGATACTTCAGGAACGGCAGCGCGACCGCCCGGGAACTGCTGAATTTGAAGATACTGGTGAAACGCCTGGAGATCCTGAAGCAGCTCGGCTCGGGCAGGGAGATCATCGGCATCGGCGAAAATTTGGTCGCTCAATTCGCCGGAGAGAAAATGCCGTCGATATTCTCCGAAATCTATTACTTCCTGTCCGAGGGTTATCTCATCCTGAGCGACTACAGCAAGATGGCGGAGTCCGCCAACCGGGCGATCGCGCTTTACGAAAAAAGCGGCGATAAAAAAGGCCAGGCCAAGTGCCTGGATACCCTGGGTGTGGTCTTCGAGGATACGGGACAACAGGAAATGGCCCTGGAGCATTACTCCCGCGCCCTGGCGATCCAGGAGCAGATCGGCGATGAATTGGGACAGGCGGAGAGCCTGCTCAATATCGCCACCTGTCTTATCGGTTTAAAGAAATATGAAAGCTCCAACGATTTCTTCCAAAAAGCGCGCCGGGCCTGCCAGCGCATCGGCGACAAGCGGACCCTTGGTTATGTGTACAGCAATTATGTCCTCCTCCTCATCAAAACCCAGCGATGGGAGGAAATAAAAACATACATTGAACTGTCATTGCAGGTAAGGCGCGATATCGGCGACCGATACGGCGAAGGATTCAGCCAATACTGGCTGGCTTGGGAATCGATGCGCGAAGGCCGGTGGGATGCGGCCGCCCGGTATTTCAAGGAAAACATCCGGCTTCGCGAACAGCTCGGCGAAAAGCTGTTCATTATCAACGATTACGCGCAGTACGGCACAATGCTGGGCAAGCAGGGCAATTACCCGGAAGCGGTCGCCCTGCTCGAAAAAGCGGTGCGCAATGCCACCCAGCTCAAAGCCCTGGATTATCTTTTTTACGCCAGGATGGAACTCGCTAACATCTTCACAATGCAGGGAAAGTTCGCCGATGCCGATCGATATCTGGACGAAGCCCGGGCATGCGGCGTTGATGACCAGGGGATCTTCCTTATAACCTGCCGTAAAGCCGAGCTCGCCATCAGGCAGGGTAATACCGCCGGCGCATTGGAGATCCTGCGGGAGATCGAAGACCGGGTGAAGGTCTCGCCGATCAACCTGCGCAATTTATATTTCAGGATCAGTGCGAAATACGGGATCGCAACAAATGATGACCCCGGGACCATTGAACATGATTTCAGGAAAGCGGAGCTTCACGCGCGGGATTTTTTTATCCAGGACAGATACCTGCTGGCCGTTACGTTATATGAATTTTGCGGCTGGCTTAAGGCGGTCGATCGCCCATACCAGGAGCGGCTGTCCGAGGCGATCGCGATCCTGCGGGACCTGGGCGCCGACGACTGCCTGCGCCGGATCGAGTCTGAGTTTGATCTGAAAATTCGTCCGTAAAAAATCTTATTTTTTTCTTGCTACGAAGATTTGCTCGCCAGAGTAATAATTATACGGTGATTTCTTGAAATCACCGAAAACATCCACGACTTTAAAACCGTATTTTTCCAGGAGCAGTTCAGCCTCATACCTGAACAAGTAACTTAGATCAAAAGACCAAACCTGCCGATACAGGTGGCGCTTATTGTCGGTCCATTCATAATAACGGTGTTCTTTCAGCGTCTGGGCAGCCAGATCGTATTTATCTTTTGCACGACGATCCACCTGGACTTTTTTCTCCGGATCGTAAAATTTCCCGAGGTACACGTTCCTTCTGACCTGGGCAAGCAGGTCGTGCCGGGGTACAAAAAGATCGAGGATTAGCAGACCTTTTTTTACCAGATGCCGGTTGATGCAGACCAGGCATTCTCCCTGTGCTTTCTTATCAACCAGGCTCTGAAAGGACCTGAACGCAATTATTATCAAAGCGAATTTTCGGTGAAACCTGAAATCAGTCATGTCACCCTGCACAAGGTTTACGCGCTTCTGGATCGCTTTCCCCAGATGATCTACCTTGGTGCGGGCGATGCCCAGCATTTCCCGTGAGATATCCAGTCCCGTGATCCGCGCGCCGGCCCTGGCGATCGGTATCAGCACCCGGCCCGTGCCGCAGGCGAGTTCCAGCACTTCGCCGCGGCATTTTTTCACATAGGCGACATAGAACGGAATATCCTGTCTGAAATGTCTTTGTTCCTGATCGTAAAAGTGCGCCACCGGATCAAACACTGCTTTTTTCATAATTTCCTCCCGATGCAGCGGGCCGCATCGATCTTCCCATCATTACCGCATTACCGCCAGATCTAATCACCCGCGAACACCACCTTATAGACATATGTACATATGTGCATATGCTCAATTATCATATTATCAATATCAATCGTCGGCATGAACGCGATGCAGGGTTCGGTTCACGAACTTATTGAGGGCTTCAACAACTTCTTTCACTTCACGTGAATATTTGATCCAATAGTATGAGCCATCGCTTTTGACTTCATATCGCACCAATTCTGCACTTCGAAGCCGAGCGAGATGATGCGACACCGTCGGTTGTGACCGCGACACCCTGCGCACAATTTCGTTCACCGTTAATGGACCTTCATTTAAAAGAACATTCACGATAACATATTTTGCCGGATCACCCAGGATCCTGGCCAGCCTTGATTCCCGGTACAAAACTTCTTTCATCGGTTTTGATCTTAGAACTCTCCTCACTATTTCCTCCGTTTTAAAAATATAGATGTCGGACAGGAATCAGGTCCTCTCACTCCCATAGTTCACCGCGGATCTTTCTTATATCCTCGGCGTCGGGCAGGAAAGGAAAATTCCTGATGTCGGGACCGGGCAGCGAATCCGAGTACGGCCGGTTACAGGCGACCTCGCCGTCTGCGCCCGGACAACCGCTGGTCATGAACGGTTTGCCTGAATCAATGAACTTGTTAAGCCGTGCTTCGGCCATGCCAAAATCCGTCAGTCGTCCGTTTTTCCCGAACTGAAACTCGATCGTTTCAGCCTGACCGGTGTTGATGAGATAGCACGCCAGCTGCGCGCGGCGGTACTGGCCGATCGCCGGCGGCGGATGCGAAGCCAGCAGCGAATCCGGCTCGGGAAAGAACGTGAACAAATGGGTCTCAATGCCGCGGTCATGAGCTTCCTGGATAAGCCTGATCATTTCTTCCTCGGTTTCACCCAGCCCCACGATCAAATGCACGCCCACTTTACGCTTTCCGAAAACACCGACGGCTTCATCCAGCAGTTGCCAGTATTTTTCCCACTTGTGGGGACCATTCACGCCTTTGCCCCGGTAACGTTCGAACAAATGCGGGGTGGCGGCATCAACCGCGATGCCCATCCGGTCAGCGCCGTTATTCTCGAAGTCCCGCAGGTCAGAAGCGGTCAGGATCGTCGGCGCTGCCAGCACTGATACGGGCATTGACAGAGAATCCTTAAGCGCCTGCAGTACCGCGTTCGTGTCCTTTATTGCCCGGCGGTTGGTCACCATGGAAATACAGATCCTTTTTACACCTGAAAGGTTGCTCTTCATATGCTCGATCACGTCAACCAGCTCGTAGATATCCCACTGGACGCGGATGAAACTTTTTTCGGTATAAGTACCCGGCCTTTTCAGTGACAGGCCGCAGTATGCGCAGTTCCCGGCACAACCTTCTTTATAATTCAGCAGGATGTTCACGCAGGGCGATGTCGCGCCACGGTAGAACAGGCCAGTCTTGTAACCAAGGACCATTGCCGCCGCCAGGCTGATCCGCACGTATTCAGGGCTCTCGCGCGCCTCACTTTTTTTCGTTTTCATTTTCATTATCATTCCTTCACAGAACGACTTAGCTAATGACGAGCGGTCAATCCAGAGAGCAGCATGTCTTTCTCCATTCGATCTCCAGTCCTTCATCCTGTGCCTGCTTGACGGCCTGGTCTGAAGGAATGGCGATCCGGTTGACCCCGCATTTGACCGCCCAGACGTCGATCTCGTTATCGCCCCGCTTACGAGCGCACCCCAGTGCCAGGGGCGTGGATGGTATTGTCATCCGGGCGGTTGCGATCAGCCGGGCGATGTCGCGCGCATCCGGGGGTTTTGTACCGGCCATCGGTGTGTCGGGCAGCGGCATGAGGCTCACGATAACAACAGCCGCCGGATGATAGTGCCGGACAATATCAAGCGCCCGGTATTCACCCATGATCACACCGTGATCCAATCCTGCTACGATATGGGGTATAAAGGGAATACCTGCTGTTTGCAGGACATCCAGCGTGGCGACGATACCTCTGACCTTGAACCCTGCATTGTAGACCCGTTCTAATGTTAGATCCTCACCGATAACATCGATCAGGGCCTGGTCAACACCGGCCTCCTTAAGCATCCAGGCTGTCTTCTCATCGAGCAGGCCGCAGTGGATCGATATTTTCAAACTTTGCCTTGCTTTGATCTCGCGGATCGTTGGGATAAATTTAAGCCAGGGCATGGTGCCGTCCGGGCTGAGACCGCCGCTGAGCAAGCAGCCGATATCGCCTTTCTCTTCAAGGCGGCGGCAGACGGTCATCAGTTCATCGGGCGTCGTTGCCGGTATCATGGGTTCGAGGAGTTTGGCCCGGCAGTGGCGGCATTGCAGAGCGCATGCGTTACCGGTCAGGCTGACCGCCGGGTACTTCCCCCTGGCACCATTGTAGTGGAACATTCCCGGGACATAAAAGGTGATCCGTGAACCGAAATTTTTTCGTGCCGTATCGCGCGCTTGTCTGGCGAGCGCATCAAGGTCTGTCATGAATAGTACTCGGGGAACGCGACCCAGCATTTTTTCAGGTTCACGTCCAGGTTCTCCCATTCTGTTTCCATCTGGCGGCGCCGGCTAACAGCTCTCAGCAACTCCTCTTCGTAGCGCGCCTTCCATTGTTTTTCATATTCGTCCAGTATTCCCATGTCATTGTTCAGAATGGCCCGGGCCGCGGCCGCGCCCGCCATCTGCCCGCAAGTGACCGCCTGGGCAATGCCGGCGCCAGTGATCGGATGCGTCTGGCCGGCGGCGTCACCGACCAGCACGATATTGCCTTCGACCGTCCGCAAGGGCCCGCCCACCGGGATCAACCCCGCGGTGACCGACACGGGTTTACCGGTGATCCGGCCCTGGCTGGTCAAGTTTTCCACAAAATGGTCCAGCAGCTCGTAAACGGTATTGCACTCGGCCGGAACATACTTTATACCCACTCCGACATTGGCCGACCAGCCTTTTGGGAAGAGCCACGCGTAACCGCCGAAATAGTTCTTCGAAAAATAGACCTCGGTGGACCGGGACTGCTCTTTCAAAGGCACCTCATATTGCGCGGCGAAGATCATTTCCGTATGGGTCTGGCCGATCAGCGAACCAATGACCGAACGGGGGCCATCGGCGCCGATGATGAGCCGGGTATCGACCTCAAAATCCATATAATTTTGAACCATCAGGATCTTGCCTTTTCGTTTTGAAACGCACCGGGCATTGGTCAGTATCTCGACCCCGGCCAGCGCCGCCTTGAGCGCGAGGTCCTTGTCAAATATCGAACGGTTCAGGACGTAACCGGGCGCGTCGGTCTCGTGGCATGTGCCGTCGGGGAAAAAGGTCTTCATGGTCGAGATCGAACACGCCACTGCCGCCGGGCTGACATCGACCTCGTTCAGCAGCGGCTTGGGGATGAATTCAGCGCACTGCACCGGAGTTCCGATCGTTGTTCTCTTGTCGACCAGCATGACCCTGGCTCCATGTTTGACCGCCGCCAGTGCCGCCGAAGAACCGGCCGGACCGGCGCCCACGACTAAGATGTCACATTGCATCAAGCACCTCGCTTAGTAACGGAACATTGATATCGGTTTCATTTTCAAAAACGCCCCGGTAGGCATCGCGCGCTTTTCCCAGGTCATAGCAGGTGGTATTATTGATATCCACCAGGATGCCGGGGAGTTGCGCCTTTCGGAAATCATCCAGATGCTTTAGATAGAACGCCTCGCAGCAACACCCGATATATGCCCTTGTGCCCTTTGTGCGCAGCCGCTCCAGCGTCCTCATCAGATCTTCAAAACTGAGGATCGTCACGACCGCCATCCGGTGCTTATGCGCCAGCCCGTATACATCGCTGACGCTGCACTGACCGCACACGGCGCAGCGCTTGCGGAAACGGTATCCACAGGCGTTCGCTTTCGCGCAGTACGGCACGAGGATATGATCCGGCCTGGCCCGCGCGATCCCTTCGAACGAACCGTTAACCGGGAAAACATGGTTCGCCCAGCGTAGCGAGATCCCGTGGTGGACCAGTTGCAGGCGGTCAAGCGCTTTGAATATGCTATGACGCATGTCGGCCGACCTGACCCCCGGTAACTTGTTTCCGTTGCCGTTAAAGAAAGCTTCGAGCTCACGGTTGATCAAAACCCGGTCCATCGGGATATCCTTGAAACGCGATTCCAGATCGAGAATCGACTGCTGCGGATAAGCGAAAAAATCGCCGGTGATCATCAGGCTCTGGATACGTTTGAACCTTAAGTTCACGATCATGGTCGTCTTGATGAGACCGCCGCGGCAGCGATGCGCTGCGGAGATCACCGGCTGCTCGGCCGCGGGCATTTTGACCTTGTCGATCCACTTGCGTTCACCGAACCGCCGCCTTAACTTAAGAAAAAGGCGCTGTTCATCCTGAGTCAGGCTGCCGGTCTTCAGGGAAACACCGAACTCCTTTTCAAAACCTTCGCGCAGGCGTCCCTTGATCTCGTTTTGCTCGAGGTCCGCTCCTGTTTCCCATTTCAGGCAGGTGACCCGTTCTTTTGCCGATTCCAGCTCCCGCGCTTTGAGCTTTTCAATGGGGATACGGAGTGCCCTCATCATGGTATCGACATCAAAGTCGACCAGCAGCGTGCCTTGGAAAAGGAACGCGGCCCCGTCTTCGGTGCCGCCCGTGCCGGAGATCTTCCGTCCCCTGACTTCGATATCATTCCGGGACCGGAAACTGGCGTTGACGCCCATGGTCTTGAGCGCCCGGATCACCGGTTGGCAAAGTTTTTTGAAAAATTCAGGGTTCGCGATCCCGATATTGAAAAATTCCTTCGCGCAGATAATCTCCCAGCCGATCTGAGTGCGGTCGAAAAAGATCGTGCCGCCACCGGTTATGCGGCGGTTGATATCAATACCCTTTGTCCGGCAATGCTCGGTCCTGACCTCCTGCGCCGCGCACTGGTGAAAGCCCAGCAGCACGGCCGGTGGATCAAACTGCAGGAACCGCACCGTATTGGGGCTGGCCCTACGGCCGCATTCCTCGAGCAGGACCTCGTCCAGCGCGACATTGTCTGCCGCGGTTCGCGGACCGGTATCAAGGAATCGCCATTTTCTCATAGTTCATCGGGTTTATCATCAATGTATCATGTCAATAGTATTCAAAATAAGGGACGCGTCAACAGGCTTTCAAACCGTGCCCGGTGATGATCGAAACGATCATTTCCTTCGATCGGGAACAGCGAATATGTTTTTTGACCCCGGCGATGGTCGCGGCCGCGGTCGGCTCGATGTAATATCCCCACTTTCCCATTTGTTCCAGGGCAGCCACGATCTCATGATCGCTCACCGTAACGATCTCGCCGCGGCTGCTCTTGATCGCGGCAATTATCTGCCCGCCCCTGACCGGATCCCTGACTGCGATCCCTTCTGCCAGGATCTTTTTCCTGCCGCTCTTCGGCAGGAATAGCTCTTTTCCTTTCCATAAGTTGTACAGCGGCGCGCAATCGCGTGACTGCACCGCGATCAGTCTAGGCATTTTCCTGATCACTCGCGCCCGGACCAATTCGCTAAAACCTATATAAGCACCCAATAATATAGTGCCGTTGCCGGCCGGCAGCACAACGGTATCGGGCGGTCGCCAGCCCAGTTGCTCGCACACTTCGAAAGCGAACGTTTTAGTGCCGTGGAAAAAGTAAGGGTTCCAATAGTGGCTGGCATAATATTTTTTTTCGCTAGCCTTTAAAGCAACTGCAGCAGTATCTTCCCTTGATCCACGAACCTTATACAGGCACGCCCCGTAGTTTTTTATCTGCGTTAGCTTGGCTCCGGAGGCGTAGTCTGGAACATAAATATCGCATGCGATCCCGGCCTTTGCGCAATACGCCGCGATCGCGCACCCCGCGTTGCCCGATGAATCCTCGACGACCCTGGTTACTTTAAGTTCTTTGATCTTGCTGACCAGGACCGAAGCACCCCGGTCTTTGAATGAGCCGGACGGGAAAAGGTGGTCCTGCTTTATCAATACGCTGCGGCCGCCGAGATTCACCTCCAGCAAGGGCGTGAACCCTTCATCAAAGGACACGATGTTTTTATCATTATTTACCGGCAGCGCTTCGCGGTAACGCCACATGTTCGGCTTGCGTTTTTTTATCTTATCCAGGGGAAATTCAGCCTTGAATTCCAGGTCCAATAAACCGCCACAATTACAACGCCAGACCTTTGCCTCGGCGGGATATTTTCTATGGCATTGTGTGCAGACTAACTGCATCATGGGAACAATCTTAATGAAAATCAACGCCTTGTCAATCAAAAATGACGCTAAAAGCTATTCCTTGACTGGCATTGCGATATCGGTATAATTTAAAACCATGCGCGATGAATTGTACGTTTTAGATCTGGGCTTTAAAAATTACCAGGAGACTTGGGACCTGCAGAAAGAGCTCCACCGGTTAAGGTTGAATAACACCATCCCTGACACCCTGATCCTGGTGGAACACGATCCCGTGGTCACCATGGGAAAAAGCGGCAAAGAAAAAAATCTTTTGATGCCGCGTCCGCTCCTCAAGGAAAAAGGCATCGAGTATTACGAAATCGAAAGGGGCGGCGATATCACGTTCCACGGACCAGGCCAGCTCGTGGGCTACCTTATTTTCGATATTAAAAAAGGCCTGACCGGCATCAAGCCTTTCATGCACAAGATCGAAGACGCGATCATAGAAACGCTTCGCGCTTTTGATATAGAATCCTGCCGAAAAGAAAAACTCATCGGCATCTGGACAAGTAAGGGCAAGATCTGTTCCATCGGCGTCGCGGTCCAGCGCTGGGTCAGTTTTCACGGGTTCGCGCTTAACGTGAATACTGATCTGAAATACTTTGACCTGATCGTGCCCTGCGGCATTGCCGGCATAACCATGACGTCGATGGCGCAGAACCTGGGCAACACCGTGGCAATAAACGATGTCAAGGAAAAGATCATCGATTCTTTCGCCGATATTTTCGAAAAGGAAACCTGGAGAAAATGTTTAGCCGAGATTACCTCAAAAAGCCAGCCTGGATAAAACACCGTATCCCATCGGGCCCCGAATATAAAAAAACGCTGGAACTCCTCAGGCAATACGGCCTGGCGACCGTATGCGAGGAAGCGCGCTGTCCGAACATCGGCGAGTGCTGGCAGCGCGGCAGCGCGACCATCATGATCATGGGCAAGGTATGCACCCGGGCATGCCGGTTCTGCGCGGTCAAGACCGGCGATCCGGCCGGCTTCCTGGATGAGAACGAACCGCAGAACGTCGCCCGGGTCGTAAAGGAACTGGGATTACGTTACGTGGTCATAACATCGGTCGACCGCGACGACCTGCCAGACGCAGGCAGCGGCCATTACGCGCGCTGCGTCAGCTCGATAAAGCAAGTTTCCGGAACGGGGATCGAAGTCCTGATCCCGGATTTTGGCGGTCAGGAAGAACGACTAAGCAGGATCGTCAATGAAAAGCCCACGGTCATCGGCCACAACATCGAGACCGTCAAGCGACTTACCCCGCTTATCCGGGACCGGCGCTGCGGTTATGAAAGATCGCTGACCACGCTTTTGGCGATCAAACGGCTTGATCATGCCTGCGTGACCAAAAGCAGTATCATGGTCGGACTAGGAGAACAAACCGATGAAATCGCCGCCGCGCTGGACGACCTGGCCGCCGCGGCAGTGGACATCGTAACCATCGGCCAGTATCTTCAGCCGACCAGAAAGCACATGTCCGTGCAAAAGTATTATTCACTTAAGGAGTTCGATGAATTGAAAACGCTCGGAGAGCACGCCGGGATCAAACATGTCCTCAGCGGACCCATGGTGAGGTCATCGTACCGCGCCGCGGAAATCCTGGATATGTTTAAAGGCTGATGGACATACGTCCTGCATGACCAAAGGCATCCCTATATCTTGGACCAAATAGGATCTGTTTTTGGAGTAAATACAGGATAAGAACTAAAAAAAATAGCCGATAGTATACATGAAATAATTTTGAAAATACACTTGACAATCAAAAGGATTTATTTATAATTTTCCATCAAGGAGGTAACTGTGTTTCGTTACAAATATTTATTTGTAATAATATCGAAAATCCATAATGAATTCCTCCGTTTCACGCTGATATGAATATCTTGTTAATCGCATTGACCTTGTTTGCTAATTTCAATCAGAAGTGGGTCATTCCCCAGGGAACGGTTGGGAACGCAGGCAGAATCCTTGTCTGTGATTCTGATCGCGATGGGTACTTTGAGTTAATATTTACCACGTATGGAGAGTTTGCGATTTACTTTTACGAACTTCACCCTCCCACTACTTGGGTAGTGGACACAATTCCCTATGCTAATGCTCCAATATTGTGGGATTTCGGCGATTTCGACAGCGATGGGTTATACGATCTCGTGATGCAGTGCGGGTGTGTTGATCCTTACTGGGTGGGCATTACGATCTTCGAATCTCCCGATTCTTTTTCCTATCCTACCTGGGAGGTATGGCGCGATACTGTAGGACAAGCAGTAGTGCAGCCTATTTCTGCTTTTGATATTGACCTAGATGGCATTGCTGAATTTGTAACTAATGATGGTAATCCACCCAACTGGCTATGGATATATAAATCGTCGGGCAATAATCAGTATGATACAGTATTTACTGGCAATCCAGATACTTCCGGTCTTGATGGTCCTGTATCAACTCACGCTTTTGGAGATTTTGATCGGAACGAGAAAATTGAGTTGGTTGTCGGAGGCATGAGCGCTGGTGCGCTTGGTGCAACTTACTGGATATATGAATGTTCAGCAAATAACGCCTATGATCAAATTCTTCATGGTTATGTTGCTACAAAAAATATTAAGGATTGTTTTTCTGTTCCCGATGCCGATTCAGACGGCAAACTCGAATTTGTTGTTAAGGGCTTTTTCATTCCAGGCGCAGAGATTAATGCCTTCATCTTCGAGGCGACGGGTGATAATACTTATGAGATCGTGAAATCCATGACGTTTCCGGGCGGTGATTATTACGGCGGTTATTCAGATGCCGGCGATGTGGATGGCGATTCTATTCCAGAAATTGTGCTGGAAGCGCGTCAATATATTTATATCATCAAGGCTGCGGGTAATGATTCATTTTTTGTATGGGACACCTTGCCCGGCAATGTATCAGGATCAACGATCCGGGTAACTGACGATATCGATGGTGACGGTTTGAATGAGATAGTGATTTCCGGAAACAATCAAACCAGAATCTATGAATACGAACAGGGCGCAATTGAGGAAACCGCTCTCAATAAAAACTCTAATGCTCTCCTCTTGGGAATTTACCCTAATCCGTTCACTCAAACCCTGAATATTAAATTGCGATCTCCAACAAACGGAAAATACAGTATTAAAACTTACGATATTTCAGGTAAATTAGTGATAAACATTTATAATGGTTTAATAAACAAAAATGCTATTATAAACTGGAACGGAAACGATGAAAAGGGAAGACCCGTACCGCAAGGTGTTTATTTCCTGAAAGTTGATAATCTTGAGACCAAAGCGACTGAAGTCTTTAAGGTTCTAAGGACAAGATAAAATGTATAACAGATGCGATCATTATGAAGTTTCAACTTAAATGTAAATTAATCTTCATTCTTTTAAGCCTTGCCACAATCCAGGTATCGCCGGCTGATTCGATCCGAGATTGGCATATCCTTTTAAATGAGAGTTTTAATATTGATACCCTGCCCCTGGGGTGGACGATAAATGATGGCAATAATAATGGCATAACATGGACAATTAATACAATCGCCAACCGGGCAGAATATTCCGATTCGGGCTTTGCATCCGATGAAGCCATAATCACGCCCGCCCTCGCCATCCCAGCCAGTGCTGAAAGTTTAGAAATAGGTTATAATTACTTTTTCAGCCTATCTTATGGCACTGAATTTTATGACGTAAATATGCGTAAATGTTATGGGGGTAGTTGGGGCGCTCGGATTAATCTGAGAAATTATATGTCAGATACAAGCGGCCGCGACCTTGTTGATTTAAGTTCATTCTTGCCTGCCGATTCAATGCAATTCGACTGGACATATAGGAATATTTGGGGATCCTATCAGTCATTATGCATCGTTGATAGCGTTATTGTAGGGTATTTTGACTTAAATAAGTTGAATGAAGATAATGACAATGATGAGCAGAGTAAACAACAAGCTTTTTTCATAACCCCAAGTTTATTAAAATCCGGTGCAGTGATCACATATACTATTTCACAACCAATTACCGGATCACTTGATCTATTTGATGCCTTGGGAAGAAAGATCATGAGAATCCATAAAGGTAAATTCAGTGTGGGCAGGCATTTGTGTGAAATCAGAAAAGATCTGAAGCCTGGGGTTTATTTCATGATTTTAGATACGCCTGGAATAAAAATGCATCAGAAACTAGTTCTTGAATAAAGAACGAAAACCGACCCTCATATATTTTAAACATTATCTTGACATAAGCGAACGCCTCATTATACTGTCATATATTTAGAAAGGAGTCCATCATGAAATACCTGTTGATTTTAGTTTTTGGTCTGATATCTATCGCCTTTGCGGTCCCTCCCTCGCCCGAAATGCTGGGCCAGCTCAAGGCAAACGGGAATTACGAAGCCGTGATCAACGCTTTGCGCCAGGCGCGGCTCGCCGGCGTGGACCAGCCGAATCCAATGCCGCTGCGGACCAAACCCGGCGACCGGCTCGAGGTCAAAGCCATCGCCATTCTCGTGGATTTCAGCGATAACGTCGGTGTTACGCCGGCGGCTCACTTCGATACCATTCTTTCGTCGCAGGCTGCCTACTCGACCGGCTCAATGCGTGACTTTTACCTGGAGAACAGCTACAGCGCCGTGGATCTGGTCACCACGGTCGTGGGCTGGCTGCGCATGCCCCAGACTTACGCGTACTATGTCGATGGCAATTACGGCTGGAGCAGTTACCCGCACAACTGCCAGCGACTGACCGAGGACGCGGTATGGGCGGCCGATCCGTCGGTCGATTTTTCCCAGTTCGATAACGACAACGACGGTTACATCGACGCCCTGTTCATCATTCACGCGGGTCCGGGCGCCGAAGAGACCGGCGATCCCAATGACATCTGGTCGCATGCCTGGTGCACCGTGAACGTCCCTTATGTCGACGGGGTATACGCTTACAGTTATTCGACCGAACCCGAGAACGGCAGGATCGGCGTGTTCTGCCACGAAGCCGGTCACGCGGTCTTCGGCCTGCCCGACCTGTACGATTACGGTTATGACTCGTACGGCGTGGGCTACTGGTCGGTTATGGCATACGGTTCCTGGGGCAATAACGGACGCAGACCGACCCACCTCGATGCCTGGTCAAAGTGCGACTGCGGTTTTGCCGTACCCCACATCGTGACGGCCAACACGGATAGTGTCATGTTCCCGCGCGTGGAATATACCCCGGTGATCGAAAAACTCTGGTCTTACGGCGCCCCGACCAATGAATTCGTCATGGTCGAAAACCGCCAAAAGGTCGGGTTCGATAATTACCTGCCGTCAAGCGGCATGCTCGTGTGGCACGTGGACGAAAACCAGAGCGGCAACGATAACCAGTGGTACCCGGGTCATACGGACTACGGCCATTACAAAGTAGCCCTGGAGCAGGCGGACGGACTATGGCAGATGGAACAGAATATCAACGCCGGTAACACTGGTGATCCGTATCCGGGCAGCACGGGCAGCCGTTTCTATAACGACAGTACGACGCCGGATTCCAAGGATTACAACTTTAACGTCACCTATGTCGCCGTGGAGAACGTCACGAATTCGGATGACACCATGTGGGCGGACCTCAAGGTTTGGCCGGTCGGAGTTTCCGAATCCAGACAGTTTGTATCCATACCCCTTGCCCTGGAGTTCTTGCCGGGTAACCCGGTCCGCAACGGTTCAAGCATCGTTTTCAAGCTCCCCGGACAAGGACCGTCCGTACTCTCCGTTTATGATCGTTCCGGAGCCGTTGTTTACCGGCACGAAAACAATGCCGGCGGTCCGGTAACCTGGGACCTTAAGGTTCAACGCGTCCGCGCCGGTATCTATTTCGCCCGGCTCGAACAGGTATCCGGTGTGGGTACGGCCAAGATCGTGATCATCCAATAGGCGATCTTGCCCGCGACGTCAACAGAACAAGACCGGCAACCGCATTGAGCGCGGTATAAACCGCGAGCGTAAAAAAGATCCCTTGTCCAGGGATCAAGATCACGGTCGTTACGATCGCGGCAACGCTTGCGCCAACAAGATCAAAGCCGTAAACGAACCCCGCCCTGCCCTCGCCCGCGATATCGATTGCCAGAGGGAAAAAAATACCTGCGGCGATCCCGGTCAAAACCAACAACAATGGAAGCATGATCCAGGTTCCATCACTGAATCGAGCCGTCATAAGGATGGCGGTTAAACCAAGGAGTACGAATACGGCATGACCGGCGGCCAGACCGCGGGGAATTGCCCTGCCGTGCAAGAACCGCTCACTTACGCGGCACAAGTACGTCCCTGCTCCCAGACCGGCCATGAAAGCAGCCGTCATCGCGCCGATCCAGCCGTATAGATAACCCTGCATCGACTGGAAGATCATGATCAGTACGATCTCCATGGAGATCGCGGTGGCCCCGGCGCAGGCAACCGAGCAGTAAACGACGCGGCGGCGCGACCGGATGAAAAAAAGAATCAGCAGCAGGGGCAGCAAAAAGAATCCGCGATGGAGCTTCGCGCTGGATTCAAGGACATTCCTGAGCAGGGTCGAAGCCCGGCCGCTCCACAGGACCAGCGAATAATAATAGCATGACGGGTTCGAGTCGGTATTGGTGCGGGCGGTCGCCCGTTCGAGCGTTTGCCGGACACAGCTGATCCGCTCGTCGGTAAGGTTGAATTTTAAAAAATGATCATTGACATACCGTAGATCCAAACCGCGTTGAATAATGCGTTCGCTGAGCAATCGGCTGATGCTGACCGGAGCTGCTGCCGTTCCATTTTCAGACAGACTGATATGATCGCCCGCGAGAAAAGTCAGTTTACCGTCCGGCAATACTGCGATCTCGCCGAACGAACACGCCAGCGCTTTATCGACGGACTTAAGATACTGTGCGTGCAATGGGCTAATGATATCCGGGGCCGCTGATAGCCGCACCGCGAGCACGCCTTTTTCTTTAAGGATCTTTTTGGCCTCGGCAAAAAATTCTTTAGTATAATAGCGATTGATAAGACCATTTACCGGGTCGGGAAGGTTGACGATGACCACATCAAATGAATCGACCGCATGTTTCACGTAGTAACGGCCGTCGCCGAGCACGACCCTGATCTTGTTGTTCTTTATAACATTACCGTCCGCGAACTGCCCGCCCAGCCGGAAAAGCACCGGGTCGAGCTCGGCATACACTATCTCTCCCACGCCCGGATGCTTCAGGATCTGGTCCAGGCCACCGCCGGCCCCGCCGCCGATGAGCAATATTTTCTCAGGACGCGGATGGTAAAGCATCGCATATTGCACGGCTTCTTCAGCAGAATAATCGTCCGGGAAAGAGAAATCGTATACACCGGTCGTGTAGAAATTCACCTGAGTACCGGTCCTGGTCACATTGATGACGCCGTATTTTGACTCGCTAAAAGCGACCAACGCCTGACCCGGCATCTGGATCCTGCGCAGCGCTGTATCCGCTTCCCAGGCTTTGAACAGACCGAGCAGGAAAATGAGCGCAATCGGGCTCATTTTGGGTGACCGGATAAAGAGACCGCATCCGGCCAGTAATGACGAAGCGATGAGCACAGTAACCAAAGCGGGAACAGTTCCAATAAGCACGAACGATATCAAAAGGCCGCCCAGGCACGCACCCGCCGCTTCGAGAATATAAACCTTTTTAGCGTCGTACACGCGGCACGCGGTCGTGAACAACCCGCCGAAAGACACGCCCATTCCGCAGAGCAGGATCAGCGATATCAATAAGAAATTGCCGAAACCGATCGTCTCCCCCCAGGGTATGGAAAAAATCCTTGGGACCAGCCGGAACGCGACGACCGTTGCCGGGCACAAAAGGCTCAGGACGACAAGGATAAATGCAAACTCGAACGCCGGAGTCCGGCTGATCCTCGCTCGCGCGAACAATATGCTGCCCAGACCGCTCCAGATCAGCCAGATCGCAAGCATAATACCGGCAGTAAGCTCATTGCCTGCGAACACGACCATGCCCTCACGGATAACAAGGGTTTGGGCAATGATGGATACGGCTCCGGAAACAAAAACCGCAAATGCGGTTTTTTTGGTCATGATTTGATTTTAGATATTCATAAAAGAAAATCAAGAGGCAGTTACTTGACTTAAATGCTTATTTTGCTATAATCACCGGAGGCAGCCTAAAAGCAATGATATTGCATTGAAATGTCATCTTTGATCATATGCAAAATATCACTGTCATCATTCCGGTCGCGGCCTCAGGGCTGCGGCCGGAGGGGATTTTTTAAAAACCAGCTAGCGGGAGGAACTGATGAAAAAATTCAAGGAATTAAAGCCGTCAGAATTAAGATGGCAGTGCGAACCTAAATTACTTAAATTCAAGACGACCAAGGACCTTGCGGTCCGTGAAGGGATCATCGGGCAACCCCGTGCCATACAGGCAATAAAACTGGGGCTTAACGTCAAGTATCCTGGATATAACATTTTTATCACCGGACCCGTTGGCACTGGTCGTTCGACCGCCGTGACCAAGCTATTGGACGAACTCAAAGTAAGGAAGGGTGTTTTAAAAGATATTATTTACGTCAATAATTTCAAAAATCCCGACATGCCCAGGCTGATCGAACTGGCGGCCGGCAATGGCCGGGAGTTCCGGGATAGCATTGTCAGCCTGGTCGAACAACTGAAGACCAATATCCCCCAGGTTTTCAGCAGCGAGCAGTATCAGAAACAAAGACAGAAGATCATCAATAAATACGAGGAAAAACACAAATCCCTACTCGGCGAATTCGAGCGGGTCGTCGAATCGCAGGGGTTCAAGATGGTCCAGGTCCAGATGGGACCGTTTTTCCGGCCCGCCATCCTGCCCGTGATCAACCAAAAACCAACGAACCTCGAAGATGTAGATGACCTCGTAAAACAGGGCAAGATGAACGCGGATGACTACCGGCTGATGAAGGAGAACATCCAAAAACTTGAAGAACAAATGACCGTGCTATACACGAAGGCGCGGGAATACCAGGACGCAGCGAACGAAGAGATCGCGGAGCTCAACAGCAGCACGGTCAAGCCCATTGTCATCAACATGATCAACGAGATCAGACAAAAATTCAACAACGACAAGGTGAACGAATACCTCGATGAGATCATCCACGCGATGCTGGCAGACCTGGAGCGGTTCATTAGAAAAGAAGTGAAAGAAGATCCGTTCCGTGAATTCCAGGTCAATCTGCTCGTTGATAACGCCGAGACCAAGACCGTCCCCATCATCTTTGAAACAACGCCGTCTTTTAAGAACCTGTTCGGCACAATCGAGCGCTTTTCGCCCGCGCCCGGTGTCATGATCAGCGATTTTCTCAATATCAAAGCCGGCTCACTGCTGCAGGCTAACGGCGGGTACCTGGTCATCAACGCCTTCGACTCGCTGGTCGAAGCGGGCGTATGGCAGACGCTGAAACGCGCGCTGCGCAACAACCTGGTCGACATCCAGGTCTTTGATCCCTTTTACATATTCTCGGTGTCGGCGCTCAAACCCGAACCGATATCCATCGACGTCAAGATCGTGATGATCGGGAACGAAGAACTGTACTACCTGCTGTTCTACCAGGACGAAGATTTCAAGAAGATCTTCAAGGTTAAAGCGGAATTCGATACGGTCATGGAAAAGAACGTTTCCAATGTCAATGAGTACGCATCCTTCATCAAGTCTGTCTGTCACATGGAAGGCCTGCTCCCGTTCAGCAAGGAAGCGGTCGCCGACATCATTGAGTACGGCGTCCGGATCGCCGGCCGGAAAGACAAGATCTCCACGCGCTTCCATATCGTCGCCGACACGATCCGGGAAGCCGATTACTGGGCAAAACAGGCGCACAAGACCGACGTCGGTGCCGGGGAGGTTGAACAGGCGATCCAGGGCTGGCGCAAACGCGTGAACATGTACGAAGACAAGATCCAGGAAATGATCCAGAAAGACATCCTGATGATCGAGACGAAGAAAAAAGCCGTCGGCCAGATCAACGGCCTGTCGGTCTACCAGCTGGGCGACTACGCTTTTGGCCGGCCGGCCAAGATCACGGCAAAAACATCGATCGGCAGGACCGGTATCATAAACATCGAGCGCGAGGCGAACCTTGCCGGCCGCACGTTCAACAAGGGAGTCCTCATTATCACCGGTTTCCTCCGGAGCCGCTACGCGCAGCAGCAGCCGCTTTCGGTCGATGCGACGCTGGGTTTTGAACAATCCTACAGCGAGATCGACGGTGACTCGGCTTCATGCGCCGAAATTTACGCCATCCTCTCGGCCCTGTCCGGCGTGCCCCTTGCCCAGGAGATCGCGGTAACCGGTTCGGTGAACCAGAATGGCATAGTCCAGCCGATCGGCGGCGTCAACGAAAAGATCGAAGGATTCTACGAGGTGTGCAAGGCAAAAGGCTTTACCGGCAAACAGGGCGTCTGCATACCCCATTCCAATGTCGGCGACCTCATGCTCAAACAGGAGGTCGTGGATGCGGTCAAGTCGCGGAAATTCCACGTTTATGCGGTAAAGACCATTGACGAGGGGATCGAATTGCTGACGGGTATGAAAGCCGGTAAAAAAAGAAAGACCAGCTTTGAGAAGAACAGCGTGAACTACCTGGTCGCCAAACGGTTGGATGAATACGCTATCCGGCTCAAGGGATTCTCAAAAGAAAAAGATACGGATACAAAAGAAAAAGATAAAAATAAAAAAATAGTAAGTAAACGCCGGGTTTAAACGACGATATTCAGGATCTTCAGCGGCACGTAAATGATCTTTTTCACCGGCTTGTCGCCGATGTGACGCCGTACTTTTTCGTCGGCCAGTACGCGTTCCTTAATGTCTTCCTCAGACAGACCCGGATCCACTTCCAGGTGACCCCGCACTTTCCCGTTTATCTGGATCACGATCGTAGCCGTGTCCCCCTTGGTGAACCGCTCATCGAACGAGGGCCAGGGGTCATTCATCAGGCAATCATTGCTGCCGGTAAGAGACCACAACTCCTCGGCCAGGTGCGGCGCGAATGGCGACAACAGGCGGATAAACACCTGCAAGCCATAACCGAAAACCGGTCCCCGGTCTTTTTCTGAAACCGTATACAGTTCGTTCAGGAGCTCCCATAAGGCCGCGATCGCAGTATTGAACTTGAACTGCTCCACATCGGCCGTGACCTTGGCGACGGTCTGGTTGACCTTGATATACAATTTCTTCCCCGGCGCATCGAGCGCGGCCGCCTCAGGTTTTAGCGCGGTGATAAACTTCAGGTTCTCGGTGACGATCCGGTAGACGCGGTCCAGGAAACGCTCCGCGCCAACGACGCCCTCATCGCTCCATTCCACGTCACGCTCGGGTGGTGCCGCGAACAAGATGGTAAGCCGGGCGACATCCGCGCCGTGCTGCTGGACAAAGGGGCCGACCGGAATGGTGTTGCCTTTGGATTTTGACATGACCTCGCCGTTCCGGAGCACCATGCCCTGGGTAAAGAGGTTCTGGGCAGGTTCATCGACCGCGATATAGCCGGCGTCGAACAGAATCTTGGTAAACAACCGGAAATAGATCAGATGCCCGGTCGCGTGCTCGATGCCGCCCGTGTACTGGTCGATCGGCAGCCATTGCCGCGCCCGGTCCTGGCTGCAAAATTCCTGGTCATTATGCGGATCCAGATACCGCAGGAAATACCAGGACGAACAGACAAACGTATCCATGGTGTCGGGATCACGCTGTGCCGGACCGCCGCAGGTCGGGCACGAGGTGTTTATAAATTCACTCACGCCGGCCAGGGGCGATTTGCCGCGGGGCACAAAATCCAGGATGATTTCCGGCAAAAGGACCGGCAGGTCTTTCTCCGGGACCGGCAAGATACCGCATACAGGACAGTAAATGATCGGGATCGGAGCTCCCCAATAGCGCTGCCGCGAGATCAACCAGTCCTTGATGTGGTAATTGACCGCAGTCCCGCCACCGCCCTTTTTAGCGATAGCATCGGTCACCGCCTTGATCCCGGCCTCTGATGCCATGCCGTTGTAAGGACCGGAATTCACCATCGTGCCGTGATCCACGTAGGCATCCGTCATCTGACCGGCATCAAGCACCTGGCCCGGCGGATTGATAACGATTTTGATGTCCAGATCATATTTCTTAGCGAACTGGAAATCCCTCGTGTCATGGGCCGGTACGCCCATGACCACGCCGCTGCCGTACTCGGCAAGCACATAGTCGGCCACGAATATCGGGATATTATCGCCGCTCAAAGGGTTGACCGCCATGACACCCGTATTAACGCCGTCCTTCTCGCGCTCCACCCTTTCGATCACGGTCCGCTTGGTGGCGTCCTTGATGTATTCGCGGACCTGCTTTTCGTTGGGGCATCCTTTGACCACGGACTCGATCAGCGGGCTCTCCGGAGCGATGCTGATGAAGGTCACACCGAAGATCGTGTCCGGCCTCGTGGTGAATACCTCCAGCTTGACATCCCTGTTCTTCACCCCAAAGACGATATTCGTCCCCTCGCTCCGGCCGATCCAGTTCCGCTGCATGGCTTTTACTTTTTCGGGCCATCCGGGCAACGTATCGAGACCCTGCAGCAACCGCTCGGCATACTGGGTGATCTTAAAGAACCACTGGTTCAAGCGGCGTTTTTCGATCGGTGAACGGCAGTTCGATCGATAACAGTATCCGTTATCCACCTGTTCGTTCGCCAGCACGGTCTGGCAGCCGGGGCACCAGTTCACAAAGGCCTCTTTTTTATAAGCCAGGCCCCGCCGGTGCAGCAACAGGAACATCCACTGGGTCCAACGGTAGTAATCCGGCATGCAGGTAATCACTTCGCGCTGCCAGTCAAAACTGATACCCAGCATTTTCAACGATTCGTCCGAAACCTTGATATTATCAAGCGACCATTTTTTCGGCGGTACGCCGATCTCGATGGCGCGGTTCTCCGCCGGCAGGCCGAACGCGTCCCACCCGAAAGGATGCAAGACATCGAATCCCTGCCGCCGCTTGAACCTGCTGATAACATCGCCGATCACGTAGTTCTTGCAGTGACCCATATGGATGTCGCCGGATGGATATGCGAACATCACAAGGTCGTAGAATTTTTTACTTGGGATTTCGGCCGTGCGGAAAAACCCGTTCGCTTCCCAGTACTGCTGCCACTTTTTCTCAATTTCAAAATGATCGTAGACCATGGACTGATAATGTTGTTTTACTGTGGTGTTACTGCAGCGGTGACTCGAGTATCTCTGCCCCGCATTTTTCACAATACCAGGAATCCGGGGTATTCACATACCCGCACTTTGGACAAGGAACGCCCTTCTCGCCCTTTTTCAGCTTGGCGGATTCATTGGCCTTGGGGGGTTCTGGTTTTGCCGCTTCTTTCACCGGTTCCGGCTCGCCTTCGACCAGCAGTTCATCCAGCTTCTTTACCTGCTCCGGGATCGCCGTTTCAAGAATATGCTCGTCGATCTCCAGCCCGGAATTATCAACGTTCTTTTTGACGGGCTCTTTATCAACGGCTTTCAGCTCCTCGATGATCTCCTTCATTTCAATGATCGGCTCCTCGATCTGCACCTCGGCCGGTTCCTCGGTTTTTACCTCGACCGGCGCTTTTGGCATTTCCAATTCTGGCGGCTCGGCCGGTTTCACCACCTCTTCCATGGCTGCACCAGTGCCGATACTATCAACCCATTTCAAACGGTCGGCGATCATCGCCAGCTCTTTATCGAGCTCCTGCAACCGGCTCTTGTTATCGCCGGTAACCTTATTGTAATCACCGTCATTATATTCGCCGATGGAATAACGCAGGTCGGCCTCTTCGATCAGCAATTCAATGTCCTTACGCTGCTGCTGCAGATCTCCCTTTTCATTCATCAGCCGGCCTGATTCTGCCTTGACCAGCTCGACATTGGAAGTAAGCTTCTTCTCGATCTCTTTTAGTTTTCTTTCGTATTCCCGCTTCACCTTCTCGTACACCTCGAAACTGACAGTTGATCTCTTCTCGTCGATCTTTGCCAGTTTGGCAATCAGATCGTTCCGCTCCGCATCAATCTGTTCTAAAGTCTTCATTTTATCTTCCATATACGCCCCCTTTCCGAGTCAGGGTTATGTTCTGTACAAAAAAAAGCTCCATGTGCAGGTCCTCGAAGTAGGTATTGGTTTTCATTTTCCGGTCGATGTTCTGGATCTGTCCCAGTATTGTCCGCAGGGTCCCAGGTTCAGTACTCTTTAGATCTTCGTGGGCATACAGCGTACCACGGACCAGCGCATCCACGATCTCGGCATAATGTTTGACATAAGGTTTCAATTCCTCGAATAAACTCAGGGCCTCGGGCTTTCCCTGTAAAAACGCTCTAACCAGATGGTATTTGTCATAGTCGCATAACCCGACCGCGAGATCCCTGATCTCGCTGACGCCCAGCTGTTTGGCTTCACTAAGATAATTTTTTATCTTTTCGAACTCGTTTTTCAAACCGGTGATGTCATGCTTGAATTCGCTTTCCAGATACTCGATCACGACGGGCGAAATATCCAGCTTTTCGCGTTTGATCTTGGTCATTATCCAACGCCGGACCTGTCCTTTTTCTTCCTTGTACGTGACCAGCCGCGCTTGTTTAAAATATGCCGATACTTTCTTGTATAGTGCTTCGTACCTTGACGGTTTGAGATCTTTCCTGATCGTGTAGATCATGACCAGACAGTTCATTGCCCGTGCGCCGTTCACGGCATCGGCGAATTCTTTCAGTTCACCGTTTTTTTCTAACTTTTCAATGTCTTTGACGACGATCAACCGCCGTGCCGAGGCGAAAGGCGAAAGACAGAAACGCTCCGTGATCGCCTCGATCTCCGTGTCATCGGCATAGAAGCTGTCAAGATCGAACGACGGGTCGACCTTCAGCGCATCCCGGATCGCTGCGATCGAATTCTCGGTCAAGAGGGGTTCATTGCCCATCAATAGATACTGGTTGTGGATCGTGCCCTTCTTTAGCAGGTCGCGCATTTCCTCGTCGATCATGGCACTATTGTATATAAATATTTTAAACTGTCAAGGCATACAGAAAGACTAAGGAGGGTTAGTAACGGGTCGTCCGGATCTATTGCCAGCGGCCGGCGATGTCATTTTTACAGTATATGCACTTTCCCTGCCTGATATGGTCGCTCAGCACCTGATAACCCGCTCTTTCAATGATGAGCTTCCGGCATTTTGGGCAGTATGTATTCACCTCGGGCACACCCGGAACATTGCCTATGTAAACATAGTGCAGTCCCGCGGCCCGGGCGATGTCACAGGTGTGGCTCATAGTTTCCAGCGGCGTTGGTGAAATATTATCAAGCTTATACTGGGGATAGAACCGCGAAAAGTGCAGCGGTGTATCGGCCCCGAGTTCGCTGACGACCCATTCGCACAGACCGGTAAGCATCTCGTCTGAGTCGTTCTTCGCCGGAATGACCAGGTTTGTGATCTCCAACCAGACGCCGTTTTCTTTCAGCTGTTTGAGCGTATCCAGTACGGGCGGCAATGTGCCGCCGGTGATATCGCGATAGAAATCGTCGCTGAAACCCTTCAGGTCGACGTTAGCACCGTCGAGATACTTGCAAAGTTCATCGAGCGGCTCTTTTTTTATGTATCCGTTGGAGTGGTAGACGTTCAGGATCCCTTGCTCGCGCGCGCTCTTTGCGGTCGCCAGCATGTATTCAAAGAACACCGTGGGTTCGGTATAGGTATAAGCGATGGCCGGGGTACGGTACTCCAGCGCGAGCTTCACAATATCTTCCGGCGCGAGCTTCAGATTATCGGTGTCATCGGTCCGGGCCTGCGATATGTTCCAGTTCTGGCAGTTCTTGCAGGTAAAATTGCACCCTGCCGTCGCCAGCGACAGGACCGCCGAACCGGGCAGAAAATGGAACAAAGGTTTTTTCTCCATGGGATCGATATGCACGGCGCAGGGATTGGCATAAGCCAGGGTGTAATACGAACCGGACCGGTTTTCCCGCACGCGGCAGAAACCGCGCTTGCCGTCTCCGACGACGCATTCCCTTGGGCACAGCTGGCACTTGACCTTTCGTTTCCCCAATTTCGCATAATGTTGCGCTTCTTTCAGCTCGTAGTAGCCCCGCTGCACGTCAAGCGCCTGCGCCTGGCAGACCTTGAGCAGCTCATGACCCAGCGCACCCGTAGCACACGCGGCGATGCATGTTTTCAGAAACCCGCGGCGGCTGACCAGCCGTTCAAAAAGTAACATAGGATTTAGTATACCGCAGTAGATGCGCGCTGTCAATATTGACCGGACCGCCACGCTCGCTATAATATGCTTAGGATATCCAAGACATGCTGTTCACAATTCCTTCATCGATCCAGTATGCCCTTCTGGCGTTGATACTTATTGGTATCGGCGATGCCATCAATAAAAAAGCAAGGCTCGATGGCATCCCGATCAGCTCTTATCTACTGGTCCAGACGCCCTGTTTCGGCCTGACGATCCTCGTCATCACGCTCGCCCGGGGCGGGATCAGGATCGCTCCATCCGAGATCATGCTCGCTATCATCGGCACCGCTTTATCATTTGCCGCTTTCACGCTGATGCTGCACAGCCTGAGCCGGGGCCAGGCCAGTATAAACTACGCCATTTTCAGACTGAGTTTCGTTTTCTCGTCCATCGCCGCAATCGTCCTCCTCAACGAAGCATGCCACGCGACCAAGGTGATCGGTGTCGCATGCGCCTTCGCAGCCATCGTGCTCTTCTCCCTGAAATCCGGCGCGCAGTCACCCGTCATCACTGCGGTCGCCGCGATGTTCCTGAACTCCGGTTATCAGGTCGTTCTCAAGATCGCGACCCGGACAATGATACTCCTGCCCGCGTTCCTGCTGGCAATGTCTTTGATGTTCTTCGTGGCGGTCATCGCCTATTACCTGTGGTCAGGGCATCCGCCGGTGCCAAAAAGAACGTTCCTTTATGCTCCGGCTAATGGCCTGATCATGTCCCTGGGCACCCTGAGCACACTTTTCAGCCTTTCCCGGGGCGACCTGAGCACGGTCACGCCCCTGACACAGCTCAGTTTTATTGTCACTGCCGCGGTATCGGTCCTGTTCCTGAAAGAACGGCTGACCTTACTGAACTGGATCGGCATCGCCATCGCGGTAATCGCCATTGCTATCCTGGGTCTTGCCTGAAATCCAACGAAGCCGGGCGGGTTATGATTGACTTCGTGGCCGTTTGGGCTATACTTACCTGACCAACCATGGACGCCATCATTCACAAGATCGGACGTGAACAGCTGGAAATGCTTTTCCAGATGGTCAGTTCCTTATCGTCAACTCTTGAATTCCCGAGGATCATGGAGATCATAATGGACAGCGCGCGCGCGCTGTTGGGTGCCGAAGCGAGCTCGCTGTTACTGCTTGATGAAACGACCAATGAACTCTATTTTGCCAGCGCCACGGGCGCGGTCTCCGAGCGTTTAAAGAACCTGACCGTGCCATTGGATAAAGGCATCGCCGGCGCCTGCGTCCGAGATGGTCGGCTCAAGGTCGTAAACGACACCGCGGCGGCCCCTGAGTTCTACCCGCAGATCGATATGAAAACCGGATTTGTCACGCGCTCGATCATCGCGGCGCCGCTCGTGCTCACGGGCAAGACCATCGGCGTCATCGAGGTGCTCAACAAGAAGGATGGGACGCCTTGGGCCGATGAAGACAAGGAGCTCTTGATCATCATCGCCTTCCAGGCCGCGCACGTGATCCAGAACGCCCAGCTGCACATGGAAGTATCCGAGTATAAGGACCTGCTCCGCAACGAGCTTGACGCCCGCTACGCGATCGTCGCCAACGACGAACTGTTCATGGAAGTATTGCAGCTTTCTGAAAAGGTGGCGGCGAGCGCCACAACCGTGCTCCTGCTGGGGGAACACGGCACCGGAAAGGAATTGATCGCCCGGTACATTCACCGTATAAGCCCGCGCAAGGACCAGCCTTTTATCGCGGTCAGCTGTGCGGCCCTGCCCACGACCCTGCTGGAAAGCGAGCTGTTCGGTTACGAAAAAGGGGCATTTACCGGCGCTTCGGCACAGCACCGGGGACGGTTCGAGCTGGCGAACCACGGGACCATTTTCTTAGACGAGATCGGCGACCTGCCGATCGAGACCCAGGTCAAATTGCTCAGGGTCCTGCAGGAACGTGAATTCGAACGGCTGGGCGGCGTCAAAACGGTGAAAGTCGACGTCCGCGTGATCGCGGCGACGAACCAGGACCTTGAAGAAAAAATAAAGCAGAAGCTTTTCCGCGAGGACCTTTTTTACCGGCTCAACGTGTTCCCGGTCCACATCCCGCCCCTGCGCGATCGCAGGAACGATATCCCGGCGCTGGCCATGCATTTTCTTTCCGTCTTCGCGAAACAGATGAACAAACCGGTCAAAAAACTCAGCGATGACGCCCAGGCGGCGCTCGTCAATTATCCGTGGCCCGGTAACGTCAGGGAACTTCAGAACGTGATCGAACGGGCGGTCGTGCTGGCCAACTCCGAAATTATCGGCATCGATTCCCTCATCCTTCCGCTCAGACCCGTCCTGGCGATACCCCAATCCGGCAATAGCCTGAGGCGCGCCGTCGAAGAATTCAAAATGGATTACATCCTGGCGGTGCTAAAACAGTGCGGCGGTAACCAGCGTAAAGCCAGCGAGATCCTCAAGATCCAGCCCACTTACCTGTCAAGATTACTGCATAGAAACAAAAAAAATACCTGATTTGGATCAGATCCCCTTGACATTCCCTTTATAATCAGGATAATAGTTAAGGCTTAATAATTAAGCCATTAACTAATAGGAGAAAGCAACTGAAAAGACCGCGAAAGGCGAGTCGGTGCCGGGATAACCAAGAAGACTGCAACCGGATCGATTCATTGATTGTCCATCTGAGTCGAATCATCTACTCACAATGGACCGCAGTTACTGCTGACTGGGATCTGACCCCGCCACAGAATAAAATCTTAAGAATCCTAGGAGAAAAAAACAGCCAGCCGATCACTGATCTAGGCAATGCCATGTCCTGCACTAAAAGCAACTTGACCGGCGTGATTGACAGCATGGCTCGTCGGGGATTGGTCCGGAGGGTAAGAAATCCCAAAGACCGGCGAATACTGCAGATAAACCTTACTGAAAAATCCAAAAGAATATTATCTTCAATCCCCGGGTGGGCAGAAATATATCGTGACTCGTTGACCCATACATTAAAAGAAAAAGAAGTGAGTGTTTTAAAGGCGATCCTTTCGAAATTATATGCCTTATATTCAAAATCGCAAAAACGAACAAGGAGGAAAAATGTTTAGGATACCGGTAACAATAATTTCATGGGTTTTTTTTATATATGCCAGTGATTGGCCGATGCTATACCATGACCCGGCGCACACATCTTTTACCCAGGACTCGGGGCCATTAACCAAAACACTTGCCTGGAGCTACCAGACCGGAGGTGCAATCGCCAGCTACTATCTGCATATTTCTTCACCCGCCGTAGTTGGCACGAGGCTTTATGTGGGCTCCAACAGCCGTTATGTATACTGCTTTGACGCGGTCAACGGGGGCGCGCCGATTTGGTCCAGGCAATTGTCCGACACGGTCTATTCCTCGCCCGCCGTAGTCAATGGTCGTGTCTATGTCGGAACCTGGGATGGCTACATGTACTGTCTCAATGCCAATAACGGTGATTCCCTGTGGCGGTATTACAGTGGTGGTTTGATTGAGATGGGCGCGGTCGTTACTGACGATCGTGTCTTCTTCGGTTCCTGGTATCAGAATTATCTCTGGTGTCTGGATGCAGTGACCGGCAGTCTTATCTGGCGAGGTCAGCCCGAGACCAATTTCATGTTCAGCCACAGCATGCCGGCCGTTGATGACAGTCTTGTCCTAATGGGGTCATCGCGATTCATGGCTTCACCCACAAAATTCTACGCCTTCAAGGAATATCCTGCCAGCCCGCCTAACGGTGAAATCGCCTGGCGTTGTTCCTTGGGAACGGGCGTGCAGCACCAACCTCTTTCGGTGGGTAATGGTCGGGTGTATGGTTCGGTGGATGACGGCTACCTTTACTGCATGAATGAGTATCCGCCAACCAACCAAGGTCAAGTTTTCTGGAGCATCATATCTTCGCCGGGCGGCGGCGGCGATCCGTCATGCGTGTCAATAAAAGGCGACACGATATACTATGGGCATGAACGAGGGTTTGTATATGCGCGGAGGGCAAGCGATGGCGGACTTATCTGGGAGCGGTCTTCGCTGGGCGGCCACAGTGGGGTCGGCGCAGTTACGATTACGCCGTCGCGGCTTTATGTCGGCACGGGCGTCGAAACCGCGAGCAAAAAAGTCATATGCTATGACCGCGCCTCCGGTGACACCATCTGGACATACCTGACGGGCGGCTATGTCACTTCTACCCCGGCGGTTGTCAATGGCATGCTATTTATAACTTCACAGGATGGCTACCTCTACGCATTTGGTAACTGGATAGATATCAAAGAGGAATCAAAACAGAACGACCCGGTTTATCTCTTAATAAATCCTAATATCTCGCGAACGAGCACTAAAATAAAATATCAAATAGACAATCCAGGGTATGTGTCGGTCAAAATATTCAATACACTCGGTAATGAGATAAGGACTCTGGTAGATGAATACGTTAATGCTGGAAGGCACATAATTCATTGGGACCTTAAAGATAATCAGAAAAGACGCGTTGGTTCGGGCATCTACTTATGCAGATTCCACAATAAAAGCAGGAATATTCAATCGAAAATAGTCGTTTTAGACTAAGGACGGCTGCGTTTTTTAGTGCCAATGCAAATAAAAAAAATAACCGACGAGTCGCTGTTCAGTATTATCGATTAGTGATTCTACAGGACTTTTGAAAGCGAGTCAACAAACTGGTTTAATTCCTGCTTGCTTCTTTTTTCGGTGACCGCGATCAGAAGATGGTTCTCGTGATGGCTATCGCCGAATACCGAAAGGGGTACGCCGCCGAAAATTTTATGTTCCAGCAGCCGGTCAACGATCGCACGGGCCGGTTTATTGGTTTCCAGCGTGAATTCTTTGAAAAATTCCCGGCCTTCAAAAGCCGGTTTGATACCCTTTAGTTCGCGCAACCGCGAGAACAAGTAATGGCTCTTGGAAAAACAAAGGTTGCCCACGTCGACGATGCCCTGCCTGCCAAGCGCGCACAGGTAAACCAGTGCGCTCAGCGCGCACAGCGCTTCGTTGGTGCAAATATTGGAGGTCGCCTTTTCGCGCCGGATATGCTGTTCGCGGGTTTGCAGGGTCAGCACAAAACCCCGCTTGCCGTCCAAGTCCGTCGTCTGCCCTACGACCCGGCCGGGCATGGTGCGCACATGCTCCATCCTGGTCGCGAAAACGCCGAGCAAAGGACCGCCAAAACCCTGCGCGATCCCCATTGCCTGTCCTTCACCGACCGCGATGTCTGCCTGATACTCTGCCGGCGGTGCGACCACCCCGAGAGACAGCGGGTCGATCACCGAAATGAACAATGCTCCATGCCGGTGAACGATCTTCTCGATCTCGCGCATGTTCTCAAAATTACCGAAGAAATTGGGATGCTGAACAGCCACGCAGTTCGCTTCATCCTTCAGGAGCCCTTCCAGCGCCTCAAGATCAAGGGTGCCGTTCTGCGCCGGACACGTGACAGACTCAATACAGCATTCCTTGGTGTACGTGCGTACGGTTCGCCGGTAAAAGGGATGGATCGAATCAGCCATGACAATACGGCCCTTACCCCGTATCGAATTTGCCATGTGACAGGCTTCGGCCAGCGCTGAACCGCCGTCATACATGGAAGCATTTGCAGCGTCCATGCCGGTAAGCTCGCAGATCATGCTCTGGTACTCAAATATCGTCTGCAGCGTGCCCTGCGAAACCTCGGCCTGGTACGGCGTATACGCCGTATAAAATTCGCTGCGCGACGTAATGGCATTGATGATCGCTGGTATATAATGGTCATAGACACCGGCGCCCAGGAACGAAACGAAATCGTCCGTGTCGCGGTTTTCCCCGGCCAAATTCTTAAGCACTGAACGGATCTCGATCTCGGACAACGCCGGGGGTAGGCCGACCTTACCTTTGAACTGCATGGGGGCCGGGATTAGCGAGTCAAGAAGTTCCTGATACGATGATACGCCGATCCTCTTTAGGATCTCCTTCTCGTCCTGAGGTGTCAGGGGTAAATAGTGCATACGGATCAGTGGCTGGCTATCAGCTCCTTATATTCCTTCGCGTCGAGCAACGCCTCGTATTCTTTTTTGTTGTCGATCTTTATCTTTATGATCCAGCCGTCATTATATGGATCCTTGTTTATGATCGCCGGGTCCTTTACGACTTTTTCGTTCACCGCGATCACTTCGCCGCTGACGCAGGCATAGAGATCGCTTACCGCTTTCACGGCTTCGATCGTACCGATCGAATCGCCGGCTTTCACCTTTGTTCCGACCTTGGGCGGTTCGATCATGACGATGTCGGACAGTTCTGATTGCGCGTAATCGGAGATACCCTCAACCGCAATATCACCATCAAGTTTTATCCACTCATGTTCTTTCGAGTATTTAATTCCGTCAATTATGTTCGCCATTAAACCTCCTTGAACAGACGGTCATTGGTCAATGGGTTTAGAAGCCCGATTTTAACAATATTTGTTTTTTCCAGCTTCACAACCTCAACCCAATAACTATTTCATTTTCACTTACGCGTGCCATGTTTGTAAAATGGTCCTTTAATGATCTCGACCTCGATCGGATCCTTTCCGGGGACAATAACCTGCAGTTTCTTTCCAATATCGCCAAACCCGATCTCGACATATCCCATACCGATGCCTTTTTTCAACGACGGAGAGAACGTTCCGGACGTGACATGTCCAATGACCTGGCCCTCGGCGGCGATATCAAGATGGGGACGTGGTATACCCCGGCCCGTCACTTCAAATCCAACGAGTTTGCGCTTGAGGCCGGCTTCCTTGATCTTTAGCAGGGCTTCACGGCCGATAAACTCGCCCTTGTCCATTTTCACGATCCAGCCCAAGCCCGCATCCAACGGATTCGTGGTCTTATCGATATCATTGCCATACAGGCAGTAACGCACTTCGAAACGAAGCGTATCGCGAGCGCCCAGACCAATGGGTCTGATGTTGAATTCCCGTCCCGCTTCGAATATCAGGTCCCAGACCTTTGAGGCATACTTGTTCTCCATATAGACCTCGAACCCATCTTCGCCCGTATATCCGGTGCGTGACAAGAGGACAGGCATGCCGGCCATTTTGGTCTCGATCGCCCAATAGAATTTAATTGCCGCGAGGTCAAGATCGAACAATTTCTGCGTCACCGGTTCGGATTTCGGTCCCTGGATCGCAAGCTGGGCGATAGAATCGCTGATGTTGGTGATCGACACGTCGAATTTTCTGGCGTCAATGATCCACTTGTAATCTTTGTCCGTATTCGCCGCATTGATAACGAGGAACGCCCGGTCGGCCAGATTGTATACCAGCAGGTCGTCGACAATGCCGGCATCCGGATACAGCATCGCCGAATACTGGACCTGGTTTGGTGCAAGTTTCACGGCATCGTTCGTTGTGATATAATTGACGAACCGCAGGCGGTCCTTGCCGCGTACCTCCACTTCGCCCATATGGGAAACGTCAAAAACGCCGACGCCGGTCCGCACGGCTTCGTGTTCCGGAATGATCCCTTCGTACTGGACCGGCATGAGAAATCCGGCGAATTCGACTATCTTCGCCTTGTATTTTAAGTGCATTTCATAAAATGGAGTCTTTTTTACCTCTTTTTGCATGCGCAATTATATGCAAAATATAGCGCAAGTCAACAAGTCGCTATCTCGCCAATACGGTTGTCGTCTTCGCTCGATTGATCTTGTTGTGGCAGACGTACTCAAGGTACACGACATACATCCCGGTCGGCATGCCGCCGCCGTTCCAGTACAGCGTCCCCCGGGTAGTACTGGCAACCGCCTTGCGGCACAAGTCGCACACCCGCTTGCCGCGGCTGTCGAAAATGGTCACGGTCAGATCGCCGTACGGCTCGGGCAAACGGTAATCGATCTGCGCGCGGTCGTTGATCCCGTCGTTATTGGGCGTAAAAACAGCCGGCGTTACGGCCAGCTCGCCGACATCGCCGACAACGATCATGGTCTTGAACACAAGGTTGTTCTCGCACTTTGTATCGCCGACTGCTTCGAGTTCAAAACCGAGCAGGTGCTCGCCCTGAACCGGCCGTTCATACGTGCAGAACACCGAGACGCTGTCGAAAGCTCCGGCCGGTTCACCAGGAAGGTTTGCCACGATCTCATTCGACTGCTTTGTGCTATCGCGGTTGATATCATCATAGACTATTAGCGTATAATCGTTAGTGGCGTGCAGGCCGTTGTTGATCACTACCACCTCGATCATCGCGTCTTCACCGCTTTTGATCGTCGCAGGCGCGATAAATATGCATGCTTCGTCCAGTGCGAGATCGCAAGCCGTGACCGTGCTGTTCGCGCGGCCCGGCGTGCAGCCGGCTGCGTCTATGCATGGATACCAGTTGCTTGATGAATCAGGTTTTGCCAAGTCGATCCTCTCCCACGAAATGCCGTCGCCAGGGTCATAAGGAAAACCGTCGGTGTCGTCCAAAGGCGTACCGAATGTCGTGGTGCACGCCACCGCGTCCGACGTGTAGATAAGCAAAGGATCGGTCGTGGTCAGACCGTCGCAGATCGAGTGGTCATCGGTCGTGATGATCAGTACCGAATCCGGGAGATCGTAAGGCTGGACATTACCGCCTGATGTGTCAGTGCCGGAATAGTCCCGGTCGAGGATGAGCGCGTAGGACAGCGGATACAGCAGTGTCGACCTAATCCGGACTTTTGGATATTTGACGAGTATTGTGCTGTCGTCCCAGCTGAACAGTTCATCGGGGATGGCATCCGGTCCAATACTCTTGTTATCGAAGTCAAAGATCTTGTACGCGGCGAGATCTATTGTATCGCTTGACTGGTTATATACTTCAACGAATTCATTGCGCTTGCCGCAGGTGCTTTCAGAGCCTTTGACATTGGACATCACTTCGGTGATGACAAGCGCGGAATCGGTCAGGGTAAAGATCGAACATAAATACAGGGTAAACATGGTACGCATTATATTGATTTTTCATATCCGGTCAAGGGTTATTTCGCACGATTTTTCGATACTTAAGGCTATATTCTCTCCCTGTCATTGCGAGTCCCACGCTGCTTATGCGGGACGAAGCAATCTCAGACGTACCTTCTCGTTTTCTCGAGAAATAGAAAAAAATTTAATACCTATTAACTTTTTGTAATCAGCTGCGCTTTCTTTGACCGCGGCAGGCATTTGATCTGGATCTCCCGTTTCATCGCGGATTTGATATTTTTTGCCGGTTCATAATAAACCAGTTTTACCGGCAGGCGGCCTTTCAGATATTTCGCGCCGCGGCCCGAGTTATGCAGTTCCAGGCGTTTCTTTAGATCTTTTGTGAGACCGGTGTAATATGTATGGTCAGCAGCTTCAAGGATGTAGACCGAGTACGTTTGATTTTTCTTTTTTGGCATTTGATTAACTACCCCCTCACCTTTTTCCTCTCCCCCAGGTTGGGGGCGAGGGATAGAAGATAAAGGGACTCTCAATTTTGCTGCGACCATAAATGATATTTTGGAGCCCCGCAACTATATTGCGGGACTCTCAATTTTGCTGCGACCATAAATGATATTTTGGAGCCCCGCAACTATATTGCGGGACTCTCAATTTTGCTGCGACCATAAATGATATTTTGGAGCCCCGCAACTATATTGCGGGACTCTC
>Ga0299912_10000200_pt1 | contig 61440 bp, 58 predicted proteins | sample RVTome_2_FD_207667 | JGI IMG/M metagenome (GOLD analysis project Ga0299912, IMG submission 207667) | Soil microbial communities from uranium-contaminated site in the Upper Colorado River Basin, Wyoming, United States - RVT95D214 (version 2) ... | reverse complement strand
GTGAACAGCGGCCTGCGGTCACTCGTGGTCGATGTCGCGGACAACACCACGGGAACGCCAGAGGAGGTATCCCACCAGAGGATAAGGTTCGCCGCGTACGGCATCTACCCGAGCGGAACGATGACCACGGACAATGTCACGTTGGCGGCCAACAGGCTGTACGAGATCACCGCGACCCCGAACGGCCCGAGAGGGATGAGCTGCACTGTGACGGACCAGTTCGACGTGAAGGCACCGCCCGTTGCGATGTTCACATACACAGTTGACGGCGCGACCGTCAGCTTCGACGCCAGCGGGTCCGACGACACCGATGGCGTGATCGTAAGCTGGGAGTGGGACTTCGGCGACGGCAGCAGCGGCACGGGCGAGACGACGACCCACACATACGCGATGACCGACATATACACGGTCATACTCACCGTGACGGACAATGACGGTCTGTGGGACACGGACACGCAGTCCGTGGATGTCACAGTTCCCAACCAGCCACCGGTCGCTAGGTTCTCATACACCACCGACATGCTGACGGTCAATGTCGACGGGAGCGCATCGAGCGACTCCGACGGCATGATCATGTCCTGGGACTGGCTGTGGGGAGACGGGATGACCGGCTCCGGCGAGATGGCATCGCACACCTACGCGGCGGCGGACACATACCCTGTCAGACTGACGGTCACGGACGACGATGGGGCGACGAACAGCCTGACCCAGATGGTCACGGTTGACGTCAACGAACCACCTGTCGCTGCGTTCACCTACACCATATCGCTGCTGACGGTCAACGTTGATGCTTCGACGTCGTACGACCCGGAGATGGGGCCACTCGGCTATGCATGGGCATGGGGCGACGGCACCACAGGCTCTGGCGTGACGGCATCGCACACCTACGCGAACGGTGGAACGTTCACGATCGTTCTGACAGTAACGGACGACCAGGGAGCGACAGACACTGCGTCTGCGACGGTTAACTTGAACACGCCTCCGACAGCAGCCTTCACTTACTCCGTCGAGGCGCGCACGGTCAGCGTCGATGGCTCTGCATCACATGACGCAGAGGGCGCGATCGTCAGCTGGGCCTGGAACTTCGGCGATGGCAGCATGGGCACGGGAGACATGACTACACACACCTATGTCATGGACGGGACCTATCCGGTCACCTTGACGGTGACGGATGCCGGTGGGCTGACAGCGTCGATAAGCCATGACGTGTCAATCACGGATCTTCCGCCAACGGCGTCGTTCACGTTCTCTGTGAGTGGAATGACAGTCAGCGTCGATGCCTTCGGCTCGAGCGATGACTGGGGAATCGATAGCTACGCATGGAACTGGGGCGACGGAACGACTGGGTCGGGAATGACTGCATCGCATACCTACTCCGCGCCCGGCTCACTGGCCCCGTCGATGGACGAGCCTTCGGTGAAAGCGCGCCCGCCAGGACCTCCGTACAACGTCATAGGATACGTGTATGACCCAAGCGGAATTGTCGTCCCGGGAGCCCCGGTCGTCATCACCAACACGAGGACTGGAGGAACTGGGAGCACCGTGGCGGACTCTGCCGGGTTCTACATCTACGACCTGAACTTCATTCCAGGTGACTGGAGGACCGGGGACCTCATCAGAGTCTCCGTGGACTACAATGGGATGACCGGGTTCAACGAGGCGTACGGCGTAGAAAACGGACCTGGACTCTTCCTGGACATACACCTGGAGGGCGGAGCGGAACCGATCGAGATGACCGTCACGCTGACGGTGACGGACGCGAGCGGTCAAACGGCTACCGTGAGCCAAGTTGTGACGCTCCAGCCGTGAGTGATGCGACGTGGTGCGAAGCGCAGGCCGCCAGTCGGCGGACCTGCGGCTCAAACCTTTTTCCATAGGTTCTTTGTTCACATCGACATCGGGGGGGAGGCAGAGACGAAACACAGCGTTGGGGGCGCTGCACGACCCGTGCGCTCTCACAGCGACGCTCTCCACCACAATGGGGGGCAGGCAGGGCCCGCATGGGACGGGGTCCACGAGGGAGCGGATGTCCGGAGGTACAGCGCAGCGAGCTTCATGGCAGCGTTGGTGCTGCTATCCGTTTTCTCTACGCTCTTCCTCGTTGTGGATGAGGTTGGGCTCGTTGTGAGAGCCGCACCACCCGCCTCAGGTTCCTTCGCAACACCTATCAGGATCAACGACAACACTCTCTTTGACCAGAGCCTACCAGTGGTCGTCGGACTACCTCAGAAGAACTTCCTCGTCGCCTGGCAGGACCAGCGCTCGGGCACCGAGGACCTGTACGTTTCCGTCTCGCGGGACAACGGTACCACCTTCGGACCGAACGTCAGGGTGAACGATGTCACAGGCCCGTCAAGGCAGATTGAACCTGCCGTTGCGGTTTCGGAGAACGGCACCGTGCTCCTGGCTTGGCAGGACAACCGCAGGGGCACCTTCGACTATGACATATTCTTCGCGCAATCATACGATGGAGGAGTCACATTCACAAGAAACCTCAAGGTGGATGACTCGAACAACACGACCTCGTGGCAGGAGCGCCCGTCGATAGCGGTGACCGATACGGGGACCATATATGTCGTCTGGACGGATGACCGGACTGGTTTCCTGCGAGAGAGGGGAGCGTTCTCCACTGATGGCGGCGCGACCTTCTCGCCAAGCAAGGAGATCTCCTCATCGAATGTCACGAGTGGCCAGACAGGGGGCGTAGTAGTGGCCAGCGGCAACCGAATCTACGCGGCATTTGTTGACAACATCACCGGGCGCCCCCACCCGTACATCTGCGTCTCCACCAACGGGGGATTGAGCTTCAACGCTCCCACAAGGCTCGACAACACGGGTGAGAGTGGCGCGTTGCAGAGGGGCGTCTCGATAGCCCCGGTGCCCGGCGGCGGGATAGCGGCCGCGTGGGAGGATTGCAGGAACGGCAATTGGGACATATACGGTTCCGTCGCAGGAAAGGATGGGAGGATCAGGATCTCGGACTTCCGGGTGGATGACGATACCACCAACGCCTTCCAGAGGGGGCCCTGCATCGCCGCGGACGAGATCGGGAACCTCTATGTCACGTGGGAGGACGAGAGAGACCTCATAGGGGAGATCCGCTTCTCACACACAGAGCCGGGCAGCAGCGAGTTCGTGGAAAGCCTTGAAGTGTCGGTGCACGGAGACAACGACCTACAGAGGAGGGCGTCGGTCATCGTGACCGATCCCGGCCAGGTATTCGTTGTGTGGCAGGACGACAGCGCTGGCACGTACGATATCTATTTCGCCTCAGGGTACTTCCCCGATCTCTTCGGTCTCCGCCTGGTGAAGGGCTGGAACCTCGTGTCGATATACCTGGTCGACTCAGGATACATGGCGAGCACGCTGGGACTGATGTATGGCGATGTTGTCGTCGGCTGGAATTCGACGACAGCCGCATATGATCAAGCCTATTATGTAGGTATTTCTCCGCCCTCCTCCGACTTCGCCATCATGGAGAACTTCGGCTACTGGATATATGCGGGCGTCAATGAGTCGCTGAAGCTCCATGGAACCGTGCCGACCTTAACACAGCAAAGGGAGATTTTCGTTCCGATGAGTGGAGGCTGGGCCGTCGTGGGCTTCGAGACCATACATGCTACGATGCACGCGAGCGACATCCCAGATAAGTTCGACGTCCCGGGAGCGGTCAAAGCCGTGGGGTACTACGATCCGCTCACTGGTACGTCGGCCACGTATTACACAGGCTATCCTTCAACAGACTTCAAGCTAGTCCCCGGACTGGCGTACTGGTGTTGGTGCGGGGACAGCGGCTTGTTGACCTACGATCCTTGATGGCAGATGGTTGCGGCAAGACTTCTTTGGCAGTTCCTGACCTAGAGGCTGACCATCGGCTAGCCGTCTTCGTCCGTGTCCAGGTATCTATCGATCTCCATCCTGAGAGATCCTTGCTGCCTGGGAGCGGCCCTCTGTGAGCTCTCCTCGGCCATTATCTTGATCATATCGAGCTGGAGGCTCGTTATCAGGTAGTCCAGGTTCCTGTCGACGTTTCGGACGTACCTCACGGCGTCCGGGCTCTGGATCATCTTCGACAGAAGCCCGTCGATCCTGTTGCCCGTGACGCTGGCCCTCATCAGGCCCCCGCTGAGGGTGAAGATGGGGAGATCGAGCGATGACTTGAGCTGTTCCTCATTGGCCAATGAGCTGTGTGACCATCTCTCCGATTCGGGCTCCGAGGAGCTAGAATCCTCTGTCATATCCCATCCCTCGTCGGGGCTAGACTGTGTATGTGTCGGTGATTATTTAGAGATTTTCAGGTGCGCGGTCCGACGCAGTCACGGGCTCCTCAGGACGTCAATCGCGAAGCGGGTCGTCCCTTCGACGAACCTTCCGCACCTCGGCTTGTGGCTCGGCGAGTCGAAATCGCTTCGGTTCAGATCCCTGCAACATGTGGAACCGTACTCCTTCATGAAAGCGGCGTGAAGCCTGGCTGCCGCGCTCCTGCTCATCAATTTGTCCCCGCTCGAGTCCGTGCGCCCGAGCGCAATGCCGATCGCCAAGACTCCTCCCACGAGCGCACCGCAGATGTCCTCGCATCGGCCCACGCCTCCTCCAAAAGGAGTCGCCATCCGCTTCGCCGCGTCGGGGAGTTCCATCGACTGCGCGTGACAAACGCCCCTGAGCACCGACTCCGCGCAGTTGTATCCCCCTGCCCAGCATTTCATCGCCAAGTCGACGCCCTCTCCAACTGGTCTCATGTGCCACAACCTCAGCTGCCTGAGCGTGATTGCACAACGACTAGAAAAGCAATGCCCGGTTCGCGGAACCCAGGCGATGTGATGCCGGCCTAGACCAATGCTTCCTCGAAAAGCTCCTCGGAGCTTCGGCTCTCCTCGAGGTCGCCCGTTATCTCCAAGAACTCCAGCTGCAGGCTCGCTCTGAGGAAATCGAGGTCCTCCTTCTCCTCGTCGCAGGCCTCGAAGGTAGGGTCGGTTTCGATGTCCTCCTTGAGCCGCTCTATCCTTCCTCGGTTGGCGGATATCTTGGTAAGGAGTATGAGATCATCAGTGTCGTCTTCTATCCTCAGTCTTCTCGATCTGACGGCATTGCTTCCCGAAACGAACCCGCTGGATAGCGCTACTGGCACAGCCAGTCTTCTCTTCACAGTGCACCCCATCCCATCGTATGACGATTGTCTGACAATATCCGTTTCATCGTATATATATGTTGCGAGTGCTGCTTCCTGCCGATATCGGCCCGTTTCTCCTGAGGAGCTTTGTGGTAGGAAACACACCGGACCTTCGCCTCGCTATCACCTAAAAGCTGGATATACCCGATGTGGATGCGGTCTGCGGCATGAAGGCGTACGTGGAAGCCTACGGTTGCACGCTCAACTACGGCGAGGCCCGAGAGATCGAGGACATCCTCTCGGGCTTTGGCTGGACCTTGGTCGATGACGAGAAGGAGTGCGACCTCGCAGTGCTTGTGAGCTGCGTGGTCATCGAGACCACTGAGCGCGCGATGTTGAAGAGAGTGAGGGAGCTCTCCGCAGCTCCCCAGTTGATAGTCACGGGATGCATGGCGACCGCCGGGAAGGAGAAGGCCGAGGCCATCGCGCCCCGGGCTTCGTTCGTCGGGCCCGGGGACTATGATACGTTCTCCAGACTTATCGCGCGCAAGGAGACAGCCCACAAGAGACCTTCGCGACTTGGGCGGTCATATTCGATCGTCCCAATTGCCAGCGGCTGCAGGGGCAGTTGTTCGTACTGCATAACAAGACTTGCTAGGGGCGACCTCAGGAGCAGGCCGCCCAAAATGATCCTGGACTCCATCGCCAAGGAGGTTGCCGACGGCCCACGGGAGGTCCAGCTCACGGCACAGGACACTGCTGCATACGGATCCGATATCCGCATGAGCCTTCCGGAGCTCGTGAGGTCCGCCTGCGAGATAGATGGGGACTTCCGACTGCGCGTCGGCATGATGAATCCATCGAGCGCTAAGCCAATCTTGAGAGACCTCGCCGACATGTTCCTCGAGAAGAAAGTCTTCAAGTTCATGCACCTGCCCGTCCAGAGCGCGAGTGACAGGCTCCTTGCGGATATGGAGCGCGGTTACAACGTCGCAGACTTCAACGAGATAGTGAGAACCGTACGGTCGAGAGTCCCCTCGCTCACCCTCTCAACGGACATAATTGTGGGATATCCTGGGGAGGCCCCTGAGGACCACGAAAGCAATCTTGAACTCATCAGGAAGACCAGGCCCGACATCGTCAACGTGACCAGGTTCTCGGCCCGGCCAGGAACGAAGGCCGCGGAAGCCGAACATCCTGTGGTCGGATGGATGGCCAAGGACCGCTCGAGGGAGATCACGTCCGTCAGGTTCGCGGTCGCAAAGGAGCTGAACGATGGTTGGGTCGGCCGAATGGCCACCGCGCTGGCAACCGAGCGAGGGAAGGGCAAGAGCACGATAGCGCGTACGGACGAGTACAAGCAAGTCGTCGTTCCCGAGACTCTCCCTCTGGGCATGTTCTACAAAGTGGAGATCACGGGAGCCACTCCGACTTACCTTACTGGTAGGAGGGTCGCGAGTCCGTGAGCAGACCAACCTATCTCTATCTGCTCCTCGCCCTGACCATCTTGATCTGGGGCAACTCCTTCGTGATAGTGCAGGTCGCGATCGACGACGGCTCGCCCCCGATCCTGATAGCCATGGGGAGGTTCATCGTCGCGTCTTCGGTGTTTGGCGTCTACCTTCTCCTTCGCAGGCCGAAGTGGTTCGATAGGTCCGACCTCACGACATACCTGTTCCTCGCATTCATCGGGATCGGGATTTACTACGTGTTCCAGTACTATGGTGTGAGCTATGCTGGCCCTGCAGTCACCGCCATCCTTGTGACGCTGCTCTGTCCGGTCATGATATTCCTGATATCGAGGTTCAAATACGGAGAGAAGGTCGCACCCCAGCAGACCCTGGGGCTTGCAGTCGCGGCCGTCGGGTCCTTCTTCGTCATCACGGACGGGGACCTGTCATTCATGTCCAACATGACCCAGATCCTCGGAGGAGTTTTCGGCGTCGTGTGCGCGATTCTTTGGGCGGTCTTCACGGTCGAGGGAAAGAAGATCGTTAGGAAGTACGACCCTTTCGTGAGCACCGCGCACCTCACGTTCCTCGGCACTGCGATGCTCGTACCCATCGCGATATCGGAGTACTTACTGAGCGATTCCGCGGAATTTCACGTGAGCTTCGTGTTCGCCATCCTCTACCTCGGGGTCCTATGCACGGTCCTGGGCTACGTCTTCTGGTTCAAGGCGCTTACCGGCCTGAGCGCGTCATCCACGGGAGCGACACTGTACTTCGAGCCGGTCGTGACCGTGATCTTCGCCTACATATTGCTCGGCCAGGGCATAGGCTGGACAGCGGCCGCCGGGGGCGCGCTTGTCCTGGTAGGGATCCTGTTGATTGCGCGGGCGTGAGGGTCCAGAGGAAATCGTTAATATGAATGGCTATACATGTCGACACAAGCGGCAGCTAGCAGCCCCGTAGTGTAGAGGTCAATCATGCGGGCCTTTGGAGCCTGCGACGGAGGTTCGAATCCTCCCGGGGCTACTCCATCCCATTTCAACCGCGAGACCGTGGCTACCGTTTTCCGAGCACCAGGATGTCGTTCGGAATGCTGCCGAGCACCTTGGCCCTCTTGTTCCCGAACAGCAGCGTGTTGATGACGACGGATACTCCGATCTTGCGGGGAAGGTAGAAGATGCTCTCGTAGTTCACGACAGTCCCTGGTCCGAACACCTTCCCGCGGTTGTCGGTCCCGTTGTCGTAGAAGAACGCGCCTACCCAGTCCGGAGGGAACGCGATGCCGAGCTCGTAACCGCCGTACCACCATGAATCCTTCACTATCCCATCTCTGGTGTAGTGCTCTCGCATCTGGTCGACCAGCTTTGCCACAGGAAGGCCAGGCTCGATGATGCCTCTGAGCGTCTCGACCGCCCGTGCTGATGCTGCCACGACCGACTCGACTTCGGGATGCGGCTTTCCCATGGAATAGGTCCTGGCCATGTTCACGTGGTATCTCTTGTATACGCCGCACAAATCGACGTTGACGACCTCCCCTTTCCTGATCTTCTTCCTTGATGCCAGCGCGTGTACGCAAGCGCACTTCGGTCCTGAGACCACGGGCATTGTGATCCCGGGGTTCTCACCTCCCGCCTTGGCCATCGCCCGGACAATCTCTCCGTAGACCTCGAGCTCCGTCATGCCGGGAGTCATGCATGACTCGACTGCCTTGAGGCCGACATCCGCAATCTCGGCCGCCTTCTCGATGCACGCGAGCTCGCGCTCGGACTTGGTCCCCCTGATGGACCTCACGATGTCCGTGGCGTCCGTGACTTCGCAGCCTGCTTTTCTCAGCTCCATCTCGAACATCTCGCTGACCGCTCGGTTGGGCCTGTAGCTCCAGGTCTCGAGGCCGACGGTGGATGGCGTCCAGCCCTGCTTCTCAAGTTCGTGGACGACCCACCTGTGCATCGGTGTGGCGGTCCCCTCTGGATAGATGCGCGTGTCCTTGGAGATCGTGGTGTATCTGCTCATCACCAGTTCCTCGACTATGTCGAAGAGTATGAATCCAGGATGATCGACATGCATTGCGATCCCGCTCATCGGCTGCCAGTCCTTGGGGCTCTGGGCCTGGTACCATTCTGACTGGTAGCCGCTTACGTAGAACATGCTTTCCGGAGCGGACAAGTAGAGAACGTCCACTCCGGCCTTGGACATGGCGTCTCTGATGCGCCTGTGTCGCGCATTGAACTCCTGGATCGGAAAAGGCACTTCCGATCTTGGGACAAGCTTCTTCAATACCAGCTCCTTGGCAATTCCTTCAGTCATGTTTGTCTCCTCCCCTCGGGTAGAGCTCGAATCCGTCCTCTTCCGGATGCCGCATCATCCGCCTGATGAACATCGCGATCATGATGGGGAAGACGATCCAGGACAACACGATCAGGAAGAATCCCTCCGCGTAGAACCCCTCCTGGACCGCGCTGAGCAGGAACATTCCCGTCAATGTGGCGAGTATGCCGAAGCACACGCCCCACACAGCCATCTTCTTGTCAATCTTCCACATGCGGCCCGTTCACCATCTCTCTCTGTGTATCAACTGGTCCAGAGGCAACCTGCGGCGGCGCACCCCCGGACCCGCGGGGTAGCCTATCGGGACGATTGCCACGGGCCTAGCATGAGAAGGCGTTTCGAGGACTTCCGCCGCTCGCTTCTCGTCGAAAGCTCCCACCCATACGGTCCCCAGACCCTTGCTGTGCAGGTACAGTATCATATTCTGGACCGCCGCGGCGACGTCCTGGAGGCTGTAGAGCGTCCGTCCTCTGTCGCCATAGTGCTTTATTCTCTCGAGGTTTGCACAGAACACCACAACTACCGGAGCCGAGGCAATGAACTCCTGGTTGTATGCTGCTCCTGCAAGGGCTTTCTTCGTCTTCGAGTTTCGCACGATTATGAAATCCCTCGCCTGGAGGTTGCCCGCGGATGGGGCGAGGTTCGCGACTCGGATTGCCTCCGCCACCAGATCTTCCGGGACTGGATCAGGCTGGAAATCCCTGGTGCTAGTCCTCCCTTCGATGCATTCGATAACGTCCACTGTCCCCTGCCTCGCCCGGGTGTATGTGCAAGAACTTCTAAGTATGTTGTCCACCCTCTGCGATCGCGTCCGCCATGGAAGCTCCAGGAGACGTCAACAGAGTGCTTTGCACGCTGATTCTCGAGTACGGGTCGGGTGAGGAGGCTTCGAAGATCCACAGGTCCGTAGAGCTGGACAACCAGGGATATCTGCGGACCGAGGTTCGAGACAACCGGATAGTCGCAGAGATCGGCGCATCCTCGCTCAACAGCCTGCTGCACACTCTCGACGATTTTCTTGCCTGTGCCAGCGTTGCTGAGAAGATAGTCGCAGGGGAAGGTCACTCGGAGTAGTCCTTCACCCTTACCGCAATGCCTCTCTTGAACGCCAGCATCTCCTCTCTGTTCAAGAGTGCCCTCCCAACTGCTGCCAATGCTCCCTTGGTGTTCACAACCATCACATCGTCGCCCGGACGAATGTCAGGATCGCAGTCGGACACGAACTTGGCGAAGACGTTGTTGCCTCTTGCGGCGAACTCGGCTGGCTCGTCCTCGATCACGACTCGCATTCCAGGAGGTGCGAGGAAATCCCTCAGCAGCTTCGCACCTTCCAGCTTGAGAGTGAACCTCCCGTCGGTTGCCCGCATGGACAGCGCGTGCGCGCCGCCAATCAGCACGTTCCTAATCTTGCCCGTTCGTCGTGACTTGACCAGCTCGACCTTGCCCAGTCTCAGGATGTCCCCCGCTCCTTTCCCGAACTGCATGTCAAGGACTGCCCTGCACCTAGCCAGATCGAGGTCGAACTCACCTCTTCCCTCGAGCCCAGCGTCCTTCAGGAATTCCAGGGTCTCCTCTCCATCCCACATGAGCGCCAGCGGGTAGCCGTGCTGGTGCGCGTGGCGCTCCATCACGTGTGTCATCCTTTCCCTGACTTCCTTGTCGATGTTCTTTGGTGTCACGGACTGGGCGATGGGGTAGTATTCATCAAGCTCTATCGGAACCGGCCCGAAGAACGAGCTGACTATGAAGCTCGCGTCCACCGCTTCCGTGATGCTGCGCATCTCGGGAGCATAAGTCCTGGAGTATGGCTTCACCGCCTCCTCGAACCCTATCAGGATCCTGGTGTTCGGCTTGCGGTACCGGGAGAAGAACCTCTCCTGGTACCTCGACACCGTGGGGCGGTCGTAGCTCTCAGGGCCACAGTAGAAGAACGCCCCACGCCTGCTCGCGGGCTCGAATCTCTCCAGGAATTCCTTGTGTCCCTTGAGAACATGCAGTGCCTCGAGGAGTGCCGGGTGCGCTCTCGCCCTCATCTCAACAAGCTCCCAGATGGAGCCTTCGTGGATCGCGTTCTTCGTGTTCTTTATCTCTCTGAGACACACGTGCAGGTTGTGCCCCGCGATCAGCCTGGTCCTTTCTTCCCTCGGAAGACGCCTGAGCTCATCGATGGATGTCTTCGAGCAAACCGGACAGTGGCACGCGAGGTCGTGAAGATCCGGAAGGTGCTTCGTGCCCGTAGGGTACATGATGCGATCCTCCCTCGCGAACTTCGCATATGACGCGCTGTCGAACATGTCGCAGCCAAGAAGGACTGCCATCGGGAACACCATCGGATGGCCCGCGCCGAACAAATGGACGGGGCGGGACGGGTTGAGGCCCTTCTTGCTTGCGATGATTATCTCTGCGATATCGGCGAACCTGTAGCTTTCGAGGAGAGGAACGACTCCTCCTATCGGGTGGACGTCCAGGCCGAGTCTGGAAAGCTCCTGCGCACATCTCTCACGAACATCTGGGTATACGCCTCCCTGCACGGTGCCCGCAAGCAGCATCTTGCCCTTGTGGGCGACCGAGTCCCTCGCCCTTCGGACGGTCTCCGCGACCGCCTCCTCGGCCTGTTCCTTGGCGAAGGTCGGCTCGGAGAAAATGTCAAGCGTGGTGCCAACATCGGTCCCCATGCTCGCCTGGAACTTCACGATGTCTACGGGGTCGACCTTCACATCCCCGTAGACGTGGTTCTGGAAAGTGCCGCTGTCCGTCATGATGGGACCGTCGAAGTCCAAGAGCGAATGGATGCCTGACGACTCGACCTTCTTTCTGATGTCCGGGGTGCTCCAGATTATGTAGGAGTTGGTGATGAGCATGTTGACCCCGAACCTTTCCTTCATGTCCTTCGGCGTGATGGTCATCTGGTTCGGGTTCACCACTGGGAGGAGTGCCGGCGTGGTTATCTTTCCATGAGGCGTGGTCAGCTCGCATATCCTGGCGAGCCCGTCTCTCTCCTTGAGCTCGAACATCTTGCATCGCGTAACACATCTGTGTTAATTATTGTTTCACGCATGCCGCGACCTCTCCCGCCAGCAAATCGTTAAATACGCTCCAGAGTCTGCTCGTATCTCGAGCGCAATGAGTGACCCCGTCCAGATCGTTGCGGGCATACTGTTCGTCTTCTTCCTGCCTGGATTCACCATGATCAACATGCTCTTCCCTCGGAAGGGCGAGCTTGACCCGGAGTACGACATCGTCTACAGGATCACCCTCGGGATGGGTTTGAGCATCGTGATATCGGTCATCGTGGGTTTCGGCCTGAATGCGGTCAGTTCAGAGGAAGTCGGCTATGTCACTTCTGGGCCTCTGTGGGCGGTCCTACTTTCCATCACGGGCCTGTTCGCACTGGTCGGCTGGTGGCTGGGGGCGTATCCGAGGCTGGGCTTGATGCACCCGTACTTGTACAGGCCCCCGCGGATATCCGGGATTCCTCAGGGATGGACGAGCGATTTCGGGAGACGGAGACGGACCGAGAAGCTCATCCTCGAACGGGGGCAGCTCCTGCTCGACGTTAACGCATTCGCTGATCGTATGTCGACCTCCGACCAGAAGAGGAAGGCGTACTACCGCAAGAGGATCGACAATGCCCGGGGCCGGATATCGCAGATCAACGAGGAGCTGGATAAGCTCACGGAGGTGAAGTAGTTGGCCGTGAGGAAGGGCGAGATGGAGTACAAGCTCGTGATTGTCGTCAGGGACGACCTTGGGATGACCCATGGGAAGCTGGCAGCTCAGGTCGCCCACGCCGCGGTCACGTGCGCCCTCGAGGCGAAGTCGAAGCGACCGAAATGGTTCTCCGCATGGTACCAGGAAGGGCAGAGGAAGGTCGTGCTCAGGGCAAGAGACCTCGCGGAGCTGAAGGAGTTGGGAAGAAAGGCGCGGCTGGCCAAGCTTCCGCACGTCCTGGTGAGCGATGCTGGTCTGACGGAGCTGCCGCCGAGTACCATAACCTGTCTGGGCATCGGGCCTGCCCCGGACAGGGAGGTGAACCCGATCACGGGCTCCCTGCCCCTGGCGTGATGCTCCCATGAAACCGCAGGTCCGGGTTTTGGGGATCGATGATTCTCCCTTTAAGTTCGAGGGCGACCAAGCCCTGGTAGTAGGAGCCGTTGTGCGGATCCCGGATTACCTCGAGGGAGTCATGAGGACGGAGGTCACGGTGGACGGTCGCGACGCCACCGAAAAGATAGCAGACATGGTCTCGTCATCGCGCTACAAGGACCAGATCAGGGCGATCCTCCTGGACGGGATAGCCCTGGCCGGATTCAATGTGGTAGATATCGAGCGCCTGAGCGAGGATCTGGAGATGCCTGTTCTGACTGTGACGAGAGACAGGCCCGATTTCGAGAAGATGAAGGAGGCCCTCGTAAAGCACTTCGGCGACTGGGAGGAGAGATACGCCCTCATAACCCGGCTCCAGCTGCGAAGGATCACCACCGAGCACAAGCCCCTCTACGCATGCGGGACCGGAGCTGCCTGGAGTGAGTTGGAGCAGCTTGTGAAGGCCTCCACGGTTCGAGGAGTGGTTCCGGAGCCGATCAGGATGGCCCACCTCATCGCAGCCGCGATGGTGAAGGGGGAGTCCTACGGCAGGTCCTGAATGGACGTGTTGGGCAAACAAGATAAGGGGTCGAGCCGATTTGAGGGAGAAACGGACCGAGGGATGAGGATGATCAAGAACCTATTCACCAAGCGGGACCGGAGGCCAGTTGCTGGTATAACCAAGGAACAGGCGATGCAGGCTGCCAGCTGGTACTGGCGCTCCAGACAGTTCGGAGTGGATTTCCCGTCTCCGTACACGCTGAGCGGAGAGCAGTACTACTCGAAGCTGGGCCTGAGGCAATCCGTGATCGTCACTGCGAACGAGGAAGGGCCCAATGTCAGCGTGGATGTGCAGTTCTCGGCCGAGCTTACAGACACGGGCACGGTGGTCGGCATCGTCGGTGCCATCGTGCTGTTGCCCGTCACGGTTGCCGTCGGTGCGGTATCCTATCTCGAGTATGACAAGGATGCGCAGCACCTGATCAACGATTTCTGGAGCTACATATACGCCTTCCCGAAGAACCCGAGGCCTCCTGAGGCCGCTCAGCTGCCGCCCTGGGCGCAGGGACAGCCGCCCCAGCCCGTCGCTCCTCCGCAGCAGATCCTGAGATCGTGCCCGAAGTGCTCGGGAGCTATCGACCCCGACAGCGCCTACTGCAAGCACTGCGGCAAGAAGTTGTGAAAGGGCGCTTCTGGCTGTTCTGGCACGTGCACGGTACAAGCGCAAGTTTTAATAGGGCGACTCGATTCTAGGGCTTACTTCGCGTGAAAGGTGAATAATTGCCCAAGGGTCTGTACACAGCCAGAAAGCTTAGCCTCGACCGTCAGGTCAGGCGATGGAGTGACAGGTACTACAAGCGCAGGAAGCTGCACCTGAAGGAGAAATCCGACCCGTTGGAGGGTTCGGCCCAGGCCAAGGGTGTCGTTCTCGAGAAGGTCGGCATCGAGGCAAAACAGCCCAACTCCGCGATAAGGAAGTGCGTGAAGATCCAGCTCATCAAGAACGGAAGGCAGATCACCGCGTTCGCCGTCGGAGACGGTGCGATCAACTTCATAGATGAGCACGACGAGGTGCTGGTCGAGGGCATCGGCGGCAGGATGGGAAGGTCCTACGGCGACATCCCCGGCGTCCGTTACAAGGTCATCAAGGTCAACAACGTCTCACTGAACGAGCTAGTGAAGGGCAGAAAGGAGAAGCCCGTGAGGTGAGCGCAATGGAGCAAGGCAATCAGCCAACTCAGGAGACAAAAACCCCGGAGATTCCGGCCCCGGCCCGAGAGGCAGCTGCTGCACCGCCCACTCAGCCAGACAAGCCAGCTCCGGAACCTGAGAAGCCCGTCGCCGCCCCTCCAGAGCACAAGGGTGCGGAGGGCGTCGAAGAGAGGAAAGTGGAGGCCGCCAAGAGAATCGGCGGGAATGTCCTCCTGTTCGGAAAGTGGGACGTGTCCGATGTGGCGGTCCGTGATGTTGGCATGGCCCGGTACATCGACATAAACCCCGTCGCGGTCCCCCACTCGGGTGGCAAGCACACGAGCAAGCCCTTCGCAAAGGCGAAGATGAGCATTGTCGAGCGGCTGATAAACGGCATGATGAGGACCGAGAATTTCACCGGGAAGAAGCTGAAGGCCTACAAGGCGGTCGAGCGTTCGTTCTCGATCATCCAGGAGAAGTCCGGCAGGAACCCGCTCCAGCAACTGGTCGACGCACTCCAGCATGCGGCCCCCAGGGAGGAAGTCACGAGGCTGCAGTACGGCGGCATCTCGGTCCCCAAGGCGGTCGATGTGGCTCCCGCGAGACGGGTCGACCTTGCGCTCAGGTACGTGTGTCAGGGTGCGCTCGATTCCTCTCACAAGAGCAAGAAGCCGATAGAGGAGTGCCTCGCTGATGAGATCATCGCTGCGGCCAAGCGCGATGTTAACTGTTTCTCGGTGGCCAAGAGGGAAGAGATCGAGAGAGTGGCCGCCTCAGCGCGCTGATCGGGACGAGCCGATCGCCTCAAGCTCGCTTTCATCTCCAGAATGAATTGCCGAACCCATGGTGGTAGTATGGGAAGAAAGGAAGACAACATACGCAGGGCACAGAAGCTCATGAGGCAGCCCAAGTTCATCAGGAACATCGGGACTGCCGCTCACATAGACCACGGAAAGACAACGCTCTCGGACAACCTGATCGCAGGAGCCGGCATGATGTCGGAGGACCTCGCGGGAAAGCAGCTTCTGCTGGACTACGACGAGCAGGAGCAGGCGCGAGGTATCACGATCAACGCTGCGAGCGCGTCGATGGTCTATGACTACAAAGGCCAGGAGTACCTGATCAACCTCATCGACACGCCCGGGCACGTGGACTTCGGAGGCGATGTGACCAGGGCGATGAGGGCGATAGACGGCGTTGTAATTCTGTGCTGCGCCGTGGAGGGAGTGATGCCCCAGACTGAGACCGTCATCCGCCAGGCGATCAAGGAGAAGGTTCATCCGATACTTTTCATCAACAAGGTGGACAGGCTCATCAACGAGCTGCAGGTCACGCCAGAGCAGATGCAGCAGAGGCTCTCGAACATAATGAACGAGGTGGACTCGAAGATACAGAAGCTATTGCCGCCCGAGCTGAAGCAGGACTGGAAGCTCAAGGTCGATACGGGGAATGTCATACTCGGGTCCGCGTTCAACAACTGGGCGATCAGCGTGCCCTTCATGAAGAAGTCCGGAATCACGTTCAAGGACATCTACAACTACTGCAAGAACAACGACCAGAAGGCGCTCGCCAAGCGCGCGCCCCTTCACGAGGTGCTTCTCGCGTCGGTCATCTTGCACCTCCCGAACCCCCTGGAGGCGCAGCAGCTCAGGATACCTGTGATATGGCACGGAGACCCCGAGTCGGTCTTCATGAAGTCGATGCTGAGCTGCAACCCGGAAGGCCCAGTCGCGTTCATGGTCACGAAGATAATAGTCGACCCCCACGCGGGCGAGGTGGCCGTGGGCAGGCTGTACAGCGGCAAGATCGTCAAGGGGCAGGAGCTTTGGATATCAGGTATGCCGGACCCCAACAGGGCCCAGCTGGTGTCGCTCACGGTCGGCGCTGACAGGATCCCGGTCGAGGAGATCGACGCGGGCAACGTGGTCGCCGTCTCGGGCCTCAAGGACGCGATCGCGGGCTCGACGGTGTCCAGCGACCCTGAGATGGCGCCGTTCGAGAAGATGGTGCACTACTCCGACCCGGTCGTCACGGTCGCCATCGAGGCAAAGCACACCAAGGACCTTCCCAAGCTCATTGATGTCCTGCGCACGATCGCCAAGGCCGACCCGTCCATCCAGGTAGAGATAAACCCGGAGACCGGGGAGCACCTCATGTCCGGCATGGGCGAGCTACACCTGGAGATCACAAACTACAGGATAGTGAACGAGCACAAGGTCGACATCAAGACATCCACGCCGATAGTCGTCTACAGGGAGTGCGTCCAGGGAAGGGGCGGTCCGTTCGAGGGCAAGTCGCCCAACAAGCACAACAGGTTCTACATCGAGGTCGAGCCGCTGGAACCCGCGGTGGTCCAGGCCATAAGGTCCGGGGAGATAGAGACCGCTGGCAGGATCAAGGACTCAAAGGCCATGGCCAGGAAGCTCCAGGATCTGGGCATGGACAGGGACCAGGCAAGGGGAGTTGTCGCATTCGAAGGCACCAACGTGCTGCTCGATGTCACGAAGGGTATCCAGTACCTCCACGAGACCATGGATCTGGTCAAGGACTCGTACGTCGAAGCGATGAACCGGGGCCCGCTCGCGAACGAGAAGTGCATGGGCATGAAGGTCATGCTCGTGGACGCCAAGCTGCACGAGGACAGCATTCACAGGGGTCCAGCTCAGGTCATACCCGCGGCGAGGTCCGCGGTCTACGGCTCCATGTGCCAGGCCGGCAGGGTCCTCTATGAGCCCGTCCAGAAGGTGTTCATAAACGTGCCCGAGGACATGATGGGCAGCGCGATCCGCGAGATCCAGCAGAGGCGTGGTATGATCGAGGACATGAAGCAGGAAGGGGACATCGCCACGGTCCAGGGCAAGTGCCCGGTCGGCGAGATGTTCGGGTTTGCGGCCTCCGTGAGGAGCGCGACCAGCGGACGTGCCCTCTGGTCCACTGAGAATTCAGGATTCGAGCAGATGCCCCGTGAGGTTCAGGATAAGGTGGTCGCGCAGATACGGGAGCGGAAGGGGCTCAAGCCCGAGCCGTACGACGCGGCATACTATGCTGGATGATGCCAGCCATCAACATCCAGACATACCTTCATGGAAAAAGACTAATATACCAAGAGCATCATGCTCGAAAGAAGCCAATGGAGTGGAAAAAATGGCAGAGAAACCACACATGAACTTGGTGTTCATCGGACACGTCGACCACGGAAAGTCGACCACTGTCGGCCGACTGCTACTTGACACGGGCCATATCGAGGCCCACGTCATAGAGAAGTACAAGAAGGAGGCCGAGCAGAAGGGTAAGGCTACGTTCGAGTTCGCGTGGGTCATGGATGGGCTCAAGGAGGAGAGGGAGAGAGGTCTCACAATCGACGTCGCTCACAAGAGGTTCAACAGCCCGAAGTTCTACTTCACCATCATCGACGCACCGGGGCACAGGGACTTCGTCAAGAACATGATCACTGGCACTAGCCAGGCAGATGCCGCGGTCATAGTGGTGTCGGCCATCGAGGGTCCGCAGGCACAGACCAAGGAACACATATTCCTGGCCAGGACCCTGGGCGTGTCGCAGCTGATCATATCCGTCAACAAGATGGACGCCGTCAACTGGCAGCAGTCCAAGTACGATGAGACGAAGAAGGCCGTCTCGGAGCTGCTCAGGACGGTCGGGTTCAAGCCTGACGAGATACTGTTCATACCCGATTCCGGCTACAAGGGCGACAACATCGCGAAGCCGTCCACGAACATGCCCTGGTACAAGGGCCCGACGCTGCTGACAGCGCTGGACACCCTCAAGGAGCCCCCGAAGATGACGGACAAGCCGCTCAGGCTCCCTGTCCAGGACGTCTACACCATCACCGGCGTAGGCACCGTCCCAGTGGGCAGGATCGAGACGGGAGTGCTGAAGCCCGACACGAAGATCATATTCATGCCGGCCAACAAGGTGGGCGAGGTCAAGTCGATCGAGATGCACCACGAGACGCTGACCCAGGCAGTTCCCGGCGACAACGTCGGGTTCAACGTCAGGGGCCTGGCCAAGACGGACATCAAGAGAGGAGATGTCGCTGGCCCCGTGGACAACCCGCCGACGGTCGCGAAGTCCTTCACGGCTCAGATCGCGGTGCTCAACCACCCGAGCGTGCTGACGGTCGGATACACACCGGTGTTCCACTGCCACACGGCCCAGGTCGCGTGCACCTTCACCGAGCTCCTGAAGAAGATCGACCCGAAGACCGGTGAGGCGAAGGAGCAGAACCCGCAGTTCCTGAAGACCGGCGACATCGCGGTCGTGAAGATCATGCCCTCGAAGCCGCTCGTGATCGAGAAGGCCAAGGACTTCCCGCAGCTCGGGAGGTTCGCGGTCAGGGACATGGGCATAACCGTCGCCGCCGGCTCGGTCATTGATGTCGAGAAGAAGGAAATGTGAAACCCTTAAACCCCTTGATTTTTCATATGGTTTTGATGGATGTGGTCTGACAAATGGTTCAACGCGCTAGGATATCGCTGAGCGGCACTGACCCCAAGAAGGTCGACAATGTCTGCAAGCAGATCAAGACCATCAGCGAGAAGACTGGAGTCGCGATATCCGGGCCTATACCACTTCCGACCAAACGCCTCATGGTGCCCTGCAGGAAAGGGCCTGACGGGGGCGGCTCGAGCACGGTGGACAGGTGGGAGATGCGCGTGCACAAGAGGCTGATAGACCTTGACGCAGACGAGCGCGCCCTCAGACAGCTCATGCGCATACAGGTGCCCGACGGCGTCAACATCGAGATCGTGCTCCGCTCGTGAGAAGCCCGCCTCGGATTCGTGCAATTAAAGTCATAACCATATCATGTGGTTCTTTTGATTTGGCCAAATCTGGTAATATCCTCGCAAGGGCCAGGACAGCCTTCGGAAGCCGCTGATTGTCTGCCGCTCAAGTTGCGGCGAACAAGTTAAGTATCCCTCTTCTTTAACAGTGTTAACATAAAACAAAGGAGGTCGATTCTCGTGCAGGAAGACAAGGCGAAGAAGCTGGGCTTTGAAACCCTGGCGTTGCATGCGGGCCAGAGTCCCGATCGGGCAACGAATGCCAGGGCCGTGCCGATATACCAGACGACGTCGTACGTTTTCAACGACGCTGAGCACGCGGCGGATCTGTTCGCGCTCAGGCAATTTGGAAACATCTACACGAGGATGATGAATCCGACCACCGATGTCTTCGAGAAGCGGATGGCCGCCCTCGAGGGTGGTGTAGGAGCCCTCGGGGTCGCGTCCGGCCAGGCCGCGATCACGCTCTCGCTCCTCAACCTGGTCCATCCAGGCGAGGAGATCGTGTCCTCGTCGAGCCTGTACGGAGGCACATACAACCTGTTCACGGCGACATTCCCGAAGATGGGTATCAAGGTCAACTACGTGGACTCCACGAACCCGAGGAATTTCGCGAAGGTCATCGGGAGGAAGACACGCGCCGTGTATGCGGAGACGATCGGCAACCCGCGCCTCGACACGCTGGACCTGCAGGAAGTCGCACACATCGCGCATGAGAAGGGCATCCCGCTCGTGGTGGACAACACGTTGCCGACCCCTTACCTGATGAAGCCCATCGACCACGGCGCTGACATCGTGATCCATTCAGCGACGAAGTTCATAGGCGGTCATGGTACGAGCATAGGAGGCGTCATCATCGATTCCGGCAAGTTCGATTGGACCAACGGGAAGTTCGGAGATTTCACGGAGCCAGACACCTCGTATCATGGTGTGGTTTTCACGAAGTCATTCGGGGAGATGGCCTACATAGTGAAAGCCCGCGTGCAGCTGCTGAGGGACATCGGGCCTGCCTTGAGCCCGTTCAACGCGTTCCTGTTCCTGCAAGGGCTTGAGACGCTGCCCCTGAGGATGGAGAGGCACAGCCGGAACGCTTTGGAGGTAGCGAAGCACCTCCAGGCCCGCGACGACGTGGCCTGGGTCAACTACCCAGGCTTCGAGACCCACCCGCAGCACGCGACCGCAAGGAAGTACCACTACCGGGGGCTGTATGGCGCGATACTCGGGTTCGGGATCAAGGGCGGCAAGGCTGCTGGCCGAAAGTTCATCGAGAACCTGAAGCTCCTCTCGCACCTCGCGAACGTGGGAGATGCGAAGTCCCTCGCAATCCATCCCGCCACCACGACTCACTCGCAGCTCTCGCCCAAGGAGCAGCTCGCGACTGGGGTAACGGATGATTTCGTGCGGCTGTCCATCGGTCTCGAGTCCGTCGAGGACATAATCGACGACATCGACCAGGCTCTGGACAAGGCAAAATAGGGGTGATGGAACTATCTCATGATGAGTCCGCCGGAGTCAGAGCAGCATGATAGATACGTCCATCGGCGTTGTGAAACCAAGGAAGTTCACTTTCGCCCACGCTCCCAACGAGCTTCAGCTCGATTCTGGCCAGAGACTCGGTCCGATCGACATAATGTATGAGACCTACGGCAAGCTGAACAGCGAGCGGTCGAATGCGATACTGGTGTTCCACGCGCTCTCGGGGGACGCGCACGCTGCGGGTTATCACTCCAAGAAGGACGAGAAGCCAGGCTGGTGGGACATTGCGATCGGTCCGAACAAGGCGTTCGACACGACCAGGTATTTCGTCATCTGCGCGAACATCATCGGGGGATGCAAGGGCTCGACTGGACCTAGTTCAGTGAATTCTTCCACCGGAAAGCCTTACGGCCTATCGTTCCCGCTGCTCACGATAAAGGACATGGTCAAGGCACAGGTGGCGCTCCTGGACCACCTCGGCATCGGGCAGCTCCTCGCAGCGACTGGCGGCTCGATGGGAGGCTTCCAGGTACTTCAGTTCGCAGCATCATTCCCGGACCGCTGCCGGCTCGCCCTTCCCATAGCAACCGCCGGAAGGCAGTCTGCCCAGAACATCGCTTTCAACGAGATCGGCAGGCGCGCTATCCTCGCAGACCCGCGCTGGAACAGCGGTGACTACTACGACCTCCATCCTCCGATTGACGGACTCTCTATCGCGCGAATGGTCGGCCATGTGACTTACTTGAGCGACAGCACGCTCAGGTCCAGGTTCGGAAGGAAGATCAAGAAAGAAGCATGTGGCAATGGCGACACTGCCTTCAAGGATCCGTATTTCGAGATAGAGAGCTATCTCCAGCACAAGGGAGCCGCATTCACCCGGAGGTTCGACGCCAACTCGTATCTCTACATAACGAAGGCGATAGACCTGTTCGACTTGGCACCGGGGTGTGACTCTCTCGAGCCGGCATTCAGGAAGTGCAGGTCGCGCTTCCTGGTGCTCTCATTCTCCTCGGACTGGCTGTATCCGCCCAGGCAATCCGAGGAGCTCGTCGATGCGATACGCGCGAATGGGCTTGCGGCGGAGTACCACGAGATCGAGTCGACGTACGGTCATGATGCGTTCCTGCTGGAGGCGGAGAAGATGGAAGGCATCATCTCGAGGTTCCTCATAACGAACGCCACCAAGCACCCTTACGAGACGGACTTGGAATACCCGACTTCCTGAGTACTGAGCTCTAAGCAGAACCAGCTCGCTAGCTCACCCATCTCTTTGATTTGCTCGCGCGCTTCGCCTTGGTCTTCCTCTTCACCATCTTGATCGAGTTGCTCGGACAGAAAGAAACGCAGACACCGCACCCGGCACATAGGGATGGGTTGTGGACAACCTTGTCCTCGTCGAAGCTCCACGCCTTGAAATGGCATCTCTTGACGCAGATCCCGCAGTCCGTGCAAGTATCAGGAATGTGGACAGCGATGACGTCTGCCTGACCGACAACATCGCGGTTCATTCCCATCTGCGTGATGCCATACATCGTGTGGCAGCAGCAGGAGCAGCAGCTGCAGATGGCCTTGATGTCGTGGCCTGGTGTCTCATAGGCAAGATGCACCAGGCCGGCCTTGTGCCCCTTTTTCAGCGCAGCCATGGCCTGGGACAGGCTCACCTTCCTGCCCTCGCGCTCCCTGACGGCCAGCTCCGTCTCCTCGTCCATCGTGACGCAGATGTCGATGGGAGCGTCGCAGCCCTTGATCTTGAGCCTGCACCAGCAAGGCTCGAGGCCGATGATCTTGGCCTTCCTGAGCATCCTCTCGCATTCGTCGAGGCCCAGTATCTTCTGTTTCCCATTGACCGATATGGATACTGGAACGGTGATGGGACTCAGCTCATCAAGAACCTTGTCCACCTCGTCCCTCGACCAGCCTTCCTTCATCGTCCTTTCTGCCATGGGCTGGGCAAATACCTCCTCTCATACTGAATCTTTGCCTCTTGGTCCGTCCCGGGAAATCTATATAATGAGCATATCCTTTGGCCATTCCTGGACAGACACGGGCCGATAGATCAGTGGAAGATCGCCTGCTTTGCAAGCAGGAGGTCAGGGGTTCAAATCCCCTTCGGTCCATTCTTTATTATTATGATTTCATTAATAATAATAGGAGGAAGCCCTATCTTCTGACGAGGGGATGACTGGACGAGGAAATGGAAGACTCCGAGTCGAAAGAGGAAAGGTGGAAACGTAACGCTCCAACGTTCATGCCAGCGGGAGTCTTTATCGAGGAATATGAGCACGCAAAACAGCCTCTTTCTCAGCAGAGCGACAATTCAAAGAAGTAGTACCGAATGACCCGTTCGAGTGGGAGAATGGATCGTGCGGTCAAGATTGAGAAAGTGAATCGCGACAATATGAAGGATTTCCTCCTTTTGATTGACGGGCTCGCGCATTATGAGGACGCCGCACCTCCGGACGATGCGGCGAAACGCAGGCTCGAGATTGACGCCTTGTCTAAGAACCCGCCCTACCATGCTATCGTGGCCTATCTGGGAGATAGACCCGTGGGCTACGTCATCCATTATTACACCTATTCCACCTACGATGGGAAGCGCATACTCTTCCTCGAGGACATCTTCGTGGTGGAGAATGTGCGGAAGAAGGGCGTGGGCAAGGAACTGTTCAATTTCTGCCTGAAAGAGGCGAAGAAGCAAGGGTGTTGTGAGATACAGTGGGCGGTTCTCACTTGGAACGAGGATGCCATAGGCTTCTATGAGCAGATGGGCGGGAAACGCCAGGATCTTCACATCTACAGCATCGAGGAAAAAGACTTCGGAGGAAGTCAGTAGAACGAAGACAGGTGATTCGAAAGAGGACGCGAGAGGCTTTCGCTCTCCCGTGGATAAGCATTCATCTCGGCTGAGTGAGGGATCAGAAAAAGAAGAAAGAGGTTTAGGTCCCGCCTCAATCCCGGCTGATTGAATCCGAGTCTTGACATACTGACTGCTGGGGAGTCCACAACTTTTCGGTCCACTATGACTCTCGAAAACCGTGGAGACGAGGAACGGCCTTCCGCAGGAAACGATATATCCCTATCAGCCAGTCTCGTGTTAGGGATTCACATGAAATGCCCGGACTGCAGGGCGGAAATGGAAGAGGGCTATCTGACTGTTCCCCTCGAGCGAGGTAGTTACTCGATGAAGTGGAGCCAAGAGCCCAAACATAAATGGATTGGGGGCGAGATAGTCTATGACCCTAAGAAGATGCAGGATTCGAGCGGGCGCAAGAGATCTCTCTGGTGGGGGGTTCCTGCGTTCTGGGCTTGTAGGTGCAGGAATTGCAGCTATGTTCTGTTCCGCTACCAGTATGTTCCAGAGAAGGATTACAGATAAGGAGAAGTCGTTAGAGTAGAATTTCGGGCCCAGTTGACTGAATCTGAATCGTCCCACACGGGTTCCTCATGGGTTCAGTTCCCCTTCGGTCCATTCATGCTTCTTGATGAACATAACCTAGATTTCATGTCTTCGCGCCTCTGTGACTGAGAAAAGCACTTAGGGCAGGAAAGGTGATTGGGCACGAGGAGTCAGAGAAGATGGAGAAGACCAAGGTGAATACGCCCAGCGGACCAGCAGATGCCACGGAGTTGGAGTTCAAGGTCAAGAGCGAACCGTGGACCACATTGGAGCTGGAGGATGGCACGACACTGCATATCAAGATCAGTGTAGGAAAGGTTTTCCGACTAGAGCAGTATGACCAGATGACTGGAGAACCCGCATACGTCTTCAGGTCCAACAACATAGTCCGGTCCCAGGTGCCGGCTAAGCTCAAGAAATTCCAGACCTATCCGAAACCGACGAATGAGGATGTCGCTTAGGGAAACCTGCGAAAGACCATTAGATTGGAGTGTCGCTGTGTCTTCATGAATGCATCATGGAGAAGGATATGCCAATCCCAACGAAGATGACTGATTGCAGAGGATGTGGAAAGGAGTTCTCGACTGCCTCTGAGGTTCCACTATCTGGGAGCATTCTGAGACTCACAAGCCTGCCTCTGAGACGTCCTTTCCGCTGGTTGGCGGCAGGCTTCTTGTTCGGAGGTGTAGTCATGATTGTTCAGACCTTGATCTACACCGAGAGCATCTGGCTGCGGGACGCACTCCTGGTGATACTGATGGTCATCGGCTTTCTGATCCTCGTCATGCTGTTCGAGAGCGTCTTTGTGTCGAGGAGAGCCTCGCGATATTGTCCGGAATGCGCAGGTCGCAATGCAGAGCGCCGGCTGCAACGAGCTGAGGAACTGGAACCACACAAGGTCGCCGTAGGGAAGAGGAAAAAGGCTTAGCATCGGCTTTGATCTCCCGCAGATCGAAAAGACGAAGTCCGTGGGAGGCTTCGGCCTCTCTTCATCGCTACCGCTCCCGAGAAGCCTTTCTGGGAGGAATGTGTACATTCCTTGGAACCTTGTGGGGTATGCCGGTCGGGTGTATCCTCTGGCCTTTGACATGAGGTGCATAGCAAGGGTTTGGTGAACGCCCTCGACGCAAAAGGAGATATTCGGGGCAGCCAATCACCTTCGGATGTCATCTCGAGAACCGGAATCGCCAAAGAAATGGTACTCGAACGGTCGCTGGGCCTTGGTCATGGCTCTGATCGGCGTCCTGATTTTATCTTACGAAGTCATGACTCGAGGCGAACATGGAGCATGGATGTTGTGGATTGCCATTCCTCTTCTGATGATAAGCTTGGGGTACTTCTATGTAATCAACGCGTTCCCAGTTTTCCTGGACGCAAGCGCGGACAAACCATCGGACGAAGAACAGCTGGAAGGTTCGGAGGCGGACGCTCCGGAGGAGGCGGCGCCCGTGGAAGGTTCTGACGAGTGATGACAGCTGCTGCAGAGAACGGGCATCTTGTCATACTCACGACCTCAAGCCTTTGTACCGCTTCTGCTCGTGGGCGGGAGACACCGGAACTATTTTGGACATGGGAGCAATAACGGCTTCGCATGTTCTCGACCAAATTGAGCGCTCGGGATGGCTCCGAAGTCCTGATTCGAGAGCCAAAGACATCGGACGACAGGGCTCTCATGGCGCTTATCAATGGCATATCAGCGGAGCACATGTCTGGTATTCTGGTCAACCGACGAATCACCTTGAAGGAAGAAAAGGCCTGGCTTGGGGACCACCTGAAGGAGATCAAGAAGAGAAGGACTGTCCTGCTCGTCGCGGAGGCAGAAGGCGCACTAGTTGGCATCTGCACTGTCCAGCGACAGGCGTTCAAGATGTCTCACAGGGCCATCTTTGGCATCGCCCTGGCCAAGAAATGGAGAGGCAAGGGGATTGGCGAGGAGCTGTCGCGGAAGGCGCTCGAATTGTCCGGCGAACGAATGAAGGGCCTTGAGATGATCGAGCTGAATCATTTCGATTACAACAAGCGTGCCTCGAGACTCTATCGCAAGCTGGGCTTCATCGTGATCGGACGGACCAGCAAGGCGATAAAGGAAGGGCCAAGGTATTTCGATGAGCACTATATGCGATTGGAGCTGTGAAGAATCCTGCTCAACCACACTCTTCAGAACTGAGACGATAGAATGAGAGCTGGGGGCTCAAAGCCCCCATAGGTTTCGTTGTCTGATTCTACTGGACCGGTGGAGGTCCCGTCTGGGGAGGCGGAGGATACATGGGCTGCTCCTGTCTGCGCCTCTTCATCATCATGATCAGCAGCAGGATCACCACCGCAACTATGACTGCGCCTATGAGCGCGATCCAGATGATGGCGCTTCCTCCAAGAGTGCCGCCACTCCCGCCGACTTCCACGTATACGGTCTGGACCTCCTCGGTGTTCCCCGCAAGATCCACGGACCTGAACTCGACAGTGTGGTTGCCCCTGCCTGTGACAGTGACTCTGCCCTCGTAGGGAGTCCAGGAGCCTTCGTCTATCCTGTAGAACGTGTTGTTGACTCCGCTGGTCTGATCGGCAGCCGCGAGCGTGAAGTTGACATCATCAACGACCGCGGTCGTCATCGGCAAGGACCTGTCTATCTTGATCGAAAGCGACTTCGTCGCCTCGGCCCCGGATGCGTTGTCGACGGAGTAGTAGTACAGGGTCATCGAGCCGTCCGTGTTGAATGTCAGCCCTCCGCCTGCATACGTCTGCCATCCGGTGGTGCCTGTGCGGTATCTGGTCACGTTCAGCCCGGACCCACCTGCCGGGTCCGAAGGGGACAGTGTCACAGTCACAACCGAGGTGTACCATCCGTTCTCGCCTAGCGTACCAGAAGCGGTCGCGGTCGTCACCGGTCTCGCAGCATCTACCTTGAAGGAGACGGTATGGGTTGGTTCGACGTTCGCGCCCATGTCCACTGAATAGTAGTCGAGTGTGTAGCTGCCGCTCGTGATGAACGTCAAAGGTGCCGTGTAGGTCACCCAGGAGCCTCCGTTGATCCTGTACATCGTGTAGTCAGGACCACCAACGCCCCCGTAGGCTGTCAGGCTGACAACAACGCTCGTCGTGTACCATCCGTTCAGGCCCATCGTGCCTGAGAGCGCAAGGTCGGTCGTGACGTTCATCGAGCCTGTGGAGAGTATGAGGTTGCCGTACTCGTCGATCGGGGGAAGGCTTCCGTAGTTGAACGGCCACGAACTTTCGTCCCACCACCACCAGTCCTGGACTCCAGGCTGGTCTGCCGAGCGCCCAACGAAGCCGAGCATGTCTCCCGGAGATGCGCCGAGCAGGGCGAGCGGGATGGAGTACTCGAATATCCTGTGGTCCCACGCGCTGAAGTCGCTCCAACCGTAGCCCATCGCACCGGCGAGCCCTTCATGGTCGGGCAGGCCCGAATCCATGGGCGCGCAGTGCCACTCATAGTCCCACCAGGTCTCGTTCCATACATAGTGAACGCTCGCCTCTGAGAGCGAGCCTCCAACATAGAATTGGTCCTCTTCTCCGTTCGTCGCGACGTCGTCATTGCCCGTGTCGAACGCGAACGAAGAGTAGTCCCACGTGTCCTCGTGAGTGTCTCCGTATACGTCGTAGCATACGAACAGGTGAGTCGCGTTGTTCATCACCAGGATCAGGGACCCGAGGTCATTGGCCGGGTCAGAGTCAATCAGATCCTCGCTCACCGCATCTGCCCACTCGCCGGAGGAGAACACTCCATCGATCGCAGGTGGACTGTTGGTCCACTCGGAATAGATCTCTCCGGGCGCGGGGTCGAAGATCGTGTAGCTGTATGAATCCGTGATGTGGGTGTCTGAGTCGAGCGTGTCCCATGAGCTGTCGTACAGCGTGAGGTAGGCCGTGTAAGTTCCGGTATAGCCGTTGCTGTACAGATCGTAGGAATAGTAGACGAAGTTCAAGGAGTATGTGCCGACGTCAAGGTAGGTGCTGTTGGATTGTGAACCCAACCAGTTCCACCAGCCGTCGTACAGGTCCGCGTAGACGTAATATGTGCCCGCAATTGTGACCTCGACGTTCGCAACGATCACGAGGGATTCGTTGTAAAGGTCAGAGTCCTCGTCCACAACATAGTCGTCATGGGGGGCGACGAAGTAGGCTTCAGGAGGGGCGAAGTCAGACCACACATAGGCGTTCGTCACATAGGAGTCGGAATCGCAGAACTGTCCCGTTTGGTTGTACAGGTAGAGAACGACATTGTAGGGCCCGTCCGCGGAATTCACCCAGATGTCATTGCCGTCGAACAGGAGCTGCACAATCTCGATTCCGGAGCTCAGGCTGGGGTACATCCATGCAGAGTTGATGTACGACCAGCCGCTTGTGTAGAGTGCCGCAGAGAGCGTGTAACTGCCGGGGACTGTGACGTTTATCGACACGTTGACCGACAGCCATTCATACCTATTGTCCTCGGCCGTGTCAACTCCCGTGTCTTCATGAGGCGGATCGAACTTGGCCGATAGAACGTGAGTCGATAGGTAGGCGCTGTCGTAGTTGGACGCGTTCACGTACGAGGTGCCGATCACGGTCGTGGTCTCGATGTATCCCGCGGGTGCAAGCGGTATCTGGACCGTGACCTGAATGTCTACACTGCTGCCGGCGACGATGTCGCCTGTATCAGGCACGCCGTTGCCGTTCGTGTCCGTGAGAAGAGTGGGGTAGGTACTGTAAAGGCCCACGTTCCACCCGAGCACGCTTGTGTAAGTGATGTCCACTGAGTCGGCTGTCGCTTGATTGTTGTCGACTGTGACGGTATAGGTCAGCTCTTGGCCGACGTCCCCGACAAGGCTTTGGTTCGGGTGGAGGCTGATTGCAGGCAGGTTGAACAGGATTGCGAGATTGTCCGAGAGCGAGGCCTGATTGTAGGAGTACTGGGTGCCCACACTTCCGTCCAAGTTCTCAATCCCTACAGATGCACTCGACCCAATCATGCCGTTGAGATACAAGTACTGGATCCATATTTCGCCCGTCTCGTTAAGAATGATCTCGTAAGACATGTAGGTGCTGTAGTAGCTGAGTCTGTTAACATCGCTGAATTCGACGACGAGCTGTTGATTCGGAGAAGACCCTACCGTCTGATAGTATACTCCTCCTGTGCCGGGCACATACATGTCGTCCCAGTAGGCACAGATGATATTGTCAGGGTTGGAAGTAGAGGGCATTGGGTCGTTTCCGTAGTCAGAGGAGCCGTAGTCAAACTTGATGTATCCGTTGGTCGTGACATAGAAATCCGTGTATGTGTTGCCGTAGAAATCGAAACCGAACCCGATCGAGAATGGGCCGTCATAGGAATCGTCGCCAGATAGCCCCGTGTCCGTTCCCGTCGTGTTTATCTCCACCCAGTTGAAGGATACCGAGGGGGCGGGCGAGTTGCTATCGGTCCAACGATAGCCGAAGTTGTCCTCAGTTCCCTGGTTCGCGGAGACATTTACGGTCGCAGCCCCGAAGAGAGCTGCAAGCATGCCCAAAGCTAGTATCGATGTCATGAGTTTGGATCGCATAGGAGGTGCACCCAACAGTCGTTCTGAGCCCCTGGTGCGTATAATAATGATGTTTCGTGAGTATCAGAACTGGTAATGAGGGTGCCAGGAAGGCCTCACTTGCCACGAAATCTACTGATTTGGGCTTTTTCGCGTTCCTCGGGCGAGTCGGCCAGGAGTAGGCTATCTGGCACGACCGCAAGTATTGTTGTCGAGATGCCTCCCAGACCAATCATGATGGAAACGGTCTAATATCACCCGGTGCGCGCATGCAAATGTCAACTTGAAGTGGAGTTTGAGGTCGGTCGGCGGAAGGTACATATAAAATCATGGCCCCTCGGACGAAAGGCAAAGTAGGTGGCGAAATCGTGGGTTCTGAAGCCCGGGCTGCACGTGAGAAGAAGACGGTCAGCGTGATGATCGGGATATTCTGCCGAGGGAACCATCGGCCGAAGGGGACGATGTGTTCGGAATGCTCGGATCTCCTCACATATGCGAACAATCGAGTGGACAAGTGCCCGCTGATACGAGACAAGCCCACTTGTGCGAAATGTCCGGTGCATTGTTATGAGAGTACAATGAGGGAGAGGATCCGGGCCGTGATGCGCTACTCCGGCCCGCGGATGTTGTACAGGCATCCAATCCTTTCGATCCGGCACAAGATGGACGGATCCAAAGGCAAGATGGCAGAATGAGACGGCAGCCGCTGGCGTGGCTGAGAAAGGCCGTTGTGGTAGACGCAAGCATGAAGTGATTCATGGACGGAACCGGTCTGCGCGTCGAAAATTGTTGCTATATTTAAATAAAAATCGCATTATTGTATCGTTCGATTGTCCAGACGGTCCAACCAGAATAGCAAACGTTCTAATAATCCCGGCCACTTGCACCTCCCGCCGGCACAGCATCTGCGGGACGAGGAGGTGACGAGTTTGGCGGTCGCGAGATTGAGGTTCTTGGACAAGGACGAAGAGGACTTCGTGCATGAGCAGAGCCTGAAATGTCTCAAGGATATCGGGGTACTTGTTCGCAGCCACAAGGTTCTCAAGACGCTCGGGGACGCGGGAGCAAGCGTCGACATGAAGTCGGGAATCGCGAAGATACCTGAGCGCATGATTACAGAGGCCGTCAAGAGAGCACCGAGGAGCATTCGCCTGTGCGCTCGCGACCCGAAGCACGACCTGCAGATCCCGGTCGAGTCCAGCCCTCACATCGGGACCACTGGTCTCGGGATATACATGCGAGACATCGACACTGGGCAGAAGAGGCCATCCACGAAGAAGGATGTCGCTGACATCGTCCGGCTCGGGGACGCCATGGATCCTGTCAGCTATCTGTGGACCACATTGACGGCCACGGACGTGCCTCAGGAGGCTCATGGAATCCACGAGCTCTGGACCGCGTTCCAGAACACCACGAAGCATGTTCAGAGCGTCGAGGTCTCGAGCATAGAGGATTCGCGAAGGCAGGCGAAGCTCGGAGCGTTCATCGCGGGCGGCGAGAAGGAGCTGAAGAAAAGGCCCTTGTTCTCCGTCATCTGTTGCTCGATTGCGCCCCTCTCGTTCGATGAGGAAGCGGTCGAAGGCATGGCCGAACTCTCCAGGTGGGGCGTTCCGGTCGCGTCGATGACCATGTCCCTCTCAGGAGGATCGGCTCCGGTTACGATGGCAGGCACGATAATCAACGCGAACGCCGAGAATCTTGCGAGCATCGCCATCACACAGTTCTCGGCTCCAGGAGCGCCTCATATCTACTGCTCATCGTCCGCGCCCATCGACATGCGCACGGGGCAGATCAACTACATGACTGCGGAGCCCGCGGTCATAAGTGCAGCGCTGGGACAGATGGCCTACAGGTACAGGCTGCCGAGCATGGTCGGGGATTGGGGCATAAACGACAAGCCCGAGCCGGGCATCCCGCACTCGCTGACACAGATCTTCGGTGTGGCCCTCACGACGATGTCTGGAACAGACCTCGCCGGAGGCATGGGCGGCCTCGACGCCGTCAAGGGAGCGTCCCTCGAGCAGCTGGTGATAGATGCGTACATGTGGGACAACCTCAGGGCGTACATGAGGAAGTTCACTTTCAACGAGGAGACCGCAGCCCTCGATGTGATCAAAGCGGTCGGGCACGGGAACACGTTCCTCACGCATCCCCACACCTTGAAGAACTTCAAGAAGGAGCTGCATTTCTGGGACCCGAACAAGCTTGCCTGGGAGGCGTCTTACTCGGACAAGATGGTCCCCGAGGCGAGGCGGATCGCGAAGGAGCTCCTCAGGACGCACCAGGTGCCACCTCTCGACAAGACGGTCCTGAAGCAAGGCGACGACCTGATAAGGCAGTTTGAGAAGACACTCTGAGGCCGTGTGACCAAAGACACTATTACCCATTTGATGTTGTCATGAGGCATGGACTACTGGACGGTTCTCGGGTTCTTGGCGGGAGCGCTCACATCAATGGGCTATGTTCCCCAGATAGTGAAGGGATATCGGACCAGGAAGATGGCTGACGTGTCCCTCCTCATGCCGGCAGTATTGGGAATCGGCATGTCCTTGTGGCTGGTGTATGGCCTCGCGCGGGAGGACCTCGCAATAATCGTTGCCAACATAGTGGGATGCACATTCACGGCCACGATCGTTGCCATGAAGGTCCACTACGACAGACTACCCCGGGTCGAAAGCGAGGCATCCTGAGCCAGTCTTCGAGTGGCAGCCACAGGACTCCACTCCCAATACGGTTTGGAGAGGGTCAATCCAGCCTCGATTCGCTTGATATGTCGAGGTCCTTCTCAGAGACACTCACCGGCGTCGGCTTGGACTGCCTGGGTTTCCTGAGCTTGCGCAAGCCCGTCACCGCAAGGACGGACGAGATGATCCCCAGGGCGATGTACATGGGTATCCAAAACACGGCGGATGTGGACTCCTGCTCTGGAGCCAACGAATCATACGAGTTCTCGCCAGCAGATGGAAACCCAGTCGGCCAAAGAAGACCACGCGACTCGGGCACGGATTCCTCGCCCAGCATCAGATAGCTCGCCGATGCGACGAATATGATGGAGAACGCGATGAGCCATGACGCGGACAGCAGTATCACTATCTTGGTGTTCTCCGTGGGCGACATCAGGTCCCTCGCCTTCCACGTGAGGGCATAGTACACGAACCCGTGGTCCTCGTGTCTCTTCACCAGCCCCCCTTCCTCCATCTTCTTGAGGTGCCTGAAGACCGCAGACTTGTCGATGTTCAGCGTCTCCGAGAGCTGGGACACTGTCCTTCTCATGGGCGCCAATGACCGGAGTATGTCCAGCCTCGTGTCCGATGCCAGCGCGAATAGCGATTTCTTGTCGAGCTCGACCCGCATCTGTTCTGCTCCGAAGGACAATAAGGGATTCGGGAACATTAAGTTCGCCCCTCGAGACTCTCAGGCTTCCCTGGCGGCATAGTAGTAATCGGGATAGGAGCCGAGCACGATGGAGCCGACCTCAGACAGGTCGTCCAGGGAGCTGACCTTGAGCTGCATGTAGCCTATCGTGTAGAGGTAATCCTCTATGTAGAGCGACCTCTGGATCTCGCCAGAGTACCCCTGGGCGCTCGTCGTGTGCTCGATCGTTCCCCTGATGGATATTCCTTCTTCGATCGATACCCTGAACACTATCGCGCCGTTCCAGTAACCATAGTCCGTCCAGTCATCAGAGTACCAGTAGGTGCTCACTGGTATCACAAGGAGTTCCATCTCCTTGTCGAACAGGACGGCCTTGTGTTCGTAGCTGGCCATAGTCCAGGAGCTTCCATTGAGCGTGACCTTGCTGGTCTCGACGGGGTTCGCCGGGTCGGAGACGTCGTAGAGCGCCACCTTGACCGTCGAGTTCTCGCTGCCGATGCCCAGGACATGGTCTTCGTCGACTGGATGCAGGTAGCTGGAGAATCCGGGCATAACGAGCTCCCCGAGTATCTTCGGGTCGCTCGGATCCGAGAGGTCTATGACGAACAGGGGGTCGATCTGTCGGAAAGTGACTAGATAGAGCGTGTCTCCAACGAACCTCGCGGCATATATCCGCTCGTCGGGTGCGATGTCTTCTACGGCTCCAACCTGGACAAGGGTCGCGTTAAGGACATAGACGTTGTTCTTCATGTCGACCCAGTCGGTCGTCGTCGCGATCCTGAGGTATGAATCCTTCTCGTCCATCGAGAACTGGTTGAGGAGCCATCCCCTGACCTCTCCCTTGGCCACGATATCCATGCCTATCCCATCTACGCTTATCTTGTAGATGGTGGTCCTAGTCCCTGAGTCGTCCTCGGGAACCAGCTCCGACTCAAGCCACACAATCTCGCCGGTCCACTTTGGAACCGTGAAGTAGAGTGAATCCTGAGACATGTAAACGGTAGATGCCCAGCCGGCTATCACCGACATGTGGTTGGACTCATACGTGCCAACATCATATGCAAGGATGTTGACGAACGAACCCGCCTCCTTTGTCTCATTGTCGTAGTATATCTCATCGGGGGCCATGTCGCTCTCCAGGCCGTCATCCTGGACGGCGGGCAGAACATAGGAATCGGAGTACATCCAGATGGACCTCTGAGTCACTATGTAGACTATGTCGCCAACCAAGCGTGATGTGACTTGAGAACCAGATATGGCCTTCGAATGGATCAGAACTGGAGACTCGACATCTGAGATGTCGAACACCGATATCATTGTCCACGGGCCATCAGGCTCGCTAGGTATCTCTGAGTCTTCAGCGGTATTGTAGTAGTAATCATAGTAGTAGTAACCCACGGATGACAATACTATCAGCTTCCCAGGCAGGAGGTAGACCCCTTCGATGTAGATCCTGTTCGCATCGATTTCGTCGGTCGCCAGGTCCTCGGGATAGATGAATGAGACATTGGCAAGGTCCTCCGGAGGATATGCCTTGATGATGGAGACATGGTTTGAGGCGACCAAGTAGATGTACTGTCCGTCCGTCTTCACGATGTCGGATTCATCGACGCCTTCCACCTGTATGTTCGTCTCCGAGTGCGATGCAGAGTTCTCGTCGCCTCCACTCAGGAGCGGCGCGCCATCCCGCCAGTACGCATAGTCGCCGCGATAGCTGGCAGCATGGTCCTCAAGGAAGTTCGCAAGATCCCGATAGCTGCTGAAGTTGGATAGGTACTGAGAGCTATTCTCTTCCTCTTCCGCGTTCATCGAGAACCCGATTATCCCAACAGCGATCATGGCGCCTGCGAGCACGAACGCAATGAACCCCTTCTCGAAAGTCTCCATGTCAATCGGGTCAATACTCGCCACGTAGCTATATTAATGAGCGCTCAGTGTTGACTGGGAAGTCAATGAGAACGGTTGTTCTAGGTCTTTCATGTCTCGTTGACGAGCCAGATTGATGCTAGCTCAGCTTCTGACGACGCGTCTCCTGATCACTAAGAGCAGGACGACGCCACCTGCCACGGGAACCAGGATGTACGGGAACTCTGGAATCTCCGCTGATCCAAGAGTCGCGTGGTCGTATTCGGAATCTCTCCCGTTTCCACCATCCACGGCCCAGACGTCCGCAGTCACCGCCCCGGATAGTGGGGCAGTCCAGTCGAAGCTCCATGTGTAGAGCGACACAACGTTCGCGGCTACCTGAGTCTGAGTGGTGCCCACCAACTTGACGTTCGAATCGATGGTCGCGAGTGTCCCCGCCGAGACGATGAAATTGAAATGGTTGTCTCCGGTGAGGCCATTGCTTTCGGCAATCGTGACCGTGATTCTGTAGATCTGGCCCGGGACATATGTAGTCCCCGGGAATCCCGTAACAGTCGTGAACGAAGAGGTGGCCACGGGGTGACAATTGCCACCACAGTTGCCTCCCGTCTTAGGGGTGGTTGCAGAAGTGTCTTGAACGGGCACTATCGTGAAAGCCACCAGGGCCACAATCATTCCCGTTCCGAACAGAAACGGCAGGTTCCATTTGGCGGGGAATGATCTTTTTTCCTTTGATAGCGTTCTGATTCGGGTTTCGGAGCGCGTCTCTCCTTTTCCCATGAACCCTTTTGTGGGACCGATACTTCTTCCGCGAGTTGCCATGAACTGTATCTCTGATTTGACTGGAGCTGGGATTTTGTCCCGCTAGATATGGTATGACATATATACATAACGCCGTTAACAAATGGTAGGGAACCATCTCCATCCTGAGGTGTCCAGTGACAGGCCCATCAGCTGAGCTGATCAGCCTTTTCGGAGCATCTCCTGAAGGTTGCTCACAATATCTTCGGACCGTTCGTCGACCGCTACCACTTCAATCTCGTCGGGACTTGACGCGCCAAGTCCGAGCTCAACTGCCCTTCTGATCTGATCCTGTTGGAAGATGGCCTTGCTCTGGATCTTGTCTGTGGTGCCATGCATTTTCAGGGCTGCTACGCCCACGGCGTCGAGCGCGATCCTGTCCGAGGCTGCGAATGTGAGGTCCGCTTTCCAACGCGGACCGCTCATCGGTCCCCCCTTGTAGAATGCCTCGACTCCGTCCATGATGACGAGGGTGGGTTCGTACGCGTAGTTCATCTCAGCTATCATGTTCCTTTGGTTGATGAACGATGTGTGGAGCTCCGTCATGTTTCGCGAGTGCACCATGCCGGTCGTCAGCTTCAGGGACATCGTGAAGTGGCCCCCGTACTGGTGGGTCTTCAGGCAGCACAGGCCTATGACCGCGTCCGCCTCCAAGACGGGCTTCGCGAAAAGGAACCCCTTCCGCCAGTGGCTCCCGGGCGGGTCGATCCTCACCCATCTATCCTTTGCCATCTCGTCGAATATGAGGCAGTCGAAGCCCATCTCCTCCGCGAGAGCGAAAATCCCCTTCTCCTGGAAGACCTTGCTCGTCTTCTGCGGGCCGCTCCTGTCTCCGACCGTGATCCTCGCGGGCGCCTCGAGCTTCACGAGGTCAACTACTGTCCTGATCGTGTCGATGTGAGTCGAGCCCGGAGTGGGGTCCGCGGTGTTGAAGTTCGGCTTCACAAGAACTCGCTTGCCATTCAGGGTGGGCATCCCGAATTTCTTGACGACCTTTCGTGTTCCGCTTGCCCTGTCGGGATCGACAGCAATAACGACCTTTGACTTCGGCATCTATGGAATCCCTCCGAGCGTGACCTCTGAGAGACTAGTGCCCATCCTGTCTTTACTTTTTCGCAGGAATCGCTCTCAAGGCTGTCTCGACGGCATCCTTCGGGTCCTTCGCATGGACGAGCCCTTTGATCTCGTGGTTGTGTTTGTGCGCCATCTCCAGCTTCCAGGTGTTGAGGCCAACGACGGTCTTCCCGATATTGAGCGCGTGGGCGATCTCTGAAAGGGTTCCGTACTCCCCGCCGACCGCTATGAGCACATCCGCCGTCTTGACAAGCATCACGTTCCTTCCCATCCCCATACCCGTCACGATTGGAATCTGGATGTAGGGGTTCGCATCCTCCTTCTTGTCCGAGGGGATGATCCCGATGGTGAGCCCCCCTTGGCTCCTCGCACCCTTGCAGACCGCCTCCATGACTCCCGTGAGGCCCCCGCAGACGACCGCAGCCCCTTTGAGGGCTATCTCCCGTCCCACCTGCTCCGCCAGCTCATAGAGCTCCGGTTCCGCGACACTGGCTCCTATCACTCCGACGATTACGAACGCCACGAGGGGGCATATCTCTCCTATCTCATAAATTGGAGCCAGCATCAATTTCACGCATGCGGCTCTCCGACAACAGATTTATTAACTAATCGAAAGTATATTTGAGGCCAGTCCCAAGGGAGGAATCCCCCCATGGCAGACATAAGAGAACGCGTTGAAGACGACAGAGGAATACTAAAGAAGATTCAGATGTTCGTACCCGGCTTCCGAGGCTACAGGAAGAGGGAAGATCTCAGGGATGCGGACAGAATGCTCCGGGCACAGCTTGCCCAGAAGCTGGGCTTGCAGAGGAAAGGCCTCGAGGAGTGCAGGGGCTTGCTCGTGCAAGGAGGCAGCGTCAAGGAGCTCGACTCGGTGGGCGGCATCATAAGCCAGTTCAAGAAAGTCGAGGGAAAGGTGGCACATGCGGAGACTGGATACTCCGGCCTCGTATCCGACATCTCAGTCAAAGAGGACGAGATGAACAAGCTCTACGAGTTCGACGCGAGCATGATCGACCACATCACATCCCTTGGTGCGAGCATCGACTCCCTCAAGGGCTCCATCATGGCCGCGGACGAATCCACGATGCACAAGGACCTCATGAACATCAGGGCCAGGATCGGGGAGTTCGAGGCCCAGTTCGGCCGCAGAATGGTTATCATAACGGGAACGGAGGTGTGATGAATGGCCAGCTTGATCGGAGCGGAGACATTCAAGTGGGAAGATGCGAACAAGCGGGGCAACATAATGTACAGGTTGCCCAGGAACATCAAGTTCAACGACAACATTGTCGTCCGGGAGGACGAGATGGCGGTGTTCTTCAGGGACGGTAAAGTACTCTCCTACATCGACCGGCCCGACAGGTACGCACTGACATCATTGAACGCGCCCATCGTGGGCAAGCTCGTTCAGTTCCTTTCGGGAGTGCAGCAGCAGGCGGAGGTCATATACCTCCAGAAGAGGGCGTTCGACGGCAAGTTCGGGTCGAAGCAGCCCTACCAGTTCCGAGACAAGGAGTTCGGGATGGTCAACCTGCGGGTGTTCGGCGAGTTCAGGTACAAGATCGCCGCCCCCGAGAACTTCGTCAACCAGTTCGTCGGCACATTCAACTTCGCCACGAGCGCGGAGGTCGAGGAGAGGATCAAGGAGCAGATGGTCATCCTGATCTACGACTCCGTCGGCGACATGAAGAACACGGGCATGGGGGTCGCGGACCTCGCGAGCAACCTGACGAACATCGAGCAGGCGGTGCTCTCGAGATGCTCCGAGCACTTCGAGCTCTACGGCATCATGATCGACAAGCTGTCGGGATTGTACATCTCTCTCCCGGAGGAAGTGCAGAAGGCGGTGGACACCCGCTCTTCGATGCAGATACTGGGAGCGAACTATGTGCAATACCAGACTGGGCAGGCCATGCGCGAGGCCGCCCAGAATCCCTCGGGGGGAGCGGCTGGAGTCGGAGTAGGCCTGGGAGCTGGAATAGGCATGGGCTACACGATGATGGATGCGATGAGGCAGACCACGCCTGGACAGCAGCCCGTGCAGGCGGCAGGAGCGGCGGCCGTGGTATTGTGCCCCAAGTGCAACACGCAGAACCCGCCCACGAACAAGTTCTGTTCGAGCTGCGGCGGGAAGCTCGGGGCACCGACGGTGCCTTGCCCGCACTGCAAGGCTGATGTTCCAGAAGGCACCAAGTTCTGCCCGGAATGCGGGAAGCCTGTGGCCGCGACCAAGAAGTGCGCGAGCTGCAGCGCCGATGCCCCAGCAACATCCAAGTTTTGTCCGTCTTGTGGAAAGGCTCTGTAGAGTGCCTCAGGAGGATTGAGGAAATGAACCCATTCGAGGGAGTGCGATAGCTTGGCCTCTATCAAGTGTCCGAAGTGTGCGGCCCCGGTTACGATAGACACCGGGGTCAAGTTTGTGAAATGCACGTACTGCAGCTCCCAGATACATCTGGACAGGAGCGGTGCGGGATTCTATTACGCGTTGCCGTTCACGGTGGACGAGACGAACGCGGTGGGGTTCTTCAGGCGCTGGGCTGCGGGATCGACCAAGGCGAAGGACCTGGACAAGCTTGCCCAGCTCGCAGGCGTGAAGAAGCAGTACTTCCCGGTCTACATGTTCAAGCGGGACATAAACGGCGTTGAGCAGGTGCACATAGAGCCTGCTGGTTCGACGACTCTCCCGGGCCTGCACAACCTCAAGGTGCCCGCAGGCGACCTCAAGGTATATGATGCGACGTTCGATGTAGGCGGCGCCGAGCTCATCAAGCCCGACATCGAGATGGCACCCTATCTCAACAGCCTGCCGGGCAAGCCCAAGGAGCAGGCGCTGGTGTATTTCCCGATCTGGAATATCGACTACGTCTTCAACCAGAAGAAGTACGCTGTGATAGTCGATGCGTCTTCGGGAGAGCTGTTCTCCGCGGAGTTCCCGACCAGGAGCTCCTCGGCGTATGTGGCCGTTGCGTTGGTGGGCTTTGTCGCATTCGCCGCGGAGGGCCTGCTCGCAGTAGCCTCTCCGCTGATTGCCGGCGTGGCGATGGCCGCCACGGTCGGGGCCGTGTTCTTTTTGGCCCTTCAAGTTGCCAGGAGGATGTAGAAATGCCAGACTTGACAGTAGGGATGTCGTGTCCAGCGTGCGGCGGGGCTCTCTCGGTGCCCGAAGGCGAGACCACTGCGCTCTGCTCGTATTGTGACTCGACCCTGTTCATCGAGGGCGACAAGGGAGTCACCACCATAGCGTTCAAGAACAAGATGCTCAGGGACAACGCGATGGCCTCGACCCAGGCCTGGTGGAAGAAGGGTTTGAAGGCGCGTGACCTGAAGACCACGGGAAAGGTCTCGGAGGTCTATCCCATCTACCTGCCCTTCTGGAAGGCTACCACGAGGGTTGCGGGCTGGATCTGCGGCTACGAGGAAAGGCGCCACACGGACAAGAACGGCAATGTCCGTGTCGAGCGCATCGCAAAAGAGGTCCCCATAAACCAGGACTATGTGTTCAGCGAGATCGCGTGCGATCCTGGTGACCTTGGGGTAAGGACGATGAAGAACTTCTTGGGCGAGACCAGCTTCGAGGACTTCGAGATGATACCTACCTATGAGGCCACGACAAGCAAGGATGACGCAGTCACGCACGCCAAGGACGACTCTCTCGCACGCGCCAGATCCCAAGCACGAGTCCCGCACGTGACCTTCGAGAGGGTCCATGTGTTCCCGAAGCGTCTCTCGATGATATACTATCCGATCTGGGTTGTCAGATACAACTACAGGGACAGGATGTACATGAGCACCGTTGACGGCGTGAACGGGCAGGTCCTTTCGGGAAGGGCCCCGGGCGACCCGCTCTACCAGAGCCTTGCGGTCACTTTCGGTTCCGCAGGCGGTGGCCTGATCGCGGCCGTTGGGTTATTCTTTGGTGCTGAGGACATCAGGATCGCGATTGGCGGCCTTGTTATCGGAGTGATCGTCTTGGGACTCGCATATCGCTTCTTCAGGCACGGCTCGGAGATAAGCCAAGGGGAGTTCAAGGGCCGCAAGGCCGGGGTCGGCCAAGCGCTCAAGCAGGCTCAACAGCTCACGAAGGCATTGGGAGGGATGAGATGAGAGTCGTACAAGTCAAGTGCCCGTCGTGCAACAGCCCCATATACGAGAAGGAGCTGGATAGGGTGTTCTTCTGCGACAAGTGCAACGTTCTGCACGTCAGAAACGGGGGCATAGAGAAACTGGACTACGAAATCGGGGACTTCGGGCCCAGCGCTCAGGGAGAGAAGGTCTACATGCCGTTCTGGAGGGTCTATGCCACTTTCGTGATCCACAGCAAGAATGTTGAAGGAGGCTCGATGTTCAAGCTAGCTTCGTGGCTTCGCGGGGCGACAGACACGGGCAACATGTTCATCTATGTGCCTGCGGGGGACCTCGACCCAGGCAGCTTCAAGAATCTCGCGATGAGATTCACAACTTCGAACCCGAGATACCCTACCAAGCTGAGCTTCGGAGGCGTGAAGCGGCTCCCGGTCGCGGTCACGAAGGCTGAGGCCGCCGAGCTTGCGGATTTCGTGGTCGTCTCTATTGAGGCCGAGCAGCCAGGAATGCTCCAGCAGCTGAACTACACGCTGACAATAAACGACACGAAAATGGTCTACTTGCCCTTCGTCAAGTCAGCGGGGGGCCTCGTCCCGGGGCTCTAGTACCGCGGGGACCCAAACTGCTTCCCGATCCTCTTTCTTCTGGTTTCCAAGAACTCCTGAACTATCTTTCCGTGGTCGAACGCGAACTTGGGCAGCTTGTCCAGGTGAACCCACTCGGCAGCGGCAGCGTCATCTCCTGCCTTGGCCGCTCCAGATTCCGGTTGTAGGCGATAGACAGCGGTGACGAAGTGGCCGCGAGGATCCCTGTCTGGGGCTGAGTAGACGCCCACGAGCTCGACTATGGATGTCTTGATCCCGGTCTCTTCGAGGACCTCGCGGACAACGCATTCTTCGAGTGTCTCGCCGTAATTGAGGAACCCTCCAGGTAGCGCATAGGCTCCTTTGAAAGGTTCGTTCCCCCGTCTTATCAGCAGGATCTCGTGTCCTCTCAGGACGATCCCGTCTGCGGTGACCGACGGCTTTCTCCAGCCTTTCTCGAACTGGCTGAGCAGGGAGGACACTTTGTTCTCATACTCCCTCAGTATCTCCTCCCCGTAGGGGGTCAGGGACGTGTCTCCTCCCTCCTTTCCTCCCCTCGTCGAATGGACGATCTCGCCGCCTGCGTCCTGGGCGATCCTGTGGACCACCCCCCATGCGTGCCGGTACGACATGCCCATCTCTTCGGCCGCCTTCGAGAGCGAGCCCGAGTCCTTGATTCTCCGGAGGAGCTGGGCCCTTCCGTCGCTGATGATGAATTTGCCTTCCCGCTCGAGCCAAATCTTGAGCTTGAGGTCGTACATCCTGAGCCTGTCCGTCCTCCAAGACCCAAGTATCCCAACAAATACTTTTCTTGGCAATTACCTTCATCAAGTGCAACACGTCATCCAGTATCTAGGAAAGGGTATTATCCCCCGAGATGTCTGAGTCTCCGCGGGGCTGCAAGAATGATGAGAATGAGGACCATGAGGTTCTCCCAAGACTGGCGAAAGCTGGATGACAGGGTCTTCACCACGGTACGCAGACATAGGGATGATCCGAAGTACCTGCCAGGAGAAGAAGTCCAGGCGATCGGGCCGACCAAGAGGCTATCCGCGAGAGTCGTGTACTCCTGCGACAGCAAGCTGGGCAACCTGCCCATGAGCTTCCTGGAATATGATCTCGAGGCGAAGCCTGGTGAGAAGAGGAAGGATCTTCTGAACAAGATGGGACGGCTCTACGGATGGCTTCAGCCTCCGGAGGATAGCGACCCCGTCACGATATACATACTAGAACGGATCTGAGGGTTGCAGCTCTAGCGTCCGAGCATCGGCACCTTGATTCCTTTTCTCTTCGCCATTCTGATCGCATCGGGGTACCCAGCGTCAGCGTGCCTCAGTATTCCCATGCCTGGGTCGGTCGTCAGGACCCGCTCGATTCTCTCCTCCGCCTCATCCGTGCCGTCGGCTACCACGAGAAGTCCCGCGTGGGTCGAGTATCCGATGCCGACTCCGCCGCCGTTGTGGACTGCGATTAGGTCGGCCCCAGCAGCCGTGTTGACCAGGGCGTTGAGCAGCGGCCAATCCGCTATCGCGTCGCTCCCGTCGCGCATACCCTCCGTCTCTCTGTTCGGCGAAGCGACGGAGCCGCAGTCAAGGTGGTCTCTCGTGATCACGATGGGCCCGCTGAGCTCCTTGTCTCCGACCATCCTGTTTATGATCTTCCCGAATCTTGCCCTCTCTCCGTAGCCCAGCCAGCAGACCCGGGCGGGAAGCCCCTCGAACGGCACCTTCTTTCCCGCGAGCCTGATCCAGTTCACCAGCTGTTTGTTGTCCTTGAACTCTTTCATGACGACCCGGTCCGTCTTCCTGATGTCCTCTGGATCTCCTGAGATCGCGACCCATCTGAAAGGACCGCGCCCCTCGCAGAACATCGGCCTGATGTACAGCGGTACGAATCCCCTGAAAGCGAAAGCTTGCTCGACCCCGGCCTTCTTGGCCTGGGCCCGGATGTTGTTGCCGTAGTCGAATACCACCGCTCCCTTGTCGAGGAAGCCCAGCATGGCCTTCACGTGTATCGCGATGCTCCCGAATGCCCTTCTCCTGTATTCGTCCGGATTCTTGGCTCGAAGGCTCGCAGCCTCCTGGACGCTCAGTCCTTTTGGGATGTAGCCTCCCAGCTCGTCATGTGCGGAGGTCTGGTCCGTCACGACATCAGGTATGATCCCCATCTCGAGAAGCGCGGGATGAGTGTCTGCGCAGTTGCCCCGCAGACCGATGGAGAGCGCCTTCCTCTTCTTCTTGGCTTCAAGCGCCGCGTTGACTGCCTTTGGGAGGTCATCCATCATGAGGTCGCAGTAGCCCGCGCTCAACCTTCGCTTGATGCGCTTCTCGTCGCACTCGACCGCGAGGCAGACGCCGCCGTTCATGGTGACAGCAAGCGGCTGAGCCCCGCCCATGCCTCCAAGTCCGCCCGTGAGGACCAGCCTGCCTTTCAACGATCCTCCGAAGTTCTCTCTCGCGCACGCGGCGAAGGTCTCGTAGGTTCCCTGCAGGATGCCCTGCGTGCCGATGTATGCCCATCCACCGGCCGTCATCTGGCCGAACATGATGAGCCCCTTGGCCTCAAGCTCGTGGAACACCTCCCAGGTGGACCATCGAGGGACCAGGTGAGCGTTCGCGGTGAGCACTCTCGGGGCGAGCTTGGTGGTCCTGAAGACTCCCACGGGCTTCCCAGACTGGACAAGCAGGGTCTCGTCATCCTCGAGCTCCATGAGGGCTTTCACGATGGCGTGGTAGCAGTCCCAGTTCCTGGCAGCCTTTCCAGTCCCTCCGTACACAATCAGCTCGTCGGGCTTCTCGGCGTTTTCCAGGTTGTTCTGGAGCATTCTCAGGATGGCTTCTTGTCTCCAGCCTTTGCACACCCTTTTCCGTCCACGTCTGGCTCGAATCCTCTTCATCCGGCTCGTCAGTCCAAAGCACTCAGGGGCGATAAGAGCGTTTGGGGTCGGCCAACGGAGGAAGGATTTATTGCGGACTCCAGGAATGACCGGACCGAGATGTACGACATCCCAACTGTGCTTACTGCAGACGAGCTTCTCGACAGGGCGTTCAAGCAGGCGTCCAAGGTGGACTACCGAGGGCCGACGAGGCTCGACACTGTCCGGGAGATCAACATTGCCAAACTGAAATCATCGAGCGACATAATCGTGAGCACTCTCGGAAGATACGTGAAGGCGTTCCCGAGCATCGACAGGGAGAACCCATTCTACTCGGAGCTCATCGAGATCACAATCGGACGGGACAAGCTGAAGAAGTCATTGGGTGCGATGGATTGGTGCAGGGGCAACGTTGCCAGGGTCACCAAGGGCGCCGTGAGGGAGATTGCCTCCGCGAGGGCCATCTCGAGGATAGACGAGGTCCGTCGCGCCACATACGGGAGGGTTTCGTCGTTCGTCAAGCAGGTGGACAAGGAGCTGAAATTCCTCGGAAAAGCGAGGGACAGGATGAAGAAGTTCCCCACGGTCAACCCTGATGACTTCACGATCGTGATTGCTGGCGCGCCGAACGTGGGAAAGAGCCTCCTCGTGACGCGCATATCCACGGCGAAGCCCAAGGTCGCAGTATATCCGTTCACGACCCAGGAGATATCGGTCGGCACGTTCCAGCGGAGATACATCCGGTACCAGGTCATCGACACTCCAGGGCTGCTCGACAGGGACCTCAGCGAGCGGAACCCCATGGAGCTGAGGGCGATATTGGCCCTCAGGCACTTGGCTGACATGGTGGTCTTCATGCTGGACCCGACGGAGACATGCGGCTACTCTCTTGTGCAGCAGGAGCACCTGCTCGCATCCATCCAGAACGAGTTCCCTGGAATCCCGCTCGTCGTTGTGGAGAACAAGGTCGATTTGCTGAGGTCCGACAGGAACAGGCTGAAGGTCTCGGCTTCCACTGGAAAGGGAGTTGCCGAACTTGTGGACCGGATAGTCAGGACTCTGTCGCCTCAGCAACGCTTATAGTCAGGGGTCACGATTAGCTCCCGGGACCGCACACCTGAGTAATTCCGCGGAAGGATGGGAGCTTCACTCCCCTCAATTTTCCGTTCAGGGGGAAGGTATGAGAACGGTTGTGTGCAGCGAATCGATGGAGGACTATTTCTCGCATCTTCAGCGCGAAGTAGACAAGTGCTACGACATCGCGAAGAAGGCGCGCATGATGGGCATGGACCCGGAGCTGGATGTCGAGATCCCCCAGGCGTCCGATCTGGCTGCACGCGTCGAGAAGCTCCTTTACGAGTGGGATGTCGAGGGGGTTGCCTCGAGGATCAGGGAGCTGAGCAGGGACCACGACCGCGAAGAGGTTTCCCTGCTCATCGCAAAGGAATATGCGAAGGCACCTGCGAAGTCCCGCGAGTTCGCGGTCGAGAGGGCGGTCCGGGTCGGCCTCGCAGTCCTGACAGAGGGCATCCTGGTCGCCCCCCTCGAAGGGATAACAGGTGTGGCTGTGAACAAGAACTCGGACGGTTCCGACTACCTCGCTGTGTTCTATTCCGGGCCCATTCGTTCCGCTGGCGGGACAGGACAGGCGATGAGCGTGCTGATCGCCGATGTCGTCCGGAGGGAGCTGGGCATAGGAAGGTATCTTCCAACGAACGGGGAGGTCCAGAGGTTCGAGGAGGAGATACTGCTCTACAAGTCCTGCCAGCATCTCCAGTACACTCCGTCCAACGAGGAGATCGAGATCATCTCGAAGCATGTCCCGATATGCATCGATGGCGAAGGAACTGAGGACACCGAGATCCAGGGTTTCAGGGACCTTCCGCGCGTCGCCACCAACCGCGTGAGAGGAGGCGCGTGCCTGGTGATCGCCGAGGGCCTGTGCCTGAAGGCGCCGAAGGTGCAGAAGCACGTCAAGCGGTTGGGCATCGATGGCTGGGAGTTCATAGACGAGTTCTTGGACCTCAAGAAGAAAGGCGTGGACGAGGGTGGTGCAGAGATCTCCCCGAGCTCGAAGTTCCTGAAGGACATGCTCGCCGGGAGGCCGGTCCTGTCCTACCCTTCTCGCGTGGGCGGTTTTCGCCTGCGATACGGCCGGACCCGGGCCACGGGCCTGGCCGCTCTCGGGATGAGCCCTGCCACCATGAGGCTTCTGGACGAGTTCGTCGCTGTGGGCACCCAGATCAAGATCGAAAGGCCGGGCAAGGCGGGTGCCGTCACGCCTTGCGACGTTGTCGAAGGGCCTATCGTGGTGTTGGACAACGGTGACGTCGTGCAGGTGAACAGGCTCGACGAGGCCGATAAGCTCCGAGGCCGTGTCAAGGAGATACTGGATGTCGGCGAGCTGCTGATCCCCTTCGGGGAGTTCGCGGAGAACAACCACCTGCTGATGCCCGGCGGGTATTGCCTGGAATGGTACCGGGAGGAGCTGCTGGAGAAAGCCCACAGGCTGCCCGATGACTGGGAGGAGCCCACATTCGAGAGAGCACTCGAGATGAGCGAGACTCTGAAGGTGCCGCTGCACCCACGATTCAACCTGTTCTGGTCCGACGTTCGCGCCGAGGACATCCTGTATCTGAGAGAGGTGCTGCTGTCCAGCGGCAGGCTAGACAAAGAACGTTTCACGTTGCCCAATGAGCTGAAGACGAAGGACATACTCGAGAGGCTGGGAGCGGTCCATGAGGTGAAGGGAGATGCCCTGACCCTGGACCACTACTCCAAGCCGATGATCCGGTGCCTGGGTCTTGATGTCGTCAAGGGGACTTTGCAGCCAAGAATGACGGATCTACCGAGCACTGACAAACCCCTTGAGCTGATCTCAGGGCTGGCAGGCGTCGAGGTGCGTGCGAGAGCAGTCACCCGTATCGGCGCGCGCGTGGCAAGGCCCGAGAAGGCTCGCGAGAGAAGGATGAAGCCTCCTCCGCACGGGCTCATCCCGGTCGGTTCCAGCGGCGGGCCACAACGCATCGTCAACCAGGCGGCCGAGGCCGGGAGCATACTTGTGGAGCTGGGAGAGCGGTCGTGCCCGATGTGCGGAAGGAAGACCTTCCTGCTGAAGTGCGACTGCGGTGCCCACACCGTGTCCACTGGCAAAACCTCTCCGCAGGAAGTGCACCTCGGGAGGATATTCCAGGACGCTCTGGATAGACTGGGGGAGAAGCGCGATGTCGAGGTCAAAGGCGTTCAGGGGATGATTTCTAAGAACAAGACTCCGGAGGCGGTCGAGAAAGGTATCCTGAGGGCCAAGCACGATGTGTTCGTGTTCAAGGACGGGACGATAAGGGTCGATGCGACGGATGTTCCCCTGACGCACTTCACCCCGAGGGAGGTCGGGATCAGTGTCGAGACCGCCCGGAGCCTCGGCTATGCAAAGGACCACGCTGGCAAGGACCTCGTCAGCCCTGACCAGATTGTCGAGCTCAGGGTGCAGGACATCGTCGTCTCGGAGGCGTGCGCGGACTACCTCATACGCACATCGGAGTTCCTGGACGACATGCTGGTCAATCTCTACGGCCTCAGCGCCTTCTACAAGATCAGGGCCAAGGACGATCTCGTTGGTCACCTCGTCGTCGGGCTTGCGCCTCATACCTCGGGAGGGGTCCTTGCCAGGATCGTGGGCTTCTCGGCCGCCCACGCGGGGTACGCTCACCCCTTCTTCCACGCGGCGAAGAGGCGGAACTGCGACGGCGACGAGGACTCGATCATCATCCTCCTGGACTGCCTGCTCAACTTCTCCAGATCATACCTGCCCGAGAAGCGGGGAGGGCTCATGGACGCCCCGCTCGTGCTGACCACCAAGCTGGACCCGAACGAGATCGACAAGGAAGCGCACAACATGGATGTCGTCTCGAAGTACCCGCTCGAGTTCTACAGGGCGACCCAGCGCTACGCACATCCGAAGGAGGTCGAGCCCATGATGGACCTCGTAGGCGGCAGGATAGGTACCGTGCTCCAGTACGAGGGCCTGGGGTTCACCCACAACGTGACCGACATCGCCAGGGCCCCGACGACCTCCGCATACACGTCGCTAGAGACGATGGACGAGAAGCTCGACGCGCAGATCGCCCTGGGCGTGAAGACGCGCGCGGTCGACGTGAACGACATGGTTCACAGGATAATAACGCGTCACCTGCTCCCGGACATCCAGGGGAGCCTCAAGAGCTTCACGGGCCAGCAGTTGCGATGCCCCAAGTGCGGCAAGAAGTACAGGCGGATCCCGCTTCGGGGCAAGTGCTACTGCGGCCACAAGCTGACCCTCACGGTCCACGAGGCGGGAGTCAGCAAGTACCTCGAACGCGCCAAAGAGATCGGCAGGAAGTACAACGTGCCCTCCTACACGCTCCAGAGGATAACACTGCTGGAGAACTCCATCAACTCGCTCTTTCAGTCGGATAGGGTGAAGAACCCGAAGCTGGACGAGTTCGGCTGAGCCGTCACTCCTCGAGCTTGGAGACCTGCTCCCTGAGCTGCTCGAACCGTTCCTCGAGCATCTTGAGGCCGCGTATCAGAACCTGCTTCGCCTGCAGCGATCCGTCCGTCTCGAACCTGAAAAGCACCTTGGTCGGGTCGGGGACCACCTTGATGACGCTGGCGTCGCAGACATCCACGCAGGCGTTGCACAGGTTGCACTTCTGGGGATGCTTCGCGACTATCTTCCGGTCTTCCTTTGCCAGGACCCCCTTCGGACAGACCTTGACGCAGCTTCCCCCGAGGTCGCACTTCGAGTGGTTGATCTCGATCTTGGCGAAGTACCTGTACCCCGCGCCTATCGCCGCCTGCCACTTCGCGTGCTGCCTGCCAGTCCCCAGCTCGGCCGTGGCATAGACGAGCAGCGCCTGGTCCTCGGCGAGCTTCACGATCGGTATGAGGTCGTCCTTGATCCTCAGCTTCGTGTCACCGACTGGCTCGAGGTCGCCCGAGTAGACGGTGCACGGGCCCTTCTTGTTCAGGGAGTACATGATGGTGCAGTTGGGGCAGCCCTCTCCGTTGCAGCTGCACTTCGCGCGGAAGTTGAACACGTCGAGGTCCGTTGGCACAGGTACCATCCCTAGCCTGTGGGCCACGATCTCGTCGAACATGGGTGAGACGCTCTCGAATGGGACGCCCTTCTCATCCATGATGGGCCCGAGGTGGAACTCGACGTTGTCGATCGCCATCTTGGGCACATCGGCTATTATGACCCGTCTGAGGGCGTTTGCGAAAGACGGGCTGGTGTCGTTGATAACAAACTGCGCCCTGGTGGGCGTCATCTCGACGATGTCAATCTTCATCCGGGATCACTCTATACCCTGCGTCCCCTTCTTCCGCCCTTCTTCTTCGTCCCGTCGTGCGGAATGGGAGTCACATCCTCGATCCGACCGATCCTGAGACCCGCCCTTGCGAGCCCCCTGATGGCCGCCTGAGCGCCTGGGCCAGGGGATGCGGACTTGTTCCCTCCAGGCGCGCGAACCTTGACATGGATGCTGTCGATGCCCTTCTCCTTGGCGATCTCGGCGACCTTCTCCGCGGCCTTCATCGCGGCGTAAGGGGAAGCCTCGTCCTTGGCCTGCTTCACGACCATGCCGCCGCTGGCCTTCGTGATGGTCTCAGCCCCTGTCAGGTCGGTGACCGTGATTATGATGTTGTTGTAGCTTGCGAAGATGTGCGCGATGCCCCATTTCCCCATGATATCAACTCCCCTACTGCTTGCCTGCCTCAGGCTTCGTCTCGAGGTCCTCTTTTTCGGCCTTCTCTTCCTGCAGCTCGGTCGTTATGACCTTTTTTAGTTTAGGCTTGGCGACCTTGATCTGCTCGGCCTCGGCAGGCTTTCCCGCAGCCTCCTCGGCCATTATCTTGGCCTTGAGGTCCTCGGGCTTGGGCCTCATCGGGTGCAGCTCGTTCGCGATCGCGGAGTTCGGGTTGTACTGTATCTGCTCCTCCTCGCTTCTCTTCACGAGGTACCCAGGGATCGTGACTTTCCTGGCCCCGATCGACGTGTGGCCATGGACGATGAACTGCCGCGACTGCTTGGGCGTGAACGCGAGTCCTTTCCTGTACACTATCGTCTGGAGCCTCCGGGACAGGACGTTCTCGGTGTCGAGCGTCAGGACGTCGTTGAGCGTGGCGCCCTGCTCGGGGAGAAGCGCAAGCCTCGCGCATTTCGCCAGTAGCTGCTCGGTCTCTATCTTCGCCTGTGGATCGCCGGTCCTGATCTTGGCCTGGAGCTCCCTGCTCTGCGCCCTCAGCCTTCTGATGTATGACTTCGCGCGCCAGAGCTCCTCCTTGTTCTTGAGGCCGTATTTCATCAGGAGCTCGTTCTCCAGCTTGATACGTTCTCCTTCCCACGGGTGAGCAGGCGTCTCGTACTTCCTTCTGGAAAACTTAGGGTCACCCATTCAGAGCACTACTCCTTCTTCTCTTCGGCGGGCGCAGCTCCAGGCTCCTCCTTCTTCCGCATGACGCCCATGGTCATGCCGGTCCTGCCGTTCGACCTTGTGCGCTGGCCCCGGACCTTCTGGCCCTGCTCGTGTCGGATGCCCCTGTAGCACCTGATCATCTTCATCAGGTTGATGTCGTCCCTTCTGTTCAGGTCGACATCGACCCCGACCAGGTGGAGGTCCGCTCCAGAGGACCAGTCGCTCTGCCGGTTGACCATCCAATGGGGGACTTTCTCCGAGTAATCTGTAATGAGCTTCTCGAGCTCGTCTGTCTGAGCCTCAGTCAGGTAGCCCATCTTGGTGCTTCTGGGAACGCCCGCGAGGCCCGCGATGATCTCCGCGCTCCTCAGCCCAATGCCCTTCACGCTGCTGAGGCCGATAACGATGTTCTTGTTGCCGTCAACATCGGTGTTCACAAGTCGTACAATGTAACGGAAGTTCTCGTCGCGCTTTTGAATGGGTTTCTTCTCGGCCGCAGGGGCAGCTTTCTTGTCGGCTTTCTTATCAGCTTTCTTGTCAGCTTTCGCTCCACCTTCCTTGTCCTTGGGTGCCCCTTTCGTCTTGGGTTCCTTCTGATCGGCCAAACGACGCCTCCGGATTGAACGGTCAAATGCCCGCATCCAGACAACCAGTGTGGTCTGGCGAGCAACTTCCCCCACACACTAAGGTGTATAAAACACTTATGCTGGTGTGCAGCACGGTTTCAGGTCTGGGATTCGGGTAGCCAGCCTGGTGATTCAGCGCGCTCTATGTACCCTGTTGACGTTGGTGTGAGGATGGGTGTCTGATGCCTTCGAATGGTCGTGCTCGTGTATGTGGGCATGCGTGTGACTGCCTCCTTCCTCAATGACCTTCGTGAGCTCGCACACTGCTTGGTCCATCGAAACGGGCAGCTCAGTGATCGTATAGCCCATGACCTTCAGCACCTCGAACAGCTTCGAGATGGGGGGCATCTCCAGGCCGGCCTGACGGAACACCTCCCGATCCATCACCAACTCACGCATCGTTCCCCGGGCGACCACACCGATATTCAGCACGAGGGCGCGGTCTGCAACCTCGGCGACCGCCTCGATGTCGTGCGTTGCTATCAGCATCGTCTTGTCCATCTCCTTGAGAAGGCTGATCAGGTCCGCCCTCGCCCGTGGGTCCAGGCCTGCCGTTGGCTCGTCCAGGAGCAGCAAGCTCGGGTCCATGGCGAGCACTCCGGCAAGAGCGGTTCGTTTCTTCATGCCGAAGCTGAGCTTGTGCGTCTTCCTGTTGGCCAGGCCTTCGATGCCTGCCGTCGAGAGCGCTCTCGCGATCCTCAAGTCGATATCATCCATCTTGAGGTTCCTCGGGCCGAAGGCAACGTCCTCCTTGACGGTCGGCATGAACACCTGGTCCTCCGGGTCCTGGAACAGGAGCCCGATCCTCATCCTCAGGCTATCGGCGCTTTTCTCGTCAAGCCTCTTCTCGTCTATCACAACTGTTCCCGAGAAAGGAGTCCTGAATCCGGCTATGAGATGGAGGAGGGTCGACTTGCCCGCACCATTCGGCCCCACAATGGCGACCTTGTCTCCCTTCTCGAGCGATAGCGATACATCCTTCAGGGCGACCGTGCCGTCCTCGTAGGCGAAGCTCAGGCCTTGGATGTCCAGAACCTTCATGCTATCAGCCCCGCCTGCAGTGCGAGCAGAGAGATAGACACCGCCGCCAGGACCGAGAGGAACGCGAGGTCGCCAGACTTGATGCGAGTCTGTCTCCAGCCGACCAGATCGCCGTCGAAGCCCCTAGATTTGAGCCCTTCGTAGGCTCTGTCTGCCCTGCCCGCGGATCTCACGAAGACCATGCCCGCGGTGTTCGAGATGACCCTGAGTGCGTACTTGTCCAGGAGACTCTTCCCTCCCCGGAACCCGCGTGCCTTTCTCGCAGTCGTCATCCTCGAGAGTTCCTGTCCGAGCAGCCCGATGTACTTCTGGACCAGGAGCGACAGGGTTGTCAGGACCTTGGGGACGCCCAGCCTGCGAAGTCCCGCGAACAGGTCAAAGCTGCTCGTGGTCCCCACGAGGACTATCAGCGCCAAAACGCAAGCGCTCGTCCTGGCGATCATCAGAGCTCCCCTATCCCAGCCGACCGTGATCGTGACAGAGAACGCCGCGAGCAGAATGAATGGGAGCGCTGCTGCGTAGGATGCGATCAAATAGGCCGGCCGGAGGCTGCTCACGGCGGAGATACCAAGGGAGATCACGAGTGAAGCGTAGACCAGTTCCGGTGCCGTGAGAATGGCGCAGGCTATGACGAAAATCAAAATGCCAACAAGCTTGGCTCTGGCGTCCAGTCTGCCCAGCCAAGTGCTTTCCGCCCTGTCGTCCTGAAGGCCTATCCTCAGCTCCTTCCTCCAGAAACCAACAGATCCCAATTCTCCTCAGCCCTCACCGTTCTTCGATTCCAGTGTCTTCAATATCGCCACCGTTGCTAGACCTGCAATGACGAATCCGAGCATGCCCGCGAAGAGAGCGGCGAAGTAGCTCTCTCCATAACTGAAAGGAGCTACGAACATCGCTGAGCCTTCGCCCGTCCCAGCATCGGACATGGTCTGTTCCAGACCGTCTTCACCCTCGGCGGCGTAGAGGAAGTACAATGGCAGGATCAAGGCGAAGACTGCGAGTATAGCTGCCGCGGAAAAACCGATTCGGGACCCACGAAAGCTTGGGACTCCTTCCTTTTCAGCAGCGCTCTTCCGAGACAGCAGCTTGGGAGCCACGTCTGACAGGTACGCTAGTATGCCCACGGTGATGATAGCCTCGCCAAAAGCAATCACGGCATGATAAGCCAGCATCGCAGGAATGGCAATCGTTGGAGCGATCCCGAAGTCGCCTCCCGAGATGGCGAAGCTCACGGCCAGCTCTCCCGCGCATGCCGCTGCCGCAATGAACACCGATGCCCACGACGCAGCTGCTGCAGCAGCCCATCTTCCCAGCCTGCCGCCAGACGCATACAGTGGTTCAAGGAGGCCGAAGACGCCCCAGCCAGCTAGCGGAGCTATTACTGCCATGTTCAGGGCGTTGAGGCCAAGCGCAGTGATGCCGCCGTCTCCGAACATCAGCGCTTGGATCAGGATCACGACGGTCATGCCAAGGATGGCCATGTACGGGCCGGCGATTATCGCGAACAATGCGCCTCCGATGAGATGCCCGGTCGTCCCCCCACCGATTGGGAAGTTCACCATCTGTGCCACGAATATCCCAGCTGCCAGGATGGCAACTCTCGGAAGGTCCTGCTCTCTGATCTTCCTTCCAGAAACGAGCAGGACCAATGATATGGCGACTGCGAACTCGACCCAGCCCACCAAGGCCACGGACGGGTCCATCAGCCCATCTGGGATGTGCATTCGTTCCCCCCTCGAGTATTACGTTTCGTCAATTTCGTAATACGCAACAACGAACACCTATTTATCTGCTGTCTCTGACGCACCGGCAATTCTTATGACTCTCCTCGGCCTTCCCCCTATCGTGGCAGGCAAGTCGCGGATATCGCTCAGCATCTCGGACGACCTCCTGAAGGATTTCGACTCAATGGCGGAATCCCTCGGACACCCCACTCGCTCCAAGGCCGTCAGCGAGGCGATGCGGGAGTTCGTCAACGGAAGGAAGTGGAACCTCTCGAAGAAGGGTGAAGTGCCAGGGGTGATTCTCATCACTTACGACCATCATTCTCGGGGCATCAACAAGGCCCTGACGGAGCTCCAGCACGACTACCCAGATGTCGTGAACGCGACCATGCACCTGCACCTGTCAAAGCACACGTGTCTCGAGGTGATAGCATTCAGGGGAGATTCCGCCAGGATCCGCATCTTGGCGAAGGCGCTCCAGTCTCAGAAGGGGGTCCTCGACCTCAAGCTGATCACGTCGTCGCCGTAGGATGCTTGGTCAGGGACTTCCCCCCACGATTATGAGTATGATCGCGGTCGCGAGACCAGCGATGACGAAGCGAAGCCCGGTGTAGATTATCATCTCCCTGATGAGGCTTCCCAGATAGGCCCCCAATACGAACAGGAATGCCATCGTCATGGCAATGGCGACCACCACCGCGAGATCGAGAGGCAGGAAGAAGAACGGTATCAGCGGGATGAAGGCCGAAAGCAAAGGGGCGACGCCATGCACGATAGCGCTGACCCATATGCTCACGCGCATGGCCTCCATCCTGGTACCCGAGACCTGCTTCAGCATAGCCTTCTCGAGATTCTGATGGTCTATGTGGTGCTCCACACGCTCCGCCTCGTACGCACCCACCGTGCTCGAAACCGCCAATGCGACGCCACCTGCCAGGCCTGCGGCCATTATAAGGTCCCTGGCAAGTTCAGGGTGCGCGTGTCCTTCCACTACGTACGCCCCGAGAATGACTCCCAGGATGGTGAGCGCGCCGTCGAACGCGCCTATGACAAAATACCTCCGAGCGATGGTGCCCGATTCCGTGAGGTCGAAGTGGAACTTGATTTTCTTGAGTCTCTCAGAGAAGCTCGGCATCTAGCTATCACTCTTTCCAAGCGCTGACCTCACCGCTTCGAGCAGCTCGGCCAGCGCCTGCTCGAGCTTAGTGGCATCCGGGCCTCCGCCCTGGGCGAAGTCCGGCTTTCCGCCTCCGGATCCCCCGACGCTGCTCATCGCGCCCTTGATCAGCACGCGGCAGTCGAGCTCGAGGTCGGGGCTCCTTGCCACCACGATTTTGGCTCCCTGCTCGTCCGAGCCCAACAGGGCGACGGTCTTCGGATGGGCGATGAGCTCCTTGGCGAGGTTGACGAGGTGTCTCATGTCCTCGGACTCGACATGCCGGACGATTCTCACGCCTTCGACCTGCACTGCTTTCTGGACCAGGTCTTCGACTGTCTCGCCGACCATCCCCTTCTTGACGGAGTCAAGCTGCTTCGACAGCTCCTTCCTGTCCGCCAATAGCTTGTCCACAGCTTCCTTGATCCTCTCCGGCGATGTGTTCATCTTCACGCTCGCGTCGCTCACGGATCTCCAGACGGCCATCATCTGCTCGACCGCCGGCATTCCTGAAACGAACTCGAGCCTGACCACGCCGTCCTGGATACGCTTCGTGCGGAGTATCTTGATGGATCCGACCTCGAGCGTGTTCTTGCAGTGTATGCCCCCGCATGCCTCCACGTCGAAGTCGCCTATCCTGATGACCCGGATGTCCTTGCCCGGAACCGCTCCTCCTTGATACAGCCTGAACCCGTAGCGCTTCTCGGCAGTGGTGCGTTCCATGACGCTGCTCTGGACCTTCGTAGATGAGAGCACTTCCTCGTTCGCGAGCAGTTCTATCTTCTCCAGCTCCTCTGGAGTCAGGTCCGAGTAGTGCGTTATGTCCAGGCGTGCAATGTCCTCTCCCTTGTGCGCCCCGGTCTGCCAGATATGGTTCCCCAGGACCTTCCTCGCCGCGCCGTTCACTATGTGCGTCGCGGTGTGATGCCTCTGCAGCCTGCGCCTCCTCCTCTCGTCGACGTTGCACGTGATCTGCTTGCCGACGACCGCCTGCATCTCCCCCTCCACCTTGTGCACCACGACATTGCCTATCTTGTCGACCTGGAAGACCTTCATGTCCTTCATGGTCCCGCGGTCGCTCTCCTGGCCTCCGCTCTCGGCGTAGAAGTAGGTCTTGTCAAGCACGACCATGTTGTCCTGGACCGCGAGCACCTTGCTGCGGAACTTGTACTTGTACGGCTCCTTGTAGAAGAGCAGCTTGGTCGCCGGAAGATCTCCCTTGAGCTGCACCTGCTGGATGACCTCTTCGTCCTCGGGCTTCGAGTGTTTCGCGGCAACGCGCTTGTAGAAATCGTCTGGAACGGTCACGGGTTTCGAGGCGAACTCGGCAACTATCTCCGGGTTCAGGCCATGCGAATCGTAGAGCTGGATGAGGTCGTCATCGGAGATCTTCCGGCCCCCTTGGATCGCCGCCAGCTCGAGCCTTTGCACGACGCCTCGTCCCTTGACGAGCGTTTCGTTGTACTTCGCCTCCTCGACATCGACCAGCTTGATGATCTCGTCCCTGTTCTCCTTCAGGTCCGGGAAGTCCTTCGCGAAGTAGTCTATCTGGGACGCCACGATGTCCGAGACCCGCATATCGACCTTTGCCTGCGCCATCTCTCGCAGGGCTCGCCTCACGAGCAGCCGGGCGAAGTAACCCTGCCGTACGTTCGAAGGGACCACGCCGTCGCTCAGCATGAACATGAGTGCGCGCGTGTGGTCACAGACGACATAGATGCTCTCCAGCGGCCTCATCTGCTTCATGAACTCGTCAACGCTCATGCCAAGGCGTGCGGCCGTGTCCGCTCTCAGGGCCCTCACGTCGGCTGCGGTCTCAATCTTCATCGACCCCGCGACCTTCGAGTATTCCGCCAAGGTCCTGTCGTCCGATTTGGTGCCCGAGAGCTTCTTGAGCTGCTCGAGCACGTCCCCGAACACGGCCTCGTATGCGGAAGGCGTTCCTTGCGATAGCCATGTCAGTCTCTCGAGCCCGTAGCCGGTGTCCACCACCTGGATGTCCATCGGCTTGTTCTTCCCGTTCTCGGTGGCGTACTGCATGAAGACCAGCGTGGCCGCTTCGACGCCTCCTATCAGGACCTCGAGGCACGGTCCCGAGTTGCCTCCCCCTTCCCACCATGCCTCCGAGTAGCTGACGGCCTTCGGGTCCAGGCCGTGGATCTTCGTCAGGAACTCGTGGCAGAGCTCCGTGGTCCGGTCCTTCCAGTATATCTCCTTTCCTTTCTTGTTGAAGACATGGTGGGCCATCATCTCGAACATGGTGAAGTGCGAGCCCGTCTTGCCCACGTTGTCTATGTCGTTGAATCTGACGCAGGTCTGCGAAATGCCAAGCGGGTTTGCAGGAGGTTCGACAACACCCTGGATCACCCACGGCTGGAACCCGTATATGCTCGCCTGTGTGAAGAAGACGTCATCCCTCCAGCGCGCCGTGATGGGATATCGTGCGATTCGTTGGTGTCCGTTCTTCTCTAGGAATGAGAGGAAGCTCTCCCGCATCTCGTGGACACTCATCTTCTCCTTGAAGTGGGGCTTCCCGATGAAGTCGTACTCGACGCACGGGGCCTCGCCGCACCTGTCGTTGTCCCCCAGGGTCCAGAAGTGCTTCTTGCAGACACTGCACTGCTTCCGCTGGAAGCCGTTCCCCTTGAAGAACTCAAGCTCGTAGTCCTTCTGGTCCATCTGGTTGCCTCATGAGTCTTCAGAATTTAACCGTTTTCTTTCGAATGAGCGTGATTTCTCAGCTGAACGAGTACGAAGGGTCCGACAGCTTCGGCTTGATATCTGCCACGGAGACTCCTTCCTTGATCATCTTCGTGACCTTCAGGGCGTCCTTCTTCGTTCCAAGAAGAATCGCGCCGATCATCTTGCCGTCCTTGACCACATACTTCTTGTAGACCTTGCTGTCGGGCGTGACTGCCCTGATCTCATCGAAGCCAGGCTCCGGTGGCTCATGCTGGCTTCGGACCATCCCTACCGATGTGAGATCTATTCCCGACACTTTCAATGTGTTCGACGGGACCGTGCCGGCATAGTCGGGCGTGGGCTGTCCAGCTATCTTCTTCGCAGCTATCCGTGCCTGATCCAGCGCAGGAGGGATCATAGCCCAGACTTGTCCGTTGAACTCGCTCACGTCACCGATTGCGAATATGTCAGGATCCGAGGTTCGCAGTTCCTTATCCACGGTGATCCCCTTGTTCACTGCAAGGCCAGCATCCTTGGCGAGTGCGAGATTGGACCTGGTCCCAGCCGATATGATGACCATGTCGCCTTCGATCGTCCTTCCGTCCTTGAGCCTCACACCGGAGACGGACTCCGTGCCGAGTATCTCCTCAGTCTCCGCCTTGGTTATGACGCGAGCACCGGTGTCCTCTATCCATTCCTGCAGTATGTCGGCTCCCTGGTGGTCCAGTTGTCGCATGAGCAGGTGCTCCGCGTACTCGAGTATGGTGACCCTCAGATGGGGGAACGCCGTGCAAACGCCCCTTGCGGACTCGAGGCCCAGCAGTCCCCCGCCGATCACGATGGCATGTCTGGAGCTTGCCGCGGTCTGCCTGATCTTCTTTGCGTCTTCGAGGGTCCTCAGCGTGAACACGTTCTTCTTGGGAAGACCCTTGAAAGGCGGCACGAAGGAGTTTGACCCGGTCGCCAGGACGAGCTTGTCATACGAATGCCAGGCTCCCTTGCTCAGTATCTTCTTGCCGGCCCGGTCGATCTTCTCGACCTTGGAATTGAGGTTGAGCTTCAGCCTGTTCTTCTCGTACCACTCGGCAGGGTAGAACAGCATGTCCTTTTCCTGCACTGCTCCCTCCAGGAACTCGATCAGCCTCGGCCTCGGATAGTACGGAGCCGGTTCGTCGGTGAAGATGTCTATTTCTGCAGACGCGTCCGCGTCTCGCAGGGCCTTGGCCAAGGTCGTTCCCGCGACGTTGTTGCCGATGATCAGGATCCTCACAGTCTTCCCTCTCGGGCATGAGCCCGTGTCATTCCGAGCTGATGCCGTGCTCCATCATTAACGTTGTGGGGTCGATGCGACTGGCAAGCCTGAAGAATCCTTATAAACACGCTCTCCAATTTGTCCCAGAGGAACATGGCACGGTGTCCGTCATGCGGCGGAGAGAACCCGTCGCACGTTCTGTTCTGTGGGAAGTGCGGGCAAGAGATACCCAAGTCCGTGAGGGAAGAGGCGAAACGCGAGGAGGCTCTTGGGATTTCCGGGCCGGGAGCCCAGGCCACGGATCAACCTGAGGCGAGCACGGCGGACACGAGGTTCTGCACCTGGTGCGGAACTCAACTGCCTTCAGGGAGCAAATTCTGCACGTCTTGCGGGAGAACCCCTTGGGTCTCCGCAGCACAACCCACGTCCCAGACGGCATCCTACGACGGTGTCTTGTACCCCGACGAATCGTTGGAGTACCACCATCCAAGTGCTTCGGGAACACTGATCACCGGGGGCATATTGGCGATCATTGGGGGGATACTGGCTCTCGGCCAGGGACTGTTGTATGTGATTGTTGGGTCGAGCGTGACCGGCGTAGCCCCTCCATCGCTGTGCTTCTGCGGCGGTCTGGACATCGTCTTTGGCGCCGCGTCCATAGCGGGGGGAGCTTATGCAATGCAAGCGAAGAGTTTCGTACTGGCTCTGGTCGGAGCTATCTTGGGGATGCTCGGCCTCGGATTGCTGGTCGGGTTCGTCTTTGGACTGATCGCGACGATCCTCATTGCAGTCAGCCGCGGGGAGTTTCAATGATGAGGCTGGAGCTCGGATTGTCTAGGGAGTGAGACGGTGAGCGTGTGTCCTCGCTGCGGACAGGCCCTCCCGGATGAGGCCAAGTACTGCAACGTGTGTGGCCAAAGCCTCGTGTCTGTCCAGCCTCGGCCACCGGATGGCGGCATGAGGGTGTGTTCCAGCTGCGGGACCCAGAACTCCGCGTCCATGTCTACGTGTGGCATGTGTGGAAAGGTATTGGGCGGCATCTCATCGCAGACTCCTGCCTCGCTGGAAAGACGAGCTGTCGACATTTTTGATGCTAGGGCAAGCTCCCAAGCGACGGTTACTCCGATCGAACCACCGAGGACTACGAGGAGCGGCAAGCTCACCGTTGCAGCGCTCATGCTCGTCATTGCGGGCATCATGGGTTTCGCGTCCGCGGTGCTTGTAATGACTGCAGATCTGGAGGGAAGCCTCTCCCCGGCAGAGCTTCAGGAGATCAGCGAGATCCTGGATACCTCGACGCTGCGAGGTGGGTGCGCTGTTGTCTGTATCTTCGGTGGAGTCTGTGCAATCCTGGGAGGCATTCTGTCCTGGAGAGTGGAGAGATTCGGATTGGCGGTCGCGGGAGCGGCCCTCGGCATGCTGACCTTGGGGCCGTACTCGATGGGCTCCATCCTTGCCTTCGTGAGCATGATCTTGGTCGCCCTCTCGAAGGAGGATTTCAGGAGCTAGAGCCCGAGCTGCCAGGTTCGAAATGAAATGAAAGTAAGGAAGGAAGCAGCAGCTTTCATGTGCGACAACGAGTGACGGCTGAGCCGTACTGCCAGGCTGACATGTTGTTTAGCGACTACAACGATTAGTGGCCGCGGACTGAATGTCTCGGAGAACCTTGACACTTACATCCCGGCTCTATCAACGCCATCATGTAATGGCGGCTGTAAGATGCCTCGTTTTCGGGGCGGCTTCAAGCTTAGATGCTTTCAGCTTTTATCCGCTATCGCGTGGCTGCTCAGCATTGCCCTGCCGGACAACTGATAGACTAGAGGCGACGAACCCCCGTTCCTCTCGTACTAAGGGGTCCTTCCCGTCAGGCATCAAGACACTTCCAGCAAAAAGCAACAAACCTGTCTCACGACGGTCTGAACCCAGTTCACGATCCCTTTTAATGGGCGAACAACCCCACCCTTGGCAGCTGCTGCACCACC
>Ga0299912_10000199_pt1 | contig 61583 bp, 47 predicted proteins | sample RVTome_2_FD_207667 | JGI IMG/M metagenome (GOLD analysis project Ga0299912, IMG submission 207667) | Soil microbial communities from uranium-contaminated site in the Upper Colorado River Basin, Wyoming, United States - RVT95D214 (version 2) ... | reverse complement strand
ACCTCGACCTCGAGCGGGCCAAGCGCATCTGCGACGAGATCGTGGCCCGGGGGATCCAGGTGAAGATCGCTTTTCCCAACGGGCTGCGCGGCGACCGCATGGACCGCGAGTTGATCCGCAAGCTCAAACAGGCCGGCTGTTACGCCATCACCTACGCGGTGGAGACGGCCTCTCCCCGGCTGCAAAAGCTGATCAAAAAGAACCTGAACCTGGACAAGGTGCGCCAGGCCATTGCCTGGACTTACGAAGAAGGCATGATTCCCCAGGCTTTCCTCATGCTCGGCTTTCCGGGCGAGACCCTGGAAGAAATGAAAATGACCGTGGACTATACCGTCAACTCCAAGCTGCTGCGAGGGATCTTCTTCACCGTGGTGATCTATCCCCGGACCGGCCTCTATGAATTGGCCCAGCAAGAATACCCCCACTTTGATTTCTCCCGCTGGAATATGTTCGACTTGCGCTATTCGTCGGAAACCCCGTTTTATACCAAGGCCACCGGCATTGACCTGTTCAAGATCCAACGCGACGCCTACCGCCGCTTTTTTTTTCGACCCCAAACCATGGCCGTGTTCCTGTGGCGTTTCCCCAAGAACATGTTGTTCCTCCGCAGCTTCTATTGGGGACTGCGCAACACCTTCATCTCCATCCAAAAAACGGAACCCTTTTTCCGTCCCCTGCGGAAATTTATCTCTCGCCGCCTCCGGCTCTTCTGGGATTGAGTCAGTCCATGGTCAGGCGCGGGCAGAAGGCCCTGCCGGGCGAAGAGACGAAGTGGACACCATTTCCCCATGCGGTGGTATAAGAAAAGATGAAGATTCTCCGCCTCATGTTGATTCGACCGGGCGCGCGTTTTTCCCGGATGGGCTTTGCCCAACCCCTCGGGCTCCTTTACCTGGTTTCGGTTCTGCGCCGCGACTTCCCCGGCGAGTTTGAGATCGAGCTGGTCGAGCAGGCCCTGGAGGATCTCAACCTGGACCAGATGCGGGCGCGCATCCAGCGCTTCGACCCGGACCTGATCGGCTTCTCCTGCCTGAGCGTGGAAGCGGACGAGATGCAGCGGGTGGCCAAGGTGGTCAAGGAGGTGAACCCGGACTGCGTCACCGTCCTCGGCGGACCTCATGCCAGCGTGTTTTTCGATTACTCGCTGCAAGACACCAACCTCGATATCGCCGTGCTCAATGAGGGCGAGGTCACCTTTCCCGAACTCCTGCAAGCCTTGCGGGAAGATCGGCCTCTGGACCAGGTTAACGGTTTGGCCTTCCGGCGCAACGGGCAGGTAGTGCAAACCCCGCCCCGGGAGCAGGTGCCGGAGCTCGATTCGATTCCGCTCCCGGCCTGGGACTTGATCAATTTCAAGCGCTACGCGGTTCAGTATTCCATGAACGCCTTCAGTCATTCGCCGCCCTGGGCCGTTCTTTTCACCAGCCGCGCCTGTCCTTATCAGTGCACCTACTGTCACAACGTCTTCGGAAAAAAGGTCCGCTACCGCAGCGTCGAGAACGTGATGGCGGAGATCGAGCTCTTGACCAAGACTTACGGCGTGCGCGAGCTGCACATTGTGGACGACATCTTCAACCTCGACCTCGAGCGGGCCAAACGCATCTGCGACGAGATCGTGGCCCGAGGTCTGAAGGTGAAGATCGCTTTCCCCAACGGGCTGCGCGGCGACCACATGGACCGCGAGTTGATCCGCAAGCTGAAGCAGGCCGGCTGTTACACCATCACCTACGCGGTGGAGACCGCCTCTCCCCGGCTGCAAAAGCTGATCAAAAAGAACCTGAACCTGGACAAGGTGCGAGAGGCCATTGCCTGGACTTACGAGGAAGGCATGATTCCCCAGGCTTTCCTCATGCTCGGCTTTCCGGGCGAGACCCTGGAAGAAATGAAAATGACCGTGGACTATACCGTCAACTCCAAGCTGCTGCGCGGGATGTTCTTCACCGTGGTGATCTATCCCCGGACCGGCCTCTATGAATTGGCCCAGCAGGAATACCCCCACTTTGATTTCTCCCGGTGGAATATGTTCGACTTGCGCTATTCGTCGGAAACCCCGTTTTATACCAAGGCCACCGGCATTGACCTGTTCAAGATCCAGCGCGACGCCTACCGCCGCTTTTTTTTTCGACCCCAAACCCTGGCCGTGATCCTGTGGCGTTTCCCCAAGAATATGTTCTTCCTCCGCAGCATCTATTGGGGACTGCGGAACACCTTCATCTCTTTATTAAAGCTGGAACCCTTTTTCCGCCCCCTGCGGAAATTCCTCAGCCGCCACGGGATCTTCTTCAAGGTCTAAAGGGCGAGGGTTGACAGAACCCGGTGCGCCGGCTTTCCTTACTTCAGGCCAGCCCCTGCCGCGGTGGAATTCCGCGCCTGGCTCTGGCCCAGCAACTCCTTCTTTTCCGACCCGGTTGACGGGCGGCTGTGGCAGGCCGCCTTCGGCCCCGGCTGTTGCCCAACGGCGCCCTCGACCTCTTCTGCGTCTCCGACAACATCCGCAAAGGCGCGGCCGCCAACGCGGTCCAGATCGCGGAGGAACTGGTGCGGCGAAACTTGATCTGAGCTTCGGGAGGGTCAAGGCAATCATTCCGACTATGTTATAATTGATAAGATGAACATCCGCCGCCTCATGCTGATCCGGCCGGGAGCGCGGTTCCCCCGCATGAGCTTTGCCCAGCCCCTCGGCCTGCTTTACCTCATCTCCATCCTCCGCCGCGACTTCCCCGGCGAGTTCGAGATTGATCTGGTCGAACAAGCCCTCTACGACCTCGACCTCGACCAGATGCGCGAGCGCATCCGGCGGTTTGAGCCCGACCTGGTCGGCCTTTCCTGCCTGAGCGTGGAGGCCGAGGAGATGCACCGGGTCGCCAAGGTGGCCAAGGAAGTGACCCCGGATTGCGTCACTGTTCTCGGCGGACCTCATGCCAGCGTGTTCTTCGATTATTCCTTGCAAGACCCCAACCTCGATCTCACCGTGATCAACGAGGGCGAGGTCACCTTCCCCGAACTCCTGCAAGCCTTGCGGGAAGACCGGCCCCTCGAAGAGGTCCAAGGCCTGGCCTTCAGGCGCGACCGGCAGTTGGTGCAGACTCCGCCCCGGGCGCACGTGGCGGACCTGGACGCGATCCCCTTGCCGGCCTGGGACCTGATTGATTTCGAGCGCTACGGCATCCAGATCTCGATGAACGGCTTTTGCCATTCTCCGCCCTGGGCCATTCTCTTTACCAGCCGCGCCTGTCCCTATCACTGCACCTACTGCCACAGCATTTTCGGCAAGAAAGTCCGGGCCCGCAGCGTGGAGAATGTGATGCAGGAAATCGAGCTGCTGGTGAAACAGCATGGAATCCGCGAGCTGCACATTGTGGATGACATCTTCAACTACGATTTGGACCGGGCCAAGCGCATCTGCGACGAGATTGTGGCCCGGGGAATCAAGGTGAAGATCGCCTTTCCCAACGGGCTGCGCGGCGACCGCATGGACCGGGAATTGCTTCACAAGCTCAAAGAGGCGGGCTGCTACGTGATCACCTACGCGGTCGAGACCGCCTCGCCCCGCCTGCAGAAAATGATCCGCAAGAACCTGAACCTGGACCAGGTGCGCCAGGCCATTGCCTGGACCTACGAGGAAGGCATGATCCCCCAGGCCTTTTTCATGCTCGGTTTTCCCGGCGAGAGCCGGGAAGAAATGGAAATGACCGTGGATTATGCCATTCACTCCAAGCTGCTGCGCGGGTGGTTCTTTACCACGGTGGTCTATCCCCGGACCAGGCTCTTCGAATTGTCCAAGCAGGCCTACCCCGATTTCGATTTCTCCCGATGGGACCTGTTTGATCTGCGCTATTGGGCGGAAACGCCCTTCTATACCAAGGCCACCGGCATTGACCTGTTCAAGATCCAGCGCAACGCCTACCGCCGCTTTTTCCTTCGGCCCTGGATTATCCTCATGATCCTCTGGCGCTTCCCGAAAAACCTTTTCATTCTCCGCGGGATCTACTGGGGGCTCCGCTCCGTCTTCATTTCCCTTTACAAGCTCGAGAGCCTCTTTCGCCCGATTCGAAAGTTCTTGAACCGCCGCTTCGGAATTTTCAAAGAGTAACGTCTGCACCGGACGGATATCCTCTGATGAGAAGAGTGGATATCCAGATAAATGATTTGTCCCCTGGGTTTCCCTTGCCCTGGAATTTTTAGTCTATCCACGGCTCTTTTCCTTGTCAGCCCGGAGGGTTGACAACCCCTGATCATTTCATTACCTTCCAATTAGGGACATGAAATTAAGCAGATGAAGCCCCTGACCTTGCGGATCGGTTGAAGGAGGACGATGGTGAAGGGGTTGAAAAAGACTGAGAATCGAGCAGAGGCCGCTGACCAAGGGGCGAGGGGCCCTTGGTTTTTTGTGCGGAGCAAGTCCGACGGTGTGAATGGTGCACGTCACCTTTTCCAACCGCCTAAAAGGAATCCAGACGAGGCGATTGGCGCTGAGAGGGGGTGAAAGATAGAGGGTGGAGAGGCATATGCAACAATAATTTCCAAGCCATGGAACTTGAAAAAACAAACGTTAAAGGGGGTGAAACCCAGTATTCGGCATCCTCGGTAAGCCAAAAGGATCCCGATAACCTCGCACTCATTTCGAGTCGAGGGAAAGGAGTAGGTTATGAAACCAAAACGGAAGGCTCTCTTGGATTGCACGATCCTCGTCATTTTGACCTTTTGCATCCCCACCCGGGGCCGGGCGGATGATACCAAGGTCCTGCCCAAGCACCGGGGCGGGGTGAGCATCGGCTACCAATCGGTCTTGGTGAAACGCGAGTTCGATGATGCCGGCCGAAACCGCGAACTCGGCTTTTACTTTAATCACCTGAACGTCACCAACGTCGGCGAACCCGTCTTCAATGGAATCCTCAATGGCGTCATCGCCCAATCCGGCCTGCCTTTGCCGCCGATAGATCCCCTAGCTTATGACTCGACGAAAAAAGCCGAGACCTACTTGAAAGCCAGGGTGGATGTGGAGACCATGATCCTGGCCTTCCAGTATGGAGTTACGGACAAGCTGACGCTGGGGCTGGGATTCCCCTATTTTACCCACGCCAACACTGAAGTGGAATTCCAGGCCCTGCTCTGGCCGAGCGACACCTTTTTTGCCGATCCGATCTACGGGCTGCTGTGGCAGTCGGTGTTCGGGCCCAAGCTCCTGCCTAACGGCGCCCTGGACATGACCCCTCAGGCCCAACAGTTTATTGAAAGCCTGGGCTACGAGGGTCTCAGCGATTGGAATGGTCCCCGCGGCATCGGCGATATCCGGGCGGGGGCCAAATACCGGTTCCTGAACCTGGACAAGATCAAGGCCGCCAGCCAGGCCTGGGGAATCATTCAGACCGGTCAGTCGGACGACGAACGCAACCTGACCGATATCGCCTACGGCCAGGGCCACAATTCCATCGGGATCGCCGGCATGGTGGATCTGGTCCCGATCAAACGGATTACTCTGAACGCCACCGGCCGCTACACCTGGAACCTCCCCACCCACCGCGGCATCTTCATGCTCGACAAGAGCAATCCCCAGTTCTACCAGGCAGAATTACCCACTTTACACGAGTTCGGCACCTTCGAAAAGGGGGATTTTTACGAACTGGAAACCGAGGGATTCCTCAACCTGCTTCAGGGCGTGGATGTCTTCATGGGTTACAACTACACCCAGTCCCAGGCCGATACCATCAATGGAGATGTAGTTCCTATCACCCACGTTCTGGCGCGGAGTTTGTTCGGGGGTATCTCCCTGAGCGGGGTGGACGGCTTCCTGGGCATGAAGCCCAAAGTGCCGGTGATCCTCAACCTTTACGCCCAGGCAATCCAGACCGGACGGAACACCGAGGGGCCGGGCGCCATTGGCGCTGACTTGAGCGTCTATTTCTGATTCCTTTTCCCGGCAGGATCCAGCCAGAGGGGCGCGGAATTTTCCGCGCCCCTCTCCGTTTTCCGTCTCGGTCCCACCTGCTGTTGCGACTTTTTTAGGGAAGCGGACCGGGCTCAACCCACCCGGGCCAGGCGCAGGCGCCTGCCCCAGCGCCGGAGCAAGACCTCCCGGATCAGACGATGCTCGGGCCGGCTCAAGTCCGGGTCTTGCTGCACCAGGGCAAAGGCGTCTTGGCGCGCCTCGGCCAGCACCTTGGCATCCCGCACCAGGCTCGCCACCCGAAAGTCCGGCACCCCCGACTGCCGCGTGCCCAGGAGCTCACCCGGTCCCCGGATCGCCAGGTCTTCCTCCGCAATCCGGAAACCATCGTCGGTCTCCTCCATCACCCGCAGCCTTTGCCAGGCCTCGTCCGAGCGCGTATATTGGGCCAGGAGCAAACAAAAGGAAGGGCAGGGGCCCCGGCCGATCCGACCGCGCAACTGATGGAGCTGGCTCAAGCCGAAGCGCTCCGCGTTCTCGACCAGCATCACCGTGGCATTGGGCACGTCAATGCCGACCTCGATCACCGTGGTCGCCACCAGGATTTGGACGTCGCCGGCCACCACCGCCCGCATCACCGCTTCTTTTTCCTGGGTTTTCATCCGGCCGTGGAGCAGGCCCACCCGCAGGTCCGGGAACACGTCTTTTTGGAAATGCTCGGCCATGCGGGTGGCATCCTTTAAATCCATCTTCTCCGATTCTTCGACCAGCGGGTAAACCACGAACGCCTGCCGGCCCTGCTCCAATTGCTCCCGCACCCGGCGATAGACCTCGGTCCGCTTCTTCTCCGGGAACACCCGCGTGCTGATCGCCTGCCGGCCCGGCGGCTTTTCGTCAATCACCGAGAGGTCGAGGTCGCCGTAAGCGGTCATGGCCAGGGTGCGCGGGATGGGCGTGGCGGTCATCACCAGCACGTGAGGAGTCGCCTCTTTCATGGCCTTGGCCCGGAGTTTGGCCCGCTGCATCACTCCGAACCGGTGCTGCTCGTCCACAATCCCCAGACCCAGCCGCTTGAACTCCACCTTGTCCTGGATCACGGCATGAGTCCCGACCACGATGTCCACCGACCCGGCCGCAATCTGGGTCAATACTTTCTTCCGGGCCGCACCCCGCACCCCGGCCGAAAGCAGCACCACCCGCGCCCCCACCTCTTCCAGGAACCGGTGCATGGTCAGGTAATGCTGTTCGGAGAGGATCTCGGTCGGCGCCATGATCGCCACCTGCAAACCGTCCTCCACCGCGGCCAGCGCCGCCAGCACCGCCACCACCGTCTTGCCCGAACCCACGTCGCCCTGGAGCAGCCGGTGCATCGGGTGCGGCCGCTGCAGGTCCGCCAGGATTTCTCCCGCCACCCGTTCCTGGGCGCGGGTCAGGGTAAAGGGCAAACGCTCGCGCAGCCGGTTCATCAAGCGCCCCTGGCCGGAAACCGGGATCGCCGGCTCCTCGATTACGCCCCGACGCTGAAGCGCCAAGCCCGCTTCCAGGAAAAAAAACTCGTCGTAGATCAGGCGCCGGTGCCCGGGCGAGCGCTGGAAGTTCAGCGCTTCCAGGTCGGCGTCATTGGGCGGGTAATGCACCTGGCGCAACGCCTCAGCCAGCGGCAACAGGTTGCGGCGGACCCGCAAATCATCGGGGATGCCATCGGGCAAAGCATCAGCTAAACGCTCCAGGGCTTGCCCGGTGGCCTTGCGGATCGTCTTCTGAAACAATCCCTCGGTGCTCGGATAAACCGGCACCAGGCAGCCAAACTCCGACCGATCCTCTTCCTCTCCCTTCCCCTCCACCACCTCCACGTCCGGATGGTGCATCTCCCGCCGGTTGCCGAACATCCGGACCACTTCGCTCAGGATCACTTTCTGCCCGGGCTTGAACCGCTTCTCCAGCCAGTCGCCCTGGTAATGGAACCACTTGGCGGTGAGCGTGCCAGTGCCGTCGTCCACCATCATCTCAAAGGTGCGCACCCGCGGGTCGCGAAGCCGCGAGGCTCCCAGCACCGCGATTTCTCCCATGATGGTTGCCCGCTCGCCCGGCCGGAGCGAGGAGATCGAGGCAAAGTCGCGGCGGTCTTCGTAGCGGTGGGGCAGGTGGAAGAGGAGGTCCTCTGCGGTGAGGATGCCGCGATGGGAAAGTTTCTCCGCCACCCAGGGTCCCACGCCCTTGAGGTATTGCAAAGGCAGTGCAGTTTCGGACGGCGCGGCTGCCAGTGGCGCTGTTGCCCGTGGTGCGGCTGACCCCAGCCGCAACCCTTCTTCTTTCCACCGCTCCAGCACCCGGAGCAGCGCCTGGATGCGCTGGAGCCGCGGCCCGGGCTCCAGCCGATCCAGGCCCTTGAGCAAGCCCTGAAATTCCACCCACAGGCTGCCGCTTTGGTTTTTCGGCACTTGAAGGATGAGTTGCGAGAGCGAGCTTTCCAGGTCTTTGATCCGGGAAAGTTTGGCCGGACTTTGACGGGAGGCGAAACGGAGGGGCCGCTCCAGGCGTGCGAGCAAATCCTCGCTGGATACCGGACCCGGAGCGGACATGGTCAGCGATGGTCCGAGAGCGCGTTCAGTTCCTTGAGCAAGGTTTCGACCAGGAGTCCGTGGTTGCGGGCGGCCTGGCGCAGCGACTCCGCCGCGGCGCCGCCGCAGCCTTCGCAGATCAGTTGATAGTTGGCCAGCACTTTCTTTGCATCCGGATGCGCTTTCAAGGCATCCGCGATTTTCATATCCGCGCTGAATTTCGGCATGATCCTATCTTACCACAATCAACTTCCCGCTTCCAGGCGGTCAATCACCGCCGCGCCCACGGTATCGCCCCAGACGTTGACCGTGGTCCGGCAGCGGTCCAAAAACCAATCAATGGCCAGGATCACGGCGATCCCGTCCACCGGCAGGTGCGCGGCCTTGAGCACGATCACCATGGTCACCAGACCGGCCTCCGGAATGCCGGCGGCCCCGATCGCGGCCAGGGTCGCGGTCAGGAAGATGATGACCTGGGTGGAAAAGTCCATCGGCACCTGGTAAACCTGGGCGATGAAGATGGCGGCGACCGCTTCGTAAAGCGCAGTCCCGTCCATATTGATGGTCGCGCCCAGCGGGAGCACGAACTTGGCGACCCGGTCCGAGACCCGGTTCTCGGCCACGCCCTCCATGGTCAAGGGCAGGGTGGCCGAGCTGGAGGCGGTGGAAAAGGCGGTAAGCAGGGCCGGGACCAGGTTGCGGACATAGCCGGAAATCGGCCGGCGGGCGAGCAGGCGAAAAATCAAGGGCAGCACCACAAAGCCGTGGAGGATCAGGCCCGCGATCACGGTGAGGGCGTATTTGAAGAGGCGGGAAAGCTCGCCGACAAAGCCGCCGGGCAGCGAGAGCTCGGCCTGGCCCAGCCGGGCCGCGACCAGGCCCAGGATCCCGAGCGGCGCGAAATACATGATCAGGCGGACGAAGCGGAGGATGGCCTCGTTGAGTCCGTGGATGAATTCGATTACCGGCCGGCCCGGCGCGCCAATGGTGGAAAGCACCGCGCCGAAGAGCAGGGAGAAGAAGATCAGGCCGAGCAGGTTATCTTCCTGCATGGCCGCGAAGAGGTTCTTGGGGACCAGGCCTTCCAGCACTTGCAAAAACGAGTAGCGGCGCTCCTTCATCCTCACCTGGAGGCCCCGGCCGGTCGCGGCCGGCTCGATTTTCTGGCCTTGCGCGTCCATCCAGGTCAGCACCGGCAGATCTTTTTCGGTGCTCTTGGCCTCCGGGTCCACCACGCCCTGGGCGTCCTGGTCCAGGAGCTCGACCCGCCAGTCCTTGCCGTAAGCGGTGATGCTGAAGCGGTCGTTGGGATCGAGGAGGATGAGGGTGGAGCCGCCGCGGAGCGGGGCCGGCCGGATCTGGTAGGCGGCCTCGGGAAAGTCGTCCCGCAGCCGCTGGATTCCTTTGCCGGGCTGGATCCAGTTGACCAGGATGATGCCGATAATGACTGCGATTGAGGTGGTCGCCAGGTAATAGATCAGGGTGCGGGTCCCCAGCGGCCCCAGCTTGCGGATATCGCCGAGCTGGGTGATCCCGCTGATCATGGAGACGATGACCAGGGGCACCACCATCAGGAAGAGCGCGCGCAGGAAAATATCGCCCAGGAACTTGAGCCGGAGCGCCGTGCCCGGGGCCAGGTGGCCCAGGATGACGCCGGCCACCGCCGCGATCACGATGCCGATCAGGAGCAGGTTGTGGGAGGAAGCTTTGGCTGGCATATCCAGTCAGAGGGACCTTTAGACCGACCGGGCCACCACGAAGTCAGCCAGGTCCAGGAGCGCCTGCTTGGGCGGAGAGTCCGGGAAAACCTGGAGTTGGGCTTTGGCCCGGCCGGCATGGCTGCGGGCCTTGGCCAGGGCATAGTCCAGCCCGCCGTGCCGAAGGATGAAAGCGAGCGCGGTTTTGAAATCCCCGGCTTTGCGCTTGGGCTTGGCCAAGAGCCGGGCCAGCTTTTTCCGATCGGCGGCACTGCTGTTCCGAAAGGCCCAGATCAACGGCAAGGTCATCTTGCCCTCGGAAAAGTCCTGCCCCACTTTCTTGCCCCAGGCGCGCTCATCGCCCGCGTAATCCAGCGCATCGTCCTTCAACTGGAAGGCCAGCCCCAGGTGAAAACCATATTCGCCCAGGGCATGCTCGCGCTTCGCCGTCGCCCGGCCCAGGATGGCGCCGATCCGGCAGGAAATCGAAATCAGCTTTGCGGTCTTGTCGGTGATGATCCGGAAATACTCCGCCTCGCTCAGCTTCACGTTGCGCTTGCGCGTGAGCTGAAAGGCCTCGCCTTCAGCCATCTGGGTCGCCACCGAGTTGACCAGCTTCATGATCCGAGGGTCCTCGTTCTCGATCAACAGGTAAAAGGCCCGGAACAAAAGGTAATCGCCCACCAGCACGCTCGCCTGGTTGCCCCAGATGCCGTTGGCCGAGGGCCGGCCCCGGCGGGTCAGCGCTTCATCCACCACGTCGTCGTGGAGCAGGGTGGACGTGTGCGCGTATTCGACGGCCGCGGCATAGGCCACCGCTCGCGGCCCGGAGTAACCGCAAAGCTTGGCCGAGAGCAAGAGCACCGCGGGTCGAAACCGCTTGCCCCCGCTCTCCAGGATATGATCGGCCACCTCCATCAACAGCCGCACTTCGCTCCGGCTCTGCTCTCGCAGAATCCGCTCCAATTCCCGCAACTCGCGCCTGATCAAGTCCGTGCCCGGCGGAGACAAGGTTTTTTTAGGTTGAGCCATAACTCCCGGCGTCCCGGAAGGGACGCGGTCCGTTTCCCTGCTTGCTTAGTTTAGCGAACCCCCCTGGGGATGTCAAAAGACCCGACAAAGTTTCTGCGAAGGCACCGGCCAGGTCCAGCGGGTGGTCATTTCAAAAAGACTGATCCCGGGGATTAAGCAGTTTTGATGAAAAGTATATTGTATATCGTATGGAGAGAATTGGAGCCGCGACCTCGTCCCGGGGAATCAGATTTAACTACCACCTTCTCCTGGGCAGCGACCTCCTGTTCCCGAGGCTGGCTTTGACCGGGACGAAGTTTTGGAAGGCATGGCCGGTGAGGCGTTCGATTTCCTTGAGGGTGGAGTACTCAGCGATGGTGACGAAGGAAAGCGCGCGGCCGACCGCGTCCGCTCTGCCGGTGCGGCCGACCCGGTGGACGTAGTCCTCGGCGCACTTGGGCAGGTCGTAGTTGAGCACGAGCGCGATGTCCTTGATGTCCAGCCCGCGCTGGGCCACGTCGGTGGCGACCATGATCCGGTATTTGCCGGAGGAAAAACCCTCCAGCGCCTTCTGGCGCTCCTTCTGGTCGCGGTTGCCGTGGATCACGCAGGCGCGGATTCCGGCGCGAATCAGGCCCTCATGGACCGTGTCGGCCCGGCGCTTGGTGCCCACGAAGACCAGGATCGTGCCCTTCTCCTCTCCCACCACCTCCAGGAGCTTGCGCCCCTTTTCCGAGGTGTTCACCTCGATGGCTTCCTGGATCAACTGCGCCGGCGGCCTCGCGCGCTCGCCCACCTGGATCCGAACCGGATGGCTGAGGCAGACCTCGGCAAAACGGGAAATTTCTTGCGGGATAGTGGCCGAAAACATCAGGGTTTGCCGCTCCCTGGGCACGTGCCTCAAAATATCGCGCACCTGGGGCAGGAAGCCCATGTCCAGCATCCGGTCGGCCTCGTCCAGCACCAGGATGCGGACCTGCTGGAAGCTTAATTGCCGGCTCCGGAGCAGGTCCAACACCCGGCCCGGCGTGCCCACCGCTACCTGGGGCCGAGCGGCAATCTGCCGGCGCTGGCCGTCGTAGCCGACCCCTCCGTAAATCTCCGCCACGCGCAGCGGGTGCCCGGCCCCCAGTTCTCGAAAGTCAGCGGTGACTTGCTGGCACAACTCCCGGGTGGGCACTACCACCAGCGCCTGGATGGAGGAGGCTGAATAATCGAGCAGGTCGAGGATGGGCAGGACAAAGGCCGCGGTCTTGCCGCTTCCGGTCTCGGAGCAGGCAATGACGTCGCGGCCGGCCGCCAGCTCGGGGATGACTCTTTTCTGGATCGCGGTCGGAGTGATAAAGCCGGCATGGGCCGCGCCCCGGGCCGCCCCGGCGGAGAGACCCAGCGATGTAAAAGCTTCGGGCGCTTCGATTCCGGCAAGGTCCGCAGTCGGCGCCTGCGGCGCCATTACCGTTGCCGGCTGATCCGGTTTCTTCTTTCGTCTCGGCCGATGTTTTCTTCGCGGTCTTTCGTTCATGTTTTTCCTTCTATATCTCGCTGTCCCACTGAATAGCTTGATGGGTGTGGTCTCTGTTGAAGAGATGAAAGTTACGGGGTTAAGCCGTCCCGGCTTCAGAGCAGTGGATCAAGTCCGGTAATTGAATTGTAAACCTGAAAGGGGCTTTTGTCAAACTTGTTTTCACCCAGCGCGGCGAGCCGCAACCAAAGAAGAATTGGAAACCGCAGATGGACGCGGATAAACGCCAATGAAGAGGAAGAAAGGATTTATCCACGAAAAGACACGAATGAGCGCGAAGGCAAGGGAATTGAATACGGCTTCGTTTCTTCGTGTCCCTTCGTGTTCCTTGGTGGATAGATATCTTTTTTGTTTTTCTATCCGCGTTCATTCGCGTTAATCTGCGGTTAAAATTATCTTTCCAAATAAAAAGATGTGGCCAGATTGCAATCCCGGGTCTGCTGGAGAAAAGTATTCCGATGATCGAGCCGGAGGGACTAATTACTTCGCTGCTGCCAGCATCTCCGCAATATGCAAAACGCGCACCTCTTTTTGCTGACGGCTGAAGTAGCCCTTGATTTGCAGCAGGCAGCCGGGGTCGCAGGTGACCACGGTGCCGGCTCCGGAAAGGGCAATGCTCTCGGCCTTCCTTTGCGCCATGGCCGCGGAAACCTCGGGAAACTTGATCGAGAAAGTGCCGCCGAATCCGCAGCACCTGTCCGCTTCCGGCATTTCCGAAAGCTCGGCGCCGGCAGCTTTGATCAGGGTCCGGGGTTCTTCCCGGACGCCCAACTCCCGGTTCAGGTGGCATGAATCGTGGTAAGTAATTTTGCCGGAGAAACCGGCGCCGACTTCGGTCAGGCCCAGCCGCCGGACCAGGAACTCGGTCAACTCGAAGGTGCGGCCGGCGATCCGGCGGGCGGCTTCAAGATCGGAAGGATGGTCCCGGAATAGGCGCGGGTAGTGGTTGCGGACCATGGACACGCACGAGCCGGACGGCGCCACGATCACCTCGCTCTGGGCAAAGGCGCGCAAGAACTGCCGCGCCACCCGGCGGGCGTCTTCCCAGTAGCCGGTGTTGTAAGCCGGCTGGCCGCAGCAGGTCTGGTCCTGGGGAAAATCCAGGACCAGGCCCAACCGCTCGAGCAAGCGGACCGTGGCTTCTCCCACCTCCGGAAGCAGCGTGTCTACCAGGCAGGGGATGAACAGGGAAACGCGCATGATCGTTGCTTGCTATTGTCAGGGAGAAAGGATATATAAGTCAAGAGCGAGAAGAAGCTTGCCCACCCCCATTTTCTACAAAGAGAACATAAAATGGGCAGACGGTAGGGGCGTAATTCATTGCGCCCTGCCCCTGATGGGCGCGATAAATCGCGCCCCTACCCCACGCCGCGCGGGGTTTCTCCAAAAACTGGGGGTGGGCCAGCGAGAGGAAGAACGCCGGGATGAAGCCATTGGATAAAAGCTTTAAGCAAGGAGTCAGCCGGGCCGCCCAAGACCCGCAGCTTGAAGCCAAGTTTCGCCTGGTGGCCCAGCGCCACGGCGCGCTCCGCAAGTTCCGGATCGGCGAGCTCGGCAATTTCGAGGAACTGCGGGAGCGGTTGAACCGGGTCAAGGAGACCGTGCTCTCGGACCACGAGGGCTTCATCGCCCGGCTCCGCCAGCAAGTGGAATCCCTGGGCGGCAAGGTTTATCGGGCCGCGGACGCGGCCGCGGCGCGGAAGATCATCATCGGCATCAGCATCCAGGCCCAGGCCAAGATCATCGTCAAGTCCAAGTCCATGACTTCCGAAGAGGTGGACCTGACCCCGGCTCTGCAGGCGATGGGCATCGAGGTGTTGGAGACCGACCTGGGCGAATACATCATCCAGTTGGCGGGTGAGCATCCCTCCCATATCGTGATGCCGGCCATCCACAAGAACAAGCAGGAGATCGCGGAGCTCTTTGCCGAAAAGCTGGGCATGGAATTGACCGACGACCCCCGGAAGCTCACGCTGAAAGCCCGGGAAGTGCTGCGGCAAAAATTTCTTTGCGCGGACCTGGGCATTACCGGCGCCAACGCGCTCGTGGCCGAGAGCGGGACCGTGGTCCTGGTGGAGAACGAGGGCAACATCCGGCTGACCACCACTCTTCCCCGGGTCCACGTGGCCCTGGTCGGAATCGAAAAAATTGTCCCCACCCTGGACGACCTCATGCTTCTGCTCAAGCTCTTGCCGCGAAGCGCCACCGGTCAGAAGATGAGCGGCTACGTGTCCCTGATCCGGGGGCCGCGCCGGAGAGACGAGCGCGACGGCGCCGCCGAGTTTCACCTGGTGCTGCTGGACAACGGCCGTTCGCGCATGCGGGAAGACCCGCGGCTGCGGGAGGCGCTCAAGTGCATCCGCTGCGGCGCTTGCCTCAATGCCTGTCCGGTTTACCAGCACATCGGCGGCCATGCTTACGGCTCGGTCTATCCCGGCCCGATCGGGGCCATGATCACCCGGGCCCTGGCCGGCCCGGACCACGCCTGGCTCCTGCCCTTTTTAAGCTCGCTCTGCGGCGCCTGCACCGAGGTTTGCCCGGCCCAGATCCCGATCCACCACCTCCTGCTCGAGCTCCGCCAGCGGGCCATGGAAGGAGCCGAGGCGCGAGGCCAGCGGGCTGAAGCCGCGGTCTTTCGCGCCTGGAGCGAGTTCTGGAGCCGGCCGCAAGGATACAGGTTATCAACCTGGGCCGCCTCCCTCATGGGCCGGGTCGCGGGCCAGGAAGGTGTCCTTCACCAATTGCCCGGCCCGGGAGAGGGTTGGACCCAGGCCCGCGACCTGCCGGCGCCCGCGGACAAGACTTTCCATAAACGATGGCGCGATCATGTCCCGGCGGCGCCTGTTATCCCGCCGAGCAGGAAAAGTCTGGACGCAAAACCGGAGCCGCCCCAGGCCAAGCCGGCGGAGCCGGCCCGGGACCAAAAAATTTCATCTCCGGTCAAAACCCCGCGGCCCGGGGATCCGCAGAAGTTGGCCAACGAGATGAAATTCATGCAAAGCCAGGTCCACACCGCCCAGGGAAAGGCCGAAGCCCAAGCCCGGATCAAAGAAATCCTCTCCGAGTTTGCCGGCCGGACCCTGGTGGCCTGGGATCACCCGGAGCTTTCAGCTCTCGGGCTTCAAGATCTGGCCCGGGAAGCGGGCATCACTACAACTCCGGCCGCGGCTGATCGCGATTCCCTGATCGGCCAGGCGGCAGAGGCGGCTCTCGGCGTGACCGCGGTGGATTTCGCGTTGGCCGACTCCGGCACCCTGGTCCTGCTCACCCGGCCGGGCCAGGAACGGAGCATCAGCCTGCTCCCGCCGGTGCACCTGGCCGTGCTTCGCGCCGAACAGGTGCTCAAGGACATGGAAGACCTGGTCCCGGCGCTGGCGGAGAAAGCCGGCTCAGACTTCCGGGGCCTCACTTGCATCAGCGGGCCCAGCCTGACCGGAGACATTGAAATGGTGCCGGTGCTCGGCGTGCACGGTCCGGGCCGCCTGATCGTGCTGCTCTGGAGTGAAGGATAATTTTCGGCTCCTCACACTGCTGTCCCAAACAACTCTGAAATAGCGGTTCTAGACAAGATAACCCTTTAATTTCATTAGATGCTAAGTGATTGCCCAAGAAGAGGTTGCCTTGATGATGAAAATACTGTCCAAAACAAAAGCCTATTTTGGACAAGAGTGATATTGTATGAAGGGGAAAAGGATCCAGGCTCATGGAGCGTGAGCCTGGTAAGGAGTAGGAGGAGGAAGCGATGCGGATGGAGATTGTGCCGGAGAACATCTTCGAAAGGCTGGCCCTGGCCTCCCGCCTGGTCCCGCAGCCGATCATCAGCGCCTATTGGGGCATGGCCATCAGCCGTTGTCTTTTGGTCGCGGTGCGCCTCGGCGTCTTCGATGCCCTGGCCGAGGGACCGAGAACCGCCGCGGAAGTTGCCACGGCCACAGGGTGCGATCCAATGGGCATGGAAACCCTTTTGAACGCCCTGAACGGTTTTGGATACCTCCGGCGCAAAGCCGGCCGTTATCGCCTTGCCCCCATTGCAAAAAAATGGCTGACCCGATCCTCATCCTCTTCCATGCAGGATGCCCTCTTATTCATGTTTGATATCTGGGAAGGGCTGGGAGGCATGGAAGACAGTCTGCGCACCGGCCAGACCGGAATCTTCCACGATTTGAATAAGCCCCCCGAGTTCTGGTCCCGGTATTTGCGGGCACTGGCGATCTTCGCCAAGTATGTGGGGAACGAAATCGCCGGCAAAGTCAAACTCGCGTCCTCGCCGCAGCGCTTGCTCGACGTAGGCGGCGGGCATGGCCTTTACAGCGTCGCTTTCTGCAAGAAGTTCTCGAATCTGCAAGCCGAAGTCCTGGACTTGCCTCCGGCCTGCGGCGAAGGCCGCGAGCTGGTGGAGGAAGCGGGCTATTCCGAGCGGGTTTCTTTCCGGGAGGGAGAATTCATTCAGGCGGATTGGGGCGAGGGCTATGACCTGGTCCTGTTATTCAACATCATTCACACGGTTCCGGTCCCGGCCGCTCGACAACTGATCGTTAAAGCCTTTCAGGCGCTGCGTCCTGGCGGAAAAGTGGTGATCCTGGATTCCGAGCACCCGGGAAGCCAGGGCGACCTTTCGGCCGCCGCCGGGTTCAACGAACTCTTCTTTTTCCTGATCAACGGGACCCGCGTTTACCCTGAAAGGCAAATCCGCGAATGGCTGGAACAGGCGGGGTTCTCCCGTCTTCAGAAAAAGCGGCTGCTCCGGATGCCGATGACTCTCTTCCTCGCCGGCCAAAAATAATCCCTCGGCTCTCCCACCCTTCGGCAGTCACGGTCGTTGTGGAATTTCTCCGGCCGGAATTTTCGGAGGCCATCCAACTAAAAATTCGATTTTTTGACAAATTCGGCTATCATAAGGAAAAACCGGGCACGGCAACACCTGGTAAACGATAATGCCCATGGACCGAATCGAATATTGGCGGTCTTATCCTTTTGCGCAAAGCAAAGATACAACCGACGATGGAAAGTTGGAAAGGAGCATGGCAATGAGTTCGAAGCGTGGGTTCTGGTATTCTTGTATTCTGATCGTGCTTTTGGTCCTGGCGAGTGGTTGGGCCGGCGCGCAGCAGCCGCAGCAACAGCAACAGCCGCGCCAGCGACCCGCCGGAAAAAGAGGCGCTCAAGCGAACCGTCAAGCCGGCCAGGAAGTCACCAAGGAAGATCTGGCGAACATGGTGAAACGGTTCGTCGAGAGACAAACGACTCTCCAAGGCGGCGAGTTTCTGTTTTATGACCAGGAAACCAAGAAGCCCCTGGTCCTCACCCTGGAAAAGGTCCATGAGGACCGCCTGGCCAAAACCGGGGAAAACAGCTACTTTGTTTGCGCGGACTTCAAGGGCCCGGAAGGGAAAGCATACGATCTCGACTTTTTCCTGGTCGGCGAGGGGCGCCGGCGGCCGCGAGTGACCGAAATTTCGATCCATAAGGCAGCCGGTAAAGAGAGATACTCGTGGGTCGAGGAAAACGGCATCTGGAAAAAGAAGCTGGTGGCCGCGGCGGGCAAGGCCGGAGAAAAAACTCCGGAAAAGCCTGCGCAGAAGACCTCCGAGCCGGCCAAGGGCACCAAGACGCCTTAAGAAGCCGGATCATTCAAGCACGGAAAATAAGTTCGGGCCTCAGGACTCCAGCGGTCCGGGCGAGCAAGCTTGGGGTCAGTGCTAAATTTTAAACTTAACGATTTGGCCTGCTGAGCAGCCCCCTCCTGGCCCCTTATTCTTGCACTCCTGCCACTTGGTCAAACGACCGGACTGCCCCCCGGATTGGGACCTTCAGCCGGGCTGAATACCACTTTTGCTTCCTTATCCGGAAATGATGCGCATCTCCCTGACGCCTTCAGAAAAAGGATTCCTTCCCGAATGATCTGAGCCATAGTCCGTTTCGGATCCCTGACCCCGCTCTTTTGATCTTTGCCCTTAAATTTAAAGTTTAGCACTGACCCTAAAAAGGACGCGCTCTTTCTCGCGGGTTTTCTTGCCCAATCCAAGGATCATGTTAAAATCTTTCTGACCGAGAAAAATCTGGTGGACGTCCCTGACCAGGAAACGCTGCTGAGAAAATCCGAGCAGGTGCTGGGCTGGTCCGAGCTGTGCGCGGCGCTGGCCGAGCGCGCGGCCTCGGCCTCGGCCCAGGCCATCTGCCGGGGTCTGCCCCTGGCGCAAAGCCGGTTGCAGGCGGAGGAACTCCTGGCCGACACCGCGGAAATGGCGGGCTTGGTCCAGCGCAACTCATCACCTCCCCTCTCTGCTTTTGACCAGGTCGGCCCGGCCGTGGAGAGCGCCCGCCTCGACGCCGTGCTGCCCGGCGAGACCCTGGCCCAGGTCGCCGTGATCTTGAGCCAGGCCCAGGAGCTAAGAAAGTTTTTCCGCGACAAAAAGTCAGCCGCGGCCCGGCTGGCGGAAAAAGCGGCCAAGCTCGATCCCTGCCGCGATCTCCTTTCAGACTTGGAGCGGAGCCTGGATTCCAAGGGCGCGGTCAAGGACAGCGCCAGCCCCCAGTTGAAACAACTGCGGGAGCGGCACCAGATTCTGCGCACTCGCATCCTCCAGCGCCTGGAAAAGTTCATCTCCGACCCCGATCTCGCCGACTACTTGCAGGACAACTATTTTACCCAGCGCGGCGCGCGCTACGTGATCCCGATCAAGTCCGAAGCCCGGGCCCGCTTCCAGGGCATTGTCCACGACTCGTCCTCCTCCGGGATGACCCTGTTCCTGGAGCCCGAGGAACTGGTCGAGGCCAACAATTCGCTACGGATGATCGAGATCGAGATTGAAGCCGAGATCCAGCGCATCCTGCGCGAGCTTTCCCGCGAAGTCAAGGAGAATGCCACGGCCATCCTGATGGACGAGCGCATCCTCACCGAACTGGATCTGCTCCGGGCCAAGGCGCGCCTGTCCCTGGACCTGCAAGGCGCCCGGCCCGAGCTGAACGAGCAGGGTCAGGTCCTGCTTTGCCAGGCCCGACACCCGCTACTCGCGCTCCGCCGACAAGAGGTGGTAGCCAACGACCTCCGCCTGGGCGGCGAGACCCGCGTGCTCCTCATCTCCGGGCCCAACGCCGGCGGCAAGACCGTGTGCCTGAAGATGATCGGGCTTCTGGCCCTCATGGCCCGCGCCGGCCTCTTCCTGCCCGCCGAACCCGATTCCTCCATCGCCGTCTTCCCCCAAATCTTTGCCGACATCGGCGACGCCCAGGACATCGCCCTCGACCTTTCCACTTACTCGGGCCACGTGCTCACCATCGTCGGCATCCTCCGGGCCGCGGATCAAAAAAGCCTGGTGCTGCTGGACGAGCTGGTCGCGTCCACCGACCCGGTCGAGGGCGTAGCCCTGGCCGGCGCGCTTTTGCGCCGGCTCCGCGACCGCGCCGGCCTCACCGTGGCCACCACCCACTTCGGCGCGCTCAAGGCTTTCGCCTCCAAAGAAGCGGGCTTTGTCAACGCCAGCTTTGACTTTGATCTGGACACGCTCCGGCCCTCCTACCACCTGGCCCAGGGCGTGCCCGGCCGCAGCCTCGGCATCCAGATCGCGGCCCAGCTCGGCCTGCCCGCGGAACTGGTGGCCGAAGCCAAAGGGCTGCTGGACCAGACCCAGATTCAGGCGGACGAGCTGCTCAGCGAGCTTGAGCACCAGCGCCGGAAACTGGCTCAGGAGCTTCTCGAGGCCCGGCAAGAGCGGGAGCGGGTCCGGGCCATGTCCGAGGAATACCGGGAGCGCTTGACGCGGATGGAGGCGGAGGAACGCGAGTTCAAGAAGACCGTGAAAGCGCGGGTCCGGGAGGAATTAGCCAAGGCCCGGAATGAAGTGAGGAAAGCCCTGGCCGGCCTGACCCAGGCCAAGACGCCCAAGGCGGTGGAGCAGGTGCGTAAGCAGGTGGCAGTGGTGGAACAGCAGATTGAAGAACGGCTGCCGGTGGAAGGGACCTCGGAAGGGGCCATGCCGGACCTGGGCTCCCTGAAAGAGGGCGACCGGGTCCTGGTCTTGCCTTTCCGCCAGGCGGCGATGCTGCTGTCCGCGCCGAACCCGAATTTAGGCGAGAAGGCGCCGGTGCGGGTGCAGATGGGCGCGCTGAAACTCTCGGTAGAGGCCGGGGCCTTGCGGGAGCTGCCCAAAGACCTCAAGCCTAAGAAGATGCCGGTGCAGACCTGGAGGAAAAGCCGGGAAAAAGAGCCGGAGCCGGCGATCCTGCCCCCGGCGGAGACCAACAGCCTGGACTTGCGCGGCCAGCGCGCGCACGAGGTGGAAAGCCAGGTGGACCATTTCCTGGACGAGTCCTGCCGGAAGAGGCTGCCCAACGTCTTTGTCATCCACGGCCACGGCACCGGCGCGCTCCGCCAGGTGGTGCGCGAATACCTGGCCACCTCGCCCTACGTCAAGAGCTTCCGGCCCGGCGAGCCGGAAGAAGGCGGCGACGGGGTAACGATGGTAGTATTGCAAGAGATCGGATAACGAGGAAGGAGAGAAGATGAAAACGACCAGATGGCTGATTCAACTTTTGATCCTGGGCTTGCTTTCCACGAGCTGGGCGGCGAGAGCGGAGGAAGCCAAAACCATCCGGGTGCTGCAATACAATGTCTGGGGAATTTTTTCCTCCAAGGACAAGTCCTTCCGCATGTCCGAAAGCGCCAAGGCAATTGCGGCGCTCGACCCGGACATCATTGCCCTGGAGGAGGCCTTTGCCCGGAAAAGCCGCAAGCAGATCGTGGAAGGGTTGAAGGCGGCCGGCTACCCCGTCGCCGGCTGGCATTATTGGCACAAGCCCTACGGCTCCGGGGTCATGCTCATCACCAAGCACCCGATTGAATCTCTGGCCTTTGAAAAATATCAGGTAAAATCTCCGCCTTTCAACATGGAGCATTACGCCGGCAAAGGCATGGCCCATGCAGTTTTGCAAACCCCTCACGGCCCGCTCGACTTTTACCTGACCCACGTGCTCTCGCGCACCCCGGCCATTTTCGATGAGCAAGGCGAATTCATCCCCGGGGATCCCTTCCAGGTGGACCGGATCCTGCAAATGTATCAAATTGACCAATACGTCCACCAGACCCGCAACCCGATGGGCCGCTCCTTTATCGCCGCCGGCGATTGGAACGTTTCACCGGAGATGCTCGAATACCACGCGCTCCGGAAGCTCACCGGTTTCGAAAACAGCTTCGACCTCCTCCACCCCGGCGAGAACCCTTCCACCTTCTCCAAAAACAATACCTTTGTCACCGAAGACTTCTCCCGCATTGACCACATCTTCTACAAGAACTTCCCCGGCGACCAGGGCTTCTGGGTTAAGCCGATTGAGTCGCGGGTTGTGTTCCAGGAAAAGGTGGAAGACCCCAAGGGCAAGGAGATCAACCTGAGCGATCATTACGGCTTGTTGACGATTTTTAAAGTCGTGGACCAGGCTTCGCCCAGCCCGGACCGGACCCCGGCGCCGGAGGCGATCAAGCAGGCCTACGAGAAAAAAGACCGCAGGTCCAAAGAGGTGATTCCCGTAGCGGAAGAGCTGGTGAAAGAATAGGCATGGGGCATGAGGCTGAAGATACCCTTGAACTTGGACCTGAACGTGAACGAAAAGTAGCCGCGACCGTTCTTCGGTCGCGGAAGCTTGGCGGGGCCAGTTGTCTATGCTGGTTGGACTTGCTATACTTTTACTGAAAGGTGCATGGTCATGCCGAGAGCTGAAAGGATTGAAATTGACCCGGCTGTTTGCAACGGCAAGCCCGTGATTCGGGGCACCCGGATTCCGGTCTCGGTGCTATTGGCTCTGCTCGCCGAGGGCGAAAGCTGGGAAGAGATTTTAAGCGGCTATCCTGAGCTAAAACCCGAAGACCTTCAGGCCGCGCTGAATTATGCCCGCGATCTGATCGAACACACCGAGGAAAAAGCGGTTGCCTCCTGAGCGCTTGCGCCTGTATCTGGATCAGATGTTTCAAACCGAAGTCGCGGCCCGCCTGCGCGCGCAAGGCCATGATGTGATCCGGGCTAAAGAGGTGGGACAGGACCGCGCCGATGACCGGGAAATTTTGAGTCAGGCGATTGCCCAGTCAAGAATTCTCATCACCCTGGACGAGCATTTTGGCGATTGGGTGGTGCTCCCGCTCAGCCGCCATCCGGGCGTGATCCGGGTCAAGGTTCACCCTCCAACTCCGAGCGCAGTGGCTGACTTGCTCGCTCACTTTCTCGCCCAGCACTCCGCCGCGGAGTTCAGAAATCGGCTCGTGATCATTTCCGCTAACCGCGTGAGATGGATCGAAACTGCTTAAGCCTCCAGCCTCATGCCTCAAGCCTTTTTCTCAAGCGCCTCGGCGGTGCCGAAGCGGGCCAGGGCCGCGGAGGCGAAGAGGATGAGGAGGAAGGCGAGGATGCGGAGCGCGGCCTTGGCTGGCTCGGGCGGGAGGGTTTCGGCCAGGACCAGCATGCCGCCGAGGATGGCGACGACCTTGTTGAGCACCGACTCCAGCGACACCACCACCAGGGCCTTGCCGTGCTGGAACCCGCTCTGCATCACGGTGACGCCGACCACGTTCAGGACGATTACCGCGGGCAGGCAAACGCCGAAAGCGATCAGATCCTGCTCTTCTTTTATGGAAGTGAACATGGCCTTGATGTAGAGGGCGGCCAGGCCGATGAGGAGCCCGGAAAAAATGCCGAGCAGGGCGTCGGTCCGGATACCGGCCAGGAATCCCCGCTTACCTAAAACGTAGGCCGCGGCGGACAAGGCCAGGATTCCCCCGGTCACCGACAGCAGGGACGACCATTCCGGCAGCCGCGGGTCGTGCTCCTCCGGGGCGCTCACGCCCAGTAAGAAGATGCCGAGAAGCATGGCAATAAACGCGGTCCATTCCAGAGCGGTCACTTTCTCGTGGAGATAAAAGACGCTGAAGAGCGCGAGCACGGCCAGCCCGGCGCCCAGGGCCGGCTGGATGATGGAGATGGGCGCGAACTTGGCGGAAGCGAAGTAAAGGCCCCAGCCGCCGAGCAGCAAGGCGGTGCCCGCGAGCCAGACCCGGTTGGTGAAAAAGGCCCGGGCCACTTTCCCATCCTGATCTTTTCCGATCTTGGGAAGGGACGCCGCGCCCTTTTTCTGCAGGGCCAAGCCGAAGTTCATGATCGAGGTGGAGACTACGGCCATTACAATCGCAGCCCAAATCGGCATACTCTTTTACTCCTCCAACTAAATGCCCTGAATCCCTATTAAGGGGTCTTAACTGACGCCATCTGCTCCAGGATTTCCTGCGCCGCGGCCCGCGGGTCCTTGGCCTCGCGGATGGGCCGGCCCACCACCAGGTAATCCGCCCCAGCGCGGACGGCATCAGCCGGGGTCATGACCCGCTTCTGGTCCGCGGCTTCGCCGGCGCTGGGCCGGATGCCCGGCACCACGATCAGGAATTCCGGGCCGCATTCCCGGCGAATCGCTTCCGCCTCCAGGCTGGAGGCCACCACTCCGTCCAGGCCCGCCTTTTGCGCGAGCGCGGTTAATTTCAGCACCTGGTCTTTGACCGGCCCCATGCCCAGCTCGGCCAAATCCGCATTGGCCAGGCTGGTCAGGATCGTCACCCCCAGCACCTTGGGCCCGGGCCGGCCCGACTCCTGCGCCACCCGGTCCACCCCTTGCCGGGCCGCCTCCATCATCGCTTTTCCGCCCAGGGCGTGGACGTTGAACATCTCCACTTGCAGGCGGCTGGCCTCTTCCGCGGCCTCGGCCACGGTGAAAGGGATGTCATGGAATTTCAGGTCCAGGAAGATCCTGCCGCCGAGAGCCTGGACCATCCGCACCGCGGCCGGTCCCTCCCGGACAAAAAGCTGCTTGCCGATCTTGAACATCCCCGCCAGATCGGAAAGTCGCTCGACCCATTCCTCCGCCTGGTTCAGCCCGCGCGCTTCCAGCGCAAAAATCAGCCGATTCTTGATCTGGTCCATTTTTCTATCTCCAGGAAAAATCCGTCGGGTTCACTTTAGCAGAATTTAGCTGAGTTCCAAATAAAAAACAACCCTGAAAAAAAGAAGCGAAGCTTTGGCGGGCAGACGCAAAAAAAGCGGCAATCGCCGCTTTTTTTGTTTCCTGGGGTTGTTACACCCGAGGAAAAGGAGGGGCAACACTTATTGGGCTTCACCTATTAAGACGCATTTTCAAAGAAAAGGATGCAAGCTATGGTAAAATTTCTTTGAAAAAAATGCGGATTTCTCTTGATTTTTTGAAAAAACTGATTATATTTGATACACTCTGGCTGGCAGACAAGGGGATAGACTGCCAGTTATTCCTTCCAAGTCTTTGGAAGATAACAATTTTTCGGAAAGGAGCAGTCCAAGATGAAAGTGAAACCTTTGCAGGACCGAATTTTGGTCAGGCGGATTGAGGAGGAAGAACGGACCAAGGGCGGCATAATTATCCCGGATACGGCCAAAGAAAAGCCCCAGGAAGGCGTGGTCGTGGCCGTAGGGCGCGGCAAAGTGTTGGAGGACGGCAAGATCCTTCCCCTGGACGTGAAAGAGGGCAACCGGATCCTATTCCAGAAATATGCCGGCACCGAAGTCAAGATCGAAGGGGTGGAGCACCTGATCATGCGGGAAGAGGACATCCTGGGCGTGATCGAGGGCAAGGCTAAGGACGAGAAAAAGAAAAAATAAGTCACAGGTTGAAAACCTGTGCCACTTGGGAGGTAGAAAAAGATGGCAAAAGAAATCAAGTTTTACCAGGATGCCCGGGCCAAGATCTTGACCGGGGTGAACGCCTTGGCCGATGCCGTGAAGGTTACCCTCGGCCCCAAGGGCCGCAATGTGATCTTGGAGAAGAGCTATGGTTCCCCCACGGTCACCAAGGACGGCGTGACCGTGGCCAAGGAGATCGAGCTCTTCGACAAGTTCGAGAACATGGGCGCCCAGATGGTCAAGGAAGTCGCTTCCAAGACCTCGGACGTGGCCGGCGACGGCACCACCACGGCCACGGTGCTGGCCCAGGCCATTTACCGGGAAGGCTCGAAAATCACCGCGGCCGGGCACAACCCCATGTCCATCAAGCGCGGGATTGACAAGGCGGTGGCGGCGGTGGTGGCCGAGCTTAAGAAGCTTTCCAAGCCCACCCGCGACCGCCAGGAGATTGCCCAGGTCGGCACCATCTCCGCCAACCTCGACAGCACCATCGGCAACATCATCGCCGATGCCATGGACAAGGTGGGCAAGGAGGGCGTGATCACGGTGGAGGAAGCCAAGGGCATGGAGACCACTCTGGACGTGGTCGAAGGCATGCGCTTTGACCGGGGCTATCTCTCGCCCTATTTCGTCACCAACGCCGAGCGGATGGAGACGGTGCTGGAAGAGGTCAACATCCTCATCCATGAGAAGAAGATTTCCAACATGAAAGAGCTGCTCCCGATCCTGGAGCAGGTGGCGCGTTCGGCCAAGCCCCTGCTGATCGTCGCCGAGGACATTGAAGGCGAAGCCCTGGCCACCCTGGTGGTCAACCGGCTCCGTGGGATCTTGCAGGTGGCCGCGGTCAAGGCCCCCGGGTTCGGCGACCGGCGCAAGGCGATGCTCGAGGATATCGCGATTTTGACCGCGGGCCGGGTGATTGCCGAGGAACTGGGGCTCAAGCTGGAGAACGTGAAGCTCTCGGACCTGGGCAAGGCCAAGCGGATCGTGATTGACAAGGACAACACCACCATTATCGAGGGCGCGGGCAAGAAAGACGCGATCGAGGGCCGCTGCAACCAGATCCGGGCCCAGATCGAGGAGACCACCAGCGACTACGACCGGGAAAAACTGCAGGAACGGCTGGCCAAGCTGGTCGGCGGGGTGGCGGTGATCAAGGTGGGCGCGGCCACCGAGACCGAGATGAAAGAGAAGAAGGCGCGGGTGGAAGACGCGCTCAATGCCACCAAGGCCGCGGTGGAAGAAGGCATCGTGCCCGGCGGCGGGGTGGCCTACCTGCGCACGCTGGCGGCGCTGGACAAGCTGGAGGTGGCCGAGGACGAGAAGTGGGGCGTGAACATTGTCAAGCGCGCTCTGGAGGAACCTTCCCGCTGGATCGCCCAGAATGCCGGGGTGGACGGCTCGATCGTGGTGGAGAAGATCAAGGGCGGCAAGGGTGCCTTCGGCTTTAATGCCCAGGCCGAGGAATACGAGGACCTGGTCAAGGCCGGCATCGTGGACCCGACCAAGGTGGTGCGGGTGGCCTTGCAGAACGCGGCCTCGGTCGCCGGGCTGATGCTCACCACCGAGTGCATGGTGGCGGAGAAGCCCGAGGACAAGAAAGGCGGCATGCCGCAGATGCCCCACGGCGGCATGGGCGGAATGGGCGGCATGGACATGATGTAGCATCGAAAGGGCATAGCTGCAGGGGCACAGGTTAAGGGGCACGGCTGTCCGTGCCCCTGCTTTTTTTCAAATCATTCCGAGGAATTCTCTTCCAAGGGCTCTCCAATTGGAACATGCGGATTCCGAGCATTGTAGGTTTCACGAAGCACTTGAAAGTATTCCGTCTCAGAATATTCTTTTCCCGTTTCGGAATCAAAGAGCTTAATCCAAGGCTGAGTTTTGCGATTGCCAGCTTCCAGGGGCTGGAAAAGCATGACCGTGATGTTTTCAAATTTTTCCCCAGGGTCGGTGTATTCCTTGCGTCCACTGACCGTGGCCAGCAGCTTGGCGGCCCGGCGAAAAGTGGAAACGGTTCGCTTATCGGTCCGGTCTTGGTCGGATTCGGCCGGAAAGACAAACAAGGCACAGACCACCGAATAGGGAAACCGCATGTGCAAGGTAATGGCCTCGGTGCAAAGGTCGGAAAACCGATTTTTAAGGTTTTTCCCAAAGGGAGAAAAGCAGATGGTCTTGATGGAAACCGCCAACAACAGGCCATGTTGCTCATCTGAAAAACTGACGTCAACCTTCTTGGGGCCGAGCCCGCCCTGAAAGGCTTTCTCCCCGGCTTCACCCCGGATGGGTTTAACGGAAGGGAACCCCGCTTCCCGCAAGCCGGCGGCGACTTCCTGTGCCAGATGAGCGGAGAGAAGTTCCGAATACCTCTTTTTCTGAGCTTGAGTGGCGTCCATCGGTGCAATCGGCCCCACTGCTTTTACGGCATCAAGCAGGCTCATGAAGAAGCTCCTCGACCGTATCGCCTGTCCCTAAGTAATTTGGCTCCTCGAGACAGCGCGACGCATTCCTGGACGGTCAAACCAAGAAAATCGCAAAGAACGATTTTATCGGCCAACTCTTGAGCTTTCTGTTCTTGCCTTTTGCGGCAAAGCGCGTCCAGCTCTCGCGCCAATTGAACTTGTTTCGATTTAGCGGGAGTCCAAGCCGGGAGGGGAACCCGTTCCGCTTCGGAAGGCTCCAGTTTCAGCATGCCTCCTCCCAGGCTATGCCCTTCCAGTTCCGCGCCCAACTTCGCCAAAGAAGTTTTCCACAGAGAAGCCAGCCCGGCGGCGCTGATATCGTTGGAGCCTTTGATCCGAACAATATGAAGGCTGTTCGGGGCGACCGCCCTCGCAGAGTTTGCAACCATCTTTGATGAACTGCCGCTCATGTAAGTAAGGAAGGCATCCGCCACGTAGACATGAGGCACGCGGTACCAGGGGGTGCGGGTTCTGCATTTATAGGCCTGGTCCACTCCTTGATCCGTTCCTAGCTTTAAGTAATTTTTCACGTTCCGCGGCAAGATTCCGTTCGATGGAAGATACAGCAGGAAACAGGGTTGGCCGAGCTTGGCATCGTTGGTCCAATCCTGGTGGGTGTAAAAGAGTCCTTCCAAATCTCGGCCGCGGTTCACCATCGGTTTAAGAAATTCGTCGGGCAAATGATAAGCCTGGACATCGAAGCAATTTAAATGGAAAAAATGATTGGCGCCGGAAACATAACCGATTCCCACGTCCGCCCAATGCCCCAGCCTCTGAACTTCGGACGAGGCTACCAACTCGCGATAGAGGGCCATCACCTTTTTCGGGAGCAGGGATTCCCAAAGACGCCCTTGTCCGGAAGATAGAAAATGTCCATCAACCCTTTTCAGGCCGCGCCAATGAAATTGGTCTTTCTCGATCAGGTTAATCAGCCTGCCACTGTCCGAGAAGTCTTGCCAATAAATTTTGGAAGAGGCTTGACCGTAATTTTCAGCCAGCAGCAAGAGGGTGTCCTCGCTCAGGCGGCTGAACAACTTCCGCTGAAAAGTGAGAAAAATAACTTTCCCGAATGACCTCTCCAGGTAGCGCAGAACCGGCTTGGCATAAGAGGCGTGGACGATCTCGGCAGGAACGACCATGGCCAGCCTCCCGCCCGGCGCCAAGAAATTCATCCCATGAATCAGAAAATGCGCCCAAGAACTCGCCAGCCCGTTCAGCTTGACTCCCGCCCGCTCGGCTCGCAACAACGCTTTTTGGCGTTTTTCGCCTTTGAATTTCTGATAGCGGATAAAAGGAGGATTGCCAATCAGACAATCGAGCTTTCCCCATTGAGAGGGTAAAACATCGAAAAAATCCGCCCGCAGCAAATGCCCCGGAAGAAGCCTGTATTCCCGCCGGAGCCGGCCTGAGACTTCCTGAAAAACTTCGGGATCAAGCTCCACTCCAAAAATTTCAGGAGTTGATTTTTTTCCCAAGCTACGAAGCCTCCGGCAGGCCGATTGCAGAAATACGCCTCCACCGAAACTGGGGTCCAGGGCTTTCCCCGACGGGTTTCGTAAAGCCCACCACACCAGAAAATCCGCTACATGCTGCTCGGTATAAAATGCCCCCCAGGTCTTTGGCTGAGCCCGGGAAGGAGATCTCTCTTCCAAGTCTACAAAGTTAAAGGCCTCTTGCTCAAGGGCTAGATTGCTTGGTTTGATGGCGGAGATTTTTCGCATGGTCATTTTAGTTGCAATATTATCCTTTTCAATTGATTGTTGCAACAACTAAGAAAACGAATAGTGCTTGGTTTTTAGATTCTTAAAAGTTCCCGCGCGATGATGGTGCGCCGGATTTCGGAGGTGCCGGCGCCGATGGTGTAGAGCTTGGCGTCGCGGTAGAGGCGGTTGACCGGATATTCCAGGGTGTAACCATAGCCCCCGAAAATCTGCACCGCGTTATTGGCCACCCGCTCGCCCATCTCGCCGGCGAAGAGCGCCGCGGCCGCGGCCAGCTTGTGCAGTTCGGTGCCTTTGCCGCCCCGCTCGGTAACCTGGCACAGCGCCGCGGCCCGGTAACAAAGCCCGCGGGCCGCCTCCATCTCCGTGTACATGTCGGCCAGCTTGCCCTGGATGAGCTGGAAGTTGCCAATGGTCTTGCCGAACTGCTCGCGCTCGCCCGCATAGCGGACGCACAGGTCCAGGGCCGCCCGGGCCAGGCCGACGGGTCCGGCCGCGATCACGGTCCGCTCCACGTCCAGGCCGTCCATCATCACCCGCACGCCCTGGTTCTCGCCCAAAAGCACGTTCTCTTCCGGAATGCGGCAGTCTTCCAGCACGATTTCCCCGGTAGGGGAACCGCGATGCCCCATCTTCTCGATCCACTTGGTCACGGCAAAGCCCGGAAAATCCTTCTCGATGATAAACGCGGTAATCCCCTGCGGCCCCCGGCTGGGTTGGGTCTTGGCATAGAGAATGCCCACGTGCGCCAGGGGCGAGTTGGTGATGAACACTTTGCGGCCGTTGAGGATGTATTCCTTGCCCTTTTTCACCGCGACGGTCTTGATCCCGACCGCGTCCGAGCCGGCCCCGGGCTCGGTCAGGGCCAGCATGCCCAGGTGCTCGCCGGAGCAAAGCTTGGGCAGGTATTTCTCCCGCTGGAACTCGTTGGCGTGGTGAAAGAGGTTATCGGCGCAGAGGATGGCGTGGGCCAGCCAGGACAGGGAAACCGAGCACGAGCCGCGGCTCAACTCTTCCATCACGATCACCGCGCTGATCACGTCCGCGCCCGCGCCCCCGTATTTCTCGGGCACAGTGAGGCCCATCACGCCCAGGTTGGAAAGCTTGTTGCGGATGGACTTGGGAATCTTGTCTTTGGCGTCTATCTTCTGGGCCCAGGGAGTGAGCTCGTGGTCCACAAACCGCCGCATCATCTCCTGGAGCATCTTCTGGTCTTCATTCCAATGAAAGTCCATTCCTCACCTCATTTTGACTGCGCATAATCGAACCCCTTACTCCAACACGACCAGAACCTAGCACACCCGCTCCTACCCGGCAAGAGCGAGAAAAAGTGAATTTGGCATTGACAAATTTTCATGAAATCTGCTAACATGCCAATTGTATCAACACCTGCCTGAAGCTTACCGCGACCAAGACCAAGGAGAAAGGAGAAGGGTAACATGAAAGACGCCCTGTATCTGCGCATCGCGGAGAACATTGACCGGAACCCCCTGGGTGCGCCCAAGTCCGGCCCCACCTTCTCCGCGGCTTTCCTCGCCTACCTCCGGCTCCTCTACAGCCCCGCGGAAGCCGAGCTGGTCCAGCATCTCCAGATGCCCTCCGCTTTCCTGACCTCGGCCCAGGTGGCTGAGCAGGCCGGCCGGGAAGAGGCCGAGGTCAAGGAAACGCTCGAAAGCCTGGCTCAGCGCGGCGCGATCATGGGCATCGCCGGGATCTATTCCTTGCCCCAGATTCCTCTGCTCCTGAACGCCCATCAATTCCGGCCGGAGAAGAAGCCGGAAGACCTGGAGGCCGCCAAGCTCTACCAGCAGTTCTTTATCAAGGAGGGCTACTACAAGTATTACGAGAGTTCGGAAAAGGGCACGCCGATCATGCGGGCGATCCCGGTGCAGCGGGCGGTGGATCCGGGCCAGAAAATCCTGGACAGCGAGGAAGCCCACCAGATTATCGAGGCGACCAAGGAGCTGGCGTTGGTGCCTTGCCCGTGCCGGACCCGCACCGAGAAAATGGGCGTCCGCGAGTGCCGGGACAAATACCCGATCGGCTTTTGCATCATGCCCGGGGTCTCAGCCGTCTATTTCCAGATGGCGGGCCTGGGCCGGAAGGTGACCGCGGAGCAGGCCGAGAGTTACATGGACGAGATGCAGGACCTGGGCCTGGTAGCCATGACCGACAACTACAGCGATCCCAACCATAGCGTGATCTGCCTGTGCTGCGACTGCTGCTGCTCGCAGGTGCGGGGCCGCACCCGCTGGGAGAACCCGGCCGCGATTGCGCCCTCGAATTTTATGCCCGAGGCCAGCCTGGACTGCGCGGCCTGCGGCACCTGCGTGGACCGGTGCTTTTTCGGGGCGATTTATCTGGATGAAGAAACCGACCGGGCGCTGGTGGACTCGGACCTGTGCATCGGCTGCGGGATCTGCACGATCACCTGTCCCGAAGGCGCTTTGAAATTAAAGCGGGTCGAGCGCGCGCGGCCCTTTGCCAATGCCCGGGAGCTGTATCGGACCATTGCCCAGGAGAACAAAGGTCCCGCGGATTGAAGCGGGACCTTTCATGATATCAGCTTGAAGAAATGAAGGAGACGGCCTTGCCCAATCAAACGATGCTGATCCTGGTGGCCCATGCCGATGACACCGAGTTTTTGGCCGGCGGCACCGTGGCCAAGTTTGCGGCCGAGGGCTGGGAGATTATCGAGGTGATCGCCACCAACAACGAGCGGGGCAGTTTCGAGCTGGACCGGGAGAGGTTGATCCGGGACAGCGAAAAGGAGGCACGGGAAGCGGCCCGGGTCCTGGGCAAGAAGGACGTGGTCTTCCTCGGCTACCCGGACGGCAACCTGGGCGATACCCCGGTCAACGCGCTCAGGGAGAAGTTTATCCGGTTGATCCGCCAATACCGGCCCCGGCTGGTGATGACCTTTGACCCCTGGGCGCCCTTTGAGCCCCACCCGGACCACCGCCAGGTAGCCTGGGCCGCGGTGGAGGCCGTCATGTTCAGCCACATGCCGCTGTTCTATCCGGAACATAAGAAAGATGGCCTCCAGCCGCACCAGGTGGCCGAGGTTTACTATTTTGCCAAAGAGACCTCTCTCGCCAACAAGGCTTTTGACATCACCGCCTTTGTGGACAAAAAGATTGACGCGCTCTGCGCCCACGACAGCCAGATGAAGCTGACCATTGACGAGCTCAAGATGTCGCTAGAGACTCTGGGCGCCAAGCCCGAGCTGTCCCAGGGCCTGGACCGCAACAACTACAAGGGCATGCTCACCCTCATGGTCAAGGCCTGGTTCGGAGAGGTGGGCAAAAAGCACGGGGTCCCCTTTGCCGAAGAGTTCCGCTACGAACGCGCCGGCGGGCCCATCGCCGAGGCGGTCATGGGATTATAGGAGCCTCACGCAAAAACCCTAAGAAACTATCTCAAAACCGGCGGGTTTGAAGCGGATGGTAAAAATGCTTCCCGAAGCATCCGACTCAACGCTGACGCTCGCCCCGCAGGCCTGGCTGATGGCTTTGACCATGGTCAGCCCCAGCCCGGTGCCGCCGCTCTCCCGGGCGGTGGTGAAGAAACGGTCAAAGATCCGGGGCAGGTTGGCCGGCGAGATCCCCGGCCCTTGGTCCCGAACTGAGACCTCTGGACCTTCCGCGATGGTCACGGTGACCGGTGATCCTTTTCCATGGGTAAGCGCGTTCTCGATCAGGTTGACGAATAGAGTCTCGGCCAGGTCCGGCGCAATCCGGGCCCTCGCTGGCGCGGCCGGCCTCACCAGGCGAACATCCTGACCGGCATCGGAATAACGGTGGGTCATGTGTTTCAGCAACTCCGCAAGGTCGGTCTCGGCGTCGGAAGGATCGGTCATCTCGATTCGGGTCAGTTCCAGGAGTCTTTTAACCAGACGCTCCATCCGGCGGACCTCGGTCTCTATAATTCCGAGAAACCGGCTTCGCTCTGATTCGGTCATCTCCTGCCATTTTTCACGCAAGAGTTCGATCGCGCCCTGGATCCCGGTAAGCGGGGTCTTGAACTCGTGCGAGACGTTGCGGCTGAACTCCTGCACATAGTGCATACGCTCCCTCAGTCGCTCCACCATGGCCGAAAGGGCTTCGGAGAGCTGGCGCGCCTCGGAGGACGCGGTCGGGCCGAGCGAAAGAGACACGTTGGCCTCGCCCCGGGCGATACGTTCGGCCTGGCGGACCATGGACTTGAGCGGTCGCGTGACCACGCTGGAAAGAACCATGCTGAGCAACAAGGTAACCGCCAAAAGCAAAAGCAGCGCCATGAAGTATCGAACGTCCCAGAGGGCGCGGGTGATGGAGAGGCTGGTGCGGCTTAAATAGACGATGCCCAGGAGCTTATGATCCTGGATCATCGGGATGGCTACAAAGACCCGGATCCGGGAAGCCCGGCTGATCGAGTTCTGGCGCAAGGAGACGAAGGCCGGTTGCTTCTGGTCCGGAATTCTCCGGCGCAAAACCGAGCAATAGCGGCCCAGCAGAGCCTGGAAAATTTCGTGGCGATGGGACAGGTCTTCTCCCAATTCAATCCCGGTGGACGCGACCACCACCCCGTCTGCATCCAGGACGCGAACCGCGGACAAGGTTTGCAATTGGGCTTCCTTCAACAGGGGCTGGATCGCGGCTCCGGCACCTTGTGCGGCAAGAGGAGCCGGCAACCGGGGCCGGCGGCCGGGTGATGCCGGCGGCAAAATGGCGTGGCGGGAAAGGTCAATCATGGGGAAGTGCGGCCGCCATTGGCCGAAAAGGGGGGTTGGCCCTTCCAGCGTGTATCGGCAAAGAGGCGGTTTCAGCGTCGCCCCATCCAGTTGCTTGAGGAGTTCGGGCAGATACAGGGCCTGGACATAAGCGCCCTCGGAGATGAGCTTGTCTTCGGTTTGGCGATGGATGATGTTCTCAAAAATGCGGAGCGCGACGATCCCGAAAATCGGCAAGACCAGCACGATCAGATTGATCAGGATGAAGAGCGTTCGGAGCGAAAAAGACCTGCGCAAAAATCGGCTCGGCATCAGCCCTATTCCGCCAGGCGATAGCCGGCGCCGTGCATGGTCGCAATCGGGTCGCCGCCGGCGACTTCAAACTTGCGGCGGATCCTTTTGATGTGGGAATCAATCGTGCGGTCGGTTACCACGGTGCCCTCGGCGTAGGCCAGGTCCAGAAGCTCATCGCGGGAATAGACCTTGCCGGGATGGGCCATCAGGCTCTGCACGATGCGGAACTCGGTCACGGTCAGAGGCACTTCTTGCTCATCCCAATAAGCTTTGTAGCGGTCCAGATCCAGGCGCAGGCTCCCGTGACAGAGCCGGCGAGGCGGCGACGCCGGCTCCGGCCGGCTGGCGCGCCGAAGCACAGCTTTGACCCTTGCCGCGACTTCGCGGGGACTGAAGGGCTTGGTGATGTAGTCGTCTCCGCCCATTTCCAGGCCGAGAATCCGGTCCACCTCGTCATCCACCGAGGTGAGGAAAAGGATTGGCACTTGGCTCTGCGCCCGCAATTGCTTGCAGACTTCGGCGCCGTCCAGCTCGGGCATGAGGATGTCCAGGATTACCAGGTCGGGCCGGTGGGCTTGAAAAGCCTGAATCCCTTCTTTGCCGTCCCGGGCCAGGATCACCTTGAAGCCGGCCTTGGTCAGCGTGAACTCCAGGATCTCCCGGATGTGGGGATCATCGTCTATTGCCAGGATGGTCGGCATGCTCGCTCCTCGCACCCGCTTCTCCATCCTAGCAAAAATTCATCCAGATCAAAATCATCCCGGCCTTCCGGGAGATCAAACCCTGGCCCGGACCTGCGCCAGGGATTGATCGAGTGGAAAAGAACGGCCCGGGCATTGACCCGGTCCTGGCACTCCGGCGGGGTGGCGGAGTGATGCACGACGATCCCGTCCGGGTTGCGGGGACGACTCGGCCATGTAAACCGGCTTAAGACCCAACCCAGACCAGGAGCCTCGTTTCCGAGCCTGAAAAGCATCGCCAGAAGAGCTGCCGCCAACACCTCACGCCGCGATCTTGATTCTTGCCCGGCCATGGGAGTTCCCTAGATGACGGGGTTGGGGCTGAAACCTTCTCCCAGAGGCTCCTTCCTGAGCGCGCCCGGCAGCCGGCCGCCGCCCTTGTCCCGCTTGAACACCTCTTCCCAGTCCACCTTGGCGGTCAGGCGCATAACCACAGCCAGGGTGATGATCGCGCCGATGGTGATGGTGAGACCGGTGTAGCCCTTGAAAAAGTGGGCCAGACTGAACAAAATCTGGAAGATCAATTGCGAGATGCCGGCGTCGAGCAAAGCGAACCTCGTGCCCACTACCAGGCGCAGGTAAGAGACCACCAGGAAGATGGAGACCGCCGAAGAGATAAGAAAAGCAAGAATAATATCAATATGGTCCACCAGGTAAGAGAACAGCAGGTTGAACGCGAAAAAACTGGCTGCGAGAAAAAAGTAATTCATGGGATGGATTTTGATCTCGCGCATGATCTGGAGCAGGAAAATCAGGAAGAAGAAGAACAGGAGCGAGACCGGCGCGTGGCTGCTCATGGCCGCGGCCAGCGGGCCGGGGTTGAGACGCGCGGGCATGACCATACCAATCTGGAAGCCGCTGACCATCGAGTCCTTTTCCCAAAGCAGCTCCCAGCCCCCGGCGTTGGGTCGGGCGCGCTTCTCGTCCGGGCTAATCGAGTTGCGGGGAAAATCAATCCGGTCGAAGTTGGTGGTCATCACCATCTTGAAGTTTTTGACCATGTCCGTGTTTCGGCCGAACTGGTAGGTCCACTGGTCCAGCCCGCGCGAGCTATACCGGAACCGGAACGTCTGGGATGCCTTGGGTTCCAGCTCGAGCTTGGCTACCAACTGATTGTTGCCCCGGTTCTCCCGGCCGGGGGCCACGTGAGATTCCAGGTGGGGGAGACCGTCAGCTTCCACGGCCATGTTGTCGTAGACCGCGCTCTGGCTGGGGAAGGGGAACTCGACCGTGAAAGCGGTCTTACGGTCGAACGGGTTTTTCACCAGGTAGGTGGCGTTGAAGTCTACGGCATAGGTGGAGAACCAGAGAAGTCCCTTCTGGCGATAGTCGAGCTTGAGGTTCACCCGGATGTCGCTCTGCGCCAGCTCCACGTATTGCGCCTGGGTTTCCTTGACCACCTTGTAGAATTTTTCTTCCGACACCCGGGCTTTTTGGCGTTCGGACTGGCCGACTTTTTCTTTGAGCTTTTCCTCTTCCAGCCGGCGCTTGATGTAGGTCAGCTTCTCCTCCTCGGTCATCTCCTCCTTCCTCTCTTCTTCCACCACCGTGTAAAACACGGGCGCGTATTGGTTGTGAGCCGTGCCCCAGAGGTCGCCCACCGCGTCGGACATGGCCGAGTTTTTCTCGAACGTGCGGGACGTCATGTTGAAAGAGAGGATCCACCAGGCCGCGGTCGAAAAAACCACAATCAAGCCGATCGCCACAATTCTTCGAGTCATGGTTAGCCTCCTTTGTTTTTCTTCCAGTCTGCCAGAGACGGGAAACTTCCTGATGACCCTGGCATGAAATTTTCAGGACTCTTTATGGCGGAAAAATGGCAGCGCCGATCACCAGAGGAATAATCAGTGTGAATGGGGTCAGAATTGGGCAATCGGGTCGCCTTTTGCCTCTTTCCCTTTTTTGCGGTTTAATAGATAATATGGAACCCCTGATTGATTCCCACGCCCACCTTGACTTTCCGGACTTTGACCAGGACCGCGACGCCGTGCTCCGGGCCGCTGCGGAAGTCGGGGTGGAGACCATCATCACCATCGGCGCCGGAGACGGGGTGGGCAGCTCCCGCAAGGCGATTGAGCTGGCGGAAGAAGCTCCCCAGCTTTACGCCACCGTCGGGATCCACCCGCATGATGCCAAGCTCCTGAACGAAAAGACCCTGGCCGACCTGCAAGCGCTGGTAGAGCGCTCGGACAAGGTCAAAGCCATCGGCGAAATCGGCCTTGACTTCGCCAAAATGCGGTCTGAAAAAACTATACAAATCAAGGCATTCCGCGAACAACTGCAACTGGCACTTGATCTCAACTTGCCGGTCGTGATCCATGACCGCGAGGCCCACGCCGAGACCCTGGCCTTGTTGCGGGAAAAGACTCGACCGGCCGGCGGGGTCCTGCACTGTTTTTCCGGAGATCTCCGCCTAGCCGAGGACGCCCTGGCGCTCGGCTTTTTCATCTCCATTCCCGGGGTGGTCACGTTCAAGAATGCCAGGACCTTGACCGAGGTAGTGCGGACCATTCCGCTCGAGCGGATGGTGCTGGAGACCGACTGCCCGTTTTTAGCGCCGGAACCGCACCGGGGCAAGCGCAACCAGCCGGCCTATGTCCGGCACGTGGCCGAGGCCGTGGCCCGGCTGCGCGGGCTGACCTGCGACGATGTCGCGCGGGTGACCACGCAAAACGCGGCGCGGCTCTTTAACCTCCCTACCGGGCCGCGGGAGGCGCGGATCGCTTACCGGATCCGCAACTCCCTTTACCTCAATATCACCAACCGCTGTAACAATGCTTGCACCTTCTGCCCCAGGAATCTCCCGGCGTCCGACCCGCGCGCTTACCAGGTCAAGGGCCATTTTCTCAAGCTTGGCCGCGAGCCTTCGGTGGAGGAAATTGAGCGGGCGGTGGGTGATCCCCGGCGCTGCGAGGAGGTGGTGTTTTGCGGGTTCGGCGAGCCGTTGCTCCGGCTTACGGAGTTGAAGGCTGCGGCGGCCTGGCTCAAGTCCCAGGGCGCCCGCGTTCGCGTGGATACCGACGGGCTGGCGAACAAGGTCCATGGCCGGAACGTGGCGCCGGAACTCAAGGGCCTGGTGGATTCGATCTCGGTGAGCCTGAACGCGGCCGATGCCGAGACCTATGCCCGGCTCTGCCCGGGCCGATACGGGGAGGCTGCCTTTCCGGCCGTGCTGGAATTCATCCGGGAGGCCAAGCAGGCGGGCCTGGAAGTGACGGCGACAGTGGTAGGCGTGCCGGGACTTGACGTGGGAGCGTGTCAGCGGCTGGCAGAAGCGGAGCTGGGCGTCAAGTTCAGGCTCCGGCCCTACGATGAAGTAGGATGAAACGGAAATGAAGATCGCCCTGGTCCATTGCCCCTTTTTCACCAACGGCGATTGGCCGCCGCTGGGGCTGGCCTGCATCCAGGCCGCGCTCCGGGAGGCCGGACACGAGACCGCGGCTTTTGATTTTTCCTGCCTCCTCTACCGCGACGATCTCGGCCTGCTCAACCTGCTCAAGCAGTTGAACGGGCTGGGCTGGGTGATCGAGGATGTGCCGTTTGTGCTGCGGCCCGATCTTCTCTTTTACCTGCTTTTCAAGGAAAAATACCCATCGTTTCCCTGGCAACTGCAGGCTGACCCGGAGTATAAGAGCTATGCGGCCATGTTCCTGCTCGGCCTGAAAAAGACGATGCCGGACTGGGCCGGCCGGGTGCTGGCGAGCGGACCCCAGGCGGTCTTTTTTTCGACTTACCTGACCAACCTGCTCCTGAGCCTCAGGCTGGCCCAGGAGCTGCGCCAGCTCAAGCCCGACTTGCCCGTCGTTTTCGGCGGCCCGGGAGTGGGAATCCTTGAGGTGCAGGAGCTGGTGTTGCGCTTGGGCCTGGTGGACGCCATCGTGGTCGGAGAGGGCGAGCGCACCGTGGTCGAGCTGGCCCGCGCGCTGCCCGGACCCATTCCGGCCGGGATTCCCGGCTTGGCGGTGCTCAAGGACCGCGAGCTTCACTCGCAACTCCGGCCCCTGGAAAAAGACCTGGATGCCCTGCCCCGGCCTGACTTTGAGGGGCTGCCTTTGCCCGGCGAAACTATCGCCGATTACTCCCGCAACCGTCCCAACCGTTTTTGGACTCCCTATTACAACGGTTTCCCGGTCTCTGCCACCCGGGGCTGCGTCAACCATTGCGCCTATTGCTCGGAGACGGCTTACTGGAAACGCTATCGCCAGCGCCGGCCGGAGGCGGTGGCAGCCGAGATCGAGGCGCGGCACCGGCGCTACCAGGTTTCGGAGTTCGAGTTCAACGACTCTTCTCTCAACGGTAACCCCGGTTGGCTCAAGGAATTTTGCCGGCTACTGATCGCGCTGGACTTTCAACTCCGTTTTTCGGGTTACATTATTGCGGACCAGGCGATAGACGAGGAGCTGGCCGGGCTGATGTTTCGGGCCGGGTTCGGACACGTGAGCATCGGGGTCGAGACTTTTGCCGAGACGATCCGCAGCCGCATGAACAAGGGGATGGCGGCGGAAGACATCTTTGCCTCGCTCCTGACCTTGACCCGGGCCGGGGTGAGCGTGAAGGCCAATATCCTGATCGGCTTTCCGGGCGAAACCGAAGCGGATTTCCAAGCCTCCCTGGACTTCATCGCCCGCGGCCGCCGGCTGTCTCCCGAAGAGCGCGGGCCGGGTCGCCTGATCTTCGATGCCGGGCATCCGCTGCGGCTGGAACCTTATTCGGACTTGTTCGCCCATCCCGATCGCTACGGCGTCCGGCTGGAACCCTGGACCCTGCCTTTGCCGGATGAGCTTTCCCCTCTCCAGCCCCTCTTGTCCCGCATGCTCTTTACCTGGCGGCGCGATCCTGACCGCGAGCATCTGGAGCAACAGTCGGCCAGGATGAGAGAGGAAGCCCGCCGCACCGATTTCTCACCAGGATTCAGGTAAGGCAACCACCTCCATCTCAATCAAAAGATCGCTAAATTTCCTTAGTCTTAAATTTACCGCCATTTGTAAACTTCTTGAGGGCGCAGGCTGGCCGGCTCTTTCCCTCACGGAGACGGCTCCAATGAAGTGGGGCTATCCATCCACGCCTCCTCTATCTCCCCGATTCCGCCCCCAAGAAGCGCCCTCCCGCTCCGAAAAACTGCAACATTTCTACATATATAGAGAGGTGAAATGAACTTGAGGAGAATGAAAACCAGGACTTGTAAAATTTATATAACTATTTGTTTTTACATGCTTTTTCTTGGTTGCCGCCTTTTTCATCTTGATCGCGGCTCCTGGCTCATCATGGATCAAAAAACAGGTTTTCAGCTCAATGTTTCCATTTCTGTAAAGCGCCGCTTACCATTTCTTCCACTTTCCTCCCACTTCCTCAATCTTTTCCCTCTCTTGCCTTCCCGACATACTCCATACGACATACGATATACCCTCTTCAAACGTCCCCCCATTCTGCACGCCAACCACCCCATCTTGCACAGCAACCACCCCATCCTGCACGGCAGCCACCCCATCCAACGCGGCAACCACCCCAGGCCAAAGCCGGTTGGCAGTTGACGGTTGGCACAGATTTCGCGGCTCGACCGAGCTCGCCAAGGTCAGATTTCACAGATTCAAGATAAGCAAGATTATCCACGAAAAGACACCCAGGGACACGAATCTCATCATTTTCTTGACACGATTGCACCTTTTTGCCATAATACGAAAAAATCATCCGAAAAGGAGTTGATCATGGCCGGAAGAAAATGGGGGATCGGACTGATCGTTATTCTGGTCGGCCTGGGCATGAGCGCCTCGGCTCTGGCGGCAAAAAAATCCGGGATGAGCAAAAAGGAGCAGAAGAACTTCCAGGAAGGGAATCGCTTGCTCCGGGAAAATAAATATTACGAAGCCGCGGAAGCCTTTGCCAAGGCGGGCACGGAGGGACAAACCGGGCTTAACAACCTCATGAACAACTCCCGCGACGTGTATGACGCCCAGAAGAACGCCGCCCAGAGCCCCAAATCGTTCGAGGCGGCGCTCGCCCTGGCCAAGCTCTACCACCAGCGCTGGCAAGGTTTTGCCGAGGGCAAGAACCCCTTGGCCGACCCCTTTCTCAACCTGGCCGCCGCGGAGTATGAGCGGGCCGGTCAGTTGAACAGCAATAGCCTGGAGCCCTGGCAAGGCCGGGGCGATCTCTATTTCCAGGTCCGGAACTGGGACCAGGCCATTGCCGACTATCAGAAAGTCCTTTCGTTCGAGGGCAATAATACCGCGATCTCTCTCAAGCTGGCCCAGGCCTACTTTGAGAAAGGCAGCCTCGGCGAGGCGGAAACCCAGGCCAAGGCCGCTTGGCAGGCCGATCCGAAAAGCGGGGAGAGCGCCCAGCTATTGGGGCAAATCGAAGAAAAGAAGGGCAATCTGGACGGGGCGTTTAAATATTACCAGGCGGCTCTGCAAAGGAATCCCCGGCTGAAGCTGGCCAAGATCAAAGTCAACGAGATCATGGACGCCAAGGCGCCCAAGGGCTATATCAAAGTGGCCTTGATCACCGAAGCCGCGTCGGCAGAGATGTGGGGACTCTCGGATGTGGACAGCCAGAGCCAGTCCGGGGTTTCCGTGGGATCCTATTCTTCCAGCTCCAGCGGCTCTTACGATCGCAGCGGCTCGGCTTCGGCCTCCGGCTCTTATGATACAGACAGATACGGCAGCGGCTCGGGCGAGGCCTCGGGAGAATATTCCGAAAGCGGCTCCGCGGAAAGTTCCAGCTCCGGGTCCGCCATGTCCGGCACCATGTATTCCCAGCGCTATGCCTGCCGGCCCGACGATACCCAGGTAATCGCCTACAACATTGAGACCAAGCGGCAGTATCCTTTGGAGGACGGGGTCCGGACCCCCTTGCCTTCAGGCTCGTATGTGCTCTATGCCAGCTTCCGCTCCCAGTGCGCCAAGCAGTTCGGCGATGATTACGTATCCAAGACCAAAACCGAGTGGAAAAAAGCTTTCACCCTTCCCACCGGACAATATTACAACCTGGAAATGCTCATGAAAGCCGGGATGACCGAGAAAGAATGTTTAATCGAAGTCCGGCCGGCCAAAGAGAAGTTTCAGGTGGATTAAGACTCCCAGGAATTTTAACCCACAAAAAAATCGGGCGGCTCCTTCGAGCCGCCCGATTTTTTCGACTCAAATTCCCTATCGAGACAAAAGCGGCGCGATCACCAGGCTGACGATGCTCATGAGCTTGATCAAAATGTTCATGCTCGGGCCTGAGGTGTCCTTGAAGGGGTCGCCCACGGTGTCGCCGACCACCGCGGCCTTATGGGCCGGCGAGCCTTTGCCGCCCAGGTTGCCCTTCTCGATATACTTTTTGGCGTTGTCCCAGGCGCCGCCGCCGTTGGCCATCATCAGGGCCAGCATCACCCCGCTGGCCGTGGCCCCGGCCAACATGCCGCCCAAGGCTTCGGGACCTAAAATCATCCCTACCACCACCGGCGCGACCACCGCCGTAGAGCCGGGCACGATCATCCGCTTGAGCGCGCCCTTGGTGGCGATATCCACGCAGGTGGCCGGATCCGGCTTGGCCCCCGGCTTGCCTTCGAGCAGGCCCGGGATCTCCCGGAACTGGCGCCGGATTTCCTCCACCATGTCCCCGGCCGCATCGCCCACCGCCAGCATGGTCCGGGCGCCGATAAAGAAGGGCAGGATCGAGCCGATGAACAACCCGATCACCGCCGTGGCATCGGTGAGGTTGATGAACAGGACTTCGATGATGCTGGTCTGGGGATCGTCCACGTTCACCGCCTGGGAATAGGCCGCGAACAGGGCGAGCGCGGTCAGCGCGGCGGAGCCGATGGCAAAGCCCTTGCCGATAGCCGCGGTGGTATTACCCAGCGAGTCCAGGCCGTCGGTGATCTTGCGGGTCTCCGGGCCCAGCTCCGCCATCTCGGAGATGCCGCCGGCGTTGTCCGCGATCGGGCCGTAGGAGTCCACGCTCATGGTGATGCCCACGGTGGCCAGCATCCCGACCGCGGCGACCGCGATCCCGTAAAGCCCGGCGAAATGGTTGGCGATGAAGATGGAGACGCAGATCATCAGCACCGGCAGGACCACGCTCTCCATGCCCACGGCCAGGCCGTGGATGACCGTGGTCGCGGCCCCGGTCTTGCTGGCCTCGGCGATGTCCCGGATCGGCTTGGCCGAAGTGTAGTATTCGGTGATCAGGCCGATGATCACGCCGCTGATGGTGCCCAGGAGCACGGCCATGAAAATATTGCCCTTGCCGGCCAGAGCGCCGCCGAACCCGGCATCGAGGCCAAATTGCCAAATGAAGGCCCAGGCCCCGGCCAGGAAAAGCGCCGCGGCGATGAACATGGAGTAGCGCAGCGCCGCCTGGGGACTGATGTGCTGCAGCCACTTGATCGAGTAAATGCCCACGAAGCTGGCCAGGAGCCCGATCGCGGCCATGAAGATGGGCAGGCCCATAAAGTAAAGCTTGAACGAAGGATCAATGATTCCCCAGGTCGCGCCGATGGCGATGGTCGCGACAATGCTCCCGACGTAGGATTCGAAAATGTCCGCGCCCATGCCCGCGGTATCGCCCACGTTGTCGCCCACCAGGTCCGCGATCACACCCGGGTTGCGGGGGTCGTCCTCCGGAATGCCGGCTTCCACCTTGCCCACCAGGTCCGCGCCCACGTCCGCGCTCTTGGTATAAATGCCGCCGCCGACCCGGGCGAAGAGCGCGATCGAGCTGGCGCCCATGGCAAAGCCGTTGATGGCCGAAGCCGGCAGCGCCTGCTCGCCGAGATAGCGATGGAGAATGAAAAGGATCGAGGTCCCGAGCAGGCCCAGTGAGGCCACCGAGAGACCCATGACGCCCCCGCCCCGGAAGGCCATTTCCAGGGCCGAGCCTTGGCCTTTCTGGTTGGCGGCCCAGGCAGTGCGGATGTTGGCCAGGGTGGCGGCCTGCATCCCGAACCACCCGGCGAACATGGAGCAGGTGGCCCCGCACAGGAAGAAGATCGCGGTCCGATAGTCAATGAAAATGAAGAGCAGGATAAACACCAGCGCCTCGAACACGGCGATGAACATATATTCCCGTTTGAGGAAGGCCATGGCCCCGGCATGGATCATGCCCGCGATCTCTTTCATCCGGTCGGTTCCCTCGGGCTGCCTCCGGATCCAAAAATAAATCACCATTGCTGTCGCCAGGCCGACGACGGCCAAGCTCGGTGAAGCCACCAGACCCAACTGATCCAAACGTCCTGCCAACTCACCCATTTACCGTTACCTCCTTTATCCAAAAATTTAGGCATCTTTCGCAACCGGACGCGTCCTGACGCGAAACCGGTAAAGATGGCACTTACGAAGTGGAGTCCACCAGGCTGTGGGATGATATGGGCTTAGGAATCAAAATGGCCAAAGTGCCGCCCATCATAATCGAAAAAGCACCTCTTTGTCAATAAAAATTAAACGCCAGATTAATAAAGCCATCCAAACAGATTAAAATTTCATTAGTAAAAATAATCGCCCCCTGCCCATGGCTCCTGGCAACTCGGTCTCAAGGCTTGCTCTCCAATTCACCTGGCTCCGCTAACGATTCCCCTTGCCGCATACCCCGAACGACCGGCCAGCCACTTTTAACGCCCCGCCACCCGCTTTCGCCTCCCCCTGGCTCAGGCGAGCCAAGCCGCGGCCAGACCCTTTTTCTCTGGAACCGGCCGGCCATAAAATCACCTAAATTTTTTTCTTTACAGACTTTCGGCTTTATGCTAAGTTTCCACCTGATTTTGACTAGACCACTGGTTTCACGAAGGAGGGGTAAGCCATGGGAAGAAAGACCGCTTGCGTAGTGGCGCTGCTCGCGCTGAGTGCATTCAGCTTCACCGCCTGCTATAGCCTGATCGAGAAGCCGATCCTGAAACGGCGCGACTTTCAACCGTTCGCCGCCAAGGACTACCTGGCGCCGTGCCAGTTCATCCAGGTGGAGGACATCAACCTGGCTTATGTGGAAGCTGGAGCAGGACCCACTGTGATTTTGATCCATGGCGGGGTCTTTCCCATCGAATTTTCTGATTCCATTCTCACCACCCCCCTCTTTGACGCCTTTTCCCTCCTGACCTTTCATATCCTCCCGCCTCGCGCTCAGACTTACGGCCATCTTGGCGCCGTGGCCACCATTGACACCTGGCAATACAACTTGGAGGAGCTGGCCAAACATTTCCACGTCCTCGCCCTGGATTTGCCCGGGTTCGGCAATTCCGACAAGCCGGAGATGGCCTATAAAATGGAAGACTTTACCCGCTACTTGACCGGCTTCATGGACGCCAAGAAGGTTGAGCGCGCCTCTCTGGTCGGCCTGGATATCGGGGGGATGATCGCGATGGATTTTGCGCTCACCCATCCGGAGCGAGTGGATAAGCTGGTTCTGGTGAACACCGCGGGGGTGGACGTAGGCCTAACCTTGGGTGACCCAGCGGTCCCCGGGACTTCCAGGATTTTCCAGAACAACAATGCCGCCCAAATCAATGTCTGGATTCCGCTTTACCAGCGCCTGTTCCTGAAGCAGGGGGTCCGCAACCTTCTCCATGAACGCGGCCAGGACCTCCACCAATATTACATTGTTGAAGACCAGGGGACCGCCAAGGAATTCCTGGACCAGGTCATTGACTATAAGAAGCAATACGTGAAGAGCGAGGAGTTCACCAAGGAAGTGCACGCGCTCCATCAAGCGCTGGTCAACCTCAAACGACGGGAAGTCGGAGAGAAGCTGGTTCAAGGAGCGGCGACCATCCAAGCGCCGACCTTCATCATTTGGGGCATTAAAAACCCCTACCCCCCCAAGGCGGAGGGCATCCCCGAGTACCTCAACGAGGCTATGCCCCGCTCATCGCTGAGCACGTTTAACCAAAGCGGCCATTTCCCCATGGTCGAAGAACCGGAAAAGTTCAACCAGCAGGTGATCCAGTTCTTGACCGGGGAAGTTTCCGGCCCGGCGGCGGCGGCGACTCCGTAAGCCGCCTTGGCTTCCTTCCCAGAAGGGGCGCGGGATTCCGCGCCCTTTTTCGTTAAGATCCAGAAGAAGGAGGGGATGACAAACCCCGGTGGGCGGGAAGGAGAGAAACGGCCAGCCGCGCGAGCTCTGAGTCGCCCCGGCCGGGAAAAGGCGAAAGCCCCTGTTCTTGGAGCGAAGCGGGTCGGCTAGTTTGGTCGGGCTTCCCTCCGCAGCTTGCTCTCGACGTAATGCTTGAAGTCTTTCATGGTCTTGCGCATGGCGATGCTGCTGAAATAGCGGATGATCCGCTTGGGCAAGGGGAAGTTCGCGGTTACGCTCAGTTCGTAAGTCGAAGCGGTCGCGCTTTCTCTTTGGGAGAGAAAGAAATAGCGGCCGGTAATGCTGAGAAAGTCGCCGCCGGAGTTGACCCAGCTCAGGCAATATTTCGGATCATCATAGGCATAATCCAAAACGTAGCGCACTTTGCGCAGGTAAGCATTGGCCACGAACTCCACCCGCCGGGGCCGGCCATCCGGGTAGCGGTCCCGCACCTGCACCTGCTCCAGGATTTTCGCCCATTCCGGATAGCGTTCGAAATCGCAAAGGAATTGATAGCAATCCCGCGCCGAGGCCTCGATCAAGACGGAATGCGACGCGGCATAGCGCATCACTTCGCCCTGGATCTGCAAGAAGGGGATACCTTCAAGGCTCTCTTCATTGAACTTGATTCCGGCCAAGAAGGAAAAAGGTATGCTCGGATAGTCCGGGTTCTGGACACAATGGCAGACCACGCCCCAGAGTTCAAGACTCAGGGCGCGATCCGGCAGGAGCAAAGTCATCTTGTTGACCGACCCCGCGGCCAGGGATTCGTTACAATAGATCCCGATTCCCTGCGGCGAGACGTCCCGGCTTCGGGTCATGAATGTTTGCCCCTCGCAGGTGGCAAAGAGTTCGTAGCCGGCCGGCATTCGCGGATGTTTGCGCTTTTCGGTTCTTGCCGAACCCATTCTCGTCACCATCCTCTTTCCCTCCCTATGGTTCCGATTTCCCTCCGGGCCGCCAGCGGCCCACAAATTCATGAAAAGGATCTCCCTGGGATGGGCAGCGAACCTCGCGGATCTCTTCCACCCAGACTCCGCCGGTCTCCACCACCACCTGGGAGAACCACCCTTCCATCAGCCGGCAGTGAGCCGGGGCCATCTGGGGAAAATCATAGATCCGAATGACCGAGTGATCGGGCGAGCTGTCTTCCACTTTCATGGCGCCCGATTGCAAGTGGTAATTTTTCCAGAAGACATCGCCCACCCGAACCAGGTCCTCGGGCCGGGGCCGCCGCTTGAACATGTCCGAGACGATCTGGATATTCTGAGTAGCAAAATATTCCCCCAGCTTCCGGCATACCGCCAAGTCCCCCTTGCCCAAGACCCGATCCAGAGCCCGCAGATAATCCACAAAAACCGCATACGGGTAATCCGCCACCGCGATCAGTTTCTTGCTGATCACCTGGGCGGTTGACGCCGGCAAGGCCGCCAAGATTTTTTGCCGCAAAGCTTCGGTTCCCGGCTGGGTCTTGAGATACTTGAAAAAAATAATTAAGGCTGTCCCCTTGACTTGCGGTCCGGTGTCAGTGCTGGCGGCAGGCATGGAGTCCCCTCCGGCCCAGACCCTTTTTCATCTTTTTCCGCGCAAGCTGTCCGGATGGATCTGCGGGCACTGTTATCATGCCACAAGCCCCGCTAAAGTCAATCTCGCGGCCAGACCCGGCTCGGCGCGAAGTATTTGACAAAAGGATACGATCTGGGGAAAAATGACCTGACCAGAGGAAATGGCAGGAATGAGCGACCCTCTTTATCTGGCGCTCGACGCCGGCACCGGCGGCGGCCGCGCCGTCGTTTTTGACGGCCGGGGCCGACTCCTTCGCCGCGCTTATCGCGCCTGGGACTACGTCACCCCGGCCGGCCTCGACCCTTACGGCAAGGAGTTCGACGCCGGGCGATTCTGGGCGCTGCTCGCCGAGGCCAGCCGGGAGGCGCTCCAGGGGCTGGACCGATCCCGCCTGGCCGCGGTCTCTTCCACCTCCATGCGCCAAGGCTGCGTCTTCCTGGACTCATTCGGCCGCGAGCTCTATGCCGGGCCCAACCGCGATGCCCGGGGGATCGAGGTCGGGCTCGAGCTGGAAGAAAAAATCCAGGAGGATTCGGCCGCCGGGATCAGCGGTCGCTGGCCGCCCTGGATCTTCGCGCCCGGCCGGCTGCTGTGGTTTAAGTTGAACGCTCCGGAAATTTTCAGCCGCATCGCCCGCGTGCTCATGCTTAATGACTGGATCCTGTTCCGTTTAAGCGGAGAGGCCGCGGCCGAGATCAGCGCGGCCGGCGACTCTTTCCTGCTCGACATTCGCACCCGGCAGTGGTCCCCCGAATTGCTCTCCGCCTGGGACCTGCCCCTTTCCTGGTTCCCTCCCCTCGTGCTCTCCGGCAGCCGGGTGGGTCAAGTCAGCGGGCCGGCGGCTCTGGAAACCGGAATCCCGGCCGGCACCCCGGTGGTGGCCGGCGCCGCGGACAGCCAGGCCGCGCTCTGGGCCGCGGGCGTGATCGAACCCGACCAGGTCGGCATCATCGCCGGGACCACCGCGCCGGTGATGGCCGTCTGCGACCAGCCCCGGCTCGGGCCGGCCGGCCGCATCTGGACCAACTGCCACCTGCTGCCCGGCCGCTGGCTCCTGGAAAGCAATTGCGGCGACGCCGGGAAACTCCTGCGCTGGTATGTGGAGGGCCACGCCTCCGGCGATTACCAGACTTTGCTCGCCCAGGCCGAGGCGATCCCTCCGGGCAGCAACCTGGTGATCGCCTCGCTCGGTCCCATGGTCTTTAACCTCAAGGAGATCAACCCCGCTCGGCGGACCGGATTCCTCTTCCCCTTCCCGCTCGAGCTCGAGCAAGTCAGCCCCGGCGCCATCACCCGTTCCATCCTGGAAAATATCGCCTTCGCTATCCGGGGAAACCGGGATCAGCTTTTGCCGGTGTTGGACAGGGAGCCAAAAAGCATTACTATAACAGGAGGAATGGCCCGCAGCCGGCTCTTCGCCCGGATCGTGGCCGCGGTGCTGGCCCGGCCGGTCACGGTGGTGGAAGCGCCGGAGGCCTCGGCTCTGGGCGCGGCCATGGCCGCCGCGGTGGGCTGTGGCCGGATGGCGGATTTGAAGTCCGCGGCCGAGGCTTTTCAGCCGGCCCGCACGCCCATCGAGCCGGACCCGGCCTGGACCTCGGAATACGAAGACCTTTACCCGGATTGGCAGGAGCAGATCAAGAAGTTCGAGAACCCGTTCGAGGAGTAGCCCGATGAGCGATTACCTGGAGCTGCGCAACCAAGTTCACGCTTATGCCGTGAAGATGTATCAGGCGGGCATGGTTACCGGCTCGGCCGGCAACGTGAGCGCGCGGGTGCCGGACGAGGCGGACCGCTATGTGATCACGCCCACCAGCATCAGCTACCAAGAGCTCAAGCCCGAGGAAGTGGTGGTGGTGGATGGCGAGGGCGACCTGGTGGTCGGCGAAAACGCGCCCAGCTTTGAGTATCCTATACACATCGCCATTTACAGGGCGCGGCCGGACGCCGGCGCCATCTTTCACACCCACTCGGTCTATTCCTCGATCCTGGCCGTGCTCCGTAAGCCGATCCCGCCGATCATCGAGGAATTGGTGCCCTATGCCGGCGGAGAGGTGGCGGTGGCCGAGTATGCCCAGTCCGGCAGCGACGCCCTGGCCGAGAACGCGGTCAAGGCGCTCTTCGGCAAGAGCGCCGTGCTCCTCGCCAACCATGGCAACCTCTGCCTGGGCAAGAACCTGCGCAAGGCCTTCAACCTCTGCGCGCTGGTGGAGCGGGCCGCCCGGATTTACGTGGAGGCCCTCAAACTCGGCCAAGTCCATCTCCTGCCCGAAGAAGTGGTCCAGGCGGAGAAAGAAATGTACGAAGTGGTGAAAGATTTATAAGCCCCTGGGGCTGAACGCGGCCACCGATCTATAGCCGAACGACCCGCGAGGACCGCAAGTCAGGAAGGACAACGAGCTAATGAAAAGACCGTGGGGATGGTCGCTGCCCATTCTGATCCTAATCAGCGGCCTGCTTTCGATCAGGCGTCTGACCGTGGCCGAAACCGGTCCGACCCTGCCTGCGGATTGGCCTCGGACCTTTCGGCTGGGGTATGTGGCCGTGAGCGGCGGCGCCAACCGGAGCGATCCTTCCCAGGTGGTAGGGCAGTACCTGGCCCGGGAATTGAAGCTGGAGGTGAAGGTGGTGTCGTATCCGGATTATCTTTCCCTGATCGCCGGCTTCAAAGCCAGGAACCTGGAAGGCGCTTACCTGGGTCCTTATCCTTACGTGGAGGCCGCGGAGCTGGCGGAGGTCGAGGCCGCGGTCATGGAGCTCGATCCTCAAGGCCAGCGCGGCTATCGGAGCATCCTCATCACCCGCACCGGCTCGGGGATCCATCGTCTGGAAGATGCGCGCGGCCGGGTGTTGGCCTTTACTTATCCGGATTCCACCTCGGGTTGCTTGATTCCCATGCTCCATTTCCTCCGCGATCTGGGCCAACCCCCAGGCACCTTCGCTTCGAAGGTGGTGTTCGCCGGAACCCACCAGGCCGTGGTCCAGGGCGTTTTCAACCACAGTTACGCCCTCGGCGCTACCAACGACCTCGACTTTGCGCGGGCGGCGGAAGAACTGCACCTTCAGGTCCAGGACTTTCAGATCCTCTGGACCAGCCCCTTGATCCCCGGCTCGGTCTACGCGATCCGGAAAGATTTGCCCCAGAGTTTCAAGAAGGCTTTCCGGCAGTCCCTGTTGAATCTGAAAGACCCGTCGCTCTTGGCGAGCATGAAAATCGGCGGGTTCGGCCCGGCGGATAATTCCGAATACACTATTATCCGGCAACTCCGGGAGTTAAAGAAATAGAACCTCCATGCTGAAGGCAATTTTTCAGAAGACAAAACGGCACCAGAGCGGGCCGAAGCGCCTAACGATGGCCCCGGCGATCCTGGCGCTCTCCCTCGGCCTGCTCGCGGCGCAGGCTTCCGCGCCCCCGGCCGACTGGCCGAAGACGCTTCGACTCGGCTATGTTCCGGTCCAGGGGAAATCCGAGCAGGTGGACGTTTATCTCTTGGTGGGCCAACACCTGGCCCGGGAATTGAACCTGGAAGTGAAGATGGTGGCCAAGCCCAGCTATCTCGAGGTCATCTCCGAACTGCGCAACCGCGCCGTGGAAGCGGCCAACCTCGGCCCTTACGCCTATGTGGAAGCCGCGGAGTTGGCGGGAGTCGAAGCCGTGGTCATGGAACTTGACCCTCAAGGCCGACGCGGGTATCAAAGTATTATCATTACCCGCGCCGACTCGGAGATTAATTCAGTCGAGAACGCCCGGGGCAAGGTGCTGGCCTTCAGCGATCCCAAGTCCACCTCCGGGTTCCTGGTCACGATGCTTCACTTCCTGCAAGACCTGAAAACCCCGCCGGCGGTCTTTGCTTCCCAAGTCGTTTTTGCCGGCAGCCACGGCGCCGTGGCCCGAGGGGTGTTCGACCGCCGCTTTGCCCTGGGAGCGACCGGCGATCTGGATTTTGCCCGCGCCCTTGAAGAAATGAACCTGAACGAAAAAGATTTTCGGGTCCTCTGGACCAGCCGCATGATTCCCGGGACCCCCTACTGCCTGCGCCAAGATCTGCCCCAGAGTTTCAAGACCGCGTTCCGCGAGGCCATGGTCAACATGAAAGACCCCGAAACTTTGGCTCGGCTGAAAATCGGGGTATTTTCCGTTGCCACCGATTCGGATTACAATATTATCCGCGAGCTGAGAAAATTCAACCAATAACTCCGAGAAAAATTTTCAGGTCACAAATTTGACAAAACTATCTCATCGTTTTAAGAGGTTCCGGCCCTTCGCGCTCCTGCCGGTCATCGTTCTCTTGGTCTCAAGCCTGCTGGCCGCGGGTCCGGCCCAACCCCCGCCCCCCGATTGGCCGCAGGTGTTTCGACTGGGTTATGTCCCGATTGGCACAGCGAAAAACGGGCAGGACCCTTTCCAGCTCATGGGAAACTACTTAACTCGGGAACTCGGCATCCCGGTGAAAATGGATGCACTGGGAAACTACCTCGCGGTCATCCATGGATTGAAGAACCAAAGCCTCGAAGGCGCGCTCCTCGGACCCAATGCCTACATCGAGGCCGCGGCCCTGACCGGAATTGAGCTGGCGGCCATGGAACTTTATTATCCGGGGCATCGCGGCTACCAGAGTGTCCTGATCACTCGCAAGGGATCAAACCTCCGCCGCCTGGAAGACGCCCGGGGCAAAGTCCTGGCCTTCAGCGACCCGGACTCGACCTCAGGGTTCCTGGTGCCCATGCTTCATTTTGTCCGCGACCTGGGCGTCGCCCCGGCCGGCTTCGCGTCCAAGGTGGTTTTTGCCGGAAGCCATGGCGCCGTCGCCAAAGGCGTGTTCGAGGGCCGCTACGCGCTGGGAGCCACCAACGACGTGGATCTGGCCCGGGCCATTGCCGAGCTTAATCTCCAGATGACCGACTTCCAGGTGCTCTGGACCAGCCAGATGATCCCGGGCGCGCCTTATTGTATCCGCAAGGATCTGCCGGACAGCCTGAAGGCCGCTTATCGCCGAGCGCTTTTAAATCTGAAAGACCCGATGATACTGGACAAGCTGAAAATCGTGGGACTTTCCCCGGTGGCGGATTCGGAATATGATATCATCCGGGAGTTGAAGAAACTGAATCCATAAGGAGCAGCATGAAAGTTGGAGTCATCGGCGCCGGGAGTTGGGGCACCGCTTTAGCCAAGCTCCTGGCCGAAAAAAACTATCCGGTCACCCTCTGGGCCTATGAACCCGAAGTGGCCGAGGCTGTCAATACCCGGCACGAAAACCCGGTCTATCATCCGGGCATCCGGCTTCCCGACAACCTTAAGGCCACTACTGATATGGCCGCGGCCGCAGCCGAGCAGGAACTTGCGCTCTTCGTGGTGCCCTCCCACTTCATGCGCGAAGTGCTCACCCAGGCCGCGCCCCACCTTTCGCCCAACGTCCTGGCGGCGAGCGCGGCCAAGGGCATCGAGAACGAAACCTTCCTCACCATGTCCGGCGTCATGGCCGAGGCGCTCCCGGACCACATCGCCAGCCGCATGGTCGCGGTCTCCGGACCCAGCTTTGCCCGCGAAGTCATCCAGGGCATGCCCACCGCGGTCAGCGCCGCTTCGCGCGACCCACTCGCGGCCGATGCGGTCCAGCAGGCGCTCGCCACCGATTATTTTCGGGTCTATACCTCCAATGACGTGATCGGCGTGGAGCTGGGCGGCGCGGTCAAGAACGTGATCGCCATCGCCGCCGGCATCTCCGACGGCATGGGCTTCGGCACCAACACCCGGGCCGCTCTCATCACCCGGGGTCTGGTCGAGATCGCCCGCCTCGGCGTCAAGATGGGCGCCAACCCCATGACCTTTGCCGGGCTCGCGGGCATGGGCGACCTGGTCCTGACCTGCACCGGCGACCTCTCCCGCAACCGCCAGGTGGGTCTGGCCATCGGCCAGGGCAAGAAGCTGAAAGAGATCCTGGCCGAGATGAAGCAAGTGGCCGAGGGCGTGAAGAACGCGGAGACGGTTTACAAGCTAAGCCAGAAGGTGGGCGTGGAGATGCCCATTACCGAGCAGGTCTATCTCATCCTTTACGCCGACAAGACCCCGGCCATCGCGCTCGCCACCCTGATGGGCCGGAAACTCAAATCTGAAATCGAATACTAGGGACAGCCCCCGGTATTGCAGTATTCAAAAATAAGGTTACCACCCGCGATCCTCGGCCGCCAAGAATACCGGGGACTGTCCCTAGTATTAGTATTTTCGTGGTATAGTAGCGGGCAAGAAATTTTTTTTCTTCCAGCCGGCCGCAGTCCGGGGGCGCTGAAAAAAAATACATCCCGAAAGGAAACCCACGATGGGGGATACGATCCCGATTAAGCCACCCCGGATTCCAGCCTGGGTCAAACAGGCGGTCCCGGTCCTGGTCAGCATCGGCATCCTCTACTACTACTTCCACGACCAGGACTGGCCAAAATTCCTCGCCGCCTGCGGCCAGGCCGACCTTAGGCCGGCGCTGATCGCTATTTTCCTGCCTCAATTGGTCATGTGGTTTTTCTCGGCGCTCTTGGTGGAACGGACCATCCGCTGGTTCCACGGGCCTTTCCCCTTCTGGACTTTTTTCTGGATCCAAGGCACCAGTTACATCCTGATGTTCCTTAACAGCGCCCTGGGCGGCGGCGGGCTTCTCCTCTACCAGCAGCGCAAGGCCCGGATCAGTTGGCGCAAACTCCTGGGCATCGCCCTCTTTCGCTTCGGCATGGTCATGTGGGGCATGGGGTTCCTCATGATCCCGGTCACCCTGGCTCTGCACTATTACGGGCTGGCGGACAAAGCCAGGATCAACCTCTACGTGTGGTGGTTTATTTTGATTTTCCCCGGGGTATTGTTCTTTTTCGGGAGCTGGTTCTTCTGGTTCCGTGGCACCGACTACACCGGCCTGGGCCGGATTATTGTCCGCGACCGCGAGAGCGAGTTCTGGACCGCCTTCCGCCTCGCTACCCGCCGGCAATGGGTCCTGACCTGGGCCATGATGGCCCTGCCCTTTGTCCTGATGCTGGTCGGCTTCTACTTCCTCAACCGGGCCTTTGCCGTGAACGTCCCCTTGTCCGAGTTCCTGGTGGTCGCGCCCCTGGCCTTGCTGGTCATGGACCTGCCCATCGCCTTCGGCGGCTTCGGCACCGCCACCCTGGCCTGGATGACTTTCTTCGGCCACTACGGTTCACCCGAAAATATCGCCGCCCTCTCCCTCTTCCTCCCCTTCGCCCGCGCCCTCTGCCGCGGCCTCATCGCCCTGGTCTCGCTGCGGCCCGCGCTCAAGGATATCAGCTCCCTGGTCCAAGCGCCGGAACCCGAGTCGGGGAAATTAGCCCTGGAAGTGGAAGAAGCTTAGAGAAATCATGAGGGTCAGAGCTTAACATTTAACACTTTAATCTTAATAGTGATATAGATAACTATTTTATTGATAAACGTTCCTGAAGTTCGGGCCGGGGCACTCCTTCTCGATCCCATCCCCGCACCTGGTAATAGTCATCCAGCATCCGCTCCCGGTCCGCTTCCGAGATTATTCGGTCGCGCCGGCCGATGCTGATCGCCTCGGTCTTGAACCGCGCCGGCAGGTCATCATCCTTCCGCGAAAACCCGGCCCGCAGGTTGAAGAGCCGCTCCAGGCTCGCGATCCGCTCCGCCGCCTGCTCCAACTCCGCCCGGCTCACTTCCTCCCCGATCGCCGCGCCGTAAATCCGGGCCCAGTGCTCCGCGCCGGTGGCATATCCGATAAAGCGGCAGATCCCGAGCGAGTCCTGGATGATCCCCAGGTCCTGCTGGTTCTTGCAGGTCATGGCCGCCTGCCGGACCGAGAAGCGCGGCACCTCCCGGATGCCCCCGAAAAAAGCGAGCGCGATCGAGTAGCCGCCGCGCAGGTGACAGGCGCCGGTGGGGGAAGTCATGTAGCCCAGCGCCTGGGCCATCATGCCGCGCGGATCATAGGCCGGGATCTCCAGCCCCTTCACCTGCATGGCCGCTTCCGGATGCTCGAACCGCTCGGCCAGCCGGAGCGATCCTTCGGCCAGGAGGTCCCCGATCCCTTCCCGCTTCCCGATCTTCTCCACGATCTCCGGGTAGAGCGAGGCCTCGCCGAATCGCAGCGCAATCCCGCCCGCGTCCGCCGGGGTGATAGCTTCGCGCTCAAACAACTCCGCCGCGCAGGCCAGGGTCCCGCCCAGGGACATGGTATCCAGGCCCAACTCATTGGCCCGGTAGTTGCCCAGGGTGATCGCTTCCAGGTCATAGATATCCAGCAGCGGCCCCATCAAGACCGCGGTCTCGAACTCCGGCCCTTCGCCGCTCTTGCCTCCAACCCGGGTGTGGCGCTGGCAGAGGATGGGGCAGCTAAAGCAGCCGCCGGCCCGCTCGAGGATGGTGCGGCTGATCGCCTCGCCCGAGATGTTATCAATCAGGTCGGAATCGTGTATGCAATCTTGGAAGTTGCGGCGGGGCAGCATCCGCATCTCGTTGATCAGGTGGACCAGGCCGGCCGTGCCCAGGTCGCGGAGCACCCGCTTGGTGATGGGCTGCGCCTTCATGATATGCCGGGTCTGCTCCACCGCGTCCTTGAACCTTTCCGGCTCCGCCACCCCGGTCTTGGCACTGCCCTTGACCACGATCGCCTTCACCCGCTTCGCGCCCAGCACCGCGCCCGGTCCGCCCCGGCCGTAAGCCCGGTTCTTCTCGTTCATCAGCGAGGCGAAGCGGACGAGCTTCTCGCCCGCCGGCCCGGTGGCGAGCACGCTGCAATCTTGGCCGTGACGGCCGGCGAGCAGATCGGAAACCTCGGGCACGCTCTTGCCCCAGAGCTCTTCCGCCGGCCGAAGGGAAACTCTCTCCGCCAAGTCTTTGCCTTGATCCGTAACGAGGATATATACAGGATTAGAAGAAGCACCCTTGATCACCAGGGCGTCGTAGCCCGCGCTCTTGAGGACCTTGCCCCAGCGGCCGCCGGAGTTGGACGACCCGATGGCGCCGGTAAGCGGAGATTTAAACACGATGTGGCCGCGGCCCGCGGTGGGAGCCGCGGTTCCGGTGATCGCGCTCACGGCCGCCACCAGCACGTTGTCCGCGGCGAGCGGATCGCAGCCGGGATCGGCCCGATCGGTGAACAGCTTGACCGCCAGGCCGCGACCGCCGAGCCAGGGCCGGGGGTCAAAGGAAAATTCTTTAACCTCCCGCGTGGTCAGATCTATCTCGATTCCCCGCTCTCTCATCCTTCACACTTCACTCTTTACCAGCTCTGGGCCCGCTTGGGCTCCAGGACCGAGACATTAAGCCCGCGCAGCTTGGCCATGATCCGGTAGAAGCAGATATCTTTGCACGAGGAGATGTGGCGGAGCGCTTCGCCCACCGACTGCTCGGCCGCGGCCCAGACCCCGCCAAAGGCCACGATGGCCATGCGGTAATCCAGGAGCGCGCGGCCGAGTTCGTCCACGCTCGGGAACGCCGGGAGGACGGGGATGGCCGGGTAGAGGAATCCGCCCTCTGCGTCAATCGGGATGACCCGCGGAAATTTTTCGCCGGCTTTTGCGGTGAGCGCGAGCGCCTGGGCCTGGGCTTCGGCCACGTAGCAGTGCACCAGCGCCTTGAACGGCGTTTCGCGGTAAATCTTCCGGTGCAACTCCAGCTCGGAGCCGAAATTATCCCCGGCCTGGGAAGAATCCAAAGGAAGTTCCAACATGGGGCCGGTCAGGTCGTGGGGCATCGCGGCCTTGGGCAGGTAGAGCAAGGTCTTGGCCCCGCGCAGGCTCATGGAGCCGGTGTGGAAGGGGCTGTAGCCGGACTCGAAGATCCGGAAGCCGGTTTGCAGGAAGGTCTCGACGGTGTCCGGCTCGTCCGCGAACTGGCGCAGAGAGTCCTGTTCCGAAGAATAGTCCGGCAGCAGCTTTTGCAATCCGGGCTTCAGCGCTTCCGCTTTGTTTCGGGCTCCATCCAGGTCCGCGCCCAGGATCTCGGAGAAAAAAATCACCTGCCCGGAGTGCTCGAGCACGCACAAGTGAAACAGCGCCTGCTCCAGGCTCGCGCCCCGGGCAAAAGCGCCGTGCTCCTCCAGCAGGCACACCGGCGAGGTCTCCAGGTGTTTGGGGATGGTCTCGATCATCTCGGGCGAGCCGGACTGGACCTTGACCCACACCACCGGCACCCGGCCCAGGTAGCGGGCGCCAAGCGGGTCCACCGGGACGAGTGGCGGCCGCGGGTTGGCCTTGGGATGGGGCGCGTCGTCCATGCTCACCACCATCGCCATCTTGGTGTGGCCGTGCATGGAGGCGTTGACGCCGGGGATCTGGAGGATGCGGGCGTGGATGTCGGTCTCGGTGGAAGCCTTGAAATAGCCGTAGTTGGTCCGATCCAGCGCGGGATAACAGATTTTATCCGGGGTCAACTCGCCCTTTTGCGCGCCGGTGGCGGTGATGGCCAGGGCCGGCGCGCCGGAGTCGTCCCGGCATTTGCAAGCGATATTGCCGGAGTGGGAATTCTCAATGCCGATGGTGAGCGCGGCCCGGCCCACCGCGCTGATCTTTTGGAATATTTGCTCCCGATCCATGAACTAGTTTGATTATATCATTGCGCCGGAGTAAAACCGAATTACAGCCTTTTCCTAAAACCGTAGGGGCACGGCATGCCGTGCCCCTACGGGGTTTTCCCGCCGCGGGAAGTGTCCAATATTTCATGCTCCCATTAGTATCTTGGAACAAGTCGCCTGTTTAGCCGCAAGTTTTTGTGAGGAGCCAATCTTTATAGGCCGGTATCCGCCGCCCTTGTTTCCAGGGGCTTTTCAGCAGATGTGGCGGGGAGAGGGGCGAAGGACCAGAGTCGCTTGTCAAACTTTAGAGGCAGGGTCAACCTAATAGCAAGCCGTTATCCGGGAAATAGTCATCGAAACCGCTCCAGCAAAAGGATCCCGGCTAATTAAGATCAGGCAGGGCGTCGCGGCAAAGTGCCGGCAAAGGAGGCTGCCCGGTGACCCGGGAATTTCATCTTGCCTTGGTTTTTTCCTTTCTCATTCTCGGGCGGGGTGGGCCTTTTTTCGCGGCTGAAAACCCTGGGTCCAAGCTCAAGGTGGTGGTGAGCATCCTGCCGCAGAAATATTTTGTGGAAAGGATCGGCGGACCGGACGTGGACATGGAAGTCCTGGTTGGGCCGGGACAGTCGCCGCACAGCTATGAGCCGACGCCCAAACAAGTTGCCCACTTGGCGGAAGCCCAGGTCTATTTTCGGATCGGGGTCCCCTTTGAAAATGCGCTGATGGCCAAGATCAGCGACGCTTTTAAAGACCTCAAGGTGGTGGACACCCGCCAGGGGATTCAACTTCTCCCGATGACCGCGCCGGACCAGGATGCCAACCTCCCCCGCGGCGCGCCCGATCCCCACATCTGGTTGGATCCCAAGCTGGTCAAGATCCAGGCGCGCACCATCGCCGTCACCCTGAGCCAGCTCGACCCGGCTCACGCCGCGGAATACGAGAAGAACCTCCAGGCCTTTGCCGCGGACCTCGACCGGGTGAACGCGGAGATCGCGGCCACCCTGGCGCCGCTCAAGGGCAAAAGCTTCATGGTCTATCACCCGGCCTTTGGCTATTTCGGCGCGGCTTACGGGCTGAAGCAGGCGGCGGTGGAGAGCGAAGGCAAAGAGCCGAGCGCCAAGGAGCTCGCGGACCTGATTGATCGGGCCAAGCAGGAACAGGTGAAGGTGATCTTCATCGAGCCCCAATTCTCGAGAAAAAGCGCGGAGGCGGTGGCCGCGGCGGCGGGCGCTACCGTGGTCGCCATGGATCCGTTGGCGCCGGATTACCTTCACAACCTGGAGGCCATGGCCGGCCAGATCCGCCAAGCCCTGACTGAGGGTCAGTTCCATCGGAGCCAATGATGTTCACGAACCGGCTGAATCGAAAACCCAAGACTCCTTCAGAGGCCAAGACCGCGGGGGATTCGTCTCCGGTCGTGTTCATGGAAAACCTGTCCTTTTCCTATGACGGCCCGCCGGTTTTGGAGGACGTTTCGCTGGCTATTTCCAAGGGGGACTTTGTCAGCATCGTGGGTCCGAACGGCGGGGGCAAGTCCACCCTGCTCAAGCTGGTCCTGGGCTTGATCTATCCGGGCCAAGGCACGGTCCGGGTCTTCGGCCTGCCGCCGGCCCTGGCCCGAAACCGGATCGGCTACGTCCCTCAGCATGCTCACCTCGACCTCCAGTTCCCGGTGAGCGTGATGGACGTGGTGCTGATGGGACGACTCGGCCACCGGCGCACCTTCGGGCCTTATCGCAGTTCGGACAAGGACCAGGCCGAAGCGGTCTTGCGCGAGCTGGGGTTGGACCGGGACTATGCCCACCGCCATTTTTCCGCCCTCTCCGGCGGCCAGCGCCAGCGGGTGCTGATCGCCCGGGCCCTGGTCAGCGATCCCGATCTGCTCCTGCTCGACGAGCCCACGGCCAACCTGGACGTGGTCTCGGAACACGAGCTGTATGAGCTTCTGCGCCTGCTCAACCGCCGCCTGAGCATCGTGCTGGTCTCCCATGACCTGTCCTTTGTCTCCAAATACGTCCATTATGTGGTCTATGTCAAGCGGACCGTGCGGATGCGCTCCGCCTCCACCTTAACCCACGAGGCGGCCCACGAGATCCTGGAGAGCGAACACCGCTCCGTGCACCACAACCCCCGCCACCCGGGAAAAGGCGCTCCGTGATGGAATTCCTCTCCGACCTCCAACAGCACGCTTTCCTGCAATACGCCCTGCTCACCGGGCTTTTGGCCAGCATCGCCTGCGGCATGGTCGGGACTTACGTGGTGGCGCGCCGGATCAGCTACCTCGCCGGCGCCATCGCCCATTGCGTGCTGGGCGGCATGGGCGCGGTCCGTTACCTCCAGGTGGTTTACCAGTGGCAGGCGCTGAAGCCGCTGCACGGTGCCCTCTTCGCCGCGCTCCTGGCCGCGCTCATCATCGGCTTGGTCAGCCTGCGCGCCAAGGAACGGGAGGACACCGTGATCGGGGCGCTCTGGGCCGTGGGCATGGCGGTCGGGATCATCTTCATTTCCCGCACCCCCGGCTACGGCCAAGACCTGATGAGCTACCTTTTCGGCAGCATCCTCATGGTCACGCCCGAAGACATCTGGCTGATCGCGGGCCTCGATGCCCTGATTGTGGGCCTGGTGCTCCTTTTCTACAACCAGTTCCTGGCCGTTTGTTTTGACGAGGAGTTTTCCCGCCTGCGCGGTCTGCGGGTGGAGTTCTATTACCTGCTCCTGCTGGGGATCACCGCGCTCACCGTGGTGCTGCTCCTGACCGTGGTGGGCATCGTCATGGTCATCGCGCTCCTCACTCTGCCCGTGGCCGTGGCCAGCCGCTTCTCCAAGACCCTGTGGCAGATGATGGCGCTCTCCGCCTTGTTCAGCGCCCTCTTCACCACCGCCGGATTGGCCCTCAGCTACAGCCCGGACCTTCCCGCCGGCGCCACCATCATCGTCCTGGCCGGCGCCGTTTACCTCCTGGTCACCATCGGCTTCTTCTTCTCCCGCCGCCTGCGTCCGCCCCAACCGGCTCTGGCCAAGAAGCAATAAAGCTAGTGTCATGTCCCGTAAACGATTTGCATAATCTTCGCCACGAAAAAGGTTGGGATTCGCCAGTAGGGGCGGGTCGCGAACCGCCCCAACCCCCGGTGAAAATAGTTAATGGACATA
>Ga0299912_10000198_pt1 | contig 61930 bp, 42 predicted proteins | sample RVTome_2_FD_207667 | JGI IMG/M metagenome (GOLD analysis project Ga0299912, IMG submission 207667) | Soil microbial communities from uranium-contaminated site in the Upper Colorado River Basin, Wyoming, United States - RVT95D214 (version 2) ... | reverse complement strand
ATTTCCGCAGTTACCGGCTCAGGAATCAAGCAACTAACCGAGCTTTTGTGGGAGAAGACCAAGCCCGCATCTGGCAGGTAGACTTCTGTCTTCTGTTTTCTGTATTCTGTATTCTGTATTCTGTCTTCTGTTTTGAAATTGGCTTTGTTTGGCTTTGTTTTCCACGCGGCCTGCGAAGGCGTTCATTTTTATAATCCTTTGCCAATATTGAGCTTACATTCATTTCGGCTTTTTTGAAATTGGCTTTGTTTTGCATAATTTAGTAAAAATGATCGCCGTCTTCTCAGCATTAACCACAGATTTCACAGATTCACCCAGTGAGATGTCGGCTACACCTATCTCACGGGGTGAACGCGGATTTGGTGAATGTGTTTATGTGGTCTCTCATTTACCCATTTTCTCATCTACTCATAAGCCTTTGGCTTATTTATTCGGTACATATTATACCCAAAAACGGCAAAAAAACAAGCTAATTCCCCACGTTTATTCAAAATTGTCCTTGATTCCGCGCAGGCTTACAAGGAGGCCGTGAAGAAGGGGCATGGCAAATTCACAGGTTTGAATTTCAAAACCTAATAAATTGCATGGTAATCAAAACGATTGTAAAAAATCGGCAATCTGATTAACGATAATTTCAGGTTTTTTCGTTTGGCACTCCCAAATTGTCAGAACTTTCCACCCTTGTTTTTGTAATGCTCGTCTATTCTTTTTATATCGCTCTTTATTTGCTTGTAGCTTAGGAAGCCAGTATTTCTGTCTTGTTTTGGGCGTTCTTCTTCCTAATCGACAATTGTGTCTGTGCCACCAGCATCCGTGAATAAAGATTACTTTCCTACGCTTAGGCAAGACAATATCAGGACAGCCAGGCAAATCTCTCCGATAAAGCCGAAACCTATACCCTAATCCATGTACTATTCTTCTAACTGTTAGCTCGGGTGAGGTGTCTGTTTTTCGGATGCGTGACATGCAGTACGACCGCTGCTCTTTAGTTAATACGTCCACAGAAAAAATCCTCTGAGTTCATCTTTTATTCTGTATCTAGGAGCTTTTCAAGGACTAAGCGAGCTACCTTAACGTTGACCGCGTTCCCTAAAGCCTTCATAGCCACTGTACGATTTGGCAGATATTTTAGATCATCCATTGATTGAAGCCTTGCGCACTCATGAACAGTCATATAACGCCGTTCCCACCCGATAATCGGCACCTGCGTAGTAGTCATCGCTACTAATGAAGGAGATGTCGTCGGCCGCTTGACTCTCACTCCCGACGCTCTAAATTGAATAACATATTTCCATATATCTCGTTCTTCCCCCTGGCAGTTCCACTCCAACTTTTGAAGACTGGGGGGAAACTCTTTGATTTTAGGCAGCCATGTTTTTATCCAGCTTTGATGATTTCTATATAATGCTCTGTTTTGTCTGATAAAAAACTGTTTCCACTTGGGAAATACACCCTTCTCTCCACGCGCATAGCTTGGCACTTTTTCAAAAATATCCCGCCTATATCGTGTGTTAAGTGAACGGCCAAAAGTGCCTTTGCTCTTACGCAAGTCTTTTAATTTAACCTCATATAATGAATCTTGCTTATATGGATATGTTGCTTTGAACTCCATGCTCCATATTGGAAACGATGGCAGCTCCTCATTCTTTGGGAATGCTCTCAAAAACTCTTGCCATGTGTCGAGACAGTGAATTACTTGGTTGCTTAGGTCAACGGCATCGGGGGGATGTAGGTCTAACACATCTTGAATAGATAGTTCAGCCCCATCTGTCCAGGGACTCGGCCACTCAAATCTATTTAAGCCTCCCAAACGGCCAACCATATAAATACGCTCGCGGATTTGAGGTACACCAAATTTATGTGGTGATATCTGGGCATACTTAACTTGATAGCCTAATGATTCTAGAGACTCTTTGACCCTAGTGTAGGTATTGCCCTTGTCGTGTTTAACAAAATGAGCAACATTCTCTAATATAATAAATCGTGGATGATGCCGCTTTAGAATTTCGATAATCTTAAAAAAAACCGTCCCTCTTACAGTGTCTTCCCAGCCCATCTGGTCTCCTGCTTTAGAGAAAGGCTGACAAGGAAAACCGGCGCAAAGCAGGTCATGAGAAGGGACATCATCCGGGTCGATTTTTCTAATGTCACCGGCAGGCTCTACTCCAAAATTAGCTTTATAGGCCGCTTGCAGATGAGGATTTATCTCGCTTGCAAAGACACACTTTCCTCCCAATTTCTTTGCAGCTAAATGAAACCCACCTAATCCTGCGAATAAATCAACAAATCTCATACTCTTCTAATTTTGTTTTTACCCATGAGGCTAACTCTTTGTCGAGTATCTTATTATCTGTAGCATTGCAAATCAGGTTTACTATTCGAATCCTATCAAATAATATCCCACCTTCTTTAGACACATCATGCCAATCTCGTTTAGGGATTATATAAGGTACTGCAAATGCTTTGATGGGATTGCAAGACCAGTGTATATACTGTTCCCATGCACACAAGGGCAAATCACCGGTCTTACTTCGCCATCCTTTGCCAGCAGCACATTGAAGCAGTATGACTACTTGGCTTGGTCTTGGTGGTTTTTCTAAAAAAGGTTTCCACGCAACTACATCCACTCCACGGTCTTTGTACCTTTCTGCTGGTGATTCTACATATCTTTCACTAAGTCTGACGGATAAATCAATAATCCTATCTCGAATCGAAGTTTTTTCACCTTCTATAACTGGCCATCCAAAGACAACAGCTTCACCAGAAAGATATTTTTGAATGGCTTGACAGACAAGTCTCGAAAAGCTTAGATGTATTCTGTGAACTGTTTTCGGCGCCAAAGATAGCCATTATCAAACAGGCCAAATATACGATGTTTGGTGCAAAGCTGGCATTAGGTTCTATGGCAAGACTGTCAATCTGGAATGGACACGTATTATATAATTTCTTTCTGTATTCTAGTTCTGTCCAAACGTCACAAATAAAAGATTCTTTCGGTTCTTCTCCTGTGTCTCTTTCAAGCAGTTGGCTGAGCTTCGTTTTGGAGATAAACTCGCCGGTTATGGCGATATATAGTTCTATCCAGTCCGAAACGAAGGCGATTGAATTTGGATCTGAGATCCTTATCATTAGTTTTCTTTCACTGTTTTCAGCAGTTGTTTCACTGTTTCAGCACACTTCTCGACCTCACTAATGACATCTGCTGTTTTGTGAAGATGCGCTAGCCCTAAAACCGTTCGCAATTTACTATTTATATTCGCCAAGTATCTAAGAACCATTTGTTCTTCCCCATCGCTTAAGTCATAAGCCTCTTGGAGATTTCGTGTTCGCTCAAGGTGTTTAAGTGAGTCTGGGCTCTCTACAACATTAGATAAATAGTCTGTGATATCTCGTGACTCCTCGATGACCGGTGAATTCCGATCATCACCAAATACCCAACTCGTTAAGTTTTTCAAGCTTTTAATTTTGTCTTGGGGAACCGGAGCATTTGGGTCTGTGTCTTTTAGTCTAATTGGTAGTCCTAAATAACGCTTAATTTTTCCTTGCCCAATGGCAAGTATCAATAACGAGAATTTACCTTCCTCCGCCGATTTTGTGTCATAATCAAACTCATCTCTGGCTTGTTGAAGAAGCTTATAGCTAATATAATTCTTCCTTACCGACCCTTGACTGTCTGCAATTTGTGTTTCCACTTCTTGAAGAGTTTTTCCTTGGTCGATTAACCTTGCAATGTATCTTGCCTTTGCATAAGAACCCCATTTTTGGATGCCTACAATATGCCGTACTCCCATATAAGGAATCACATCTGATCTTTTGGAGTAAACGATGACGGGTAAAAGTTTCAAATCGTCAATAATCTCTGGTGGTACTTCTCGCCACTGCTTGATATTGAGTTGGCTTCTTAACTTTGCATCTATTAGTAACTTAGCAGCCGCAAGGCGGCGGTTTCCTTCAACCACTGTAAAGGTGGTTGTGTCACTTTTTATAAACCTTATGAATTCTTCCGAAGAGACATCGGCTCTGGATAACTTGCTGGGCATATTTCGCGGAATTACAACCAAAGGCTCTTCATCAAAATAACCATTTTGGCGCATGGAATCGATGAGTTCATCCAAATTAAAACCTTTGTAAAGTGCCTTAAACAACGCTGGTTCATTTTCGCCTTGTATGTTTTCCGGAAGTCTTGGGTTATCTTTATCCAAGAATAGCCTCTCTATTTCAATATTCAATTGAGGCATTCTCCGTGAACTGATTTGATTAGCTTTTTTAGCCATCCTGGGAATCCCCATAATGCAACTTCTTAAATTATTGAAACTTGAGCGTTCTGTCTATCGACATGTCCAACCTCGTTTTTTGCAGCTTTATGTTTCTAATACCACAGATAATCTTAATCGAATCATCCAAATTTGGCAATTCATCTATAACGGGAAAATTCTGCCAAAAGAAAAAGAGGTCAGGAGCATTTTGGGAGATGGTTTTAGCTGGGTCGGTGCGATTTCATCTGTGTAGACAAGACCCTTCTCGGCCTGGCATTTATTGTCCTTGACAACAATAGTAGGATCACATAACCTTGTAATGCTGAAAGCTCTTGCGTCAAAGGGCTGTCCGGGTAGGTAGCTCAGCCGGTAGAGCAGCGGACTGAAAATCCGTGTGTCGGCGGTTCAATTCCGCCCCTGCCCATTCATATATGTCGTCCACCCTCGATTCGGCAAGACCTACGGCTGGTTGGCGGCCAGAAGCCACTCTTGGGCGAATATCGCAAGATCGGTAACGCTGACGCGTCCATTGTGGTCCAGGTCCATTCCAGCGCACCAGAGCGGCCCTGAACATGCCTCTTGCCACTTGTCGGCCAGTTGCGCCAAGTCAAGGAGGTTGACCTGCGAATCATGGTTGAAGTCAGACCTACACGCGACTATCTGCAGCCCGTCATCAAGAATGCATCGCGAGGTCTCACCGCACGCGGGCGTCACGATCACGTTCCATGCACCCGGCTCAGCACCGTTAAGGTCGGCCTGGCAGGTAATTGTGTTCGCGTCCACGATCAGCACGCCGGTCGCATCAATCCTCTTAACATCATCCCGGAATACGACCAGCTCAGCGTTGACGTTGATCAGCCGCTGGTCGCCGCCGGTTGAGCTGGTCTGGAAGAACTCGATCTCTTCGCCCCCGCCGTTCTCGTAGAAGTCGAGCACCATATAGTAGGTCCCCGCAGCGGGAAAGTTGAAGGTCATTGTGCCGGCAGTCCGGTTCTGGATACAATCTGTAGTCGCCGGGCCACGCGGATCCGCATACTGCCCAACGAGGTTGCCATCAATCCACAAACTGAAACCGTCATCGCTATTGACGCCAAAGTACCGCACTCCCGGCGAGGGGGCGTAAATGTACCCGGTAAAGCGCACAGCGAAGTTGGATGGGTCACCCGACCCAAATGGCCCTGCAAAGCGCTCACTTGGCGAGAAGACTCCATCAGTGCTGGTCGTGAGCAGGTTGATCACCTTATGGACAGCCTGGACCGGGTCGCCGAGGCCGCGCGATGGGTCATCCAACAGCAATGTCGCTGCCTCAATCCGGTCAAACGCCTGGTTATACTGGACATAGAGGGCGTCAAAACCGATTTCTTCCGAGGCGCTGGTCAGCGCAACTGAGGCTGTTGTTCCCGGTGCAAAGCCACTTCCGTGGATGGTCAGGAGCGCCGTACCGCTGCTACAAAGAGGGTTCGGCGTTATCGAGGCAACCGCGCAAGCTGGTACGCGAGTTACCGTTATGGAGTCTATCGCTCCAGGCACGGGATTGCCTACGCCGTTGAGCCCCACAAGGGTGAGCGGATTCGGCCCCACCGCCAGCGGGACATTCACCGTGAACACATTGTTGCCCGAGAATTGCGCGGGTAGGGGCGTGCCGTTGACCGATATCCCCGCTGCCTCTATCGGGGCAAGACCCGTGATCGTTACCGTCGAACCCGATGTGCAGAAGTCATTGCCATTATTGGTCGCAATCACAAAAACCATCGACGGAATCTGCGTCAGCAGATAATTGCGACGGTCGCGGACGAACTGTTTGATTCCGTCCCGTCTGCCGGCGTCGCCGCCATCGGCTATCAGGGCGTTGGCGGCATCGTCCAGAAACCGATCGAAGGCTGTCGGCGGATTGGCCGTGAGATATGACGTCTGCAACGGGCCATTTGCCAGCTCCGCCATTGCTTGCAGGTACATCCGGCGATATTTGGGATAGTTCAGGAATTGTGTGACCTCCGGGAATATGCCGCCGATAGAGAACATGCTCGTGGTGGCTCCATCGCCCGAACCGAGGGTAAAGTCGATGTCCCAGGGCAGCAAGTACCACTTGTCCTCCAGCGGGGCGTAGTAGAAGTAGTTGTTTTTTCCCCGCCGGTATCCGTAGCTATCCCAGTCGCCGACTGTGTGACGAATCGCCAGGACACGGGCGAAATGTTCGGGATGGATGACCGATTCGATGGCCTGCTCGTAGCTCGGGCTGCTCGAAGAGGTGTTCATCGCCTTGGCGAAATTGAAGAAATGATCCCAGTTGTCGTCCTCGCGGTGCCCACGCTTCTCAAAATGCCACCGATAGGTTTCCTTGAGCAGCGGGTGGCGGGAGTCGTAGTGCAGCCCTTCATCGAGGTTCGTGTACCCCGTGCCGTCAGCGGAGTACTCGAAGTAGTCATCTACCTTGTGCATATAGCCCTCGGCATCGTCCGGAAACCACATATCAATGTAGTCGCCTTCAATGTTCTGGACGTCCTCGTAGTTGGCGTAGTTGTTGCCGTTGGTAACAAGGCGCACGAACTCCTGCATTGAAAATTGCAGGCCCATCTGGGTATAGAGCCAGTACGACGCGCGTTCCTGCAGCGGCCCGCGGTTGCCCCCCTCGGTGTTGTCGAGATTAATCTCTTCCTGCCCGCGGAATCTCTGGTCCGGACCGAATCTGATCCGGTAGGCGTATCGCTGGCGGGGGTCGCGGCCTGAACCGCTGCGGATGAACGGGCTGCCGCGGTAACGGATGCCGCAATTATAGAAAACCTCGCTGTTGTTGTAGACGAACGTGCAATCCAGCAGCTCGTTCGAGAGATTGGGACGGGACGTAAATGCGCTGATCACGCCGTTAGATAGCCAGATGCGGTAGGTGGCAAAGCGGGTGTTTACCAGCGCATCGCCGACCCGCACAAGGCAGGTTCGGTCAGGCACATCTGCGGAGGGTTCCAGCCGAGTAGGGAAGCGCGTCACTGCTGAGCTGTCGGATGCCTCGATGTAGAACGCCCGCATTGTGCCGGCGGAGGCGCCCGGAATCGCAGCCGTGAAAATGCCGTCGCCGGCGACCAGGTCGCCGCCCGATGCGTCGTCGACCATGGGCGCGGCGGTGAATGTGGCGGTTCCTTCAGATCGATAGTACAGAATAACCGACGCCACGCCGTCATTATCGGTGACGCGGGCCGTCACTACGATCGGCTCATTGGCGGCAGGCAGGATCGGTGCGTGTCGGACCTCTAGGATGTCCGGCCCGCGATTGGGTACAAACGCCGTATTTTGCAGTCCCGGCGTGCCCAGGGCCAGCGGCGTACCAAGTTCAAAGGCATACGCCGGTCGCGGCGGCATTACCGGCGCTCGTTCCCGCGTCACCCGCAGCAGCAGGAATCGGCTTCCCCGCAGCCACTTGGCCCAGCCGCGGAATGTAACCGTGCCGGCAGTGACACCAGTAATCGACTGGTTGACGCGATTGGCGCCCGGATCGCCGTGGCCGGTTGCAATTAGATGCAACGACCGAGAGCCGGAATGACGGTCGTCGGTGCTCACGAATGACCTGGTGTGATTGCCGAGAAGTCGCCAGCCCGACTCGCCGTTCTCGAAGCCGTTATTGGTCAGGCGGTTGGTGCCGCCGATAATCAGTTCCAGGTCGTCAAGAAGCACCTCGCCCCGATTAAGCAGTATCAGTTCGAAGACTGTAACCTGATCGTGGGTATATTGGGAATCATTGCTGTTAATGGTGAACGAGAATTGCTGCCAGGTGGTCTTGCCGGTCTCGTTGCTGTCGGCCCAGGCATCGGGCGTGTCGTTGTTGCTGCGCGGGTCACGCAGCTCCAGGCTGGCACCCTGGCCATTGGCCCAGCTCGGCCATCGGCCACCGTCATAATAGGTCACTTCGTCTGCCGTGACCATGTACGTTTCGAGCTGGCCGGTATCCGGATTCTCCTGCTTGAGCGGATACGACAGCCGAATACGCTCGCTGTGGTCGTCCAGACGCCCTGTGTACGGCCCGACCAGGTTCGAGGAGACGACCAGATTGCCGTACAAACTGGCGAGAAAGTTGGGGTCCTTGGCCACCACCAGGAGTGATCCCGGAAGTATCTGGGTGCCAGCGGCGAACTGGTAGCTAATGCCTTCGGTGAAGGCCCAGCCGCCCAGTAAGACTGCATTGGTTCCTCGGTTGTATAGCTCAATATACTCGTAGCGATCATCGCCGGTGCTATGGTTGTACATAATCTCGTTGATCACAATATCGCCGACCGATGGCCCGGCGTTTGGTGCATTGAAGGTTGCTGAAGTCAGAAAACCAAAATACTCGGAGCCGTCCGGGAATCGGCCAAAAGTCACGTCCGGCGGGCAGGTGGCGTAGCGCACCGCATCCAGGACACGAACTGGCTTTGGCGCCGCGTCAGCCGTGGCCGCAGTGACATAAATCGTCTCGCCGGAGAAATCCAGCCCGAAGCCAAATCCGTTGGGGGGCGTGCCCTGGCGAACGGCCCAAAAGTCGCCCGGCTGCAGCACGACTCCATCCGGAATCTTATACTGGAGCAGGTCAAGCTGGTCGTCGCTCAGATAAACATTGCTCAGATCAACCGCGGTCGGGCCGGGATTGTATAGTTCCAGCCAGTCAGTGCCCGGAGGCGCGTCGCTATTAGGCAGCAGCTCATTTATCACCACGCGGGCGCGGGGATAGTCGCTGGGGCCAGGCTCTTCTTTCAGAACAGCCCGAAGCGTCGCGCATCCGAAAGCGTCCGAACTGCCGGATATCGCTGAGTTGTGAGCCTGGATAGTCAGGACGTTTGTGCCTGGAACGAGCAGGTTCATCCGGGCTGTCAGGTCCACGTTGGCCGCTGCTGGATCCGTACCCGAGGGAGCACCCGGCGCATTGAATGCGGGCGGGTCACCGGCGATTCCTCCCGAGTCCGCCACACGCGTACCGTTCAGGTACAGCACAAAGCCATCGTCGTAACGGACCTCGGCTAACAACTGGGAGAAGGAACTGATCTGCTCTGCCGTCAATGTGAACCGTAGCCGGGCATAGACGGAAATGTACTTTCCGTTCATGTCATTCAATTGGGTCTTAATGTATTGCAGCTCGGCGGCATCGTTGCTGTATCCGTATCCGCTGGGGCCATCAAGCCACGCGGTCGTGGCCGGATTGTCATTGAACCCCACTTGTGTCCAGGCTGTGGCTGCTTGGCCGCCGGCGCCCGGCGATGGTTCGGCGGTCCCCTTAAAATACCGCCCCGCTGAGCCAATATCCAGGAGGGTTACCATCGTTGGGTCTTTAGGGCCGACCTGGACCTGGTCAGGCCCGCCCGGCGTGCCGCCGATATACGTGCTGGGCGACCAACTGGAGGCCTCTTGCGGATCGCCGCCCAGCTTGGCTAGAATCAACGAGTGCCCCGTCCCGTCAGGCGATGACGGCCAGGGCCTTTCGTCGCCGTACCGGATCGAGATAACGATTGCCCCTGAGGGGTTGGATAGCTCGAGCCGCTCGCCATCGTTGCTCAGCCGGCCCGTGAAAGGACCAAGCACGCCGCTGATCCCGTACGCCGCCGCCACGGCATTCGGATCGCGGGCAACAACAAGATACTGTTTGGGCCCAATGACCGTTGCGGGCTTAAACTCGTATTGGATACCGCTCGTGAATGCATAACCGGTGAGGTCTTCAGAAACAGCCTGATTATTGTACAGCTCAATGAATTCAAGCGCCTCATCCTGGTCGACCGGATGATACATTATTTCGCTCACCACAAGTCCCATGCTGGGTTGCGCGGCACACAGGACGACCACCGCTACGGCATTGACAATCGACAATTGAAAATTGGAAATTGAAAATTTCATACCTGTCTGGCCCTTTCTCCAATGATGGTACTTTGATTGCCTCGACTTCGGTACCCCGCTCTTGTCTTCCACAAGAAGACGCGGGGGATCGGGTCGAGCGTCTTTAGCCCTGCCACCCCTGTCCTGAGCAAAGTCGAAGGATGTGGGCAGGGCTTGCCCCCGGCACAGGCCCGGGGCTACAATAAGATGCCCCATTTTAACATATCCAGGCAGGAACTTCTACCGTTCTTGCACTTTTTTGCGCAATTTTCCCCCGCCCGGCGTAAGGCGTCCTGCGGAGTAAGGCGTCTTGCGGAGTCAGACCTCTTTTGTGATTCCTGGCTGCGGGGCTGGATAGATGCCGTCGGGTCCCCCTGCATCCGCAGGGGCGAGCCTGTCCCCGCGCAAGCGGGGATGGATCGGGGCGGGACTGTCAAAGGTCATGCTGTCAATGTCTTTGACGAATTGGAAGTCGGAATTGGCTGCCTGCTCCCAGGTGATGTACTGGCCGGTGTGGGCCGCCATACGGCCCATCAACGCGGCTACGTTCGCTTCGCCGGCCCGCCGAGCCTCGTTGTGCGGCTTATTGTGCCGGATAGCATCCAGAAGCACCTGCCACTCGGCTATGTAGGGGTTGCAGTCTTCCGGGCCATACTCCCAAACCAGCTCTTGCGGGACCATGTTGTGGCTCTTGTATATCCTCGGCTTTGGCGCACCCAGGCTCGTCATGATCACGGCTGAGCCTTTGGAACCGTGGGCGTAGTCGGAGTACGTCTCCCAGCAGCCGTTCATGTGCCGCGAAAAGGCAAAGAGCTTCGTGCCGTCGCCAAAGGTGTATTCCACTGTGTAGTGGTCGAACTGGTTGCCCGACTGCTCATAGCAGCGGCCGCCCATCGCCTGGGCCGAGACCGGCCAGGCCCCCTTGGCCCAGCAGGCAACGTCGATGTTGTGGCAGTGCCAGTCGATGAAAAAGCCAGACGACACCCAGGTGAAGCTGTTTGGATTCTGCAGTTGAAATACCAGCTCGTTCACGTTCGCCGGTGGCACGGCCATCTTGGCCGTGTTTTCACGGGCTGGAAGCCCGTGCCACGGCGGGCAATGGATCGGCCCGTGCACCCGATATATCCGCAGGGTGTGCACCTGCCCGATGGCGCCATCGTGAATCCGCTGGATCACTTCTTGCCGGGCCTTGGAGTGACGCCACATAAAGCCGACGCCAACCTTGAGATTCTTCTGCTGCGAGACCTCGGCGGCCTTGAGCAGCCGACGCACGGCAGGGGAATCCACCGCGAAGGATTTCTCCATAAAGACGTTCACGCCTTTAGCGACGGCGTACTCGAAGTGCAGCGGGCGAAAGGCTGCATGAGTGGCTAACACAGCGACGTCGCCGGGCTTCAGGCAGTCAATCGCCTTCTTGTAGGCGTCGAAGCCAACGAATTGTCGCTGCGGCGGCACGTCAACCTTGTCTGCAAAGCCCTCCTTGAGGTTCTTCAAGCTGCCGGCAAGACGCTGCTCGAACAAATCAGCCATAGCGTGGAGCTTCACCGGGCCGCCCGTGGTCGAGAAGGCATCGGCCACCGCGCCGGTGCCGCGGCCTCCGCAGCCTACCAAGGCCAGCTTGATCGTATTATTCTCTCCGGCATAGATGCTGGGGGCGTTAGCCCCGGCCAGTGGCCGGGGTGCCCCCGCCGACAGGCGGGGGCTAAGGGTCAGGGTGGAGGCAGCAGCCAAACGTCCTGAGAATTTCAAAAAGTCCCGCCGTGATTTGCAGCCGCAGGAAGCGTTAGAATCTGGTGCACTCATTGCAGACTCCTGTAATGTTCGACTCATGCCTACTTTCTCTGGGTATATCCTATGTGAGCTGGTCACGGCCGGTGGCGATGGGGCCAAATATCCCAGGACCTGGTCTGAGGTTTTCCTGTTTGGGCACAAGCTCCAGTTTGGAGGCGTTCAGCAGCCAGCTCCAGTTGAAGCTGCGGCCGGTGTAGGCGGCGATGCGTCCGCCGATAGCCGTCAATGTGCTGTCGGCGACCTGCTGGCCCTCATTGAGCGGTTTGCCGTCCCGGATGCTCTTGATCAGGTCGATGTGCTCTTGCAGTTGTCCGTTGACGCTCTGGCCCTCGTACTGCCACGGGTTCTCGCCTGAGATGCGGCTGTTGCAGTCGCTGGTGCCTTTGGTGCCGACAATTTTCTCGCCGCTGCGCCCGGTGCCGGGGCCGTGTCCGCTGAAACTAAGGGCACGGGCGCCGTTAGGGTACTCGAACTCGGCGAAAATGTGGTCCCAGATGTCTCCGTTGTACTTTTCCCAGCCCGCTTCGCTGCCGTTGTTAAGCTTACTACAGACTTCTTTGGCCTGCTTACTGTAGTCGCGACAGCCGCGACCGCCAACGGCGGTGAACTTCCTCGGTGGACCGTTAAAGCACCAATTCATTACATCGATATTGTGGATGTGCTGCTCGCAAATCTGGTCACCCGATAGCCAGGCGAAATGGTACCAGTTGTAGCACTGCCACTCCAGCTCGCTCATGCCCTGGACGTAGCCTCTGTACCAGATGCCGCCGCCGTACCAGTAGCACTGGCCGCCGACTAACTTGCCGATAGCCCCGTCATGGATGCGCTTCATAAGCTCTACGCGGCTGAACTCGTGCCTGCGCTGCGTGCCGGCGACAATGGCAAGGCCCTTCTGTTCGGCGATTTTGGAGGCTTCTATGACCTGCCGGCAGCCGACGGGGTCTGTGGCGATGGGTTTCTCAGTAAAGATGTGCTTGCCGGCCTTGACCGCGGCGAGCATCTGCCGCCCGCGAAACGCCGGCGCAGTCGCCATCAGTAAAAGGTCCGCCTCGCACCGGGCCAGCTTCTCGTGACAGTCGAAGCCCCAGAAGAGGTGGTCGTCGTTGATATTCACGCGGCCTTTGAACTTTTCGTTTTTGGCGAACGTGTCTCTGGTTCTACGTACCTGGTTCTCAAATAGATCTGCCAGGGCGATGACCTCGACGCCGGGATCAGCCTGCAAACAGTGCCCCAGAGCGCCGTTGCCGCGTCCACCGCAGCCGAGCAAACCTACCTTGATCTTGTCGGACCCTTGTGTATATGCTGTCCGCCCAATTGACCCGGCAGCCGCCACTGCACCGGCAGCTACCGCTGCATACTTTTCTGGTCTGCGTTTATTTTTCTCTGACAATGCCATATTAAGAATCTCCTAATATTCGTTGTCTTTGAGGCAAATTTAGGCACGCCTTTTTTTGCGTCCCGCTTCTTCCTGCACCAGGCCTGGTAGCTCGTACACGCCGGGCACTGCAACCGGGTCCACGGGCTTGGAATCGCTGAGCGTAAGTCCTTCAGGCGGCAGCAAGCTCAGCGTGCATCTGCTGGTAAACCACGAGCGTTTGAATTGCTGCCGTGAATAGGCCGATTCCCGGCCCATAATCGCGCAGAGCGTGCTTTCGGCGATCCGCTGGCCTTCGTTGAGCGGGCTGCCGTCCCGAATGCTCTTAATCAGATCGGCGTGCTCCTGCACGTATGGGTTTGGATTTGGGCCTTCGTAACGCCACGGGTTCTCGCCCTCGATGATCCCGCAGCAATCGCTGACGCCCTTTGTGCCGACCACTCGCTCGCTGACGTTGTCCGTTGCGCTCTCGATCTGCCGGCACATGCTAATAGTCCGCACGTCGTTGGGATAAAAGAACTCGACCCCAAAGTGGTCGTAGATGTTGCCGTACTCAGGGCCTGTACGATACTGCCGACCGCCCAGGCCTTGCACGCTTTCCGGAAGGGCATTAAACGCCCAGTTGATTACGTCGATGTTGTGTACGTGCTGCTCGACAATGTGGTCGCCGGATAGCCAGGTGAAGTACAGCCAGTTGCGGAGCTGCCACTCGACGTCGCTCTGATTGGGCTGGCGTTTGTTGACCCAGAGTCCGCCTTGGTTCCAGTAGCACTGTGCCGAGACGATCTCGCCGATCGCGCCATCGTGGATTCGCTTCATCGTCTCTATGTATGCCGGCTGATGGCGGCGTTGTGTGCCTGCGACGACGGCCAGTTTTTTCTCCGCCGCCTTTTCGGACGCCTCGATGACCATCTTGATCCCTGCCGGACAAACCGCCACCGGTTTCTCCATAAAGACATTTTTACCACGGTCGATGGCCTCGGCAAACTGCCGGGGCCGAAAGCCCGGCGGTGTGCCCAGGATGACAAGGTTAATGTCGTCCGGAGCCATCATCTCCTTGTATGCGTCCAGGCCGACGAAGCAGCGGTCGCTGCGGACCTTGAATTCCTTCTTCAAGCCGTCAAGGCGGTCGCCGAATGCGTCTGCCAGGGCGACGATTTCCACGCCCGGCGAAGACTTGACGCAGTCCCGCGCCGCCTCCGAACCTCGCCCGCCGCAACCGACCACACCGACGCGAATCGTGTCACTGCCTCTGGCCTGGCTGAAAGGAACAGTCACGCCCGTAAGCGCCAGCGTTCCCGCCGCCATTGCCGAACTCTTCAAGAGCTCTCGTCGTGTTAAATTGCGTGTTTTCATCATTTTCGTCTCTCCAATTCAACATCTGTTATGAACGTCAACATCATAAATCAGAAATCACAAGTCAGCAATCAGAAAGGGTGGGGGGCTCGCGCCATCGTCATCTTCTTGGTGGGCTAAAGCCCACCCTACCTAATCGGCTTAGCCTTACTGTCCAGAAGGGGTACTTCTGGCGGGGCCTTCCAAACCCGACACAGAGGATTCTCGGTGCGGATCCAAACCCCTGCTTTCGCAGGGGCAGGCCTGTCCCAGCGCAGGCGGGGATCGCGCAGCTCTGGTTCGGTGGAATAAATGTGCTGCCCTGTATCGGCATGACAGTACTCATAAAGCGGCACTATACAGGAGTTCTCGTTCGGCAGATCAGTTGGCGGCAAAGCATAGAAAAGTGCACTGGCGGATGAGTCGGGACACTTTACGGTCAAGCAAATTGTCTGCCCGGTTTCAGTCGGGACTCTCACAGCGTAGACGGGAACGAGATTGGCATCGGCTCTTGCCGGCTCGATTGCGTAAAACGGTATGGATTCGACCAGGTCCCACTTATGCGCCTTTTCAACTCCATCGCGCAGCAAATAATCCTTTCCATCCTGGGCATCCCGGATTTGATACACCGCCACAGGCAGCGCCAGACGCGGATCGTCGAGGTTCAATCGGTACATAATCTGATTATAGTCGTAACGTGGTGTCGCATTCTCAGCGGAGCCTGAAAACGTGTGTGAGTAAGTGCCCTCGAAGAAAATCACACGCCCGCTAGCCTGGTCAAAATAGGGATGATGCTTCGGGTTATAAAAGGAATACTTGTTGTGAGTGACAATCTTTCTGGCATAGGCCCACGGCCCAACAGGTGTGTCGGCCTCGGCGTACCAAACCTCGCCCAGAAAAGAGCTTTCACCGAATTGCTGTACGAAGATCGCAACCCATCGTTGTCGGTAGGCGTTGAAGTAGACTGTGCCGCCGTGAGGAGAGATTTCTTTGCCCGATTCTATATCGTATAGATGCGCATTTTGCTTTTCTTTTTTTAGCGCTTCAATGACCGAACTTTTCGCAGAAATGTCACCGCCCATCAGGTCACCGAAGGGAACCCAGCGGCATGGCGAAGAATTCGAAATTCGAAATTTGAGATTTGAAATTCCCGTTGTAAAGGCCTCGTAACGGTTGGCGTCGATAATGTCATCCCACTGTGCTCTGACGCGCATACGAACCGCCAGAGGAAACGGCGTAGCAAAGTAATAATATTTTTGGCCATCCACGTCCACGCTGAACGCGTGCCCGGACGCTGAGTATGGCAGGAATTCCACGCCGCTGCGCACCAGCGGCTCAAATAACTGTGTCGCGTCGTTGAAAACCACCAGCCCTAGTTCAAGCAGTTCGTCCAGATCTTTCAGTCGGGCGAATTTGGTGACCATTCGCTGCCGGCCCTGATTATCGTTGATGGTTAATAGTCCATCGAGCCAGACCAAGCCGGGTTCCTTCAAAGGGGACATCGGTTTGCTAAATCCCGTCTCATCGACAAAATATGCCAGGTCTATCCCAACTGCAGGGTCTAACCCTCCGTTTTCCGGCAACTGTGAAACGGCGCCGGACATGGCAAAATTCCCCAGTGGATAAGAAGGCCGTCCCGTGTCACCCCACATCCAGAACAGCCGACCGTTATATAGACAGGTGAGCACAGAATCCTGTCCCGCGACCTGTCCATTAAGAACGGGATTTTGTAGCGGAACCGGCTGCCCGGTCAAAACACTATCACGATAGATGCCCTGGCCTGTGACTCTATAAAGTCGCTCGGCAATATTCAAGCGGTCGATCTTTATTAGCCTCGGCCCCTGTGGCCGAGGTACCCCCGCCTCTGGGGCGGGGGCTAAAGCGCCGGGCGTTGTTTTCAGCCTGATCCCGCGGAAGCCGAAGCCATCCTTTGGGAATTCATAGCCGTGGCTTTCAACAAAGAAAAACACCTCTTTATCCATTAAGCCCGGCTCATAAAATGCGATAATTCCGTTGCTATCCGTGAAGTACTTTATGTTGCTGACGGTTCGTAGTTCAACCAAAGGCACGCCCCGTCCGGTTTGCCGGTCCACCACCTGAATCTTGAAATACCTGCTCGACGGATCCAGAGAATCGGCTGGCTGATTTTTAGACGCAAAAGCCTTGCCTGAGACTGCCAGAAGCAGCAGAACTGTGGCTAAAACAATCCGGGAATAGTTTTTTCGCGTCGCATTCATTCTTTCAATTGTCAGTTGTCAATTGTCAGTTGTCAATTTCTAAATTGTGTGGACGCGAAAGCCTTAAGAAGATAAAATCCCAACAATTGTTTGTCGCTTAGCTCAGATTGTCAGTTGCGATCTGCCAGATCAATTAGGGATAGACATGTCAAAAAGAAACGGGAACGTTTCCCGCCGCGAATTCTTGCAGCGGATAGGAGCTAGCATAGCAGGGATGATCCCCGCTTTCGCGGGGACAGGCTTGCCCCTGCGGAAGCAGGGGCTGGCGGGCGCACAGCCGGCGTGGGCAGAAGCGCAGCCGCCGCGCAAATGGAATGTACTGTTCCTTGCAGTGGACGACCTGAGCAGCCGCCTCGGCTGCTACGGACATCCCATCGTCCAGTCGCCCCATATAGACCGCGTCGCGGCGCGTGGCGTGCGGTTTGATCAGGCCTACTGTCAGTACCCGCTATGCAACCCATCGCGTACTTCGTTGCTGACGGGGCGTTACCCGACGACTACACAGGTGATGGACAATCTGCGTTACTTCCGGGATACGTTCCCCGACTGGGTAACGCTGCCGCAGCATTTTCGCGCCAGCGGCTATGTCACGGCGCGGACAGGGAAGATTTTTCACGGCGGCATTGACGACGAAAAGTCGTGGGTGGAGGGCAGCGAACCACGAGTCCCTCGCAAACAACGGACGCCGGCCCAGCAAGAGCAGTATCGTACGACATCTGACCGCTGGCTGGCCGTCGAAGGGGAGGGGCAAGATCAGCCCGATTATCGCACCGCCAGTCGCGCCATTGAGTTGCTGGAAAAGTACAAAGACCAGCCCTTTTTCATCGCCGTTGGCTTCGTTAAGCCGCACAGTCCGCTCGTCGCCCCAAAGAAATTCTTTGATCTCTACGACCCGGCGAAGATTCCCCTGCCGGGCGACTTTACCTCCAAACCAACGGTAGGTCCTGGCGTTCCAGAGGAAGCTCTGGCATCGAACGGCGATCTTTTCATCGCGCGCGACGCAACGCCGGAGGAAGCACGCCGGATGATTGCTGCATACTTCGCCTGCGTATCGTTCATGGACGCACAGGTTGGGCGCGTGCTCGGCGCGCTCGAACGGCTGAACCTGCATAACAACACCGTGATTGTCTTGTTCGGAGACCATGGGTATCACCTGGGCGAGAAGGGCAAGTGGTCAAAGCATGGTTCGCTGTACGAGGTTACGGCACGTGTGCCGCTGCTTGTAGCTGCGCCTGGTGTGAAAGGGAATGGTCAAGCCTCTGCTGGGACGGTGGAGCTGCTGGACATTTACCCGACGCTGGCGGAACTGTGTGGGCTGCCGATACCGCAAGGGCTGGAAGGACAAAGCTTTGTGCTGCTGCTGAACAGCCCGCAGGCACAGTGGAACGATCACGCCTACACCGTGGCGACGCGCGGGAAGATTTTCGGCAGGTCCGTCCGCACCGAACAGTACCGCTACACCGAGTGGGACCAACAGGGCAAGAAAGCCGAACTCTACAACCATCAAACGGACTCGCACGAAATGCACAACCTCGCCGGCGAGCCCGGGTATGCGACGGTCGTCGAAAAGTTGCGCCAGTTGCTAAGAGCAGGCTTGCCCGCCGCACTTTGATATAGTGAGGCACGAAGGGACAAAGTGACAAAGGCACAAAGTAGCTCTGTGCTTGTGTATTAACTGGCTAAATAAATTAGGAGACATATATGCTAAAGAAAGATGTGAATCTAACTCGGCGTGCATTTTTGAAACGCACAGCAGTTCTGGCAGCCGTGCCTTACATCGTTCCAGCCTCAGCTTTGGGCCGCGATGGAAAGGTCCCTGCCAGCGAACGTATTATCCTGGGTGGAATCGGCATCCGCAACCGCGGCTCATACGTGCTGCAATGGATGCTGCCTGAGCCGGATGTGCAATTCGTTGCGGTCTGCGATGCCCAGAAAACCAGCCGCGAGGCCGTCAAGAAAATGGTGGACACCCGCTACGGCAACAAAGATTGTGCCATGTATAGTGACATTCGCGAATTCCTGGCTACGCGCACGGATATCGACGCGGTGCTTATCGCTACCGGCGATCGCTGGCATGCGCTTGCCTCCGTTATGGCGATGCGGGCTGGGAAAGACGTCTATTCCGAAAAGCCATCCTGTATGACTATGGCTGAAGGCCGGGCGGTCGTGGAAACCGCCAGGCGTTACGGGCGTATTTATCAAACCGGCACGCAACGGCTCAGCGAGGGAAATTTCGTCTTTGCGCTCGAGCTTGCCCGCACAGGCCGGCTCGGCAAGGTGCACACCGCCTACGCCCACATTGCTCCGTGGGACGCGGCGGAGATGAGGCACGATTGGCTGCCCGCGCAGCCTGAGCCGCCAAAAGATGAAGTGGATTGGGACCAGTGGTTAGGACCGTGTCCGTGGCGGCCTTACAACGTCGAATACACCCGCGGCGGCTGGCGAGGCCATTACGACTTCCACACCAGCTGCATCGGCGAATGGGGCGCTCACACGTTCGCCCAGGCCCAGGCAGGGATCGACGCGCTGGACACCTCAGCGGTCGAATATGAATACGTGAACAACCCGACCGGCGATGAAATGGTCACGCGTTTCGCCAACGGCGTAAAGATGATCTTAAGTCGCGGCGATAAGTGGTGGCGAGGCTCATGCGGCATGCGCTTCGACGGCCCCGAAGGCTGGGTCGCGGTGGCGGACGGCTATTCAAAGCCGGATGTTTCTCCGCCCAGTCTGATGGCCGAGTTCAAGAAGGTCGTCTCCGACTACATTGCCCGCACCGGACGCCCAATGAGCCACGTGCGAGACCTCTTCGATTGCATCAAATCTCGCCGGCAGACCGTGGCTAATCCGGTAGTGATGCACCGCTCGATGTCCACGGTGCACGCGGCTAATATCTGTATGTGGCTAAAACGCAATGTGCGTTACGACCCGGTCAAAGAGGAATTCATAAACGACCCGGAGGCCAATCGCCTGCGCAGCCGTGCAATGCGCGAGCCGTGGACCGTTTAAGGCTAACTTTAATCCGCCGTCCGCCTGGCGGATAAATCCGAAAGGAAATCAAGCCATGTCAAAGTCAAGAATAAACTCAGCTCTGGTTATCGCGTTGCTGGTTGCCGGTGCTGTACCATCGTTCGGACAGACTGTTCCGCCTGCTACAAAGGAACAGGAAGCGAAACTCATCGCCGTGTTGACCTCGGACGCGTCGCAGAAAGAAAAGGTTGATGCCTGTCGACAACTATCCGTCATTGGCACTAAAGATGCTGTCGCGCTGCTGGCGGCGCTACTGGCGGACGAAAAACTCTCGCACATGGCCCGCTATGCTCTTGAGATGATCCCGGACCCGGCCGTTGACGACGCCTTGCGCGATGCACTTACTAAACTCAAAGGCCGGCCTCTTGTTGGCGTGATCATATCAATCGGCGTGAGGCGCGACGCCAAGGCAGTGCCGGCATTAGGGAAAATGCTGCGAGACCCCGATGCCGATGTGGCTCAGGCAGCAGCAAGAGCCTTGGGCAGTATTGGTGATTCCGCCGCAGCCAAGACGCTGCAGGTTGCCCTACTAAATGCCCCTGCCGCCAATCAGCTCGCGTTTTGCGAAGGGCTATTTCGTTGCGCCGAGGTGCTTGCCGCTAAAGGCCAGCGCGACCAGGCCATCGCGATTTATGACCGGTTGCGCGGTTTGAAGGAGCCGCACCAGGCCCGCACCGGCGCTGTGCGCGGCGCGATCGTCGCTCGCGGCAAGGAGGGTCTATCGCTACTGCGCGAGTATTTGCGGAGCGATGACTATATTTTGTTCTCTGCCGCGGCGCAGGCCGCCCTGGAAATGCCAAGAGATACGGTGGTGACCGAGGTGTTGACCGCCGAAATAACTAAAGTGCCAGCCGATAATCAAATCCTTGTGATCCAGACGCTCGGCAAACGAGCCGATCCGGCGGCGCTGCCGGCACTATTTGCGCTGGCCAAAGGCGGCGAAAAATCCGTTCGCCTGGCAGCTATTCGGGCAATGCCGCAGATTGGCCATGCCTCGGCTATGCCTGTTCTGGTGGGATTGTTTGCGGATGCCGACGGCCAGATTAGCGAGGCTGCGCGAGAAAGCCTTGCTGGCCTTCCGGGCGAAGAAACCGACGCTGCTGTGATGGCAATGTTCAGTGGCGGCGATACCGCACAGCGGCTCACCGCGCTCGACCTGATCGGGCGTCGGCGAATGACCGCGAGCGTTCCCGCACTATTGAAAGCCGCCAGTGAGGCTGACCCGCAGGTCCGTCCAGCCGCACTGAAGAAAGTTGGTGAACTCGGTGGTCCCGCAGAATTGTCGGCATTGCTCAATCTACTTATGGATTCCAAAGCGGCGCAGGACGTGGAGGCAGCCGAGCAGGCCTCGATCGATATCCTTGCCAAAGCCGACAATCCGCAGTCTTACACCGATAAGCTCATTGGCCTTTTGGCCCAAGCCCAGCCTGCGCAAAAGGGCGTTCTGCTGCGCATCCTCAGCACCATCGGGGGGGCAAATGCTCTAAAGGCTGTACGCGTGGCGGTCAACGATCCGGATGCGGAAGTCCGTGCCACGGCTATCCGCGCGCTTAGCGGCTGGAAAGGTGCAGATGCTGCGCCAGACTTACTACAACTAGCCAAGACCTCGCCCGAACCATCTCAGAGAATTGCGGCTCTGCGCGGCTACATCGGCCTGGTTCGGGATGAAAGCCTCTCGACAGAGAAAAAGCTTGCGATGTGCAAGGATGCGGCTGCGCTAATTCAGCGCGACGAAGAGAAAAAGCTGCTGCTCGGCGTGCTGGGTGAAGTGCCGGCGGTCGAGGCGCTATCAATGGCGATGGAGCACCTCTCTAACCCGGCGACGATGGACGAGGCAGCCTTTGCAGCGGTGGCTATAGCCGAGAAGATCTTCCAGGAAAAACCCGGCGAGGTTGCTGACGCTCTGACGAAGGTGATGGAAGTCACGGGCAACAAGGATGTGGCTCGCCGCGCAAGGGCGATATTGAACAAGGCCAAGAAAACGGCAGGGCGATAAAGCCAGATCAATCTTAAGCGTTGAGGAGTTGAATTTTGAATATCGAACAAGGAACTTCGAAATTCTGATTCGATATTCGATATTCTCGTCCCGCGTGCTCTGCGGTTAATGGATGGGCAGTTTGGGCGAGATTTCAAAATCGTCCTTGTCCAGATCAATTGTAACCGTTGTTCCATCGGCGAAGGTAGTTCGCTGTTTTCCGCCGAAAGGCGTCCTGCGGAGAAAAGACTTGTCCAGGAACTCGTGTTTTGTCATTTCCAGGAGTCCGACGCGCTGGTGCAGGGCACACATAGCGCGCACCTGCTGGAGTTCTTGCTCGCCGGGGTGCAGCGATAGATATGGAAGCCCGGCATTGGCCAAGCCATGCAAATAGCCAAGATCATTCTGGGGGATTCCCCAGCCGCCTTTACCCAGAGACCATGGAAGCAGTATCGCATCATGGTAAACAAGATTGAAAAGAGGCACAGGAATTCCCATAGCTGGGCCGTGGCCTGGGTCCGGAACTAAGGCATAAGGCCCGTGATGCACCAGGTCGATATGGGGGATCGCCCAATCAGCCGGCTCTTCGGAGCTGACAACACCTCCCATCGCGCGAATAAAATCCAGGCACATGCCACGATACTTTAGACAATCCGCGCGGCTGGCAGGATGTTCAGGGTTATAACATTCATCTGGAGGCACCACGGCAAAGACATCCAGGTAGGCCCCACGGACCTTCACGCCGTGCTCCAGTAGCGATAGATAGTTCTTTTTGACGTGGCCCAGCGCCAATCTTGAGCACAGGATCGACTGTTTTCCGCCAAACCAGGTGCTGCCGTAGGGGCGATTTCCCTTGCGGTCAAGGATGGTGTGGCGAGAGTCGTATGACCTGGCATCGAGATAGTAGTCCCGGTACTGGTCGTGGATGGCAAAGACGTAGCCAAGCTGGTCGCAAGTTTCAGCGAAGTCTCTCATTCCTTGCCAGCCGCCTGCCTCGGGGCAAGGAGGCAGAATATCCGGGTGGAGATTGTCGTATCCGCGGAAGCCCCAGCCGTCCAGGTGCACATAAATTAGCCCTGCTGCTCGCGGCAGGGGCTCCGCCGGCACGAGTGCCGGGGCAAATCCTTTTTCGGCAAGCTGGCGAAGCTGCTGTGCCCGCTGGTCGAAAGTGGTCAGTTGATGATTCTTGGCCGGGTCATCTTTGTGATAGTAGCGCGATTCGGGCTGTATGTGAGACAAAATGCTCGTATGAACGACGGGACAGCCGATGAGCCTCTCGACTAGCGGATTTCTGGCGATTTTCTCTTTCAGCGAAACAAAATGCCCGGACTCTTTGACGTGTCGGCGGTAGCGTTTGGCCATATCGACGTAATTGCCGTTCTGGAAAAAACAAAACCTGACCCGTCGCGGATATTGCAGTTTTCCGAGGCAGTGGATCCATTTCAGTTGCATCTTGGTCGGCCCGCCCGGAGGATGCTCGAACCGGCAGCCGGCGTCGGCTGGGGTCTCTATCAAGACCAGCATGGCAGAATTTTTTTTCTGGTGTCCCCACCAGGGCATATATAGACCGCGTCCGTAGCATACTGAGTCGTACAACCAGACCTTCTGGGGCCAGTCTTTGGGAAGCAACATCCCCTGCATAAAAGGCACGACAGTGGTATCAAAGCAAGTGTCCGCTATTGCGCCGGGCCAAAAACATTCGAGTATAGTTGTGGTTTTTTCCTGCGGCACCAGTTCGCAAATTAGGTCTTCATATTGGCCTTGCAGACATACAAAAAGACTGATTTGTAGATCAATTTCATTCTTCTCGTGGCGGAAATTTCCCAGGGCGATTTTGATGCCGGTCTTGAATCCCGTGCTGTAAGGCGAAATCAGTTTTTCGCCGGCATCGGCAAGTCGGAGCGCAAACGTCAGGCCCTCCTTTTCAACAATCAGATCACCGGAAAACGATGGTATCGTAGCCCAATCCCGACCGCCAGCGTGCACAGTCATTTGCAGATCCGAAGGGTTAAGCTCGACGCGATTCTTCAGGCCGTCAATGCTCCATTTGCCTTCTTTCCCTTCGACTTTGCTCAGGGCAGGCTGCTGGACCTGTACCTCAGGCGCGCCCCATTCATCTTGGGCCTGCTCGTTTGCTATCGCCGCCCCGGCAAAGCAGCTAACACAGAGCAGAATCCCGATCAGCCGTCGCAGTGGCTGTGAAGGTTCGAAAGGAAATTGACAGGTATAAAGGATACTGCATCGCCGCGGATCATCCGTTATTGCTGCCTGCATAGATGCTCTTTCCTCCTTGAAACAGAGGACAGACGGCAGAGGACAGAGGACGGAGGACAGACTCCTGACTTCTATTTTCTGTCTTCTGACTTCTGCTTTCTGTCTTCCGCGATAGTTTTTACGGCCAGAGCAACTCCTCAAGCCAGGCGTCAGCCAAAATGGCGTAATCCTTCAAGTCAACGTCATTATCTGCATTCAGGTCGGCTGCGAGAGCTGCGCCGGTGTCGAGCCAGGCGGAAGCCATTATTTCTACGTCCGCGTAGTCAACTACACAATTGCCGCTGAGATCAGCAGCAGGCTTAGCTATTGAAGAAACACATCTGCGTATGTACAGCCTGATGTCGTCAAAGTATAAGCTACCTTCGCCGCCCGCTTTGGGACTAGTCCTGTTGCCCAGGCCGATATACACCTTCTTGACAGCCTTCAGATTCACGCCCGCAGCGCTTAATTGCGTCAGCTCAATGTTCCACTCCTGCCAGGCGTCCTTCTGGACCGCCCCAAGCTCAGGATGGTTGACGACCTTAACGTGTCCGGCATTATCTTCCACCGCCACATACAGTTGCTCAGCGGCATTGTTGGGATCGCCATAGAACCACATCGCCAATGCCTTGAGATTGTTTGTGGTCCAATCCTGCGGAGAGGTCCACTCCCGCTGAGTTTCAGAGTAGCGGGTTTTGCCGGCTGCACCGCTGTTATCGTAATTCAGCGGCATCGACTGGCTGCCGCCATGAACGGTAGACTGCTCTGCATAAGGAGGATCTGCATTACCTACGGTCGAGCCGGTCCCATTACCAGGATAGCCCGGTGCCGGTGTGGTATATCCGTATCCGTCGCGCCAGGTCTGGAATATCCTGCTGCCGACATCATCGGTGTAGCTCTCAAAATCATCCACGACAATATGGTCGGCTGTGGTAAAGCTCCAGACGTCGCCCTTCCAGGTGTCAGCAGCGTTCACCTCATCAATTCGCCAGTAGTAAGTCTGGCCCCACCCAAGCGGAGATTCGGTGGGCGTGAAGCTGGTAGCATCGAGGTTCTGCTGGCCTCGATAGATGCCCGTTGATGCCGGCGTAGCGTTTGCCACCGCGGTAGAATCGGCGCCGAAGTACACGTTGTGCTTGGCGGCTTTGCTTCCTGCCATCCAGCCGAGAGCTGCCGTGTGCGTAACATCGGCGGCGCCATCGCCAGGAGTCGGGGCATACGCCTTCAGCGGAACGTATGAAGTGGGCCCAATATAACAAGCGCTGATGATTTGGCGCGTGGCGCTGACAGGACCTTGCCAGGCTACCGCTATGTTGTCGCCGCCTGTACCTTCCTTCATCAACGCCTCGATGTAGTATCTCTTGCCTTTAACGAGGGTTTGCGGCGTCGACTTCTGCTCCGGATACTTGGTCCACTCTCTGGAGTTGGTCCAGTCGGGCACGCTGGCAATCATCTGCTTGTTGCCCGGCTTCTCATCCGTGCTCAACCACAACTGCGATTGGTCGTCGCCGGATACCCAGAACGTGTAATCACCCGAAGCGGGTGCAAACAGCCAACCGTAGAGCCGGCTTCCGTAGTCGTTGGCCCAGTCCACAGGACCCTCGAAGGTGGTCACATACTCCCAACCATCCGGGCTGCCAGGATAGCGGAGATTGTTTGTCAAATCACTTATGGCCGTTCCGCCGATACCCATCCACCACTGGCGAGTGATTCTGCCTGTGCCTGGGGCCACGGTTGAAAAACTCCAGATGGGACCTTCCCGCCAGGTTATGCCGTCAAACTGGTCGACTCGCCAGAAGTAAGTAGTCTCCGGGACAAGGGCTTTGGGGGTATAGGTTGTCTCTACCATGATGTTCTGCTCGGTGCTTGGGCTGCCCTGGTCAACGTCATTGAAGTTCTTACCAAGGTACGAATGCTGCAGAATCGCCCCCTGACCTGCTTTCCAAGTCAGCTTCACGTCTAAAGGCACATCTTTGGCCCCATCGACAGGCCTGGGCTTCCAGGCGGTCAACGGGGCGATCGTGAAGCTCCAGACATCGCCGGTACGTATGGTGATACCGTCAGCTTCAATCTCATCGATCCGCCAATAGTAAGTAGCCCCCGGCGTAAAGCCAGCGCTGTAGTAATATGTCGTGGTAGACTGGCGACCTTTGAACTCGGCGGCGCCCGGTGTCGGATTAGTGCCGAAATATACATCATGGAACTTGGCGGTGCGGCCTGCCACCCATTCCATCAGTTGCGTTTTTACGTCCTCGCAGCCGTCAAAAGGCGTGGGATTACTGGCCTTTAGGCCTGGCACAAGCAGTGCCGTCCCCCACTGGCTGGGAGTATTCCAGCCGCTTCCTGTGGTGGCGTGCCAGGCTACCTGCGACTCGCGCGTATCACCGCCGGCATCATCGTCATTGATAAAACAGTCCACGCCTATCAGTTGGCCTGTCGGCGCTCCGGGCCTACCCAGAATTGACGACCAGGGTATCCTGATTTCAAGACGATAGCCGTCTCCTGTCTCCGCCATCATATACTCTACGCCGACAAGACTTCCGGGCCGGTGGAAGTATTCATACATGTCGGCGTCGGGGGAGTCAACGTTCCATCCGAAGCGGTACTGAAAGTCGTTCTCGTCGGTAGAGCCGCCTTTGCTGTTGTTACCATCTATATAGAACTCGACGCTGTCATCCTGCCACGAGTTGGCAAGAACCGTGTCGTTGTACAATTTGCTGTCGTTAACGTCTATCAGCACATACAAATACCGCGAATCGTACAGCGCCTGCCAACTGCCGGAGCAATCGGCAGGGTCGGTCGGGGGGACTCCCTCAATAGTCCTGGTCATAAACTGTTTTGTTGCCAGCGACCATACAGGGTCGATGACACCGTCTATAACCGGCAGCGGCTGATCCGGCCAAGGAATATCCACGTCGGCGGCGCTGGTATGAACCGCAGTCAGCAAACACAGCAACACTGATAGACAGCCTAAATGGATGAATCTTCCGCGCATAATATTCCTCCTTCAAAGAACATTGCTTATCGAGGTTATTTATACCACATTGGCCGCCCGGACTTCAAGATAAATTCCAGAGACGGGCAGAAAATTTCCAAACAGCAGTAAAGTTCCCGTCCCCGTCTGCGCGCGGACGCTTCCCTTAGGGACTCTGGATTCTCCCGTCTCGCAGAGAGACTACCCGGTCGGCGAAGTCTTTTGCTGCCGGCCCGTGGGTTGCCAGGATCACGGTGCCGCCTTGTCGGTGAAAGTCATCAATGTATCCAAGCACCGCGGCGGCATTATCCGGGTCGAGATTGCCGGTAGGCTCGTCGGCAAGGATGATCTTTGGACGGTTGAGCAGCGCCCTGGCTATGGCGGTACGCTGCTTTTCACCGACACTAAGCTGTGAGGGTTTGTGATAAATTCGGTCGGCCAATCCGAGTTTGTCTATCAGCTCATAAGCGTGATCCGTCGCCGTACCGGCGACGGCTAAACGTCCCCGCCGGAGGCAGGTCCCGCCGGCAAGAAGAACGTTCTCAACCACATTCAAATAGGGCACCAACGCGAACTCCTGAAAAACAAAGCCGATATTCTGTGCTCTGAATCTCGCTCTGGCTCGGGCCGTCTGGGCATAGAGATTCTGCCCTTCGATGGAAACAATTCCGCTGGAGGGTTTCAGCATTGCCGCGATGGTCATAAGCAAGGTTGTCTTTCCGCTGCCGCTGGGCCCGCAAATAACGACGAACCAGCCCTTTTCAATGCTAAGAGTAACATCCGCTAAGGCCGTGCAAAGGCCCCGGCCAGTATGGTAGGTCTTTGCAACTTTTTCCAGGCGGACCATGTTTATTCTTGCCTCAGCGCTACCGCCGGGTCGTAAGCTGCCGCGATCATCGCCGGGATAAAGCTGGAAACTGCAGCAAAAAGCGGGGCAAAGATAAGCGACCAGGCCAGTAGAGACAGTTGCGGTTTTATCACTGTCTTAGCGGTTATTTTGAATATGTCCGGGCCAAAGTGCAATGCCAGATACGTTCCTGCCAGAAAGCCGATAAATGCCCCTAACAGGCCGACTATTACCGCCTTTCCAAGAAACAGCGCCGTGATTTTGCCCGATCCGTATCCAAGAGCCCGCATGATGCCGATCTCCTGGTATCTATCCTGGACGTTTATGGCGGCCAGTACGCCAATCCATATTCCACAGGCAATAACTACAAAAGGCACGATGACGGCAAATACACCTTGTATCATTTGTCGCTGTTTTGTGCGAGCCGCCGCGATAGGCCTTGCCTGAATTACCTGCACGTCCGGCAGGATGGAAGCAACTTCTTTTCTCAATATGGATACAGGATCGGTTGTGTCGACAAAGCAAAGGCAGTCCACCGCCTGGATTTCGCTGATCCGGCCAGGCAGGTTTAGAATCTCCTGGGCGTCTTTCAGGTGGCACTGGATGCGGATGTCATCTACGCCTCCCTGTTCAGACAGGCACCTAACTATTTTCAACTGTCTGCCCCCAATCTCGATAATCTGGCCCGCTTTGAGCTTGAGTCTATCCGCGATGATATATCCGACGTAGGCCGTACTTTGTGGGACCGGCTCGACCATCGGCGGCTGCTTTTGTCCGGGCGGGCAGACCTCCGGAGCCAGGCCGGTCAAAACCACTTCCAATCCTTGCCACGATATTTTTCGCTGCAAAGTGCCCAGCAAATGATTATAGGAAAACGCCGAAGGCGTAGCGAGCTTTTCCAGATATTGCTGCGGCATGGTTCTGTCGGTCAGCCCTGTAAGCAGGAACTCGCTTCTATCCGTACCTTCCGGCACGATGTGCAGGTTGTATCCCATCTGCAGCATCAGGCGAGCAGTCTCTCGCTCTGAAGCTACGCCGGCAGTAAAAAACGATATGAACAGGGCCACCGCCACTGTCACCGCTAAGACACTAAGCAGGAAATTGGTCTTTCGATGCAGAATCTCTCGCAAGATAAGGCCCGGCGTGCTCATAAACTCCTTCTCGCTCGAAACACGATGAACAGGCCGATGGCTATGATTAGGACTGTCGAGCCGGCGACCAGACCTACGCCCCACGAGGGATGAGGGATGAGCCACGAGGGACGATGTTTAGCCGGCACACCTGTGGTGCCGGCTGCGGATTTTTCCTGAGCCGGCTGTACAATAGCCTGCGCAGACGCAGATTCGTCTCTGGTGCTTGCCGGCCCCGGCTCCACAACTAATTCCTGGTAGCCGAGCGGCGCGCCTGGATATGAAGTAGTTCCTTTTCCTGCTATCCAGCTAATCTCGGCCTTTATAATCGGGTTTTCGGGATCAAATCCGAGGCTTTCCGCTGCCACGGAAAGCAACTTCTCATCCCACCTGGCAGGCAGCATCGTGCCTTGCAGCCATCTGTGGTCGAGGCTGCACTCGCAATCCTCGCCGATCACGAAGAGAACCGCAGTGAGGTTATCTTGCGTTATTTGCTCGCCTGTGAACATAGGCCCTACCCATCGGCCTCTGCCATAGAGCACCGCTGCGTGCGGCTGGTCAAGTTTATCCTTATCCAGACCCAGGCTCCACAGCAGAACCTTTTCCTGCGAAAGCGACTCTTGACTCACTTGGATCAGCACGGGCGGATGAGCAATGGGCTTGGGCAAATATTCCATTTGGCCGGCTACCTGCTCGATAGCGCTACGGGCAGCTTCTTTTGCCTTTTTGTTTTGCTCTGCGTCTGCGGCCTCAATCAGAAGCACAACGCCGTATGCCTTGCTGACCTGCTGCAGAATCTCATTGCGCTTTGGCGAGGATAAGATATCGTCAAGTGCCGACCTGAGCATTTGCTCGAAGCCTGCCCGTCCGGCAGGCGGGTCTCTCGCGGCTGAGCCAGCTTTTGTCAGGGGCACGGTGAGTGTCTGCCCGTCTGGCGAGACAAGAACCGCCGAAGGAAAAGTCTGTATCTGCAAAGAATCCAGATATTTTATAGCCGGATGCTCCTTCTGCTGATTCACGTCAACAATTTCGAATTGTATATTGCTCTCCAGCAGCGCGGCGTAAGATATTTGTTCAAAAGTCGAGGTAATTTCGGTAGGCGTATTTTTGTCCACATAGCCGTATAGATGGTACTGCTCAATGCCCAGGTCGACGAAGCCAACCTCGCGGACGTTGTATCTACAGGCATAGGCCGGAAATGGATGCAGACAGCAACAGATACAGGCCGCCACCATCAATTTTGATATTTTCAGCATCATTTACCGAAGCAGAAGACTTTTCCATCCTCAAGAGTAACTATCACACGGCCATCGCGGTCGACGGCCAGGCCCCACGGAACCGGCGACACCGGCACTGGCTGCGACCACAATATCTTGCCGTCCTCGATATTTAAGGCGATGATTTGGCTCTTGGTAGCAATCAGTACGGCATTATTGCCAACCGCCCAGGCGACGCTATCCTTGCAGTCGTAGCTCCACAGGGGCTTATCCTTTAGCCCTCGCTTCTCGGCGGCCGCACCCCGGCCAATGGCCTGGGCTAAAAGGGCGGGAAGCAACGCGCGGTCGATGCGAGCAAAACACATAACCTTGCTGCTGTATTGGCTGCTGGTCCAGACAATGTCCCGTTCTCTCACCGAAGCCAGAAAAACTTTGTTAAAGACGCTGTCATCATAGACTTCATATTTTGGGTAGGCGTAGAAAGGTTTGCCACAGGCAACGACCTGATCTACAAGCAGCGAAAGTTCCCAGCCGCGTGGGCTGGATGATTCGCACGTTGCCAGCGGCGCCGGATCGTTCAGACACTTGCCATCACGGGCGTCGTAGACGGCCGGCGAGAGAGAAGTGCCGCTTGCCAGATAGAGTCTGCCAGCATAAAGCAACTGATGTCCCTGCACGCTTACGCCCGTGCGGGCTTGCCGGTCGAGGTGGCCTGACGTATTGTTCTGCCATTTTATCCTGCCGGTGGCGGCATCGAGCGCGTAGACGTAAGTGCCATCGTAATTGACAATGCCCGCAGCAACATAAGCAATCCCATCATCGACCAGCACTCCGCTCGCAGCCGGCCAGGTGGAAAGGAATTGACCGTAGACGGGCATCAGACGCTCGGCGGGGGCCGCGCGGAATCGCCAGAGCAGCCGGCCAGTCTTGGCCTCGAAGCAATATACCCATCCGTCGCCGGAACCGACAAGTGCCCTGCCTTTCCAGATAGTTGGAGGAAAACGAACTGCGCCGCCGGTGTAGGCCTTCCATTGTTGTTGGCCGGTTCCCGCGTCCAGTGCCCTTACGATCCCATCGGGGCCGCTGACAAATACGAGGCCGCCAACTGCAACCGGAGCCGTCAGCAGGGGGGCTGCCGGCGGAGGAGTTGTCCCCGGATCAAACCGCCACAGCAGCTTAGTGGCATCGGGGATGGTCGCTTCTGTAGTGGCACTGCCGATATTATCTGCCCGAAATGTCGGCCAATCAGCAGACGAGCCAGGCAAATCTGCGACCTTGGTCAAATCGTCGGCGTATTTTTCCAGGCGTTGCTCTTCGGTTGCCTGCGGACTGAAGTTAAAGTCTCCAGCCGGTCCCAGGCAGGTGACGCCATATAGCGTCAGTTGGCAGTCGCAAACTGATGGCCACCAATACAGCAAACCGTTGGCGATAGTCACCCCCTCGTGACACGGGGGACGCATCGCTGAAATCCACTGGGGACGTCTGGTTGCCAAATCTAATCGAACTGAACCATCCTGGGCACGGAAAAAGATGGCGTCGGCTGAGCCGGTCGGCCGAGTGCAGGCCCTACGACTCTTATCAATTTCTGCCAGCACCTGGCCGGTAAGGGCGGCAAATTTCACGCTCGGATGCTTGTCGATTTGCCCGCTGATGCCGTATAATCCGTCCTCGCGTATGACGAGTTGAAAGTTGCTGTAGGAATTCTCCCATAGAATGCTGCCGTCTTCGGCTGAGACGGCCAGGAGTTTGCCGATTGGCGGGCCGGCAAAATACAAGGCCTTATCGCTACACTTTAGATAGCAGGTAGTTCGCCAGTTGGTGCGCCAGTCCTGCCGATTCAAATATGTACCAAGTGACCTAAAAAGTTCCGGCGCATTATCCGGCCTCTTCCGCCAGATTTCGTTGCCGGTCTTCGCATCCAGACACGCTAAATATGCGCCAAATCGGAAGATATAAATACGCCCGTTTTTCATGCACATAGCCCGGGCGTCGACCGGCTCATCTTCTCGGTGGTGCCAGAGGACCTTTTTCGTTTGGGGGTCGATGGCAAGGACATTCCGGCCAAATCCCCAGGGCTGCTGCGGCTGATTGAAACCTTCCGATATGGGGTCCCACGGCCAGCCGTGTTTGTCGCGGGCCCATTTCTTGGTTGGGTCTCTTTGCTCCTGCTCTCCGATAAGGGCATAAAGTACGCCGTTCCCTCGACTTTGCTCGGGACAAGCCTCCAGGGCCATCCATTTCCAGAATGTTCCGCCGGCCACATCTTCGGGTGGGATTATCTGGTCTTTGAGCTGGCCGGTTGCGGTGTCGATGAGTTTGCAGGATTTGTCATCGCCGACGTATAGTATTTGCGGCGTCGCAATCATTGTATTGCGGTGGATCATAACGCCCTCGGCCAGGTCTCGCTGCCAGAGGATTGTGCCGTTGTAGCCGTCAAATGCCACGAGCTTATTCAGATAAGGCTCTTCGCGTACTTTGAAAGCCACGTGGCCGAATGCCTTAAAGACTCTGCCTGCCGAAGCAACCGCCACCTGAGGCAGCGGTGCGTAGCGAGGCTCGGCTAAAAACTGCGTCAGATATGGCGCTACTATGACCTGGTCCTGCGATTGCGGGTTGTTGTCCGGGCCGTGATATGGGTGGCTCCAGTCATCTATGCCCTGCGGAAATGGCTTGGTCAAAATCCTCCGCCCTAATAGAGCCCTTCCCTGCGGGCGTAAGACCCGAAGCGCCTCGGCCTGGGAAATCTCTGCCTGTGTGTTACCGACAGCTACAAGGGCATCGACCAGGTTGTCGGCCAAGTGGAGCTTCGTCAGGTCGCCCTTCTCGATGAAGATTCGCGTCCCATACAGACCTGCCTTGTCAACCATCTGCCGGGCTTTTTCCACATCTTCGCCTTGAGGCAACTGGATGTAGATTAGTAGCTCAGTTTGTTTAGCCAGTTCAAGCGCCAGCTCGCATTTGGCGTCGCCTAAGACCACACAAATGCCGCGTGTGACGCCGATCCGGTCAAGTATCTGCTCGGTGCGCTCAGCCGCAACAGCAAATCCGCCACAGGCGGAACACATCAGGATGCAAGCCACACCAATCAATAAGGTAACTCTGGTCGTTGTCATTTCTGTCCCCTTCAAGAATTCTAAACATATCTAACCACGGATTACGCGGATTCCACTGATTGAAATTTGTCAAGTTCGTACTCGGTTTCTGTGTCAATCTGTGAAATCTGTGGTTTCTTTGCCCGGGCTTCCCAGGGCCAATCTATATATTAGGTTGGCCAAATTGTAATCCTAAATTGCCGGTTGTCAAACTGCGTTTTTGCGGCGACATCCTATTTGGTCTTATGAACCAGATAAAGCACAGCATCGCCTTTGAAGGGCACTTGCATGGTCTGCTGGGTATTGTCGCCGGCTTTTATTGTACCTGTAGATTCAATCTTGCCGCTATTGGGATTGAACCATTCGTATTTGTAAGTGCCTGCTGGCAAGTTCACATTGACAGAAGGGACATCCGCTGCAGGCCTGCCCTGAGCGGAGTCGAAGGGATTGTAGACCAGATACTCTACGCCGGGGTTTGCCAGACAATAGTTGGTCGAAGCCAGGTCGTTCTGCGGCTGCATCCAGGCCAAGTTCATCTTGTTGGCATACGTTAAAGTGTAGCCCAGACTTTTGCGGATTGGGTCCCACTTAGGATCGAGCCGCTGGCCAAGCACTTCCCCATCATACGGGTCCATAAAGAGCGGATTGTATCCTCTGGTAAAGCTCTTCCACACCCATGCCTGATTACCGCCGATTCCCCAGAGGTGGTCGGTGTCGTTTAGAACAACTTTACGCCCGTCCGCCGCCGGCGGGTCGTCCCGGTAGCCGCCCTTGGGATTGGGAGAAATCCAGTCAGCGGGGCTTTCAAATAAAATCTGGTTCTTCCCGCCGCGGTACTGGAAGGTCATCCCCACCGGATGCTGCTTGGGCTTGGACTTTTGATACTGCTTAATGTGGCGGATTATATGATACTGCCATTGCGTAGACGGCGGATGGTTCTCGTTAGATATTTCATACAGCACATTGTCGAGGTCGTTGACGGTGTCGATTACTTTGCGGATGTAAGCCTCCTGCAAAGAAGTCACGGCTTTGTTGGCAAGAGTGTAAATTTCCAGACCGTTACCGTCTTTGTTTGTATCGCCATCGATGCCGTTTATATTATTTTCAGGGTTGAAGGGATGTCCCTGCCAGGCGCCAGCGGAAAATTGCATTGCCCAGCCTTCAAAGAGCATAATAGAAACGTAAATGCTGCGGTCGCGGGCAGCCGTGACTCTCTGGCGCAATCGGTCAAAATACGCCGGGTTGAAATTCTCCAGGTTGAACTTGGGCTTACCGTCGAGGGCATTGCCGGGTCCTGTTCTCGCCCAGGGCTGCGGAGCTGCTGTGTGCAGCTTATTTTCCTGGTTTGCCTTTGTGTTCCAGGTTACCGGCTCCCACGTCCACATCCGGATGAAGTTATGATTCAGCCGCGTCATCCAATCCAGATAAGCGTCAAAATCGAAACGGGGCGGCGGATCGCTCGGCCCGATGTCCACAAGATTTGCCCAGGTGTGCGAGCCGGTCAGATAAATGGCCCGCCCACTGCCATCAGTGAAGTACCTGGGGTTGGTCAGATGCCGACGCAGGGGGCCCCGCAGCTTGGACGTGGCGGCAGCCTCGGCCTTCACAACCGCTGCCACCCAGTGGCGTTTGGCCGGTGCGCTCACGGTCACCACGCTGCCCCCGTCGAGCGTTTCGTGTTTGCTCCACTCGCCCGTGGCGATGTCAATCCACCGCACCTCGAATCGGCCCGGTGCGTTCTTGAGGTCCAGGCCAACGGACCCTCCATCAGCAAAATAGAGCACGTAGGCCTTTCCGGGGCGAGCAGCCAGATAGGCCTCATTGTCCTGACGGCTGCTGAGAAGATGGTTGGCGGGTTCGACATCCCAGAGCTTCACGAGCGATTCCAGTTTGCGCGCCGCCTGCAACGAAGCGACGGCCGGCGCGGACAAGCCCAGGCCCGATTCCGGCCGATGGAAGCGAGCCGATGCCGCTCCGCCAATAACGTGTCGCCACCATCGCTCTAAGCCGTCCTGATTGTTGCCAAAGCGTCCACCATCGGCGCCGTACGTTTTCACCGTGTTCAGCGGACGAGGCTGTCTGGCAATACGCTGCCGGACCCACTGGAAATTATCCCAGTGTTCCTGGCCTCTCTTCTGGTTGTTCTGCGACACGTCCGCAAAATCGTAGCGATCGGGATGGTCGAGCGTGCGTTTGTGCTCATCGGCTTTAAGGTCCCATGCGTCCCACATTTCAGTAACGCACACCTTCTTGCCGGCTTCTGCAGCTCGGCGGCGAATGTAATCGGCCCAGTATGCCCCCCATGCCTCTTCGCCGGAGGTCTCATTGTCCATGCAGTAAAGCACATGGTCGTGCCGGAGCGAGTGCGACAGCATCTTGTCCACAAACCGCTGCTGGTATTTCAGTATAACTGTGTTGTTGCGTTGCTTGGGGGTAGTAAAGAAAAACGGCTGCTTGTTGGCGCCGGCGTGATCGGGGTAATTCTCCACAAAGCCGGACTGCTCGTAGGTGTAGTTGACGTTGTTCTTCGGGTTGTAGGGATGCGGCTGCCAATTGTTACCAGAGTAATCGAAGCGGTCCCAGACCTCAATCTGCACGATGATGTCGCGGTCGGCGGTCCATCGGAGCATATTCTCAAACCGCTGCCAATACTGGTCGTTCCACTGGTCCAGGTCGTATGGATTCGACAGGCTCACCACAAGTTTGCCATCGGGGCGCTGCTTGAACGGATAGACCTCAAAGCCCTTGTCGTTGCGGTCGCTCATAGTGTTGCGGATGTAGTTGCCGCCGGCGTTACGGATTTCGTCGAGGTGCTCTTTGAGGTCCGGAATCTGGAACAGGTTGTCGTCCTTGCTCCCGCCGAGCAGCAGGAAGGGCTGGCCCTTGTATTGCCAGTAACGCGGATTTTTGGACCAAGGCTGGATGCGGTTTGTGTCGTCCGCAGTCGCAGTGGCCAGGCAAACGGTACGAGCAGTTGTCAAAACTAACCAGAGCAATAGTAGTCTTTTCATAAAGTCCCTTTCGCTTACCTGCCAGGCAAGGCGGGCTTGACCAGCGTGTTATACCAGATCTCCAAGGCCGAGCCGCGTTCGTAGTGCTTTCCCATAATGTCGGACATGCCGTCGGCGTTAAGATCGGCTACCCATAGATTGTGTGAACCCTGCTTGGACCAGGTAGGAAGATCGTGCTTCACCCATTGCGTGGCGGCGCGAGCGGCATTCTCAAAGATGTAGGCCTGCCCGCCGTGAATATCCGCCGTGAGCAGGTCCAAATCGCTATCGCCATCGAAGTCCACCGGCACCATCGTATGCAGACCGTGGCCGTCGGCCTTGAGGTTGACGCGCTTCCAGTCGGGGCTGAGCACCACGTAGCATTCCTTGCCTTCCTCTTCGGACAGAGCAAAGTCTGTGATACCGTCGCCGTTGAGGTCGCCGGCGGCGTTCTTGACGTTGCCCTGAGCATTGGGGATGACGTGCACGGGCCAATTTTGCGACGCCGGATCGCCGGGGTTTTGGAGCCAGGTGTTGTTGACCAGCACATCCATGTGGCCGTCGCGGTTGACGTCCGCCAGACCCAGTCCGGCCCGGCCTTCGCCGATTTTGTAGACCTTCCACTGCTCGTAAGGATTGGGGGGCGAAGGCATGTAGAACACGCCCGACCCATTATAGCGCTGCATAACGATGTCGGTGCGACCGTCGCGGTTGAAATCATAGACGCGGCTGTGGTCGGCGATGTCGCCGGAGAATGGTAGGGGGTGGATGACCCACTGCGTGCCCGCCCCGTTGGCGTTTTCAAACCAATAGCCCTTCCGGTCTTGCTTGCAGGAGACGCAAATATCCACGTCGCCATCGCCGTCAAAATCGCCGGTCCACAGCCCCATAAATCCTTGTATGGAGGGATCGCTGGAAATCGGATGGACTCGCCGCCACTGGGGCCGGCGTCCCCCAGAGTTCCGGAACCACGCCATGCCGTTGTCCGTGCTTACAACGATGTCCAGTCGGCCGTCCCCGTTGAGGTCTGCTGCGGTAACGTCATCGGGCCCGTCCAGTCCTTCAAAGACGACCTGGTGCTCGAAGTTCCAGTTCGGAGCAGAGACCGCCGCCGCCGAGGCAGCCGTCGCCATTGTTCCCAAAAGAATCAGGGCAACTCTTTTCGCAGCCATTTTATTTCTCCTTGTTGAAATTTATTGTCCGAGGCCGGACGCTGCCGTCGCCCTTGGGGCTGTCTCTGTCAGGATCGCAGCGGAACGCCGCAAATCTCGGAAATCTCGGGGACAGCAACCCAAATTCACCTTAACTCTTCGATAACATCCTTTCGGTTCTCCATGCCCGCCCGCAACAAGCCTTCCGCCAGCCGGGCAAAGAAACCGCTCCAAATCTCATTCACGTTGGGCGGGCTGTTCGCCCCGCCCTCCTTTTTGCCTCCATTGGTCCGGGCAACCACCATGTTCCACTCTGGAACCACGATGCACACGTTGTTGTGCAGTCCATTGGCGTAAAACGTCCGGGGCGGCGCGCCGGGCCAGAGCCGCTGCCCGTTGGGCTTGACTCCGTTGACCCACCAGTTGTAGCCGTAGACTCCCGCTCCGCACGAGCGAGGCATATCGTCGTTCGGCACGGAGGCCGGGACCTGCACCGAGGTGGCCTGGGCAACCCAAGAGGCACTGATGAGCTGCCAGCCGTTCCAGTTTCCCCGGTTCAAGAAGATGTGGCCGAAGCGGGCCAGTTCGCGGGACGAAGTGTGGATCCCGCCGGTCCAGTTCAACACGCGCCCGACCGGAGAGTCGTTCTCCGTCCAGCGCCACCTGGTCATTCCGATGGGGTCGGCAATCCGCCTCTTGAACAGACGGTCCAGCGGCTCCCCGGCGGACTTGGTCAGCACGCTACCAAACTGCGACATGGCGTCGTCCCAGTAGCGGAACTTGCTTCCCGGGGAAAAGAGCGGAGGGGCTGGCGGGCCGGAATTCCAGGAGTCGCCCCTCCCCTGACGGTCGAATTCATAGCTTCCCCCGACCGAATCGTAACCGGAGGTCATGGTAGCGAAGTGACGCAGCGTGACGGTGGGATACTGCTTGGCCAGCGTCGGCTCCAGGTCCTTGGCCAGCGTGCCGAGCGTCACCTTGCCGTCGTCGATCAGCAGTCCCATGACCGTGCTGGTGAACGACTTTGTGGCCGAATAGATCTGGTATTGCCGGTCGCACTCCGGCTCGGCCCAGATAACATAGCCGTTGCGGACCATAAAAACAGTTCCTGCCCCTCCATACTCTTTGAGGCTGCGGGCGAGGTAGTCCACTGCCGCTTCGAGTTTCGCCGGATCGACTCCCTGCGACTGCGGGCTGGCCTTCGCCCAGTCCTTTCCAGGGAAGACCATTTGTCTGGCGTCCAGGCGGGCGTCTTGGGCATCCGCTCCTGTCGTCGCCGTGCCAACGAGCCACAACAGGCCGAACGCCAAGACGGACAACGTGCGTCGGGTACCTGCTTTGTGAAGGACCGGTCTGGCGGCGTTTCGTGCTGTTTTCATGGCGTGGTTCCTTCGCATCCTTTGCCGCCTCACGGGGCTCTCTTGGCTGGTTCGGCCACAGGCGGCACCCACGGGTCCGGCAGGCCAACCTTGTTACCGTGGCGGTGATACGCCCAGCCGTGATCCCAATCAGCCCGGATTTGGTCCTGGGTCAAGATAGGCTCGAACGTAAAGGCGCCCAGGTCCGGGGCTTTGTCCTGCGGGCGCAGGCGGCCCCAGAAATCCGTCGCAGGCGCATATTCCGACGAACCCTTGCCAATCGCCGGGCTGCCCTGCCGCAGCCAGAAGACTCCTCTGGCCGGGTCCACAAACAGGGGATCGCCGCTAAGCCCGTGTGGTCCCTGACGAGCGGACTTGGGCACACAAAAGTTATAGTCCACCAGAACGTTTTGGGTGTCCTCGTCGAAAGAGAATGCCTCTCCGCCCTCCGCAGCCAGGATGTTGTTCGCCACTACCTCGCCGTTGCCGTTCCAGATGGTCAGCGGCTGATCTTCAACCACCGTGTTATTGACGATGACATTCTTGCCGCCTCCTTGCGGACATGCCACGATGATCCCGCGCCGCCGAACCTGGCCATACACGAGGTTGTTGACGATCCGTGAGCTCTTGATAGATGGATACAGGTGAAGTCCGTAGCTGGCGTTGTGACGGACGATGTTGCCGCGAACCGTCAATTCTTCGCCGTCGGCGTACACGCCGTGGTCAAACTGGATATGATCGCCATTGAACTCGATGAGGTTGTTCTCGATGACGCCGCCTCTCTGGTTGTGCATGGCGACTCCCATCGCTTTATTGTTATGGACCCAGCAGTTGCGCACCACGTTGTAATCACCGTTCATCTTGATCCCATCGTAGCGCCCGCCCATCACCTCAAAGCCGTCGATGACCACCCAATCGCAGCCGTCTGCGTTGCTGATGACGTGGTACTCGGCACCGATAATCACCGCCTGCCATTTGATTTCCGACTGAATCACCGTCGGTCGCTGCTTGGTTCCTGCGAACTGCTTGGCAATCTGAATCGGGCCGCGGTAGATGCCCGGCTTAACGATAATAGTGTGCCCGCCACCAACCTTGGAAAGTGCATATTCCACGGAGGGCCACGGCTTGGCACGGGTTCCATCGTCTTCTATCCTGCCGTCGGTGGCCACATACTTAGCCCCGGCCACTGGCCGGGGTACCCCCGCCGACAGGCAGGGGCTAAGGGCAGCACACGCCGTCAGGCAGAGAATCACAATCATTGCACATCGCATAAGCATTTCTGTTCCTCCTTCTTCGTTATTTCCCCCCCAAATGTAGCGCCGTGTCGCCATTGAAAAGCGTCTGGAAGCGGCATTGGCTGCCGCCCTGGACGGGAGCGGCTGGCTTGACAGTCCCTGTGGCACGGGCTTCCAGCCCGTGAAAACACGGCCAAGATGGCCGTGCCACGTGGACCCATTCCATCTGCAATATTCCCTTGGCGGCTGAGAGGTCCACAGTTACCTCACCGTCTGCAGGCAGATACACCAGATATTCCGCACCTGGGTTGGCCAGACAATACTTGCTGGAGGCCAGGTCACACCGAGGCACCATTGCCGCCAGGCCTGCCCTGAGCGAAGTCGAAGGGTTCATCCGCTCCGCGTAACGGCGGGTGTCTCCCATCGCCTTGCGGGCGCCTTCCATTTCGGCTTCGCTGCTCCGAACCCAATCCGGCTTGCTCAGAGGGTCCATATAGATCGGATTGAGCCCTCGGGTGAAACTCTTCCAGACCCAGATCCGATCTCCACCCACTCCCCAGAGGTGATCCGTATCGCTGATGATGACTTTCCGTCCGTCGGCGGGGGGCGGATCGTTCATATAGTCGCCCGAGGCGCCGTCGTTTTGCGGCGAAATCCAGTCAGCCGCGCTACCCAAGAGGGCTTCCATTGAGCCTTCGCGGCCGCTATCGAAAGCCGTTATCCCGACGGGGTGTTGCTTGGGTTTGGCGGCCTGGTAGGACTTGATGTACCGGACTATATAATACTGCCAGTCCTGGGAAAAGAGAGCCGTTTCGTTGGTGACCTCGTAGAGTACATTATCAAGGTCGTTGAGCGTATCAACGACCTTGCGAACATAAGTCTCTTGCAGCCTGGTGATAGCGGGCACCTGCAAAGTATGCACATCCTTGCCCTGGCCGTCGCCATCGGGGTCCCCGTTAATCCCGTTAGCGATATTGGCTGCGTTGAAAGGATGCCGTGGCCAGGGATTGCCATAATCGTGGTCGTAGATGCTCCAGCCTTGGAAGAGCATGACACTGACGTAAATCCCGCGCTGCCCTGCGGCTACCACCCGAGCCCGCAGACGGTCGAAGTATTCCTGGTTGAATTGATTCAGGTTGAATTTCGGCTTTTCGTCCCAAGCCGTCCCCGGACCCGTGCGGCGATAAGCAAGAGGTGCGCAGTAATTTTTGTTGACTCCGCCTTCCCAGGCCCACATTCGCATGAGATTGTGGCCAGACGATTGAAGCAGGTCCAGGTAAGCACTATAATCAAAATGGGTTAATGGCTCGCCAATTGTGCCGGAATCCCGGAGGTTATACCACGTATGCGAGCCGGTCAGGTAAACAGCTTTCAACGAGGCGTCCCGTGTCTTTGTTGCGTCGGTGAAATAGCGAGGGTTCTCCGGGTGGACCCGAAGCGGTCCCTTGGCCGGCGCTGGCCTTGGGAGCGAGTCGGACGCAGACGTTTGGGCGGCGACTGACATCACCATCAGCATACCGAAACAAACGATTAGATAGTTCATTGACCTCATGGTTATCTGTTCCTACTTCGATTGTGCCTTGAGATAGAGCACGGCGTCTCCTGCAAACGGAGCCTTGAACTGCTGCGCGCAGCCGCGGGATTCGATGCGGCCTTCGCCTGCAGTAGCCCCTTCGGAAGGATTGAACCATTCAAAGCGATAAGACCCCGGTTTCAGCTCGACGGAAAACGCTTCACCCGCTCTGGGCTGATAAACCAGATACTCCTTGCCTGGGTTGGCTAGGCAATATCCGGTGCCGGCCAGCTCGTTCCGGGGAGTCATTGCTGCGAGGTTCATCTTCATGGCGTACGTCCGCGCGTATCCCATGTGCTTGCGCATCGCCTCTTGCTCGGCGCGCGAAGTCCATTTCGGATCGCCGTAGCAATACCAGTCCATCAGGATCGGTTGGATTCCCCTGAGGAAACATTCCCAGATCCAGCTCCGATGCGGCGGCGTCGGCCAAATGTGGTCCACGTCGGCGATGATGACCTTCGTTCCATCGGCGGCTGGAGGGTTGTCCTTGTATGGGTCTAACCCCGGGGAAATCCAATCGGCGGGGCTTTCAAAAAGCACGCGATTGTCCGTCGCCCAAGTGCCGTTCAGGATATTAAACACGCCGGTCATGCCGACCGGATGCTGCTTGGGCCTGCCGGACTCGTAGCGCTTGATGAACCGGATGAAATGATACTGCCAAGGGACACTCGTCAGGTCGCCCTCGTTGCCAATCTCATAGAGCACGTTGTCCAGGTCGTTGACCGTGTCGACGACCTTTCGCACGAACGCCTCCTGATAGGCGGTGATCCTGGGAATCGACAGATCGTAGGCCTCGGCGCCCGAGCCGTCTTTGTTGGTGTCGGCGTTGATCGCTTGCACGTTGTTGCTTGGGTGGTATAAGAGGTCGTCCCAATCCTCGCGCTTCGCCCCGCTGTCCGGGCTGAACAGCATGATGCCCACATACACGCCGCGATCTTGTGCTGCGACCACCCGGGAGCGGAGCCGGTCGAAGAAGGCCGGATCGAATCGGTCCAGGTCCACCGCGAGGCCGCCGTCCTTCGCGGTGCCCGGTCCTGTCCGCGCGTACGGCACCGGTTGATGCCCAAGCCCGCCACCGCTCCAGAGCCGGATGAAATTGTGATGGTGGCGTTCGAGGAAATCAAGATAAGCGGTGAAATCGAAAGTCGACCGGCGTTCGTGGGAGTCGCAGAGGTTTCCCCACGTGTGCGAGCCCGTCAGATAGATCGCCCGCCCCGTGCCGTCGGTGAAGTAGCGAGGATTGGTCGGATGGACGCGGAGGGGACCTTTCGCGGCGAGGGACCCAGTCCGCTCAGTAGCCACGACCAGCTCGTCGATCCACAGCGTCTGCTCGTGCGGCAGCAGGCCAGGGCCGAAGTAGGGGGTCAGCAGGAACTGATTGAACTTCATGTTGGGGAAGTCGGTGGTGCGAAAGATGACGTCGTTGCGGTCGACCACCAGTTTGCCATCGAACCAGCCCCGGACGATGCCGTCTGCATTCGGCTTATCTTTTTCCACGTCCAGGCTATTGAGTTTGAACATCGCCTCGACGCAGTGCCACTTCGCGTCGGTAAAGAGGACCTCTTGGCTGTCGTAGAGCATCCCGTTGTAGCCACCCCGCAGGGGCCCTTGGGTGAGGCCATGAGGCATATCGGCATTCTGCATGTCGGTGGCGCCCAGCCGGAGCATTCCCTCCTGTGGTTCAATGTAGAGGGTAAGGTGGCTCGATGCGGGCCCGTGGTAGGCGCTGTTTTCCGTGGTCATGAAGTGGGAGAGGTGAGGGTGGTAGGATCGGCCCGTCCAGCCCCAACCCTTCGACAGCTTGATGTAGAAGCGCAAGAGTACCGTGTCAGTCGGCGCGAACAAGTGGCGCACGCCCGACGAGCTATCCGGCGAGGTCGTGTCCGGTTTCCAGTGATACTCGATACATCCACTGCCGGCGTAGGTGCCCTGGCCGGAGATCTTGAACGTACGACCGTCGTACCAACCGCGTTCGAGCAGCCGGTCGTCATCGAAGCTCTCACGGAACAGCACCCTCTCTTCCCCGCCCGCCCTACTTCTGGCGGGTAAATCCACCGTCCGTCTGGCGGATAAATCTGGCGGGCCAGGCTCGCCTGCGATTATAGCCGTGTGTAACGCTGCAACATTGACCAGCAGGGTTAAATATAACACGCCTTTTGGGATCGCCGGGTTCGTTCGCAGATTATTTTTACTTTGTGGGAACATCATAACTACTCTGTATACAAGTGATCGGCATATTAGCCCCCGCCTTTCGGCGGGGCTAAAAGAGCTTTACTTTTTTAATCTGATAATCTCCGCAGCAAGTTTTTCACGAGCGGCGAGGATTTCATTAGGGTCTTTTGAATATTGCCACCAGGTTGGAGCAATCGTGTTGACTATCTTTTTGACCGCGTCTTTGCCCGCCAGTTTTTCAAGAATTGCGAAATACTCGTAATCCTCCATCCCGTCTCTGAGATTCTTTATCCGCACGCAGGTGACAGGCCCTTCAATGCCACAGGGTACGCCGGGATAGAATAGGTAGCCGCCTCCGTTATAATGCGCAGGATGTGCAAACGCGGGATTGCCCCACGGGTCAACAACCCTGGTGACCGTCGACCAATATAGTAGGCCGGTGATGTCGTATTGATAGTTTATCCAGGTTGGGATGCGATAAACCAGCAGCGGCCAATCTATATGCCAGTGGGGCGGATCAAGGTCTTTGACCTTCTGATATTCGGGGTGATAACGAGGCGCTCGCTGAACCAAAGCGGTGTAAGACCAGACCTCATCGCCCTTGGCGATTTTTTCACTTATGGATTTTCTATCAATAAACGACCACAGCGGACACCAAATATCAACCGCCGGGTCAATATCGGGCCAGGAAGCATCCTGTGGATATGGCTGTTCAACCACCAGCCGTCTAAGCTCGGGCACAGCCTGGCCTACAAGTTCGCCCAGCACCAGGACCTGCTCATAGTTTTCACGTAGGTTCGGCTCGTCCCACATGTATAAATATGCCCGCTTTTCCCAGCCGTTTTTCTTCAGGTACGCATAGAAATCTCGATAATAGCGCTGGGCTTTTTTTTGGTTGGCTTCGGATATGTCTCTGTAATCAGGCCGCAATGTTGAACCTGGCAGCGAAAAAAATGGCGCCCTTGGAACCTCAAAATCAGTCACGTGAAACCTATTGATAAACTCAGTTAGCTGTCCGTGCTTTTCGGCAGTGACATTCAAAGAGCCGTCTTCGTTGACGGCGGGCAACAGGCTGCCCGGAATAGGAGGATTGATGCGGTGCTCGGACATCGCCTGACAATAGCGCATCTCGATTTGTCTAAATTCCTCCGAGCCGGGCTTGACATCGAAGTATCGCGTGACATTTTGAAAGCCGCCAAAGTGGTTTCTATGGGTGGGACCGTCCGGAATTGTAAAATCCCAGACGGTCAGGACTACGGGCATTTCAGCGGATACGTTACCTTCAGCCTTGACGGTGAATTTGCCGCTGTAAATGCCTGCCGGGGCATCTTTTGGTACATAGACATCGACCCATATAGGCTGATTTTGGCCCTTAAATACTTCAAAGGGAACGGCATACATGTCATATCCTGTGGTAGTTGCGGGTTCCCCCCACCTTTTCTGAGACTGAGCTAACGGTTCGATGGCCTTGCCGGTCAAGGGATTCACAAATGGAATAAGCGGGTCGGCATATAGCCCGGGAGGTAATTCCGCTCCGGGCGTCGATTTTCTTACCCGGACGTATTCGGCCCTAAAAAGCCTGATATTGTCTTTACCGATTTTTGCCCCGGCCTGTCCAACAAGTTCGGAGATCTCTGCAGCTACTACCCTGACATTGTCATTCAAGGCGGTAACTACTACCTGAAACGATTCAACTTCATTTTTCGCTGCCTTAATCTCAACCCCTGCCTTCGCAGGGGCAGGCCTTTGCCCGTATGGTTTCTGTCCCTGGCCTATCCGTTCCATGCTGGATAGTGCCGTAAGCTGGATTCTCTCTTGGGCGATGGAGCAAGCAGGCACAGCACAAAACGGAATACAGAAGACAGAAAACAGAAAACAGAAGGAAGAATAAAGAATAGACCTTGGTCCTATTTGCTGTCTCCTGTCTGCTGTCTTCTGACTTCTGACTCCTGTCTTCTGACTCTGGTTTCTCATGGCTGATCTCCATCATTCAATGAGTCTTACTGGATCATACTGAGGGACTTTAAGCAGTTCGCCTTTCCGCAGCGCCGATTCGTGCGCGATAATGCCCGGCACCGTGTACGCTAGTGATTCGTAGACGTCAATCGCGGGTCGGCGATTATGCGCCAGAGCATCAATGAATTCGTGCGTCAGAAATGTATGTGAGCCTTCGTGGCCGCTGTCGTGCCGCAAAGGTTCTGGCAGCATATCCGTTTTCCACCACTGCGGCTGATTGTATTGCTCGAAGTTTGGCGCCTGGCGCTCAAAGCCGGCATCGTCTTTCTCGGTTTGCTGCCCGGAGCGAATGATAATCGGGCCAAGCCCGTTAGGATGCGGCGCGTAAAAGCTCATCTTATCGCCGATCCATTGTGCACGCTCACAGCCGCGGTGTGCGCCTTTCCACCATATATTGACGCGAAATGCGGTGCCGCGATTGGTTCTGAACATCGCCGATTCGTTCCAGAACGGGTTGCCGTACACGTTATCCTTGAGGATGGGAGCATCGTCGCCCCAGCCGTGACAGACGACCTCGGTCAGGCGCTCTCCAGTGACGCCAATTAGCTGGCTGGTGCAGTGTGTCGGATAGTGCATCGGCGCCACGCCGTAGCGCCAGGTTTTTTTGCCCTGGTAGAAGTAAAGCCCTTCCAGGCCGGGATGTTGATATTCAGCCTCACAGTAATACAAAGAGCCGAACTTGCCCTGCTGGTAAAACTTGCGGGCTGAAATCGTTGACTGCTGATAGTAGCCGGTCTCACCCATCATATAAGTCAGGCCATATTTTTTGACCGTATCCAGCAGTAGCTCGGCTTGCTCGATTGTTGCCCAGGCAGCCGGCACGGCAGAGATTACGTGCTTGCCGTTTTTCATTGCCTCGATGGTGTGCCGCACGTGAAGCGGGCCGTCGGTAAAAATAGCCACAGCGTCTATGTTTTTATCCAGGACCAATTCTTCCAGCGAGTTGTAGGCCTTTTGGCAATTGTAGACCTTCATTAACAACTTTCGCCGGTCTTCACGCAGGTCACTGACCGCCTCGACGATGCAATCCGGATGCTCGTGCCATTGGAACGAAGTGCCGAATCCGCCGCCTACGACGGCGATGCGAGCCTTCTTGGGGGCAGTATTGACGGCTAGCGCTGCGCGGTGAGCCAACATTAAGCCAGCCAGGGTAGTGCCGGTGCACTTAAGGAAATCACGCCGGGAATAATTCATCGAATTTTTGCTGTTTCTGTTCATCTTTATGTGCTCCGTCCTTCAATGAATTTGATCAGATTATAAACGACTAAATTGCAGGTGACTTCCACGTTATACTTTTCGGCAAGTTTAATAACAGCTCCATTTAGGGCATCGATCTCGGTTCTTTTTTTGGCCATGATGTCTTGCAGGGTCGAGGATTTATGTTCGGCTGTATCGGGAACAAGTTTACTATAAAATACCTCCAAAAAATCCTTAGTCGTCGGCCAGTGTGTTTTATAACCTGCCTCTGTCATCACGTTGAATGTTTCATCGACGATGCCATTCATGATTGTACGTGTAGTTTGGTTGTCTGCCAATACTCCGTAGGGGACATCCAGAATGGCCCCAAGCGGATTCAAGGCGCAGTTATACAACATTTTCGCCCAGAGGTCTTTGGCAATCTCGTTGGTTGTTTGGCAGGGAATGTCGCCCTGGGCTATAGCTTCGCACAAGCCGGTAAGCGGCGAGGAATCCTTATTGAAGAGGCTGCCAATATGGATTGAGTCCGCGTGTACGGTTATGGTAACCTCATTAGGGTTAGTTCGCTGAAATCCCGTTATTACACGGGCACTGTAAATTTTCGCCGCCTCAAAAGAAGCGGAGAATGCTTCTGCGTTGCCCCAGCCGTTCTGAAATAGCACAATTTCAGTTTCTTTGCCAAAGAGGGACTTATGCTCCGAAAGGTCTTTTGCCGCTGCCAAAGAGTCGAAAGACTTGGTGCAGACCAATATGTAGTCATATTTCTTTCTTGGGACTTGATGCAGAGACGTGTAACAGCCGAATTGAGAAGGCTCAGCGTGGAAGCTGCCCCAAATTCCCGTCCGGACCAGGCCATGCTTTTTCAGTGCCGCGACAGTATTCTCTCTGGCAACAATATCAACCTGGCATTTGGATTTAAGCAGGCAGCTTGCGATGCCCAACCCAACTGCGCCGGCGCCGTATATTAGTACCGTCATAATTACAATTGTCGATTGTCAATTTACAATTGTCAATTTACAATTTTGACGTGAAAGCAATGGTGCTTAAGCGAACCGGACCTATTGAAGAAAAGCCTTTGGTGGTGGAGGATTTGCCGATTCCGCAGCCCGGCCCCAAACAGGTTCTGGTGAAGGTTTCAGCCTGTGGGATATGTCATACTGAGCTGGATGAAATCGAGGGCAGATTGCCCGCAAAACTGCCTATAATCTTAGGTCACCAGATCGTTGGTACGGTGGAGAGCTTAGGTTGCGATGTCTCCAGATTTAAGTTAAAGGACCGCGTGGGTATCGCCTGGATAAATTCTGCGTGTGGAAAATGCTCTTTCTGCCAGAAGGGAAAAGAGAATCTATGCCCGGAGTTTAAGGGCACCGGCTGCGACGCAAATGGCGGTTATGCCCAGTACACCGTGGTCTGCGAAGATTTTGCCTATCCGATCCCCGACAGGTTCAACGACTGCCAGGCGGCGCCGCTTTTGTGTGCCGGAGCAATAGGTTACAGAGCGCTAAGGCTAACCAATCTCCAGGACGGCCAAATTCTGGGTCTATTCGGGTTTGGCGCTTCAGCCCACATTGTGATCCAAATAGCTAAGCATAAATCTCCAAGATGCAAGGTGTTTGTTTTCACCAGGTCTGGCCAAAAAGAGCATCAAAGTTTGGCTGAAAAACTGGGCGCGGATTGGGTTGGAATAACCGGAGATACGCCGCCCGCGAAACTTAATTGCGCAATCGATTTTACTCCTGCGTGGAAGCCGGTCATCGAGGCGCTCAGGGTGCTGGAAAAAGGTGGACGAGTCGTCATAAATGCAATAAGAAAAGAAGAGAAAGACAAGGATTCGCTCCTGGAGCTTAGCTACCCAAACCATCTTTGGCTTGAAAAAGAACTCAAAACAGTAGCTAATATTACCAGGTGCGATGCCGAGGAATTTTTGCCCTTGGCGGCTGAAATCCCAATTGTGCCGCAGGTTCAGGAATTTGCTCTGGAACAAGCCAACGAGGCGCTACTTTTACTCAGACAAGGCAAAATTCAGGGAGCAGGAGTCTTAAGGACAACTTAAAACTTAATCCGCCTTACGTCTGGCGGATAAAGACTCAACCCGCCGTACTTCTGGCGGGTCAAAGTCCAAAGGCGGTGATGCGATGTCAATCATATTCTATGAAGAGCCGGAGCTTAAAGATCCGGTTATGTTTTGCGGCTGGCCAGGCATCGGAAATATCGGCTTGACCGCAATCGATACTCTAAGAGTGGTGCTCAAAGCCGAAGAGTTCGGAGAGATTGAACCCTGGGACTTCTTTGATCCCCAACAAGTCAGGATTGCCAACGGCTTACTGAAGGAGCTTGAGTTTCCGAGCAATAAATTCTACTTTCAGCGGCTCGAAGCCCGCCCTGAGCACATCCGAAGGGAGCGGGACTCTATATTCTTCATCGGCCAGCAGCAGCCGGGCGAAGGCCCAACGAGATACGCGCAAGGTCAAAAGGCTTATGAAATGGCCAATTTGGTCCTGGATGTGGCTGAGAAATTTGGCTGCCAAAGAGTCTACACTTCTGGGGCAGCCGTGACTCAAATCCACCACACCGCAAGACCAAGGGTCTGGGCTGTGCCCAATAAACAGAACTTGATCGCTGAGATCAAAGAATATGACAATACCATCCTGATGTCGCAAATCGAAGGAAGAAGCGACCAGGGTGTTATCACAGGCCTGAACGGGCTTTTGCTGGGCGTGGCTAAAAAGCGGGGCTTAGAAGCGATCTGTCTTATGGGTGAGATACCTTATTATCTTCAGGCAGCTCCCTGGCCTTATCCTAAAGGGTCCAAGTCGGTTCTGGAGGTCCTGCTCAAAATACTTGATATCACGGTCATCCCTTCAGCAAGCTCAGGGCAGGCTCTGAGCAAATTGGACCAATCAGCCCGAAAAGTAGAAGAAAACATTGAAGGATTCTTAGAAAGCCTTTTCGCGGCAGAAGCGGTGCCTCCGGAAGTGAGGGACGAAATTGAAAAGCTAAGGCACATCAGCCGCGAACCCGGACCCATAACCGAAGAAGAGCAGAAAAAGATAATGGAGCATATTGATGAGCTGTTCGACCAGAGACCCTGGAAAGATGAAAAAGGACCCCCGACCGGTGGGGGAACCCAGTAGCATCTTTAGATTTTCTCAACCCGGAGGGGCTGGGAAGTTTGAGAACCCGACGCTGATTGTCGCGTGGGACGAAGATGCGGGCAGACTCGGTCCAAAGGTGGTCCAACACATAAATCGCAAGCTGGGCGCGAAAAGCTTCTGTGAGGTCGAGCCGACAAGCTTTTTCTCCTTAGAAGGTGTGGCGGTCGAGAACGACATAGCCCAGTTTCCCGAAGGCAAATTCTATTACTGCGAAGGGACCCCGCTGCGCGGGAACCAAAGAAACGACCTGGTAGTGTTCAAAAGTAACGAACCACGTTTTGAACGGCATAAATTCTTAGACGGCGTTTGCGATTTGGCTCGGCATTACTGCAAAATAAGGCAGCTTTATACTCTTGGCGGGACTATTTCATCGATTGCCCATACCGACTCGCGAAGGATATTGGCGGTCTTTAATCAAGAACAGATTCAGCAGGAGCTTTCGGGATTCGGCCTGGAAAACATGAACTGGCAGGGGCCGCCCGCAATCAGCAGTTTCCTTCTGTGGGCGGCCCAAAGAAAAGGAATTCCGGGCGTAAGCCTTTGGACAGAAATACCATTTTACCTGGCTGCGAGCGAGGACTTCCAGGCCATAAAGGCAACTCTTTCTTTTCTGGATAAGAGATTTGACCTGGCTCTGGACTTGACGGAACTGGATGAACAAATCATGCGCCAAAATGCAAAGATAGACCGGCTAAGACAAGATGACACCCAGATCGACAGGTACATCGGAATGCTGGAAAGCAAGCTCGCTCTCAGTGCCGACGAGCAAGGGGAGCTGAGTAAAAAAGTAGCCGAGGCACTCTAATTGTCGATTGTCAATTTACAATTGTCAATTTACAATTTGCTGGCGGCTTTTTTCACCCATTTCCGTTTGGAATTGGCGGTTTTTGTGCCATACTTTATATGGACGTGTGCTTCTACGCAAAAATCGTTCCGATAAAATACGTAAAGCTGAGCAAGGTGGTGTCATCTCAATTGGGGGAACGGAAGTGGGAATTCAATACCTCTCGGCCAACATTCTCTTGATTACTCTGCCCGAACGACCACAGCAAGGCGACGAGCTGGAAGAAGTCACCAAGATTCTAATTGAAAAAGTTGACCATGATGTGATGGTTGACTTCTCCAGAGTTGAGCTGCTGACTTCTGGAACTCTCTGTCGTCTGATGATACTGGATAGACTGCTCAGGGGATTGGGACGTGTGCTCATTATGTACAACGTGTCTTCGGAAATAAAACACGTCTTTATCAGGACGGGCCTGGAAACAGTGTTTGAGTTTGCAGAGGATGAGTTAGCTGCTTTTCGGCATATACGCACCGCATCCCGCATATCCACTTAGCATGCATCAAAATGCAGGTTCGCAGTAGCTGGTGGGCAAGAATTGCAGGACCTTAGTAGGCTCGAATCCGGCGGGGCTCTTTGCAATGCCCGACCGATTGAAGACTAAATCAGTATTTCCGTCCAAACTCATGGCTACGTTTCCATAGTTGACCACTGAGCCGTTGATTGTGCCGCCGGCGTTTCCAGAGAACTCGATGCTGCTGGCAGCGATGACGCCGTTGATTGTTTCAGAATCCCCGCCAAAGCAGACGCTGAATCCGGGAGCTAATAAAAAGGTTCCGGTCTCTTTTTTCAGTTCGCTGAAGGCGTCATCGGGCAACTCTGAAACGTTGTGGCTGTCCACCGTCCCGAGAAACTCAATTCGGTTTTCAGCGGCGGGGCAGTCCAAGTCGCCGTTGCCAACGATGATGCCGGTGATCTGAGCATTGCCGCTAAATCTGACCACGTTAGGAGGCTCGATAAATACCAGACCCAGTACCACAACGTTCCCTGAGAAGGTGGGATTGGTCCCTGCGGGGATTCTAACATTTTCCAGTGTAATGTTAGCGGCAGTATCGGTTGCCGGGTCGAAAGTGCTCACGATGTATTGTTCGAAATTGGCTGGATAAGGTGTTGGAAAGTCGCAGGGCGGCACGCCTATGTGGACGTGCTGCAAGGCCGCCTCGCCTGTTTCCCCGTATATGGAGCTGGCGTTGCTGATGTCCACAAAGGCGCCCGAGTTGACGATGCTGACTTCGCCAGCTATGCTGGACTTGCCTATCATTTCCAGAGCCAGGTTAGAGCTTTCGCTTTCAATGTAAACGCTGGCTTCAATGGCCGCGTTGTATCCGGCAACGTCCACGCTGCCGTGCATCTGTACAGGGCCTTTGCTTGCGATCCCGTAATCAAACACGGTGTTGCCAATGGTGGCAAAATCAAAGTTGACCCTGATTCTTCTGCTGGCTTGCTGGCTGCTGCCGGTTATATCCATTATCAGGCTGTCATAGTCGTTCCCGTATGCGATCACGGCATTGAACACCTGACCGGATTCGGAGCTCAACAGCACGCTCGGGACAGTTACCGTCTTGGCGGAGGCATCATAGCTTGAAACAACGTTAGTGATGCCTGCACTGTTGAGCTTGCTTTGCAGTTGCGCGGCAATAGCCTGGAGCCTATCAGCAGGTGCGGCAGTGCCTGAGACTTTGATTCCAGAAAGATAATATCGCATGACCTCAAGGCCGGATTGAGCGCTTGCCAGAGCCCGATTGGCCTGGCGTTGATTATCGGAAATCTGGACATTTGTGCCTGAGAATGTTGCTATCGAGGCGGCAAGGGCCGAGAATATGAGCACAAATATCATTGATAGGATAAGTGCCACACCTTTGCGGCTTTTGCTACCGGTCATTTTACCCCCCAGTAATAGCATCCCCAGAGTTGACTTGTGACTATATTTCTATTTTTTGACCCCTGATTAAATTATAGGAAATTCTGGCGTAAAATGCAAAGCAAACCGTTCATTGTTCACGGTTCATAGTTCATCCACCAACAAGGAACAATGAACAATCAACTATGAACTGGGGGACGGCTTACTGTGCCAGGCGTTTGGCCAGCTCACTCAGTGCCTTGAGTTCCTGAGGGTTTAACCCGGCGGTTTTCTCGCCTGGTTGTTTTGCATCTATAATGTCTTCCAGCAGCCCTATCTCTTTTTGGTCGAGGTCGCCGACCCTGTCCTGCAACTGTTGAACCACCCTTATTAGTCCGGCAAGTTTCTCGTTGAGGTAGTGCTCTTGCTCAGCGGCTTGCCGCTGCAATTGTGCATTAGCTGCTGTTATCTGGGTGATTTTTTCGGTCAGCTCGTTGCGAAAGCGTTCGAGACAGTCTTTGATTTCTACGAGCTCCACGCTTTGGCCCTTAATACGTTGCTCAAGCCGGTCTAAGAGTATTTTTCGTTGATCTTCGCCGAGCTTGCGGTCAGTCATTTCTTGTTGAAGCTGCTGGTTGAATGCAACCTGGACGGAGCCCTGTAGGGCCTGCCCCGGCGTGCCGGCCCCCGTGTCTTCTGTCCTGCTGCCTTGCTTTGGCGCGAGAGGCGCTGAGGCGGGCCAAGAGAGAAACGGGGGCTGGGGGCGTTCATCGCTCCTGGAGGCCTTTTGCCATATTCTTCTCTTGCCGAACATACTCGCAGCCTTTGTAATCCGGTATATCGCTAATAGTATCGGCAAAAATGTGTCAGCGCTTCACTCTGTAAAGGCCGTCCTATAACATCACAAAAAAAACGATTGCCACTTGACAGGTTCTATTGAGGGTCATATTATACGGACGTTGCGGGTGCAGACACACGCTAAAGCCAAGCGGTTGAAATAAAGGCACATCGCAACAGGGAGGCAGGGTGAGGACGGAATCGACAGAATCCCGCCTGTGTCTCCTTTTTTTTGTTTTCGCGCAGGCACAACCTTAACCGCAGAGAACGCGGAGACCGCAGAGGAAGGACCTATAATCGTAGACCCTACCATGGCTAATCTCTATATTTCACAAAAAATTCATCGCACCCTTGTTTTTGGCTCAAAAATGCGGTCTGCCCGCTCAAAATTACCCAGTTTTACCTATTGACAAATGCCTGCACAATTTGGTATAATTACGCAAATCGGGTTGGGAGGATGGTAGGGAGACCACCCCAGCAGTGCTACCGGCCCAATAGGAGGCTGGGCATTCCCGGATGAGGTTTCTGCGAGGAGGCGTGTAAGTGGTACGATGTCAATGCCGTGACAGGGCAGTATTGGTCAGCATAGTAATGTCACTTCTGGTAGTGACATGCGCCTACAGCGCACCCACAGCAGTGGTGCATGACAACACTGCTCTGGTTGGTACTGCGTCTGTGGGTGATTGCACTATTGCGCCGGTTACTTCTGTCAGCGAAATGTCTCCAACCGCCGACCTTCCTTCGCCCGCCGAAGCAGGCTACGCGAAGGCGGGAGCACACAACTGGAATCTTGCCGGTGTTGCTGCTGAACTTCTAAAGCCGCCCACCGACCTTTCGGCTGCATCTACATCGCACGTCCAGGTAACATCCCTGCCGGCTGTACCCAGTGCCGTTTTTATGGTCTTGACCGGCTTTCTTTGCGTGTCACTGGTTAAAGACCGAAAGGTATGGCTGGCAGCTTTGGCTGCTCTACTTTGGGCAGGCCAGGCTGGATTTTCCGCCTTGCCGCAATTGGCTCATCACATAGCCAGCAGAAAACAGACAGAGCAATTCTCGCCGGCGAATCTCACTTGCACACCTGAACTAATTCACTCTGATCGCCTGCGAAGTGACATCGAAGGAACACGGTACATAGGCTTACTGCGCCATCTGGCCGGAATACCCGATAATAGGATGTCATTCCTGCGAAAGCAGGAATCCAAATCCACCAACGCGCATGTAAGAACGCCTCAATTCGCCCTCACAGAGGTTTTAGCTGATATTCTATCTGCGATCAAGCGCTTGGTTTATATAAGCAAGCGGCACAGTTGTTTTTCTGCCGCATTTATCTTTGAGAACCTGCCCCGTGGCCCGCCTCGTCAAACCTGGAAGAGATTCTTTCTTTTGTGCAACTTTGAGTTACAGAGTGTATTCGCGAACACACTTACGAAGCTTCGATATATTTGTAAATAGTTTGGTTTTATGCCAAGGAACAATAAGTGAGGAGAAATGATAATGAAAAAGATATTATTAACACTCGTGTTATGCGGCTTACTGGCTGCACCGGCACTAGCCACGCCGAGCCTCGGATGGTGGCAAGAAGAGGATGCTCGGACGACGTGTGCTAAGTTTGACTTCACGCCAGGCCACGTTATCCAGACCAGTCCGGGTGCTTACCTGGCCACACCTGAGTCGGTGAGAAGTCCCAATCCGAACGCGGTTGTGGCGAACATCTCTGCCAGCGCTAACAGTTGGGACGGCCAGACGATGTTCATCAGTACGACGCCCATCTTCGTCAATTTGGAGCTTGTCAACTACGTAGGGCCGTGGGTGAAGACGATTTACGTTGACGTCTGGTCATCAGCTCCCCCGATCAACTTAGGTGCGGCTGCGTGGGACGGCCACCCTATTGAGGACTATACGTATACCCTGCTCCCCGGGCAAGGCGATGCCGAGTTCGGCTGGCGCATTATCCCGAATCCAGACCAGGAAAAGATCTGGTTCACGATTCCGGTAACTCAGCTTGCTACTGGCGCGGCTCCAATAGCCATGTTGGACTATATTCACATCGACACGATCTGCATCCCGGCTCCTGGCGCTATTCTGCTGGGCGGGATCGGCGTGGGCCTGGTCGGCTGGCTGCGAAGACGTAGAGCACTTTAAGGGACGTGGATGCGCACAGGGGCAGGATGCCTTTCCTGCTCCGTGTGCGCAAACCAAAAATGGAAACAGTCTATAAAAGGATATGGAGGGAGTAGGAGGAGAAAGGTATGAAGAAGTTGATAGCAATCAGTGCAGTGTTGTTGTTTGTTGCCGGCAGCGCCAGCGCTGCGATTACCGTTTACACTGTCCGATCTGATTGGGAGAGTGCAGTCGGAAGTTTCGAAGAAGAATTCTTCGAAGATGCGATCCTGAACCCTGGCATCAGCATTGTCTCCGGTGAACCGGGGTACGTAGACACGACAAACCAGTGGTGGTGGGACCGGGTGGATGCCAGTAATACCCCGCCAAGCACCACGATTAGTTTCGCCACCGCCCTTTATGGGTTCGGCGGCTATTGGAATCTGAATGACCCCGGCGGCCCCGGCGTAGGATTAACGGTTACGATAGATGGGACGCCGGTTGGCACCGAGATTTCAAGATACTCTGTTTTCGGTTTCTACGGCATTGTTTCAAGCAGCCCATTCAGCAGCGTGGTGCTCACAGAGGGCACACAGGCATCAGGTGTGGAAACATTTTACCTGGACAATATGGTCTACTCGGTGATTCCCGCACCCGGCGCTATTTTGCTGGGCGGCATCGGCGTTAGCCTTGTCGGCTGGCTGAGAAGACGCAGAACACTGTAACAAGGAGAATAAAGGCGACCAGGGGCAGGGCAAAAGCCCTGCCCCTGGTAGTCGCTCGGAAGGAGAATCAATGAAGAAGCTAATAACAATTTGTGGATTAGTGATGCTGGTCCTCGCAAGCAGTGACGCATTTGCTGGTTGGACGGAGACTGGCGATGCCGGCGATCTTCCAGGCACAGCTCAGATTATTTGGGGCAGTGGGCCGCTAGATACTATATCAGGCGCATACGGAGCGTCTAACGCGGATATGTACATGATATATATCTCGAATCCGGCAGGCTTTTCGGCTTACGCTGATGCATCTGACCCTCAACTGTTCCTCTTTGACCAGGCTGGTATGGGTATCTATGCCAATGATGACTACGCTGGTCATGGCTGGGATGCGTACCTTCCGCCCGGCCATGCGAATAGCCCCCCATCTGCGGGTCTATATTATCTGGCCATCTCGGGTTACAATCGTGACCCCTATAGTTCGAGCGGGCTTATTTTCCCCAGCTCTCCGTTCAACGAAGTCTTCGGACCGACTGGTCCTGGAGGGGCCAATCCGATTACCTCTTGGTCCAGTTCCACAGGTGCAGGAATCTATACTATCACGTTGACGGGTGCGGAATATGTTATTCCGGCGCCCGGCGCGATTTTGCTTGCCGGAATTGGTGCCAGCCTTGTCGGCTGGCTGAGAAGACGTAGGACACTCTAACAGAGTGAGTAAAATTAGGGCAACCAGGGGCAGGGCAAAAGCCCTGCCTCTGGGAGTTGCTCGGAAGGAGAATGAATGAAAAGGTTGATAACAATTTGCGTAGTGATAGGGTCGATTTTTGCGTGTCCGGCTGCTCAGGCCGGGATGATCGTGCAGACCCTGCCCGAGTTCAGTTCGCCCTACCACAATACCGGAACGTATAATGATGACTATTTAGTCGGGACATTCACCTATAATCTTATGGGTGAAACCATTGTCTCAGCTACAATATCCGGCCAATGGGGCAATTCCTACTCTTATACCACAGCGCACAATGAATTATGGGTTGATAGCGTCAAGGTTGGTGATACGCATGATTATTCGCCCGACCCGTACAACAATGGCCCTACGCCATGGTCTTACAATTTCGACTCATCGGAGTTCGCCGTCCTGTCGGATGGTTCCGCGGAGTTTCATACCATCCAGACTTCGGAGTATTTCGTGCGTCTCGGAGAAACCACATTGACTATCGAGACCACCGGTCAAGTAATTCCGGCACCAGGTGCAATTGCGCTGGTGAGCATCGGTGTCGGCCTGGTCGGCTGGCTGAGAAGACGTAGAACACTTTGAAAAGGGCATCGTTCTAAGAAAAAAAGATGATGAGACATTAATCATACAAGGGAGAAATATGAAAAAGTCAATAATGTTGTGGAGCGGTGTTTGCCTTGCTGTTATGGCGTGTCCCGTTATTGCAGCACCGGTTTTTTTCACAGATCGAACCTTGTTCAACGCTGCCGCAGGCAGTGGATTAAGTTTTGAAAGCTTCGAAGGTAGCCCGCAGGCAGGTGCGTCCGTGACCTACGGCGACCTGACGTTGGCCGAATCGGGCGGGATTGATTGGTTTACGCACACGGCGATTAACTCCTATTTTACATCAGCCACTACCGATGGGCAGCATTCTATTTGGTACGATGATAACAATGGTAGTATCTCCACACTTACATTTGGTCTGGCTGGTCCAGTGACTGCCTTGGGCCTCGATATTACCACGTCTTTGAACAGTACCGTAACGATTGGTGGCGAAATCGCCTCGAGCATTAGTTTAGTAGGCAATACCCCGTCGTTTTTCGGCGTCATCGATTTGATGTCGCCGTTTAGTACAGTTACATTCTCAGCCAGTGGTGGGCCGGAAGTTGGTTTTGACGCTGTTTCGTACGGCGAAGCCTCCGTAATCCCTGCGCCAGGCGCTGTCCTTTTGGGCAGCATGGGCGTCGGGCTTGTCGGCTGGCTAAGAAGACGGAGAACACTGTAAAAAGTAAGTAGAAATAAGGCAAACAGGGGCAGGGCTTGTTGCCCTGCCCCTGGAAGCCTTTCAAAGTTATTGAGTTTGTGGAGGGTAATAGCATGAAGTACCTATCCAAGTTGTTGATGTGGACGGTAGGTGTGAGTGTTTTGTGCGGATCTGTTTGTCTGGCCAACCCTACGTATACGGGCAGCCTTTCCAGCGCTACCGGCGGCATCCTCGGCAGCCCAGGCTCGGGCTGGATTGCCGCGGGAGTGACGTTCAGCTGGGATGTAGAGCTCATTGGCGGCCTATGGCACTACGAATATATCTTTACGGAAGATCTCGCGACGAACGGCGGCCTGAGCCATTTGATCATCGAAGTCTCGCCGGACCTTCGTTACGCCGAGATTCAGAATGCAAGCCCGCCCATTGACCCTGGCCCGCCGCTTGACCCGAAGTTGTATTCCCCGGGTCCGGGCAACCCTGACATGCCAAGTCCTCTATTTGGGATTAAACTTCAGCCGTTTGTGGAGGGCCTGGACCCCCAGAGCTGGACAGCCAGTTTTGACACCAGGCGTAATCCCGTCTGGGGCGATTTTTACGCCAAAGACGGTGAGCCGGGAGGTAATATCTGGAATGCAGGCTTTACTTCGCCAGACCCACTCGATCCGCCGGCGAACGGCTCAATAGGGTACCACGTTTTGGTGCCGGATACCACTTACATCCCGGCTCCGGGCGCTATTTTGCTCGGCGGGATCGGCGTTGGCCTTGTCGGCTGGCTACGAAGACGTAGAGCACTTTAACGGATGTGAATGCGAACACGGGCAGGATGCCGTTCGTGCGGTGCGTGGGCAAACCGAAAATGGAAACGGTCTATAAAAGGATAGGGAGGGAGTAGGAGGATGAAGGTATGAAGAAGTTGATGGCAATTTGCGCGGTTCTGGGATTCTGCCTGGGTCTTACAACAACGTCATCTGGCGCGCCTACTATTTTTCTCGATGCGGACACGCCAGCGACCGGTAGCTTACTTGGGACTCAGCCGCTTGTGACACCCTACGGCACGATCATGCTTACGTATGGAGAGATCCGCAGCGCCGCCGATCCTGATTTTATCGCGGTAGGGGCGTCCGGAAATGTTTTTGACATCCTCGGTCCAGGCGATAGCCCTGCGGGGGACCAACACGCCCAATTATCGTTTGATTTTGATATCTCGTCTGTGACGTTCATCTATGGCGGCAACGCGGGTAGCATCCGGGTGGAAGTGCGAGACGGTTCTGGCACGCCCCTCAGTTGGTTTTCCCAAGCTGACACAGGTAACGGGCAGCCTGCTGGGCCGGCGACCTTTGGCGTTTTGGGTATGGGTATCCGGAGCCTGTACTGGCAAGATACTGTGAGCGGTATGAACTTTGCAGCATTAGACAACATCACGCTCACTGTTATACCCGCGCCCGGTGCTATCGTGTTGGGCAGCATTGGTGTCGGCGTTGTCGGCTGGCTGAGAAGACGTAGGACGTTGTAGTCTGGACAGAAATGTTGCAGGGAGAATAGTGCATGGATGAACACGGGAAACGAATTATCCGGAGTTCACGATATGCAAACAGCGCGACAGAACAAACAAAACGCGAAGCAGTTGTTATTCATTCTATCAATTTGCACTCTTGTCGCCACACCGCTTTGGGCAGGGGCGAGTGTATACGTCACTCGGACTGCCGGCTATTATTCCGGCGGTGGGGGTGAGTTCACCATCCAGCCGAGTGCGGAACTGAGCTGGGTGCTAAAGTACTACGACCCCAAAGCGAAGCTCTCGGCTAATACGTTCCAAAGCTTCTGCATAGAAAAGCAGGAGCGCGCAGATACGTGGGTGTGGCGCGACGCAGCCATCAGTGACAGAGCTATGATGGGTGGCATGCCGCCATTCGGTGACCCCATCTCAGTCGGTACGGCATATCTGTATCACGAGTTCCAAAAGGGAATCCTGCAAGGTTACGACTATGACCCGTTGGGCAGCCGCAGCACCGACGCTGGCTTACTCCAGGATACACTTTGGTGGCTTGAAGGCGAGCAGTATGACCCTGGTGCTGGGAACGAGTTCAGAACGTTAGTTGTCACTAAATTTGGTTCGGTGCCCGGGGCGATGGCAGACAATAGCGGGCAATATCCAGTGGCAGCATTGAATATTTGGTACACGGACCCACAGACCGGCGCCATAACGCTTAAGCAGGACATGCTTGTCTGCATCCCGGCTCCCGGCGCCGTTTTGCTTGGCAGTATCGGCGTGGGCCTTGTCGGCTGGCTGAGAAGACGAAGGGCACTGTAACTCGTTGTGCGTCGTGCGTGTGATGCGTCGTGCGTAAAGGATAATTTTGCGCAATACGCAGTACGACATACGCAATAGGAAACAGTAGGCCTTGTCGGCTGGCTGAGAAGACGTAGAACACTGTAAAGGATTACTGTAGAACACAGTAAATAAGGAGGTATTGAAATGAACAAATTCTTAACAATTTTGACAGTTGTTGCACTTACGTTTGCGCTGGCTGGTCCAGCAGGAGCCGGACCGACTACCATCAGCTTCCTGTATGCCGATAGCTTTGCAGGTGTTGATGGCCCTACTTCTGGATGGTCTACTAGTGATACCATAGTCAACCTTGGGGCTACCAATTGGTCACTTTTAGGAGGTACCGCTAGCGTATCTGGTCACCTCAATGGCACTTCCTCAAACTTGACTCATCGTGGAACCCGGGGATTGGGTATCTTCGGTCGCGAGGATGATGAGGTGGATCGGCGCGGCACAATCAATGATCCCTACGAAAGAATCAACATCACCTTTGGAATAGACCACTACGTGGACTATCTGGAAGTCCGGTCCCTTTACACAAACGATGGTTGGTCACCGGGTATAGAGAAGGGTACAGTTGAGTTCTATCTTGACGGCTCGCTGGTTTACACAGAGAATCTGGTTGCGGTACAATCCACAGGAGACGGGGTTTTAGCGATTTCTTATGTGACGCCCAAGCTGGTTGACAAGCTCGTATACTATGTCCCAGGCGGATTGGGAGACACTAGCAGCCAGAGTGAATTTGCCGTAGCGAAACTGAATGTGACGCCTATCCCTGCTCCTGGTGCTATTCTGTTAGGCGGGATCGGCGTGGGCCTTGTCGGCTGGCTGAGAAGACGTAGGACGTTGTAGTGTGGACGGAAATGTTGGATGGGAGAATAGTGCATGGATGAACAACGGGAAACAAATTACCCGGAGCTCATAATATGCAAACAACACGACAGAAGAAAGAAAATGTGAAGCAGTTGTTATTCATTTTATCAATCTGCGGTCTTGTCGCCACGCCGCTTTGGGCAGGGGCGAGTGTATACGTCACTCGGACTGCCGGCTATTATTCCGGCGGTGGGGGTGAGTTCACCATCCAGCCGAGTGCGGAACTGAGC